>Ga0224553_1000856_pt1 | contig 12036 bp, 15 predicted proteins | sample 714S21014metaG_FD_179897 | JGI IMG/M metagenome (GOLD analysis project Ga0224553, IMG submission 179897) | Peat soil microbial communities from Stordalen Mire, Sweden - 717 S2 10-14 | ecosystem: Environmental > Terrestrial > Soil > Wetlands > Peat | place: Sweden: Norrbotten County, Stordalen... | reverse complement strand
CGACGCCCGCGCCGCCCTCGACGCCCTCGCCGCCCGCGCCGCCCGCGCCGCCCTCGACGCCCTCGACGCCCGCGACGCCCGCGACGCCCGCGACGCCCGCGACGCCCGCGCCGGCGCCGCTATTCTGCTGCGCGAGTTCGGAAATTGGGTCCTGTTGCGTTATGGCTGGTGGTATTTGTCGGAACTTTCATGGATCGCATGCCACGCGATTGGGGCCGCACAACTTCAAAAGCCGTCCGTCCTCTCTTGGTCTCTGCCGGTTTATGAAATGTTCTCAAATGGCGCATGGATGGTCGTATGGACCGATGAGACGCTGTATTGGGTTCGCAAGCCAACGATCCGAAAGGATGCCGCTCTCCGGCTGCACTGTGTCGACGGTCCAGCATGCGCCAACGAAGTCGAGAACCTCTATTTTCTGCATGGCGTACTGGTGCCGGCTTACGCCGTCATGCGCCCGGACTGGATTACAGTCACCGAGATCGATCAGGAACAAAACCAGGAAGTCAAGCGAACGCTGATCGAACAGTTCGGATGGGAAAAATACTTGCACTCCAGCCAAGCGGAACTCGTCGACGAGCGTCGCAACGATCGCGACGCACAAAGCGAACGTCTATTCAAGACCCGTGACGGCCAGCATCGTTTTGTCTGTGCCGATCCGTCTACCGGCCGCCGTTACGTGCTTGGCGTGCCGCGCGAAGTGAGCAACTGCCAGGAGGCCCAAAACTGGCTTTCCAGTGGCCTCGATCGTTTTGCAATTCACCGTAGTTAGTTCTTTTTCGAGGAGAGATAGTTCATGTTGACCGCTATAAGTACCAAACTTTCACAGTCCGAAGCCATCGTCAACGATTCGCCGCGGACTTTCACCGAGGCTGATTTTCCCGTCGGCACCGTGGCCCACCAGGGCGACGTGATCTTAGTGCGCATCGCCTCGTTGCCGCCATCCGCCCGGCCGCGAAAGATCCGGCAACTGGCGATCGGCGATACGCAGGGCAGCCGCCATATTCTGAAAAAGGGCACGGCCTATGATTGTTCGCCGGCCGACGTGTCCGCGGCGATCGCCGCCGTCTGTGCAGGCGTGCACGTGGCAGCGGCCTATTGTGGGCCAGTGTTCTGCGCGAAGAACGGCATCGCCGATCTGGTCCATCCCGAGCACGGCAATCATCACTACCGCGGCGACATGACGATCGCCGTGGTCTACCAGAGAAATCTTGATTCCGAAGAGCGCGAGCAGCGGGTCCAGGACTAACGCTAAAAATCTGCTTACCGAACTGAAACTAAGGAAGGAACCAAACCATGCTTTTGAAGGTCAACGAAACCACCTGGGTCAACCCGCAACGCTGCGAGGCCTTGCTCATGATATTGGAAATGATCCCCATGGAACGGGCGCCGGCGACGCTGCCGCGGCGGCTGTGGATCGAATCCGTAGCGCGGCCAGGCATTCCGATCGAGGTCGACCCCGAGTGCCAGCAGGAGTTTATCGACATCATGCAGAAACACCTCGCCGATCGGGCCAGGCGTCAGGAAGGTTAAGAGCCGCTAGAAGCTGCGAAGGATTGCAAGCGTGAGTAAGTCAAACGAACAGCCGCTTTTTGATTACGCCGCCATTGAGGGAGGCATCTTTGCCGAACGGCTCGCGACCCTGGGAAACCTCGTAAGGGTCATGAACGCCAGCATTTACGATGCCCACGTGCTCCGCTACGTCTTCGACCGCGGCGGATGCGACCGGGCCGTAGAACTGCCCGTGGCCCAAATGGCCGATTCTCCCTGGATCCACTGCTCAGAAAAGACCGTCCGCAGGTCACTCGATTTCTGGGAGATTCGCCGTATACTTGAAATAGAGCGCGACCGCCGCGACGAGCGCGGTTGCCAACTTCCACATAGTGGACGCTTGTGCTGGAGTTCCGTTCTCCAGCAGCTCTTAGGCGTGCGGAGTTCCGTCTCCGAACGGCCGCTTCCATCGGCCGACCTCCGTGACCAGAGCGACTGTCACGGTGGCCGGACCGGTGGACTCTCTGTCCCTGGCGATGGACTCTCTGTCCCTGCCGGTGGACTCTGTGTCCCTAGCGATGGACAGCCTGTCCCTGGCGATGGACAGAGAGTCCACCGGCTGACCCCCATTTCACACAGTCCTATACGCGTGCGCCCGCGCGCCGCGGGTTCCTCGATTCAATTGACTGTAATTGTCGACGACGTCAATTGTGGGAGGGAAGTTTCGTTCGCGGAGATCTGGGAACTGGCCGAAGAGGCCAGGCGGATCATCTGGCCGGGCAAGTGGCCTCGCGATCCGGAGGTCAAGCAACTGTTCGCCCGTGGAGCGATCCTGGCCTTGTGCTTCTTCTCGCGGGAATGGATCCTCTTGGCCAGCCGGGTCACGAAACGCAAGCGGCCGAACCATCCTTCGAGCTATTGGGTGGCAGCGCTGCGAAACGGCCTGACCGAGAGCCAGGGCTATCCTGAGTTCGAAACGCTGGGGGAGGCCCGCTCGCATATTTCGCAGCTCCTGCACAGCGCGGCCGTCGCTGCCGCGGAGGTGGTTGCCGAATGCGACCAGGTGGCACTTGTTTCCATGGCGGCTGTCGCTCCGCCATCGGATCCCGCCACGCCCGACATGAAAAAGGAATTTCTTGCCCGGCTGGAAAAATTCCGGGAGGCCTCGACGTGAAGCCTCCCAGCAAACCCATTTTCTTGAAGCCGAAAGGAAAACCGGTGTTGGCAACGAAGCCAAAACCGAAACCGGGTGCAAAACCCAAGCCGTACGATCCGTCGGGCACGGCCGCGATTCACGACAAGTTCAAGATCATCGAGGTCGGGCTCGACGAGGCCGCCAAGAAGTGGCTCCGGCAGCGCGGCGTGAACACGCTGGACGTGTACCTCTGGACCGCGCAGCTCGACAGCGAGGAGACCTCGATCGAGTTCCAGGAATGGGCCAAGCGCGTCGGTCTTGCACGGAAGGAATTCGAGGCGGCCGGCTGGATGGCGGTCCTGCCGGGATCGGGACCGCAGTTGTCGCAAGCCTCCTACTGGGCCAGGATCGCGGCCGTCGACGTGGGCATCAGTTTCGGCTGCGTGGACATCAACCTGCACGAGATCCGCAAGGACGATCCGGAGTTCCGCTCGGCAGTCAGCGAGAGCGGTTTCCGTTCGATCGCCACCGGCGATTCGTGCCCCGACCCGGAGATCCTCATGCGCGACATCGAGCGGATCATCGAGCGGGAACGCAAGACGCGCAAATTCCCCAAGGGGATCACGAAAGCCGCACCGCCCGCCGGCAAGCTCCTCTGCCCGAAGGGATGCGACATCATCGGGGCCCTGGAAGCGAAGCGGAAAGCCGCCGCGGCCACGGCGATCGCGAAGCGGTCCGACGTGCCGGCCATGATCGACGTCCCCAGCACGCCGGCGGAGAAGCTTTCCAGCGATGAGCGCAAAACGCTCTCGCATTGCGAGAAGACGATCAAGCAGGGCGCGACAGCGTTTCTGGAAATGGGCGACGCCCTGACGGTGATCCAGGAGCAGCGGCTCTATCGCGAGCGGTACTCGACCTTCGAGGCGTACCTCTGGGAAGAGTTTCACCTGGAGCGGTCCGTCGCTTATCGCTGGATCAAGGCCGCGGCCACGCATCTCAAGGCGTCGGCAATTGCCGACAAGTTGAGCCTCTCGATCACCAACGAGGCGCAACTCAGGGCCCTGGAAACGGTCGTCGAAACCCAGGACCTGCAGGCCGTGCTCAGACGTGCCGCCCGCAAGATCACGCCCAACGCCGAGGGACTCCGCGTGCCGACGGCGAAGATTTTGGCCGAGGCGGTGCGCGAAGAGTTCACGGCCCCGGAAGATCTTAAGCGGCAGAAAGAAACGGCTAGGATGCGATCGCAGCAGCGTCCGGCCGTCGAACTCATCGACCAGGCCGAGCGGGAAGAGAAGGCCGCGGCGGACATAGACGAAGCCAGGCTCGAAGGGGCATTGAAAACTGCCACCTTCGTCGTATCTTTTGACAAAGGCCATCGTCGCGACACCCTGGCCGATATCGGCGAACCGCAGGACTGGCTTCAAATCCTCCGCGGACCAAAACCTGAAGACGGCAGCGATCCGGGCTACTGGCATGGCCGGCCGCGCAGCTATGCGCGGCAATTGCACGGCGTGGCCACGATCGTCCAACGGCTGGCGGCATTGCATCTGGGCCAGGCCGAGGAGGAGGTCGAATTTCGCAACAACCTCTCTTCACTCCTCCGCAGCCTGGCAGAGGATATCTCGGGCGAATCGACGCTTCTGGCTGGTTTGGGTACTGACTTACTTGACGCACCATCCTTGAAAACAACCAAATAAAAATGACGAAGCTGATTTACACCTTCAGTGAGCACGAATCGGACTACGCCTATGAGACCTGGGGAGCAAATTGCGGTCCCAACGCACTGGCGTTCGCGCTGCAAATGCCGCTCGAAGCCGTGCGTCCCCATATCCCGCAATTCGACGAACGCCGGTATACGTCACCTAGCATGATGGCTGCCGCGCTGGATTCATTGAAGCGTCGCGTAGTAAAGATCATTCCAGAACGCAAGTTTCCGATGGCGCTGGACAGAATGTTCCACGAGCGCCAGGCCCTTGTGCGCGTCCAGTGGACCGGTCCCTGGATCGTGGACGGCAAGCCGCAGAAATGGGCGGCACGCCAAACGCACTGGATCGTCTGTTGGCTGAACGAAATTGTCCCGATGGTCTTCGACGTGAACGGCGGGATAAAGGATTTTGGCGATTGGCACACCGAGATTGTTCCGCCACTCGCCAAAAGCGTTCCGCGCTGCGATGGCGGGTGGTATCCCGCGAACATTTGGCGACTTGTATAGCAAAATCCGCGCATGCAAAAAGTGATGAGTCAAGTAAGTCAGCACCCTGGTTTGACTCGGCCCCGGGAACGGAGGGCCAAATGAGCAGCATGCTGACCGGATCGGACCTCCCCGGTCCGCGATTGAACGTCCTGCGGCGTCGCGCCGCCACGGACAAGGAAGTCAAGGCTGGCCGCGAGTGCGGCGAGTGCCTGCGGTGTGCGAACGTGCATGACAACGGCGGCGATACGAAGGGCCTGAAATGCATGATCCGCGGCGATTGGACGAAACGCTTTCTGATCTGCGATGCTTTCGAAGGAACGGGTTCATGAGCAATCTCTTTACCCCGGCCGACATTTTTCGGGCCAAAGCCCTGGGCTGCGAGCCGGAGCAGCTCCTGCCGGCGGACCGCACGTGCGAAGATTGTCGGGAATACAACGGCTGCCTCTTCGTGCTCGACGATCCGCCGCACAGGAGCAACCGGCATTGCCTTTTCATGCCCAGCAAGTTTGTCGACAAGTGGCGGATCCGGATCGACCAGGCCCACGAGAAGAGCGCATAAGATGAATGACGAGCCGTTGCCACTTGATTGCAAATGCCCAAACTGCGGAAAGCTGTTTTCCGGCAACCAGCTGCTGGCGGGTCGCCTGATACCGACTCACGACTTTCCGCAAATGTGCCGCTCTGTCTGTCCGGGTTCGAAGGAGTATCCTCGAAACGTGTCGGACAAGCGTTTGCTTTGGAGAGAAGGCGGGAAATGAAAGAGCACCCGATCCTATTCTCGGAGCCGATGGTGAACGCCATCCTTCCCGGACGGAAAACGCAGACACGCCGTGTTTGCAAATCTGCCTACAACCTGGATGCGGACGCATGGGCCGTCTGCCCCGCTCGGCAAACGGGCTGGATTGCCTGGTTCGGGCAGCGTAGCAAAAACATCGAGAGCTTCACAAAGAAAGCCTACGAACACGGATTTTCCTGTCCATACGGCCGGCCGGGCGATCGGCTTTGGGTGAGAGAGACGTGGAAAGTCGGAATCCTCTCTGGACGCAATCTCGTAGATATCCATTATCGAGCGGATGGAAAAATCCGCGTGGTAGGGCAACCCGGGCCGCCATTTCGTTACCGCTCCGCTGATCCGGTCGCCGACATCGCCAAGTGGCGGCCCTCCATCTTCATGCCCCGCTGGGCCAGTCGCATCACCCTGGAGATCACGGAGATTCGCGTGGAGAGGCTCCAGGAGATGAGCGAAGCGGATGCCCAGGCCGAAGGCTTCATGCCTTGGACGCATCGCACCGAGGGAAAGATTTCGGCACGCCAACAGTTCGTGGAACTCTGGAACAAGATCAACGGAAAAACCCATCCATGGGAAAGTAACCCTTGGGTCTGGGTCATGTCCTTCGCGAAGGTCTGAAAACGAAAAAAGCCCGGACGGGGCTTTTTGTGTTTGTTATCGCATTCCGATAACGCGTGAATTTCACGCCGCCGCCGGCGACGAACCGGGTTGCGACTTGGCCAGTTCGGCCTTCGACCAGCGAACCACCTGCTTGAGCTCCTCGATCGAGAGCTCGGCGAGCGTCTTTCGCAGCCTGCTCAGCCGGCTTTTCTTTCGCTGGCTCTCCAGCGGCAAGGGATTCGGATGGAGGAGTTTTTCCACCTCGATCCGCACGGCGTCGCCGGAGAGTTTTTCTTGCAGCATGCGAGACCAGAGGTTCCCGGCTGCTTCCGCATACGCCGGCACAAGCTGCCACCGCTCCGCCTCGTTCTTGAGCCGCTCGATCAGCGGCTGCATTTCCCGGATCGCGGAAATCGAGAGCGATTCGGCCTCGCCGCCCAAGAGCCTGGCGACGTGGTAGCAACGGAGATCGCGGTCGACGCGGCAGCTGCGGCGATCGTAGCGGGCCTCGATCAAGGCCCGCCGCAAGATTTTCAGGGCGCTGGCCCGGTCAAGCTGCTCGTTCGCCGGACGGTCCGGCTGCCGCAGGATCCAGTTATGCACCAGGCCACCGACAAACAAGATGCGGCGCGTGGTCTGCCGCTCGTTCTTGCCGTACTCCTTGACAATCGCTTCCCGCGTGATGGGAAGTTTCTCTTTCTCTACCGGTTTCTCGCCGGCGGTACCCGGGGCAGAGCGGACGTAGCCCTTCACGGGGACCCGGGCCGGTAGATCCGCAGTCGAAACCCCAGACGGACCGGCAGACGGATTCGCAAGCGCACCCCGCGCGAACTTGTCTCCCCTGCTCCAGACCTCGGCGATCTGGATTTCTTCGCCGGCAGACGATGTAACGGCAGGCGCCGCGGACGCAGGCTTCGGAGGTTTTGCAGCGGCCGGCGGGAGGGGATTCGCCGGGGCAAGTCCTGGGTTGCTGGTGCCGGTAGCCGCGGCCGCGGTCGCCTGCTGATTCGGTGCGGTGGATTTGCTCGGCGGAAACGGTTGCTCTTTGTTGCCGGGGACGAATTGGCGTATGGTCGCAGAGATGCGAGAGGAGAGAGACGCAGAATCGGCAGACATGGCAGCATCCCGCAGAGGCCGAAGGAGGGAGGCGGAAGGCGAAGAACTGAACGGGGGAACACCAGCAATTTCGGCAGTTTAGCACCCGCTTTCTTGCCCCGCGGAAAAAAATCCGAAAATCCGATTTGACGCGTGTACAACTGTGACCTAGGGTTTGTGCATTAGTGAAGTCTGACGTATATTGCCGCTTCGACGGCCATGCCTGACCGCTAGACCCGGAAACGCCGGGTTCCCGCAAGCCTCTCAGTTTGGGACTTTCCGACAAAGTCCTAACATCCGGATCCAAGATGCTCCCCGCTCTCTGCCTCTGACACTTCCGTAACGAAACACGTGTCGCCGACGGTATCCGCCCAACTGCCGCCGGCTAGGCCGCGCGTCCTCCCTGGATCGCTCTCGATGCACCAGGGGACGCGCGATCCGAACACCTGGCTTATGGCCAACCTGCCCGCCCTGGATCCCGCTGCCGTCGATCGCGTCTTTGCCGCGTCAGTCTCACGCCTGCGACAGAAGTCGTGTTCTCTGCTAAGAAAGAAGCCCCCCATGGCGAAAGCCAGCAAAGCTCCCGTTGTTGAATCCACCCCTGAATCGCAGCTCATCGATCGCTTCCTGAAGCTCAAGGCCAAGAGCAAGGCCGTCTTCACGGAGGTCAACGAGATCGAAGAGCAGCTCCTCAACATGCTCGACGCGCAGCCGGAAAACAAGCTCGTGCTGCCCGACGGCCGCCCGATCACGCGGAAGGACAACTTTGCCAACAGCAATACGTTCTTCAAGCCGGCGGCCACGAAGCGGTTTGAGGTCCAGGTCGGGGCCGCCCCGATCTGCCAAGCATAAGCTGCCGGGGCAGGCTGGAAGTAATCCGTCGCTATGAGACGGGAGGCCGACGAGCGCCGGTTAAACCAATTACCGGAAACCGCTGCGGCGTTTTGGCGGTTCGAATCCGTCCCCTGGAAGTTTTCTTTTTGTTCCGAAAACCCCTGAGACCTTTCATTATGGGCCGCGCCCGAAACGCCACGATCGTCGAGGATGCCCAACGGCTGCTCGATCTGCAGGAACAGGCCGAAACCCTCAACCGCGAAATCGCCGAGATCAAGACTCGCATTCGCGCCGCCAAGACGGGCAACGATCAGCCGGCGGAAAAGACCGAGGCCTGATCTCTCCTGTCTTTAGCAAAGCAATGTCCACCATTCTCAGCCTCGTGTGCAGCAAGGCCGGCTTTTATGCCGCGTTGGTCCTGGCGATCTTCATTGCCGGATTCGTGGTTTGCTGGAAGCTCGAACACCGGGCCGAGAAGACTTTTAGCGAAGTGCTCAGCGTGGCCTCCGCCGCCAATGGCGCCACTATCGAGGCCAAGGCCGGATTGCTCGGCAGATCGACCAGGCCGGTCTTCATCGCCGGCATCGCCGCCCCCGGGCTGAATGACCCGTCGGGCCCGGAGTCCCGCGACAACCTGGCCAGCCTGGCCGGCAACACGATCCGCGTGGAAAGCAAAGATCGCGGCATCCTCGGCAGGCCCCTGGTGGGCCAGGTCTTTGGCGAGGCCGGGGCGGACCTCGGCATTGCCCAATTGCGTGCCGGTCTGGCCAAGTGCGAGAGCCAGGCCACAAAAGACCAGGTCGCCGCCCAGCGCGAAGCCCAGAAGGCCGGCCGCGGACTCTGGCAAACGACGGGCGGATCGCACTGGTGGCATTTTAGTGTTGCCGTTGCCGACGGCAAATTCCCTGAACCAAAACCCCTGAAACCTGAGACGGATAGCACTATGTTTGAGACGATTGGCCTATGTATTGAGATTCTCGTCGCCTTGGTGATTTTGGGCTGGATCGTGGCCTATTTCGGCAGCACGTATCTCTCCACGTCCGCAGCCGGCAAGACGGCCGTCAGCGCCATCGACACCAGCGAGCAGCTGGCCGCCTACGGCGCGCTGACCGCCGTGCGGTGCATGGCGCCCGTCTCGGCCGATCCGCAGGCCGTCACGGCCTGCGAGTATTTGCGCGGCGTGGTCACGGCCTGGAAGCTGCCGGCGGCCTCGGCAACTACGCCGGCGACGCCGGCCAAGAGCGCCTGAGTTGGCTGCGTCATGAAGCTCGACGAACTGAAACCGAATTGCAATCATTCGCATGTCCACCGCTCAAAAAACCTTTGCCGTCCTGCTGATCCTGCTCTTCGCCGGCGGCGTTTTCCTGCGCCATTATGAGGATCACGCCGGGCCCGGCGGAAGCGGTCCGCTGACGGCCGTCGTCGTCGAAGACTCCGCGCACCGCACGCCGGCGATCGCCGCCGTGCTCACCGCCCCTGAAGTCATTGCGGCCGTAACGAAATCTCACGTCGCATGGCATGTCATCGACCAGGCCGAAACAGGTCCTGACGTGGCCGAAGTAATGTTTGCGATAGAGGCGGCTCAAAACAAGCAATTGCCGGTGCTCGTTCTGCGAAGGGGCACCGGCAAGCCAAAAACCTCCCCGTTGCCCCAGACCGGCGCAGCTTTGGCCGCACTGCTAGGCGCCGGATCCGGCGGGTAGCGGGCGAGGATAACTCCACTAAGAAGCCTGACGAAGAATTCCGTTCGGCCCGGTCCGGGAGTTTTCCTCGCTCGCCGCCTGCACCCCTTCTCCCCTGGAACTTTTTGAAAATCATGTCCGAGCTGCTCATCGTCGAGAAAACCGACAGCAATTACACCGTGGTCCATGCCGAAGGCCGGCACGTGAGCGCGGTTCGCCGCCTGTTGCTGGATGGCCAGCACGTGCTCAACTCGTTGGATCGCATCGACGAGGGCGATGCCCCGCGCGATGTTCCCCGCAATGCGGACTGGCCCCATCGGCCCAACGTGCTCAGCGCGGTTTCCACGTCTACCACGGACGCCAGGTCCGACCGCGAATACGCCGACTGATCGCCGCGCATGCCCGCGATCTCCCCGTACAGGCGAGCGGCGGCCGATGAGAGTAAGGTTACGCCCTAAGATTGGTACCGACTCCCCGCCGCTCGCCTCCTAAATCGAGGTTTCAGGCAACAGGTGTCAGGTGTCAGTGAAGACGCCTTTGCCGACGGCCTGACACCTGAAACCTGACACCTGACACCTGAAACCTGACACCTCGCATGGAAACGATCGTCGTCAACGACCAAGAGTTTGCCCTCGGCTGCTTCGACCGTACCGCGGCCGTCGGCTCGCTGCGTCCCTGCCTTGAGGAGGCGATTTCCATCCTGCCGCAGGCGCAATGGGAACCGTGCGACTTCAGCGACCTGATCCCCGATCCGGGCCTGCAGGGCAAGCATGGCGCCTGTGTCGGCTTTCAATCGACCGACGCCGTCTTGACAGGCCGCAAGATCGCCGGACTGGGCGACGTGGGGCTTTCCCCCTGGAACCTCTACGCGCAAATCTGCGGCGGTCGCGACTCCGGAGCCAATATCGGCGATGCCCTCACGGCCCTGCATACGACCGGCGTCTGCAAACTGGCCACCTGCCCGAGCTTCACGCTCGCAGCGGGATCCGGCTGGGAAGCCGAGGCCGCCCGCTACAAGGTCGAGGAATCGTTTGATTGCCCCAACCGGGTCTCGATCGCCACGGCCGTGCAGTGCAGATTTCCCACGCCCCTGGGAATCAGCGTATACGGCAACTTCACCGAGCTGGAAACCGTGGGCGGCAAGCTCTGCGTGCCCAAGCCCCGCGGCCGGCTCCGCGGCGGCCATTGCGTGCTGGGCTGCGGCCTGGAGTACTTGGGCGGCATCTGGCGGGTGAAAATCGCTACCAAATCCTGGGGACTCGATTTCGGCGACCAGGGCTGCGCGTGGTACGCGCTGGACTGGATCAGCGATTCCTACGCCGACGCCTGGGCCGTGCGCAGCGTGACCTACACGGAAAACTGACTCTAAACATGAAGGCGCGAAGGGCACAAAGGAATTGAGCGAATTCCGAACTGACACCGTATGGTGTGATTGGCTGCTACCTAGGATTCGCTTCGTGTCCTTCGCGCCTTCGTGTTTAATCCCTTGTCTGTCCTTCCCCTTTCGAAAGGTGAACCCTTGAAACGCGAAACGACCGAAACGCTGGTGGCGATCGCCATCCTGGCCCTGATGTTCTTTTTGGCTCTATTCATGCTCCATGGCTGCGGCAAGCATCCGCCGGCGGCCGAGGTCCTCGTCGCGACCCAGCGAGAGCACGTTGAACCGGTACACGTTACGCCCAGCAAAGACACAGGCTCGCCCGCGCCGGGAATCGTGGTTAGTGTCGCCGCCGGGCAGCCTTACACGAAGCCAGCGCATGTAAACGCCTCCGTTTCTCTGACACCTGACACCTCTCACCTGACACCTGCACGCGTAGCGGTCCTGGGGGCCGAATGGTGCGGACCGTGCAAACGACTGGAGCGCGAAGTACTCCCCGACCTGCGAGACCTGAATTTGCAACTTATCGACGTCGATACCGAGGCGGACCTGGCGGCAAAGCTCTTCTCCCCGAAAAGCAACGCCATACCGCAATTCGTACTCATCGATGGAAGCGGCCCCGCCGGAAAACCCTATGACTGGCTGATCGGTTACCAGTCGGCAGAGCGTGTCCGCAAGTTTCTGCAGCAGCCCGCACCCAAACCGGTACCCGAATCGGCACACGTCGCCGGCGAGCCTGAGGCGCGCACGAAGACGGCCTTTCCGCTCCATTCCGGAAGCGGCCAGTCTGGCCAGGCCTGTACGCTCCGCGGGACCGCCGCGTCCGGCCTGCGCAGGCTT
>Ga0224553_1000855_pt1 | contig 12036 bp, 10 predicted proteins | sample 714S21014metaG_FD_179897 | JGI IMG/M metagenome (GOLD analysis project Ga0224553, IMG submission 179897) | Peat soil microbial communities from Stordalen Mire, Sweden - 717 S2 10-14 | ecosystem: Environmental > Terrestrial > Soil > Wetlands > Peat | place: Sweden: Norrbotten County, Stordalen... | reverse complement strand
TCGACCTCAAGATCCGCACTAGCCGGTGGTTCCGGATGATAGACGGTCGATGGCGTCAAGTTCATCACCACGGCTCAATTGAAGATGCGGACCTACTTGTCCGCTATCAGGCGATGGTTAGCTGAGCGTGGCCGGAAACTCCAATTGAGACTCCATGAATATTGAGGTGAATGAATGGTAAAAAAGCTGATAGTCTTTGATCTCGACGGAACGCTCGCCGCAAGCAAGTCGTCACTCGATGCCGAGATGTCGTCACTCCTGCATGACCTGCTCGGAGTCGTCAAGGTTGCGATCATCTCCGGAGGCGCATGGCTACAGTTTGAAAAGCAGGTGCTCTCCCATCTTCCCCAGGATGACCGCCTTACAAAGCTATCGATCCTTCCAACCTGTGGAACAGAATTCTTTCAATACACCGGTGAGTGGAAGAAGCTCTATTCAGAAGATCTTACCGCGGAAGAAAAACAGAAGATCGTCAGTTCCCTGAAGAAAGCCACTGAAGATTCAGGCTTCTCTGTCGAAAAGACATGGGGAGAGACCATTGAAGATCGTGGAAGCCAGGTAACATATTCCGCACTGGGCCAGCAGGCTCCCTTGGAGGAAAAGGAGAAATGGGATGCGGATTTCGCCAAGCGGAAGATAATCAAAACAATCCTCGACACTTTGATTCCCGAGTTGTCGGTGCGACTCGGTGGCGCGACATCCATTGATGTCACCAAACCCGGCATTGACAAGGCGTACGGGATTCGAAAGCTGCGAGATATTCTCCATATCTCTCTGAAGGAGATGGTCTACATCGGAGATGCCCTGTTCCCAGGAGGGAACGACTATCCGGCTGAACAGGCCGGCGTCGTCTCGATTTCTGTTCGGGGCCCTGCGGATACCAACCTGGTGATCAAGACAATCATTGCCTGTTTAGGCAACGAGCAAGAGTGACCGGGCGAGGAGTGTCAATGGGCGAGTTCAAGTTGCAACGCCTGGGAATCGTAATGGAGCCGGAAAACGGCAATCCTCAGGAAGCAGAGGGCGTATTGAATCCAGCTGCGGCTCGCGGTCCTGATGGGGATCTATACCTCTTTCCTCGGATGGTCGCAAAGGGAAATTACTCCCGCATCGGCATTGCACGGGTGCAGTTCAATCATTCCGGCGACCCAGTGGGCGTCGAGAGGCTCGGCATCGCGCTGGAACCGGAAGCCGATTATGAACGGCGGTCCGATGGCAGCGGTGGCTGCGAGGATCCTCGCGTCACGTTTGTGGGACCTCTTCAACGATACTTGATGACCTACACGGCTTGGTCGTCCCATGGCCCACGGATTGCCCTGGCGGTATCGGAAGATATCTTTCACTGGAGGCGTCTGGGGCTCGCAACTTTTTCCTCGTCGGACGGCATCGAATTCGGTAACGTAGACGACAAAGATGCCAGCCTCTTTCCAGCCGTCATTCCGGATCCATCCGGGCAGCCGGAACTGGCCATACTCCACCGGCCGCTCTTTCCAGGCACTCGTCCCGAGGAAACCGCCTGTAGCCCCGCGACCCGTGAAGTAGATATCGATCGGGAAAGCATCTGGATTTCATACTGCCAAATGACACTCAACCATAAGCCATTTCACACTGGCAAATTTACCTTTCATCATCGGCTGGCATCTCCAGTCTCGCCTTGGGAACGGCTCAAGATCGGCGGCGGCACTCCACCCATATTGACTCGGCACGGCTGGCTAATCATTTACCACGGTGTCAGCGAAATCGATGCGCCTGAAACCGACAGGCATATGTTGTGCTATTCGGCAGGGCTAATGATCTTTTCCAAAGAGCATCCGCTAGTGATTAGCTACCGTTCGGCGGAGCCGGTGCTGACGCCGGAACTGAATGAAGAGCGCCATGGGATTGTCGCCAATGTTGTGTTCCCCACCGGTATCGACCGGCGCGACGATCTTGGAACTCCGGATCGCTTCGACGTTTACTACGGGATGGCCGACAACCGGATTGGCGTGGCGCGCCTCGACTTGCCGGATCACCTCCCGACAGGAGCAGATGCCGACTCACCGGCTGCAAAGGTGTAAATCCAGCGATAATGAGGAAGAGAAATCTCGAAGGGCCTCCTTCGGGAGGGCTAACGGAAGGATAGTTGATGAAGAAAACGACTGCGATCTCTTGCGCTTTTCTTGATATTGGCGGTGTCCTGCTGACCGATGGCTGGGACCATCTGGCCCGCAAACGGGCCGCGGCACACTTCAAACTGGACCGGGCAGAGATGGAGGATCGTCATCACCTGATCTTCGAGATCTACGAGCAGGGAAAGATCACACTGGAAGAGTACATGAGCCTCGTGGTCTTCACAGAAAAGCGGCCGTTCACCCGTAATCAGTTTCGGCGCTTCATGTTTGCGCAATCGAAACCTTTCCCGGAGATGATCGAGCTGGTTGCGCAGCTTAAGCTCCGGCTGGGGATGAAGATAGCCATCATCAGCAACGAAGGGCGCGAGCTGAATGCGTATAGAATTCGGAAGTTCAAACTGGATCAGTTCGTGGATTGCTTCATTTCCTCTTGCTACGTTCACATCCGCAAGCCCGACGTGGACATTTTCAGGCTTGCTCTGGACATAGCTCAGGTGCAGGCCTCGCAGGCAGTTTATATCGAAAATACTCCGATGTTCGTTCAGATTGCTCAAGGCCTGGGAATTCAGAGCATTCTTCATACGGACTTGAGATCGACATGTGCAAAGCTCTCCGCGATTGGATTGAAAGTGGACGAATGAACGCTCTTTGCGCGGTAGCGCCTCCAGGGCAGACCCTCGCCCTGACCCGGCAACTGCCATGTCCGATCTACCGACATTGTGCAATTGTGACCATTCTTTAAGATGCACATTGCTCGATGATTTCAATGGTGAAGAGGCAAGCGTCCGGATAGGGACGCGGCGTCCTTGAGGGCGTTCGATGTGGGCCACATCAGGCTTTGCCGCGGATCAGCGAACGAGATAGAAGCGCTTTAGGCTATTGTCTTTAGTTCCTTTGATGTTGCGGTTTCTCGGCTCAGCTGGTTGCGGAGATCAAACTGGGTTACCGGCTGCCGAAAGGCAGCATGAGTTCTTGCTTCCATGAGGCTCCGGTGTGAACTTTTCGTAGTTTTCCACACTCATGGCCTGTTTTCAGCCAGAACATAACGCAAGGAGGCAGCAATGGCCACACCAGATACGTTTCCAGGCTCGACACCGAACACACTGATGCAGCGCGGGGCGCTACTTCCGCTATTCGGAAGGGATTCGGCATTTTCCATGGAACGAATTTCCAGCCGGTCGAATCCAACAAGGATAGCGGTAATCGGAAACCATCTTCCTCGTCAATGTGGAATTGCAACCTTCACAACGGATTTGTGCAATGCAATCGCAGCAGAGTACAAAACATCTGAATTGTCGGTTGTAGCCGTCAACGACCCATTGTCGCCATATGCCTACCCAACACGGGTGCGGTTTGAAATAACCGAAGGCGACATCTCGTCCTATCGGGCAGCCGCCAGCTATCTTAACTCAAGAGACATTGATGTTGTTTGTTTGCAGCACGAATACGGGATCTATGGGGGAAAGGCCGGCAGCCATATTCTGGAGTTGCTCAAGCATCTCCGAATGCCTGTTGTGACAACTCTGCATACGGTTCTTCGTGAGCCGGATGCCAATCAGCGAAATGTCCTCCAGGAGATCGCCGCACGATCCGAGCGGCTTGTCGTGATGAGCGAGCACTCTTGCCGATTTCTTCAAGACATATTTGGAGTTCCCGAAGACAAGATCGACCTGATTTCCCATGGCATACCCGACTTGCCCGTTGCAACGCTGAAGATTCACAAGGTCGTCCCCGCAACCACAAGAAAGAAGGTTTTGCTCACATTTGGCCTGTTGTCTCCCAATAAGGGATTCGAAAGTGTGATTCACGCGTTGCCGAGTATTTTGTCCCGGCATAGCGATGTCGTCTACATCATTGCAGGCGCCACTCACCCTCATGTCCGGCTTTGCGAGGGTGATCGATACCGGTTACAATTGCAAGCCCTGGCAAAGAAACTTGGAGTTGAGAAGAGCGTAATCTTCTATAACCGGTTCGTGAGTCCTCAAGAAATGGCTTCACTGGTGACTTCGGCCGACATTTACATTACGCCCTATCGATACGAAGCTCAGGCCGTATCGGGAACACTCGCATATGCGCTGGGCGCTGGGAAGGCGATCATCTCGACTCCGTACTGGTACGCCACTGAACTCCTGGCTGATGGGCGTGGGGCACTGGTCCCTTTTCAGGACTCGGGCGCCATCGCAGATGCGACCATCGGACTTCTGGATGACGATACGGCGCGTGAGGCGATGAGCAGACGAGCTTACCTCTATGCGCGTCGCATGGTTTGGAATCAGGTAGCACAGTCTTATATGCGGACATTCGTAAGCGCTCGCGTCAACTGCATGCAGCCTGATCGCCTCGGGTTTTCTGTACAAGCTGTCGAAATCAGCAATACACGCCGTCTCGCAAGTGCCTGAGTGTTTACGCTCTTTCTTTCATTGAGGAGAACTATGACCTCCGTTCCGTCCGATCAAGGGAGGTCATCCCCCAGGCCTCAGGCCGCTGTTGTCGTTGCCCATCCGGATGACGAGATATTGTGGTGTGGCGGCTACATACTGAACCATCCCGAATTCCATTGGCGAATCGTGACGTTATGCAGGGCAGAGGATTCAGACCGCGCTCCTAAGTTCAGCCAGGTTTTGCAAGAACTGGGGGCGGATGGTGAGATGGCAAATCTGGATGATGGACCCGATCAGGCGCCGCTACCGCTCGCGCAGGTTCAAGAGACCACCGCCAGGCTGCTGGCTGGAGTTAAATATAGCCTGATTTTGACCCATGGCCCGATGGGCGAGTACACACGTCACCGCCGGCATGAGGAATGCTGCCGGGGCATCGTTGAGCTTTGGCAAGCAGGTGGGATCGACACAGAGCGGCTGTGGCTTTTTGCCTTCGAGGATGGGGGGCGTGCGTATTTGCCTCGGGTTCGCGACGATGCGGATCGGCGGGAGATGCTGACAGAGAGCGTCTGGCTTGAGAAACGCAGGCTGATTACCGATGTTTACGGTTATGGAGCCGACAGTTGGGAAGCGCAGTGTACGCCACGAGAAGAAGGCTTCTGGTGCTTTGATTCGGTACGAGCGGCAGCAGAACGCACAGCATTATGGGAGACCCAATCGTGAAAGTACTCGTATTGAGCGAATACCCGGCGCCGGCGGCAGGCTTGGCCCTGCAAGGTGAACTTTTGTGCAAGGGGCTCAGTGAGATGGGCGTGGACGTCCACCCGGTACATTTGGAATCGACTTTGGAAAAGGAATGGTACTTTCGCTGGTTCAAGCCGGACGTCGTGGTCGGTGTGGGGTTCTGGGGCCACCTTCCAAACCTGGTCCTGCATTCGCACAAGTTTGGGATGAAGGCCGTGCCGTGGCTTGTGGCCGATGGTTATATCGCGGAACATCGTGACGTACTGAATGCTCTGCCACTGATCCTGGTCACCTCCAATTGGGTAAAGGAGGTATACGTCAGAGATGGCATCCAGGGAGACAATATTGTGGTGTTGCCGGTGGGTTGCGGCACGGACCGATACAAGCCGCACAGCCGTGATGACGTGAAGGTTAAATCGATCCGCGAGGAGTTTGGAATATCGGATGATCAGTTGATGATCCTGACCGCGGGTGGCGACGGAGCATCCAAAGGCGCCCAGGAGGTCATGCGGGCGTTGGCCATGATCGATGCCGAGGCGCCTGACTGGAGGTATGTCTGCAAGGTTTGGCCTCAACCCCGCACCGAACAACAGAACCTGATCGACCTAAAACTGGCGGCGGATCTAGGTATCGGCAAGAAGGTCATCTACTCGACCAATGTGGTCTCGCAAAATTTCATGCCCTACCTGTTATCTGCCTGCGACATCTACGCAGCGCCTTCTCGGCTGGAGGGCTTTGGCATGATTCAGGTTGAGGCAAACGCCTGTGAGAAGCCGGTGATCGCAATCGATGCCATGGCATTCCGCGACACGATGGTTCACGGTGAGACGGCATTTCTGGCGAAGGTGGCCGAGGAAAGAAAGATCACCGAGGCGCTCTACGGTGAAGGCCACGACTACGAGTCCAGTCATCGGATCGTGTTTCCCAATCCGCGGACAGCTGAATACCGGGCCAGTGTGCCCGACATCGCAAAGTATCTCTTACGGCTGATGAAAGACAGCGCACTGCGAAAGCGCATGGGTGAAGCGGGTCGCAAACGCGTGGTCGAGTTGTTCGACTATCGTCAAGTTGCTCGCCAATTTGTCGAGATCGTCTCCGACCGATTGGGTATCCAGTAGAAAGCTCTAAGGCGCGTGTGCTCGTCTCCACAATCCAGCACGCCAATGAGGCGTCCATGTCCTTCAACGATCAGTCGCGAATCTCTATCGAGCAGGCAAAAGAGGCAGCTCTGAACATTCTGCTGCACAATGCACAGGGGCCGTTTCAAGGGCTGCCTCGAACCGCTGGGTGGGGATACCCGGAACCTTACACGCGGGATCTGATGATCTCTGCCCTCGGCTTTCTGGCAACTGGCAACGAGAAGCTTGCGGACGCCCTGGAGCGCACACTGGTAGCGCTTGCGAACAATCAGTCGTTGCATGGACACATCCCATCCCTCGCCCACGATCCAGCCAATCGCGGCTCCAGCGATTCGACGCCTCTGTTCCTCTTTGGGCTGGCTCTTTACAGACTATCGACGAATCAGCCGGAGTTTCTCCATGAGGAAGCAGAGAAGGCTCTGCGGTGGATGCAGTATCAGAGTCCCGATGACAGGGTGATGGTCTCCCAACTGCCCACCAGCGACTGGCGCGATGAGCAGTACGTAATGGGGTATGGGCTGTACGTGAACATGATCGTCTATGCCTATCTTCGCCTTTACGGAGAACACGACTCCGCCGAGCAACTGCGCGGGTTGATGAGCCGTCTTGAGGTCAGTTGCGAAGAGAAGATCAGCTATGAGCAAGAGGCGCTTGTAGAACCGTCTGCTCCTTACTACGCACTGTATTCGTACAAGATTATGATCAGTGACCGCTTCGATCTGCTGGGCAATAGTCTGGCGATTCTCACTGGGATTGCTTCACCTGACCGGGCAGCAAAGATGCTGATTTGGGTTGAAGCCGAGTGCGAGGCGATGCGGGGGCGCGGAGAACTTGCTGTGGATTTGCCCCCCTGTTTGTTCCCCTACATATTGCCCCATCACGCGGATTGGCTGCCACGATACGAGCGCTATAACCGGCCTGGAGACTATCACAATGGAGGCGTGTGGCCCTTTATTTGTGGCTTCTATGTTGCGGCGTGCGTAGCGGCAGGCCAGATGGATCTTGCGGAGCGCAAATTGCTGGCGTTGACAGAACTGGTCAAGCCCTGGCATGAAGACGCGGCGGAGTGGGGATTCAACGAATGGATTCACGCACAAACCGGTAAACCGAGCGGCCGGGATTGGCAGACATGGTCGGCAGCCATGTACCTCTACGCGGCTGAATGTGTGCAGCAAAAGAGAACCCCGTTCTTCGACCTAACGCGCACAGGCAGCCCGGACTCAGCAGAATAGCATTCCCAAATCCAAAGCGTCTGCAGACATTGTGTGTAATTATGATCCACATGAGGACCTTTGTCCTGCTTATAATCTAGCCGTGACAACTTTAGTCGTAGAAATCGAAAAGCTCTCGCGCCGCTTCGGCTCGTTTACGGCGGTTGACTCCTTGTCCCTGGCGACCAATGCCGGCGAGGTCTTTGGTTTGCTTGGCTCGAACGGGGCCGGCAAGAGCACCACGATCAAGATGCTGACCACGCCGCTGTTTTTTGCCAGCAATGCAATCTATCCAACCACCATCATGCCTACCTGGCTCAAGGTGATCTCTCACCTGAACCCGTTAACTTACGTTGTCGATGCCTTGCGCACCTCAATGCTGGCCGGCAGCGCGAGCAGCTTCGGTCTGGGGCTCGACTATGCGGTCATCCTGGTCACCACGGTCATTCTGGTCTGGATCGGCGCGCGCTTGTATCCACAGCTGGGAGTGTAAAGCTTCCCTCGAAAGGGTCACCGAGAATAGATGACGACACCCGATCCGAATCACGCGGTGGAGAAGCCGGCCGCATCACCAGACCCGAAGGCTGTCCAGAGCAACGCCAGCGCCGCGGGAACTCAGCCGCCGCCTGTTGAATCGCCAATCCCCGCGAAGGCAAAGGAACATAACATTCACGTCTCTGCCAGCGTCCTCGAAGCGGCTGGGAAGGACGGCGATGCACTGCTTCAGTCGTTGCGCACGGCTCCAGAGGGCCTGACTCAAGCCGAAGCCGAAGAGCGGGCGCGTACGTCGGGGCCGAATGAGGTTGCCCAAGAACGACAGCGTGGCTGGTTTGTCAGCCTCTTGGTCATCCTGCGTAACCCGCTGGTCATTCTACTGGCAATACTTTCGTCCATTTCTTTTGCTACCGGCGATGCGCGCGCCGGAAGCGTCATGGCGGGCATGGTGGTGCTCAGCGTAACGCTTCGATTCTTGCAGGAGGCCCGGGCGGGCGCGGCCGCAGCGAAACTGAAGGCCATGATCCATGTGACCGCAACAGTGGTTCGCGATGGTCAAGCCCGGGAACTTCCACTTCGCGATCTTGTTCCGGGCGACATCATCAATCTCTCCGCGGGAGACATGATCCCGGGCGATGTGCGCATAATCTCCGCAAAGGATCTGTTCGTCAGCCAGGGAACACTGACGGGTGAGTCGCTTCCCGTGGAGAAGTTCCACGATGCCGATCCCAAGCCTCTAAACTCGCCGACAGAATTGAAGAACATCTGCTTCATGGGCACCAGTGTCCAAAGTGGCACGGCGACCGCAGTCGTAGTTGTTACGGGAGTTCACACCTATCTGGGCACGATGGCCAGTTCCATCACGCAGGAGGGAGTGCCGACCAGTTTCGACCAGGGCCTCAGCCGCTTTACCTGGCTCATGATTCAGCTTATGGCCGTCATGGTTCCTCTGGTCTTCTTCATCAACGGCTTCACCAAGCACGATTGGAAGGGAGCATTTTTCTTCGCGATGGCCGTGGCCGTGGGACTGACTCCGGAGATGCTGCCGATGATTGTATCCGTCTGCCTCTCCAAGGGCGCGCTGGCCATGAGCCGCAAAAAGGTGATTGTCAAGCGGCTCAACGCGATTCAGAACTTCGGCGGCATGGACGTTCTCTGCACGGACAAGACCGGTACTCTCACGGAAGACAGGGTCGTCCTTCAACGGCATTGCAACGTCGCGGGGCGCGAAACCGACGAAGTTTTGCGAGATGGCTACCTCATCAGTCACTTTCAAACGGGTCTGAAGAATCTGTTGGACACCGCGATTCTGAATAGCTCCGATTTTCACGAACAAGCCCTGATCGAGAAGTATAAGAAGCTGGACGAGATTCCTTTCGACTTCACTCGCCGCATGATGTCCGTGCTGGTTGAGAGTCCAGAAGGCAACGCCATCCTTCTGACCAAGGGCGCTCCCGAAGAGATTTTTCATCAGTGTTCCCAATTCGAGTTGGATGGCAAACTGTCGCCCATGGACCCGGCCCTGATGAAAGGGTTAAAGGACGAGTATGCGAATCTGAGCAACGATGGTTTCCGGGTTCTGGCTGTTGCTGTTAAAGAGTTGCCGGGGAAAAAGTCCTGCACAAAAGAAGATGAGCACGCTCTGGTGCTGAAGGGGTATGTTGCATTCCTCGATCCGCCCAAGCGCACCGCGGCAACGGCGATTGAAGCGCTGCACAAACATGGTGTAGTGGTAAAGATCCTTACCGGCGACAACGACCTGATCAGCCGCAAGGTGTGCAAGGACGTGGGACTCGTCGCTGACCCGATGCTGCTGGGCGATGATGTCGAGAAGATGTCCGACGCTGAATTGGCCGAGGCGGCGGAGAAGACTACGCTCTTCGCACGCCTCTCTCCCGCTCACAAAGAACGAATTGTTCGCATACTGCGCGGCAAGGGGCACGTTGTGGGATTCATGGGGGACGGGATCAACGATTCCCCTGCGCTGCGTGCCGCGGATATTGGCATCTCAGTAGATACGGCGGCCGACATCGCCAAGGAGTCGGCCGATCTGATCCTGTTGGAGAAGGACTTGATGGTGCTGGAAGGGGGCGTCATCGAGGGGCGAAAGGTATTCGCCAATATTCTCAAGTACATCCGGATGGGAGCCAGTTCCAACTTCGGCAATATGTTCAGCGTGTTGGGAGCGAGTGCCTTTCTGCCATTCCTTCCCATGGCTCCCATTCAGATTTTGACAAACAATATGCTTTACGACTTTTCGCAGGTGCCAATTCCCAACGACGCCGTGGACGATGAACAAGTGGCACGCCCGCGGCCTTGGAAGATCGGCGAGATTCGGCGGTTCATCCTTTGCATCGGACCCATTAGCTCAATCTTCGACTATTCGACCTTCTTCGTTATGCTCTGGGTCTTCAAGTGCTGGGATCCATCCCGCGCCTCCGTATTTCAGACTGGATGGTTCGTCGAGTCGCTGATGACACAGACGCTTATCATTCATGTCATTCGCACGAATAAGATCCCCTTTCTGCAAAGCCGTGCAAGCTGGGCGTTGACGCTCACAACCATGGTCATCATGGCCTTTGGAGCTTGGCTGCCTTACTCGCCACTGGCTTCTTCGCTGGGCCTGACACATTTGCCGGGGCTGTACTGGCCGATTCTACTGCTTACGCTGCTTGCCTACACGGGCCTTACGCAAGGGGTCAAGGTCTGGCTGCTGAGGATGAAATGGATTTAGGACAGAACAAATCGTTCATGCCTTCGGACAGCTCCATCGTATCCAAGGTCGTTCGATGAACAAAAACGCATTTTGACGGTTCCAGAGGTTCCTCGTCCGGAAACGCTTTAAGATGCCAGTACGGAGCAGGCAACTGCATCGTATTGGCGGCACATGGGACTCACCGCAGCGTCCTGGTTGCAGGGATCGCCGATCTGGTATCGGGAGCAATGTCCATGGCCGCGAGTGAGTACGTCTATCAGGCTTTTCGGCCTTGCTTTGTCATGAAGCCTGTGTTCAATCCGGAACGCAGAGGACCTTCGGCAGAACACCGACAGCTTTCAACTGCGGAGACGGCGCAAGATCATCGATCGCCTGACTTGAGCTGCGTGTCAGAGGCGTTGCTTGCGCGATTGATTCATCTTATTCCGCTGTGGATATGCGCATGCCACTCGAATCAATTGACCGCCCAGACATGAGGCATGGCCTCGCCAAATCTACGACGCATCGAGGCGGAATTTTGAAAATGATGGGCACTAAATTGGGCACAGCGGGCACATTAATGGTATGAAAAACTGCTCGTAATGCATTGATTCTATGGTGGACGCGGTAGGAATCGAACCTACAACCTGTCGGTTAAGAGGGGAAAACGGACCATTTGCACGAAATTGCACCGAGTCGCATAATCGCTCATTACAAAAGGTTTATAGGTATTTATCGCTGCACAGACTTGCACAAAAATGCCCTAAAATCCAATCCGAACAGCCACCAAAACAGCCATCAGATTTGATAACATATTAGATGTATTAGATGTAGTGAAAGGGGCTGGCGCATGGCAAAGCAAATGAAGGGTGTCTATGAAAATCCTCCGAAGAGCGGAATCTGGTGGATTGTCTACTATGTCGAAGGCAAGCGGCACCGGGAGAAGGTCGGACGCCGTTCCGATGCAATCGCCCTTTATCAACGCCGGAAGACCGACGCACGGATGGGAATCAAGATGCCCGAGATTCGCCCTCGCCGCGCTGTGCTCTTCGAGGAGATCGCGGCGGATGCCCTCGTTTACTCGAAGGAGCATAAAGCCTCGTACCGCGGTGACCGCGCAACGGTCGTCAAGCTCCTGCCGGTCTTTGGCAAGACTCCCATAAATGAGATCACGCCACAGACGATCAAAGCCTACCTGGACACGCGGGACGATCTGAAGAAGACGACGATCAACCGCTATCGCGGGACATTATCGATGATCTT
>Ga0224553_1000849_pt1 | contig 12107 bp, 10 predicted proteins | sample 714S21014metaG_FD_179897 | JGI IMG/M metagenome (GOLD analysis project Ga0224553, IMG submission 179897) | Peat soil microbial communities from Stordalen Mire, Sweden - 717 S2 10-14 | ecosystem: Environmental > Terrestrial > Soil > Wetlands > Peat | place: Sweden: Norrbotten County, Stordalen... | reverse complement strand
CCTGGTGGAGCAGAGCCAGGCTGCTGCGTTTGCCAAGGCGTTGGCCGGTCGCTACGCAGATCGAATCGGCATTGAACCGCAGATTCACATCTGCCATGCCTCGGGAGGCGCTCACCGGGTGTTATAGGGCGCCCTGACGGCTTCGTTGTGGCTCAAAACCGGCAGCGGCAAGGCCATGGGAAAACAGCGAAGGCTAGGAAATTCTTTCAACAGGAAGAGGGGGAAAATCATGGCTACACGAGCCACGCCACCGGTGCCCTCAGCCGCGCTCAATTACACAATCCCATTCATTACGGTCACCATCCTCTTCGGCATCTTCGGGTTTCTCACCAGCCTGAACAACCAACTGATGGCCAAGCTGGAAGAGGTCTTCAGGCTTACTCACGGACCGGCGATGCTGGCGACAGCGGCGTGGTTCTTCGCTTACCTGGTCTTCTCGGTTCCCAGCGCCAGGCTGTTTGAAAAGGTTGGCTACAAGCGCACCATGGTGATCTCGCTGTTCATCATGGTGGCGGGCGCTTTGTTGTTTGTCCCGACAGCGAATCAGGTGAGCTTCCCCCTGACCTTGACAGCGATTTTTGTGCTGGCCACCAGCGTCTGCGCCTTGCAGACGTCAGCCAACCCGTATGTCTCGATTCTTGGGCCTGAACACAGCGCCTCGGCGCGTCTGAACCTGGCACAGGCCTTCAATTCAGGCGCATCGGCGATTGCTCCATGGGTTGCGGCCACGTTTATTTTGGCCGATTCCAGCAAGGCTTCCACTGCTGCGAGCGAAGCCCACATGCTGCAAGGGCCGTACATCGCCATTGCTGCCGCACTTCTGCTGCTGGGCTTTCGGTGATGTTCATGCACCTGCCGGCCATCACCTCGACCCGCTCCTCCCAACTCTCCACCAGCTGCGGCCCCTCACAGGGCCGCAGTATCTGAAGCTATTCGCATACCGTCCTGGGAATGATCGGCATTTTCTTTCGGAAGTATGTACTTTACGCAAGACGGAGGATCCCCTTTTTATTCTCCTACCTTTGCAGTGACGGGATCGACGCAAGGTGGTGCCGAGTGAGACGCCGACGCCTGGACCATCTGGCGTGAAGCCGCCAAGACCAGTCCGTTTGCTCACTTTGCCAGGCGCCTGTGTACGGACGAAGCGGCTCTACTGGAGGCCCTCAACCAGCCTTGGAGCAAGGGACAGATCGAAGGGTAGGTGCATCGCCTGAAACTGATCAAGCGCTCCATGTACGGCCGCGCCAGCTTCGATCTCCTCCGCCTGCGCGTCTTCAATGCCGCCTGAAATCCAGACCAGCAAAGCAATGCGACAACCCGTGCATTTCTTCATCAAATATGACGAAGAACCCAAAACAAGTTGTCAAACGCACGTACCTCGCTCCTTAGCGTGAATGACAATCAGCTTCAGATCGGGGTACTGTTTCCGCTTGTCGTTCGAAGGGCGAACCCGAAGTTCGCGGTAACGAATATTCAAGAACGGCCTGAGAGACCTCCCCCTTAGTGTTCTGCACTTCGACGCGGTGGGATCCTAGACTCCAGACTTCTCGCAGGCATCAGCAACTTTGGTATTGACAACGGAAAAGATGATATATTATGCTGTAATCCTATGATGACAGTATGCGACTGAATAGCAGATGGAGAGCAAACCACGCTTCATCAGTTGGTTATGGCAGGAGGCAATATGGCACCAATGAGGCGCTAAACTGCTTGGCAGGAACACCGCCAAGGGGAGTATGCCAATCGCGGACAAAATCTGTAAAGTCGTCGGAAGCCTGGCAGATGCTGTTGTCGCTAGCCTCGGATTGATGGGGTTGATGACCCCCTCGAACCAAGTATTAAGAGCAATTTACAGCCGCCCTAATCCGCCATGCCTGTCGGCGGAACTTGGGGAGGGGGTTTCAAGAATATGCAAGAAGCCACTAGAGTTTGCCTGATCGGCGCAGGACGCGCGGGACAGGTACATGCAAATTCGCTTGTGAACCATGTGGCCGGGGGGAGACTTGTGGCATTGGTCGACCAGTCCCCCGACACGCTTCATGCCGCGGGCGAGAGGTACGGAATCGAGGTCTGCTATGGCTCGCTCGAACAGGCGCTCGAACAGGCCTCCTTCGATGCCGTTGTGATCACGACTCCGACCTTCACCCATAAAAACCTGGCCGTGCTGGCTGCCAACCATGGCAAGCACGTCTTGTGCGAAAAGCCGATGGCGCTGAACCTTGCCGAGTGTGACGAAATGATCGCCGCGGCCCGGCGCTCTGGAGTGGTTTTGCAGATAGGATTCATGCGACGCTTCGATCCCGAGTTTTCGGCGGCTTGGAAGCGTGTTGAAGCTGGAGAAATCGGCCGGCCCATGCTGATTAAATCGCTGACTCACGGCCCTGGACTGCCACCGGCCTGGGCCCGTGACCTGCGAACATCCAACGGCATGTTGGCTGAGGTGAATAGTCACGATTGGGATACCGTCCGCTGGTTTGCTGCATCCGATCCGCAGCGCGTCTACACCGAGGTTGCGAATTTCAAAGGAGCGGCCAGGCAAGTGGATACGCCGAATTTTTACGATAACGCGGTGGTCAGCATGCGCTTCGAGTCCGGCGCGCTGGGGGTTATCTCCGGGGTATGCCCGTGTGAATACGGTTACGACGCGCGAGTGGAAATCGTTGGCGAGAAAGGCATTCTGCAGATTGGAGACCTGCGTGGGCAGGCCGTGGTCATCTGCACGAACCGCGATCAGGGCATACTCACTCCCATCTATCGCACTTGGCCTGAACGCTTTGCCGAGGGCTACGTGCTGGAGATGCGTCACTTTCTCGATTGTGTCCAAAAAGGTCGTGATCCCGTAGTGGGTGGAGTTGATGGTAGATGGGCGGTAGCCTGCGTACTCGCTGCGACACAATCCTTTCTCGACGAGAGACCGGTGACTCTTCAGGAAATCTTGCACGCCGAGCAGGTGGCGACTCGATGACGATGCTTGCGGCTGTCTATTATGGACCATTAGACCTGCGGGTCGAACAACGAGAGATTCCGTCGATCGCAGCCGACGAAATGCTGCTGCGGGTCGAATACGCCAGCATTTGCGCAACCGACTTGCGGATTATCCAGGGGAGCCATCGGAAATTTGGCCCCGGAACGATACGCGTCCCGGGGCATGAGATTGTCGGAGCTCTCGAACGAGTGGGCGTCAAAGTTAGCGGCTATCGCGCTGGCGATCGGGTTTTCATCGCGCCCAATATCGGCTGTGGTCACTGCCGGCAGTGCCGGGCTGGTCTCAACAATCTTTGTCCGGATTACGAAGCTTTTGGCATCACTCTCGATGGCGGTTTTGCGCAATACATGCGAGTCACTGCGCCAGCCATCGAACAGGGCAATGTGATTCTTGTCGATCAAGCCGCGGACGCCGCAAGCATGGCGTTAGCAGAGCCTTTTTCATGCGTGATGCATGGCCAAGATAGAGTAGGCGTCAGCGCGAACGACACCGTGTTGATCCAGGGCGCCGGTCCCATCGGAATCATGCACCTTCTACTGGCGCGACTCCGTGGCGCTCGCCGCATCATTGTCAGCGACCTCTCGCAACACCGTCTGGCAAGCGCGAGCGCGCTCGGCGCCGATCGTGTGATTGATATAGCTCAGGAAGACCTTTCAAAAGCCGTCATGGACGAGACCGGCGGAGCCGGGAGTGACGTCATCATCGTGGCTGCTGCTTCTCATGCGGCATTTGAAGCCGCGGCCTCTCTGGCCGCTGTGGGAGGCCGCATTAATTTTTTCGCGGGACTCCCAAAGGAGCGGCCGATCATTTCCCTCGACGCCAATCTGATTCATTACAAGGAACTGGTTGTTACCGGCTCTACGGGATGCAGCACGAACGACTGCCGAAAAGCAGCCGAACTCGTCGCGTCCGGTCAGATCGATCTACGCCCGCTTATCAGCGGGCGATTTCCGCTCCTTGAAGCGAAGTCTGCCATTGAAGCCGCGCAGGACAAGCATGGGCTCAAGGTCATTCTTGAACCGGGTTCCACATCGACTGTCGAAAGGTGATGATATGAAGTCAAATCCTACATTGAACAGCAATCATACAGTTGCCTCGATTACACGCCCGTTCGGCTTCGATCTCATGGGTCCTTGTGCCCCGCCAGTGGCCTTCGACGGTCACTTAGAACGCCGCCTTTCCATGTTACGAGGCCAATTCTCCGACGAGGAGGCTTATGCGCGCCTCCTCGTTTCCGATCCGTTGATCTACCAGGTCTATGAGATGCGGCGGCCCGAAGTCCCCGGTGAACTGGCGCATGGCATCTCGATCGTGCATTCAGGCCGAGTCGGCGAAGAATTCTACATGACGAAAGGCCACTTTCACTCTGTGCGTGAGACCGCTGAGATCTATTACTGTCTGCGAGGACATGGTCTCATGCTGATGGAAAACGAGGCGGGTGATTGGGCAGCCGAGACACTTACTCCGGGACGCATCGTTTACGTAGCTCCGTGCTGGGCGCACAGGTCCATTAACACCAGCGATAGCGAAGACTTGGTTACATTCTTCATCTATCCCGGCCATGCCGGACATGACTACGCAACGATCGAGCGGCGCGGCTTCCGTAAATTAGTTCTTGCTCGCAACAGAGGATTCGAGATCGTGGACAATCCCCTCTGGCTCGACGTGAGCGAGGAAAGATGAATGCTATGCGCGATTTGAAATCATGCCGGGTATTGGTTACTCCTACTACGTATGGCATTTGCGAACCATACCTGCGCGCCGAACTCGAATCGACGGTCGGAGAGGTCGTTTACAACGATCTCGGCCGGCCGCTCTCGTCCCACGAACTGCGGCTCAGACTGCAGGGCATTGACGGTTACATTGCCGGGTTGGACGCCATCGACCGCGCCGCGCTCGATGGCGCTGACCGCCTCAAGGTCATCGCGCGTTATGGCGTTGGCGTTGATAAAGTCGATCTCGCCGCAGCTCGCGAGCGATCTATCGTAGTAGCGAACACTCCCGACGCCAATTCCGTTTCGGTGGCGGAGCTCGCGGTGGGGTTCATGATTTCCTTGGCCCGCTCGATTCCCCAAAGTATGTTTGAACTGAAAAGCGGTAAATGGCCGCGAAATCGCGGCGTGACATTGCAGGGAAAGACGATCGGCCTGCTGGGCTTTGGGGCCATCGGCAAGGAGGTAGCTCGGCGTCTCGCGGGATGGAAATGCCGCATCGTTGCTTGCGATCCCTTTGCGGATGTCGATGCCGCGCGCTCTCTGGGCGTCGAACTTGTCGCCACTGAGGAATTGCTGGCTCAAGCTGACCTATTATCGCTGCATGTCCCGGTTGTTGACGCAACGCGCCAAATGGTGAATGCCAAGTTTCTTGCCCGCATGAAGCGAGGGGCTTTTCTTATCAATACTGCGCGTGGAGAACTTATTGACGATGCCGCGCTGGCCGCGGCCATAAGTTCAGGGCAGATTGCGGGCGCCGCACTGGACGTGTATTCACAGGAACCGCCGGCGCGCGACAATTGTTTACTCGGACTGCCTCAGGTGATTACCACGCCCCACTGCGGCTCGCACACGGATGGCGCGACGGATGCAATGGGGCGGGGAGCGCTGAAGGCCTGCATCGCGGTTCTTCGAGGCGAACAACCGGAACATCCCGTTTTTCTCCGGCCGGACATTCCAGCGTATAACATCAAGACGCAGAATCGTCCTACCATGTATTTCATCGGGGTGACGACCCGGCAATCGTCGATCATGAAAGTGTTCCCGCTCTGGATGCAAGAGCTTGGGCGGCTTGATGTAGTTATCGAAGGCATAGATCTCAAATTGCGCGATCAACCGGAAAACTACCGCAGAGCGATCGCGCAAATCAAGCTCGATCCATTATCGCTTGGCGCCCTGGTTACTTCCCATAAGATCAACCTCCTTGAGGCTGGACACGATATGTTTGACTATCTCGATCCTTATGCCGTTGCCTGTGGGGAAGTATCAAGCATCTCTAAGAGCGGACCAGCGCTTGAGGGACACGCTAAAGATCCAATTAGCGCCGGTTTGAGCCTGGATGCGCTTTTGGGAATGGGTTACTTTGGACGCACTCAGGGCGATGTGCTTTGCCTGGGCGCAGGTGGTTCCGCCACGGCCATCGTTCTCCATTTCGCGCAGAAGACGCATCCGGCAGATCGCCCGAAGCGCATAGTAATCGTCAACCGTTCCCTCGGGAGACTCGAACATCTGAAAAGGCTAATTGCGAAACTGAGCACCGATATCGAATGCGTATATCACTGCAATGCAAGGCCGGAAATTAACGACGAGATCCTGGCCAAGATGCCACCGTCCAGTCTAATCATCAATGCCACCGGCATGGGAAAAGATACGCCGGGCTCTCCCCTGACGAATTATGCTCAATTCCCGATGAACGGCATCGTCTGGGAGCTGAATTACCGGGGCGAGCTGGATTTTCTGCATCAAGCTTTGAAACAAGCTGGTTCGAGAAGACTGACCGTAGAAGATGGCTGGCTGTACTTCCTTCATGGTTGGACCCAGGTTATCGCCGAAGTGTTCAAAGTAAAGATCGAGGGAGAGATGTTCGAACGCTTGGCCGCTATCTCTGGCCGAATTTGTACGCGAGCGCTGCCAAAGCGCGTGGTTCCAGACGGGCTTGCGGAAGGCGCCAATGATCCGCGCTCGAATCAACGCTGACCGGTAAGGCAAAAGGAGTAGAAGTGCATATGATTGATGAACGAATTGAAACCTTTCGGGTAGTCCCGGTGGTCACAATCGAAGATGCTGAGGCCGCATTGCCGCTGGCCGATGCGCTCGCGGAAGGAGGACTCCCGGTAGCTGAGATCACTTTTCGAACGATGGCCGCGGCAGCAGTGATCGAGAGAATAGCGCATCAGCGCCCCGAAATGCTGGTTGGCGCGGGAACTGTGATTACGGAACAAAGTCTGTTAAGCGCCATGGATTGCGGAGCGGCCTTCGGAGTATCTCCGGGTTTCAATCCTTCGATCTTTGCTCTTGCGGCCAAGAGCAAGTTCCCCTTTATTCCAGGCGTCATGACCCCGAGCGATGTGGAAGGTGCAATTGCCATGGGTGCTATGTTGCTGAAGTTCTTCCCGGCGGGCGCGGCTGGGGGTATACAAATGCTCAAGAGCATTGCGGCGCCGTATGCCCACACTGGCGTCCGCTTCATGCCCACCGGCGGTGTCAATGAAGGTAATCTGAAGGACTATCTTGAGCTCGGCATAGTTTTCGCAGTCGGCGGAACGTGGATCGCAACGCGAGAGGATATCGCATCCAAACGCTGGAATGTGATTCGGGACAATTGTCATAAAGCGGTCGGCGCTGTCTCGGAATTGAAGTCTGCTACGGCTACCGCGTTTTGAAGAATTGAGGAATCCAAAATGGGACGATTGAAATATGCCGTGCATGCATATGCATGGACCGCCAGTTGGAGCAACATGACTCTCGATTTAATCGATCGCGCCATGCAATTAGGCTTCGATGTGATCGAAATTCCACTCATGGAATTGGAATTGGTGGATGCCGCGGCCATCCGCAGCCGCGCGACGGAGGTAGGCATCGGCCTATGCACTTCGACTGCCTGCTCGCTGGCAAACGATCCCACCGGCGACGACCAAGCTACCCGTCAGCGCGGCGTCGAGTATCTGAAGAACTGCATTAAAGCGACTGCCGATATGGGAGCTACCGTCTTTACCGGCGTAACCTATTCCGCCATTGGCCGCCGCATCGCTGGAATACCAGGGGATGAGTATTGGGAGTATGCCGCCAAGGCTCTCAAGGAGGCGGCCCGCTTTGCCGCTGATTACGGTGTCGTTGTTGGAATCGAGCCCATCAACCGCTACGAGAGTTTCCTCGTCAATACCTGCGAGCAGGGAATGAAACTCCGGGAGATGATCGGTGAACCAAATGTCGCCCTGCATCTGGATGCGTATCACATGAATATCGAGGAAGCAGACTTTTATGAACCAACACGAAAAGCCGCGCCCTTTCTGCGTCATTACCACCTGAGCGAAAGCCATCGCGGTACGCCAGGAACCGGGCGGGTTGACTGGGAAGCTATCTATCGAGCACTCGCCAGCGTTGACTACTCGGGCTTGGTCGGCATGGAATCCTTCTGCGAAGTTTCCGGAGCCATGGCGGCGGCCACATGCATGTGGCGTAAGATGGCTAACTCAAGCGACGAGCTTCTTACCAAAGGACTTTCGTTTTTGAAAGGCCTTGAAGCTAAGCACTATGGAAATCTTACGCAGAACGCATGACGGAAGGGGAAAGCACATGAGAAAGCTCAAAGTAGGAGTTCTCACTCTCTCGGACGGGCGTGAGTACATCCATAATGATCTGCTGGCGGTTAACCACGCCTATCAGGAGAGACTCGTCAAAGCCCTCGAAGCTACAGGCGAACTGGATGTTGTATCGGGATGCGAGATCATCTGGAATCAGCAGATCGCTCAGAATGAAGGCCGGCGTTTGACGCGCGAGGGCTGCGATCTCACCATCCTCAATTACGCGATTTGGTGTTTTCCACATCTCTCTGCGGTCGCGACCGCATTCGCACCAGGACCCTTTCTCCTGTTTTGCAACCTCCACCCGTCCGAGCCTGGCATGGTCGGGATGCTTGCAGCGGCGGGTACGTTGGATCAACTCGATAGGCCGTATGCGCGCGTTTGGGGACAAATCGAGGACCCGTCTGTCCTAGCAAAGGTTATGTCCTTCATTAGAGCGGCAGGGGCATTGGCGCAATTGCGCGGTCAAACCTATGGGCTCTTCGGCGGCCGCCCGCTCGGCATGTACACGGCCGTCGCCAACCTGGACGAGTGGCAGAAATTGTTTGGGGTTGATGTGGAGCATATCGAGCAGCAGGACATCGTAGAGTTCGCCAGCCGAGTGGACGCTCAACGAGTGGACCATGCGCACAAATGGCTCGAACAGCACGTCGGCTCCATTCGCTACGACGGTAAGGCGCTCACACCGGAGAAGTTGAAGCTGCAAATTCGTTCCTATTATGCATACCGCGAAATCATCGCAGAGCGGCGGCTGGATTTTGTTGGGACCAAGGCTCACGGCGACCTCACGGATCATTTCGTTACCGTAGACGTGGCAGAGGCTTTTCTCAATGATCCCTACGATTGGGATGGGCCGCACGAACCGATTGTGGCTGCTACCGAGGCGGATATGGACGGTGCGCTGACCATGCAGATTTTCAAGTTCCTGACGCACAAACCCGTTCTCTTTGCTGACGTGCGGCACTATGATCGCTTGGACGACGTATGGTATTTCTCCAATTCCGGCACACACGCTACATACTTCGCCGGGGCTTCCGATGATCCAGTCGTTAACCTGAAGAACGTCACGTTCTATCCGGAAGTCTCCTACTATCCGGCCGGTGGAGCTTCCGTACATCACTTCGCTGCGCCAGGACGGGTGACGCTGGCGCGCCTAGCTCGGAAAAATGGCCGCTATTGGATGGCCATCGTGCCCGGCGAGTTCGTGGAGTTCCCGCGCGAGGTATCACTGGCAAAAGGAGCAACTTGCACCCCCGAATGGCCGATAGCGTTTACGCGGCTCCAATGTGCCGCGGATGATTTCCTCGCCACTTATCCTTGCAACCACATTCACGGATGCTACGGTGACTGGGAGAAGGAATTGCTTCAGGTCGCGGCGCTGCTTGGTATTGAGGCTCGTGTCTATCGCGGGCCTGCACCGAGCGAGGCTCGAACATGTTCGCGGAATTCGTAATACTTGGGAGTTTATGGCCGAGATGTCCGTTCCAGAAGTTTTGAGTGCCGGAAACAAGCAGGAAGGTAGCGTTCCTTACCTGACGTTCATCTGTATTGTTTCAGCTCTCGGGGGGCTGTTATTTGGATTCGATACGGTTGTAATTTCCGGAACGCTGACGCCACTAAGGGCCCAATTCATGCTCAGTCCAACTCTCGAGGGCTGGTTGGTGAGTTCTGGCCTCCTCGCCTGCGCGATCGGCGCCGGTCTGGCAGGAATGCTGAGTGATCGCTTCGGCCGCAAACCTGTCTTACTCGTTGCTGGCTGGTTATTTGTCCTTTGCAGCCTCTTGCGCCCACTGGCGTGGAATTTGGACGTTCTCATCTGGTCTCGGCTGATCGGGGGCGTAGGTGTGGGCCTTGCTTCGATGGTCTCGCCGCTCTATATCTCCGAAGTGTCATTGCCTCGCCTGCGCGGCCGAATGGTCACGCTCTTTCAATTCGCCATCACGATCGGCATTTGCCTCGCTCTGGCCTCAAATGCTTGGCTTCATCAGTTGGCCGTGCACGGCGCAGGCGCCCAGAGTCACGGACTTTATCGCTGGATGGTCGTCGATCAGGTCTGGCGAGCCATGTACGGCATGGAACTATTCCCGTCGCTGCTGTTCATGCTTCTCTGCTTTGTGATACCCGAAACGCCGCGCTGGCTCATGAAGGCCGGTCACTCAGAACGCGCCTTGCAAATCCTCTGCAAGATCGGCGGAAGAGCAGTCGGGGAGAAGGAGATGCGCGAAATCCAGGAAACTCAGGGAGCTATGGAGCAGGAAACGAGTTCGATCACCCAGCTCTTTGAGCCTGGATTGCGCCGCGCCCTCTTTGTTGCGCTGTTTCTGGCTATCGTTTCAGAACTGAGCGGGATTACGGTGGTTCTTTACTACGGCCCCGGCATTTTGGAGAAGGCCGGTTTCTCGCTCGGCGACGCATTGGGAGGATTCGTCTCGATTGGTCTTGTCAACGTAATTTTCACCGTGATCGCGATTTGGCTCATGGACTCTGTGGGGCGCCGGACTTTGCTGTTCATCGGCAGTACGGGAGCTTTTCTAGCTTTGGCATCGATAGGCTTCCTGTTTCAAGCTGGCTATATGGAAGGACTTCTGCTTGTCGGCATGATGTGTCTCTTTGTGGCCTGCTTCGCCTTCTCTATGGGACCAATCAAGTGGGTGGTGATGTCGGAAATTTTTCCAACACGAATACGTGGGCGTGCCGTAGCAATCGTAACTCTGGCTGTATGGGCAACCGACTGCGTCTACAACCAGATTTTCCCGATGGTTCGAAACGGTCTGGGCATGGCTGGAAGCTTTTTTATCTTTGCCGCGGTGTTGATACCCCAGTTCTTCTTTATTTGGAAGGTTATGCCGGAAACCAAGGGGCGGTCGCTCGAAGAGATTGAGCGATCCTGGGCGCAATAGACGAAGCGTGGCGTTGCGATTGCTCGCGCCTGAAACCTGTAGAAGGCGGTGGATTATGAAGTCATTCGTGCGCAGTCTGGTTGCTAGGAACTTGTTGAAAATCTAACTCGAACTAGGGCCTGTTAACACTTTCGGGCGACGGCGATGGGAGTCAACTTTTTCGAGTTCTTAGGAGCGAGGAGTGAACACCGGATGTCTTCGACCGATGAGCGACAACCAGATCGGGAAACGGGTTCCTCATCTCGAGTCACGAGAGATGATAAGAACGCGCCTACTGGACTGAAGAACGTGCCATGCACAATAAAAGACGTTGCCAGACTGGCAGAGGTTTCGACAGCGACGGTGTCGCGTGTCACGAGTGGCGCCGACAAAGTATCCGGCAAGACAAAAACTAAAGTCTTGGCTGCTGTTTCAAGATTGCAGTATACCCCCAATGCGCTGGCGGTCGAATTGGGACGAGGGAAAGGGGTTAACCCGAGAAAGCGCGGTATTCTTGTGCCCGCTTTGGCTGGCACGAAAGCAAAGCTCCCCTTTTATTCAGGAGCTGATGCGCAAAACGAACGCCGGCAGACAGGACGAGCGCGTTTGTTGAAGGACGAATACTCGCGAGTGAGGCGCCTAGTCGTCAACCTGAGCAAGGATCTGGAGAAGTTGAGAAGCATCATCCAATAGCGTGAACAGGCCCTAGAAAGATCGGCTCTCAGGGGCTAAAGCCCGCGTTGATTTTGCGGCATTTCGGCACGACTAAAGTCGTGCCCTGATACAAATCCAGAGTTTTTCAACAAGTTCCTAGAGCGTGCTTGGCTCTGTTGACATCCTCTCTGCCGGCAGTCAGCGAGCAGGCAGTCAGAGGCGGTATAGGTTGAAGGCCGAGCCGAGCAGGAGAGCTTGGCGGGATTGCGTGTGCAGGGTTCTACCGGGCGCA
>Ga0224553_1000847_pt1 | contig 12124 bp, 10 predicted proteins | sample 714S21014metaG_FD_179897 | JGI IMG/M metagenome (GOLD analysis project Ga0224553, IMG submission 179897) | Peat soil microbial communities from Stordalen Mire, Sweden - 717 S2 10-14 | ecosystem: Environmental > Terrestrial > Soil > Wetlands > Peat | place: Sweden: Norrbotten County, Stordalen... | reverse complement strand
TTTTCGCGTCCTCCACCTGGCAGCTATAGCCATGACCGGCAATCTGGGTGTAGACGCGATTCAGGCTCTTTTTTGTTCCCATGAGAGCTGAGACGCCGATGACCGACTCATAACCGAACATCCCTACTTCGACCTGGGACCCATCCTTGAATGTTGTCGTCATCGACGCCATCCCCTCTTCGAGAAAGTAGAGGCGGTCGATCGGGTTGCCGGGGTTTTCGATTTCATGTTTTAGCTCGAATTTCACCGGCTGCAAACGAAGCCGCTCAATTACGTCCCCGTCCAAAGCCTTCAAAAGAGTGTTCTTAAAGCCGCTCGTGCGCAAGGAATCCTCACTTTCAAAGAAAACCCTATCATAAATCAGTATGCGCAAAGCTCATGATGCCTGAAAAAGTTCGAGTTATGTCAGGTACCGTACAAAGATTGTTTTGTATACGTAAGAAACAGTACAGAGTTTGCAACGCGAAGCGAGTAAAATTTATATGGGACAGTTAGATTTACTTCCGAGGTGAGAAGCATGACCTTTGACCTCGCCGCCTTTCTGGCAACGGCAGGAATAGGACGACGAATCGTCCAATTGAAGCCCAAGCAAGCTTTCTTTTCGCAGGGCGGCGTGGCTGACTCCATCTTCTATCTTCAGACAGGCCGCGCAAAACTTACCGTCGTTTCGCATGAAGGCAAGGAGGCCACCATCGCGCTTATCCCCGCCGGGGAATTCGTTGGCGAGGAGTCAATGGCGAGCATGGGCGGGCTGCATATGGCAACTGCCTCGGCCATTACCGACTGTACAGCGCTCAGGATAGAGAGGGAAGAGATGATCCGCATGATGCACCAGGAGAATTCCCTCTCCGAAATGTACTTGAAATTCCTGCTGGTCCGGAGCATACGTGCCCAGGCCGATCTTGTCGATCAGCTATTCAACTCCAGCGAAAGGCGTCTGGCGAGAGTTCTCCTCATCCTGGCCGAATTCGGTGAGCCGGATAAACCGGAACATCTGGTTCCTCCCATCACCCAGGAAACTCTGGCGGAGATGATCGGCACCACACGCTCCCGCGTCAGCTTCTTTATGAACCGCTTTTGCAGGCTCGGCCTCATCGAATACAACGGCCGCATCCGGGTCAACAAGTCCTTGCTCAATGTGGTTCTGCACGATCAATTCACCGAGCGGAATCCCGAGAGGCCTCCTGGTTCAGCCACCCCGCGTATTCAATCAAAGCCGGACACTCGCGGCTAGATCATTTTCACTGATCGTGCAAGGTCTGGGTGCCCCACCCTCGCCGCTGTCATCCTGAGCGAAGCGCAGCGAAGTCGAAGGACCTGCTTCTTGCACTTTTTGCGGCTTCGGGATCCCCAACGACTGGTCTTCGTCGTTGGGGTGAACTAGGGTGGGATGCCACAATGCCTGCATTACAGCAACTGTGAAAAGGTTCTAAGACGGCTTCGGCGTTGCCGGTTCCTCCCGTGGGCCGGCAACCCGGAGACTGCGCCGCTATCGGTTTTTGGGCGGTGATACGACAAGGTCCGCCCGTGTGCGACAGTAAAAGAGATGGCAAAGAATACAATCTCAGGCCCGCGCCTCACTTTTCTCGGCTACGGCGCTTGCTTCATCGCCGGCTGCCTGTGGGGCACGGGCTTCTACTTCAGCCGCCTCGCGCTCAACGAGATGAGCGTCGAGTACATGGTGCTCTATCGCATCCTCTTTGCCTGTCTGGGCGTGCTGCCGGTGGCGCTGGTCTGCCGCTGGCGCTTTTCCGGCGCGGAACTGCGCACGCTGCTGCTCTCCGCGGCATTCGGGATTCCCATCTCCTGCCTCATCCAGTTCAGCGGATTGGCGCGCACCACGGTCAGCCACGCTTCGCTGATGGTGGGCGCCATGCCGGTGATGCTGGGCGTTGCCGCCACGCTCTTTGCCCCCAAGGGGTCCAAAGAGGAGCGGCTGGGCTGCATCGGCTGGATGGCTCTCTTTGCCTCGACGATTGGCGCGGCGCTGCTGACCATGGGCGGCAGCCACGGCGCGCACACCCGCGGCCAGCCCTCGCTGACGGGCGACCTGATGGTGCTGGTCTCGCTGCTGGCCGCGCTGGCCTGGATTCTGCTCAGCAAGAAGCTGATGCTCACGCACAGTCCCTCGGTCGTATCGGCCTACACCATCCTCGTCGGCGGCGCCATGCTGCTCCCCTGGGTGCTTGGCCCCTGGCTGCTGACTCCGCTCACCCACGCCAGGGTTGCGCCGCCGCCCTTCGCGGCCATTAGCTGGACGGCCTGGGGCGCGCTGGCCTTCAGCGGCCTGTTCTGCACGGCCGTCACCACGCTGCTATGGAACTGGGGCATCCATCACGTGCCCGCCTCGCGCGCCGGAGTCTTCCTGAACATCGAGCCGGCCCTCGGCTCCTGGCTGGGCGTCCAACTGCTCGGCGAACACCTGGGCGCCTTCGCCTGGGTCGGCGGCGGCCTCATCCTGGCGGCGGCCGTGACCCTGACCACCCGCGGCCACGAGCCTGAACCGGCCATCCTCCTCGAATAAGTAAATATCCTTCGGAAGAGCCGGGGGGTTGATGGTTTGTGGCTCCTCAAAGAAGCATGGCCGCGCGCAATACCAAGCGTATTGCTCACGCCCGCCAGAATTCCGCGCCGTAGGCGCAATGGTTGTTAGCCCCGCGCTTCAGCGTGGGGTTGGCGAAACCAATAATTCATCCGGAGTCCCATAGGGACGGCGCTCATGCTTCGCGCCTTTCTAACATTTTTACGAGAAGAAGGTAAAAACACAATCCGGGAGAGATTCCTGCAAATGTCAAACTTCTACTGCCTCCACGGCAAAGCCGGGGATTATCCCGGATCAATAGATCGTCATTCCATGCGATGCGCCGGGCGCGCCCCGAACTGTCCGCCGGATTACCCCTCGAAGGAAAGCTGATCGGATGCGAAGATCCCTGAAGCCGGCTTGGGCTCCGAGGCCAGTTCGTAGACCAGCCGCTCCAGCACCAGCCGCTTGTCGGGCGGCGAGGAGCGCAGCTCCAGATCGGCGCGGGCAATCAGCCGCAGCGCTCGCGTCAACCCGCGGCGGCTCTTGAAGCGCCGCGCCTGGCGAATCAGATCGTCGGCGGCAAAGGGCGGCATTCTGAAGCCCTGCCACAGCGCCTGCCAGATGGCGCGCGAGTCGCGCACATTCTTTTCCAGAATCACCAGCATCTGCCGGAAGGTGCGCGCCAGCATATAAAGGTGGCCGATGGCCGCGTCCTCGCCCGCGTCTGAACTGTTCAGCAGTCCTTGCAGCAGCGCCAGCGCCTTCGCCCGGTCGCGCGCGCTGATGGCGTCGGTCAGCTCATACAGCGAGCGCTGCTTGGCAGACAGCACCATCGTTTCCACGTCGCCCAGCGTGATTCTTCCCTTCCCCAGTGTGTAGAGCAGCAGCTTCTCCAGCTCCGAGGAGATCATCATCATATCCGCGCCCAGCGCGTCCACCAGCTCGCGCGCCGCGTCGGGGTCCACGCGCGCGCCTTGCTCCTGCGCGGTGGCCGCAACCCAGCGCATCGCGTCGTCCTCGTTCACCCGCGCCAGCTCCACCATGCCGCAGTGCTGACCCAGCGTTTCTGTGAGCCGCTCGAAGCGGTTCTTGTCGTCCATCTCCATGCGCCGCAGATCGGAGGGAATGCGCACGAAGTCGGCGACAAAAATAATCAGCGCCTGCGGATTGGGCGAGCGAAAGTAGCGCTCCAGCGCGGCAAACTCATCTTTTTTTGCCCCGCGCGTATAGAGCTGCTTCACATTGCGCACGAAAACCGCCTGGAAGGGCGCCATCAGCGAGGGAGATTGCGCGCGGTCCAGCACCTCGAAGATCGATGCGCTGCTCAGATCCATATCGGAGAGGCAGAAATCCCGCAGCTCCTCCGGCACAAAAGCCTTCAGCACCGCGGCGCGGCAGCGATCAAGCAGGAAGGTCTCATCGCCCACCAGCACATAGCCGGGCTTCAGCTCGCCCTTGCCGGCAGCCGCGGCCTCGATCTCCGCCACAAAGCGGCCCGTCGCGGTGAATCCAGCCCCCCAGCGCGCCCCGCTCATTGCTGCGGCCTCCGGCATTGATTAGCCCCGATCATGCGCCTCCAGAATACCCTTTTTTCCACGCTAGTCCCTGTTCCCTGTTCCCTATTCCCTGTTCCCTGCCTCTAAAACCCTACCAGCACATCGGCCACCAACTGCCGCGCGAAATCCCGCGACAGCCGCTCTTGAGCCGCCGGGCTCTCCTCGAAGAAGCTGGACAGGTTGGTGGTGGACTGGTACTGCTGGCGGTAGACGTAGTTCTTGTTTTCGTAAAGGACCTTGCCGTCCCGGCCGTTGAGCGTGACGGAGACCACGACCGTGATCAGAAAGCTGGACGACTGCTGCGTCGCGGAGTTGAAGGTAAGAGGCTCCACCGTCTCTTTGAGAATCGTTCCATGCAACACCGCGTCGGCGTCCTCATCTGGAGTCACCCGCAGCCGTGTGCGCGTGGCGAACTCGCGGATCACCGCCTGCGTCATCACCGTCTCGGTGTGGTAGGCCTCCGTCTTGGTGGCAAAGACCGGCACGGCCAGCGTCTTCACATCCGGCGGCAGGTGGGTGGCCGCGCCCAGCGCGTGGTAGCCGCAGCCGGAGAGCGCGAGCAGGGCGAGAGAAACCGGGGCAAGGGCGAACAGGCGCATGACTTATCTTATCGCGCGACTACACCCACGCGGTCGCCAGCATCCCCAGTCCCACGGCCGACAGCTTCAGCCCGTCGGCGCGATCCCGGAAGTAGCGTTCGTTGAGCTGCTGGTAATCCAACTGCTCGAAGCGCTTAAATCCCGCCCGGCGCAGCTCCCGCTCCAACTCCTCCGGCGTGAAAAAGAGCTGGAAAGGCTCTCCGGCGGCGGCCACGCGCCCCGCCAGCGCGTCGAAGGCCGTACGCCCCGCTGTGCTCAGCGTCTCCGGCGCAAGCGCGTAATCGAAGCCCACGCCGCTGTCGGCAGGCAGCCGGGCAATCGTACACAGCGTGGCGCGAAAGGTCTCCAGCGGCAGGTAGGGAATCACCCCCAGCCAGCCGAAGAACGCGGGCCGGTCGGCATCAAAGCCCGCCGCGGCCAGGTCCTCGGCCAGCGTGTGGTGCTCCAGGTCCAGCGGAACAAAAGTCAGGCTGCCGGGCACAGTGATTGCCGCCTCTGCCAGCATCGCCCGCTTGTCCTGCTGCGTGGCGGGAAAGTCCACCTCGAAGACGCGCAGCCCAGGGTACGGATTGCGGTAGGCAAACGTGTCCAGCCCGGCGCCCAGTACCACGTACTGCGAGCCGCCCCGCGCCACGAACTCGGCCAGGCGGTCTTCCACATACCGGCTGCGCACTGCCGCAAAGGCGCGCAAGTCCCGCCCCACACGGTGCGAGGCGCGCCCCATCTTTCCTCGATAGCCCGATCCAACCAGCCGCACCGCAATCGGATCGTCCAGAACCGGCGGCCGGTCCACCAGTTGGTGCGCGGCGCGCCGTATCGCCACGCCCAGCGCCGTCTTGCTGGCCTTGCCTGTCTCCATGAATCTCAGTGTAGAGCCTGCCGGCGTCTCCGGCCCGCGGCAAATTACGCCCGCAATGAACCCGCTACCTCGCTAACTTGCGATCATCGCGAAGCGATGGCTAACCTGCGAAATGATAAACCAGACCTCGCGGGTTTTGCCGAAAGGATGGAGAATACCCAAGTTTCTACCTGCTTTGTTCATCGGGAGCAGCCCGACCCGCGACGGCGTGTTACGGGCGGAGATGAACTAACAAAAAGCTCCGTGCCCCATCCATGCGCCGTTTTTCTGGCGCATGGGTGGGAAACCAGGATGCCCGGGTGTCCTCTCCTTTTCATGGAATATGGGTGCCCCACCTTCGGCACGTCTTTGTTTTTGTGCATAAGGTGGGAATCCACGAACCTCAACTCGCTTGCCGAAGGCGTCTGCCCCACCGCAGGTGGTGCGCGTACCATATTTCTCATGAGCTGGATTGGATGGGCATTGCTCTCCGCTTGTTTTGCCGCCGCCACCGCCCTGCTGGCCAAGGTGGGCGTGGCGCATGTGGACTCAAACCTGGCCATGGCCTTGCGCACCACCGTGGTGCTGCTCTTTGCCTGGGGCATCGTCTTCGTGCTCGCCAAGCCGGGCGTAGGCGGCTTGGCGGAACTGCGTGCCCTCGACCGCCGCACCCTGCTTTTTCTCGCGCTCAGCGGCCTGGCCACCGGCCTCTCCTGGATCTGTTATTTCCGCGCCCTGCAACTCGGCCCAGCCTCGCGTGTAGCCCCGCTGGACAAGCTCAGCGTCCCTCTGGTCATCGTCTTCGCCTGGCTGCTGTTGGGCGAAAAGCTGACCGCCCCCACCCTGATCGGCGGCCTGCTCATCACCGCCGGCGCCGTGGTCATCGCGCTCGGCTGAGGCTTGGCTTATCGGGTACCCGCATTCCCGTGAACCCTGGCCGACATAGCCGGACCAATCCGTTGCACAGGAAGGGCCCCGAGAATTCCGGGGCCTTCCCATTTGGACCATCATGGTCGTCCAAAGCTGCTCAGTGCAGCTTCGTCAGAAAAACTTCATATTCGTCAGATCCTCGATCAACCCCGGCCCAGTCGGTTTCCAGCCCAGCGTTTTACGCGTCCAATCGCTCGAAGCCGGCATATCCACACCTGCGAAGTGCGCAAACCATCCAAAGTGTTCGGCAGCCTTCTCCGGAGCGATCGAAACCACCGGCATCTTCAGCCCTTTGCCGAGCGTCTCGGCGATCTCGCGCAGCGCCACGCCTTCTTCCTGCACCGCGTGATACACCGTCACGCCCGGTCCCGTCTGCTCTACCGCGAGACGATACAGGTGCGCTACGTCTTTCAGCGGAGCCGCGGGATAGCGGTTCGCGCCATCGCCGATGTAAGCCGAAACGCCCTTCTCGCGTGCTATCTGCGTCAGCAGCGGCACCAGCCCTTGCTTACGCGTGTCATGCACCTGCGGCAGCCGCACAATCGCCACACGCACACCCCGCTCCGCTGCGGCCTTTGCTGTTTGTTCGGGCTGCCGCGGTATCGAAGCCGAGCTCGCTGGCGGATCGCTTTCCATGCACACATGACCCGGTTCCCCGCTCGTCATTCCGATCCCAGAGGTCACGACCAGCAGCTTGCCTGGTTCAAGGACGGAACCTAGCGCCTCAATCGCCTTGCGCTCGTCCTCTCCGTTCTGCGCGAACTTCGAAAAGTCGTGGTTGAACGCCAGGTTCACCACGACATCCATGCCCGTCGCTCCGCTGCGCAGGCTATCCAGGTCCTCAAGATCGCCGCGGTGCACCTCGGCTCCCGCGGCCTTCAACTGCTCCGCGCCAGCGTCGCTGCGTGCCAGTCCGCGCACCTGATGCCCTGCCTCGATGAGCTCCTTCACCAGTTCCGTCCCGATGAATCCCGTCGCTCCCGTCACAAAAACTCGCATAGACCCTCCTCCTGCTGTTTGCTGGCGCGACTGCAAAAGCACCGTGCCAGGATTGACATCCGCGCCCCCGTCAGATAAAACGGAGACAGTCTCCGAATATAGGATAACCGGAGACTGTCTCCGGTTGCAGAAATATTTTGGAAATTTACGTATGCCGAAAAAGCCGTCTTTGCCACCTCCGGTCGCACGCAAGCCCCGCGCGGATGCGCAGCGCAACCGCGAGCGCATCATCGAGGTTGCCAGGCTGGCCTTCACCCGGCACGGAGCCGAAGCTACACTCGACGACATCGCCCGCCAGGCGTCTATCGGCCCAGGCACACTCTACCGTCACTTTCCCACCCGCGACGCTCTGATCGAAGCCGTCTACCGCAGCGAAGTCGAAAAGCTGACTGCATCCGGGCAGCGCTTCGCCGCCACGATGCCGCCGCTCGATGCTCTCCGAGCATGGATGCTTCTCTTCATCGACCACGTGGCCGGCAAAAAGCTCATCCTTCCCGCCATGGACACTGTTGCGGGCGGCTCCATGCGCCTCATCGAAGGCGCGCGCGGTCTCATCCACAGCGCATTCGTTGCCTTGATGCAACGCGCGATCAACAGCGGCGATCTCCGTGCAGATACCGATCCTGATGACTTCGTCCGTGCCCTCATCGGTGTCTTCCACACGACTGCTCTGCCGGGCTGGGAGCCGAGTGCCCGCCGGATCGTTGACATCCTTATTGCCGGCTCGCGCCCAACAAATGAGCAGCTTTATGTTTCACTCCGCGCGCTGAAGAAGTAGCCGCAGCTGACATACGAGAAGTGTGCGTGCTTTAAGATGGATAGATCCCGGTAAACGCCCATGTCGCCTGATGGATTCTTGGCGGGTGGACCAGGTCTCGCTCTTGAGACCTGGGAGATTACGAACCCCAACCCGCTCATACGAAGGCGGATGGTCCCACCACAGGTGGTTGCAGATTATTACCATCCGTTGGCGCACACTGGCAGAATGAACAAAAGTGGGCCAAACCCTTCTGCGAGCTGTCAGGCATCTCCCCGGTCCAATCTGTCAGGGATGCGCCCGGTCCGTACCCCCCACCCCCTACCCTTTAGAACATGATAATTTTTCAAAAATATCTTGTAAAACACAAGGAATGAATAACATAAAAAATCGTACTGTTGAAGAATCAGTAACTGCAAACCCCTGATTTTGCCCATTTTTTAGCCAAAGAAGCCGCTATATCGGGCCGTTTTCAGCAAAAATCAAGCGGTTTCGCAATTGTTCTGGAGGAGGGGAGTTTGGAGACCATCTGCGAGCCGGCGAAACGTTACACTAAGTCTGTGGAAGCCTCAACCAATTCCGTCTTGCCCCGCCGCATTGTCCTCACCGGCTTCATGGGCTCGGGCAAATCCACCGTCGGCCCGCTCATCGCCGCTCGTCTGGGCTGGAGCTTCCTCGACGTGGACGACGTGATCGAGGCCGAGGCCGGCGTAACCATCGCTGAGATCTTCGCCCGCCACGGCGAGGCCGCCTTCCGCAAGCAGGAGCAAGAGACCATCGCCCGCCTGGCCGCCGGCGACTCTCTGGTCCTGGCCCTCGGCGGCGGCGCCATCGAGCACGAAGCCACCCGCGCGCTGCTGCTCACCACCCCCGGCACGCTGCTGGTTCACATCGAAGTCGAGTTAGCCACCACGCTCCAGCGCTGCCAGGGAACCGAGCAGACCCGCCCCATCCTCGCCGACCAGGCCAACCTCGCCGCCCGCTACCAGCGCCGTCTGCCGCTGTATCGCACGGCACACGTCTCCATCCCCGTCGATGCGCTGATCCCGGAAGAGGTCGTGGACCGCATTTTGTCGGCATCGGGACGATTCAAAGGAAAAACCGAGTAAGCTTGACCTTGCGAAGAGTGCATCTCCAGCTCAATATCTGTTCCGAACAAGGGGATGCAGCCATGATGTTTCCCGACACATCCAACGCCCAGCCGAGCGCCGCGCTGCGTGAGCAGCCGGGCCAGCTTGCGGCCTGCCGGCTGGACCGTTGCCTGCCTTGGGTTGTTGCTAGCAGCTGAGCGAATCCGCCACCTAAAGCAACCAGAAGCAACCGACTCCACAAGCGGCCCGTGCGTTCCTGACTTTCTACCGCACTTCGCTGCGCGCCATCGCTTTTTCGGTCAGCACCTTGTGGGCGTGGTCTTCCAGGGCCTGCGCTTCGGGCAGGAAGGTGAGCGCCTTCTGGATCTCCGGGTCCCAGTCGGCGCGGGCGCGCATCCCTTGCAACTGGCCAAACTGGATCGTGAAGATCTTGTCCTTGATGCCGATCTTCACCCAGTCCATCACCTCATTCAGATCGGCCTCGGTCCAGGGAATGTTCTGGCTGGTGAGGTACTTCTTGAACTCCGCCAGCACCGCCGCGTCCACCTGGAAGTTCTTGTCCACGGTGCGGTTGGCCAGATAAACCGGGGCGAAGTGGAAGAAAGCATCCTTGTAGAGCAGCGTCTCCTGGAAGTGGTTGCTCTTGGGGCTTTCGATCTTCTCGTCCGGCGTGATGCCGCCGCCGCCGTAGACCGTCCGCCCGGCGTCGGTCAGCTTGACCTCGCGGCTGGCCGTATCGGCCGGCGCCGTGCCGCCGTGGCTGTAGTAGTCGAAGAGCGAAATGCCGGAGTAGTTGCGCTGGATCAGCCGCCCCGAGGGCGTGAAATAGTGATAGGTGGTCAGCGCCAGGCCGGTGTTCTCGCTCAGGTTATAGACCGTCTGCACCAGGCCTTTGCCAAAGGTGGTCTCGCCGACGATGAGGGCGCGGTCGTGGTCCTGCAAGGCGCCGCTGACAATCTCCGCGGCCGAAGCCGTTCCGCGGTTGACCACCACCACGATGGGAAAGCTCTTGCCGCCGTTGCCGTGCGTCGCTGCATAATTCCTGTCTGGAAAGGCGCGCCCGCGCTGGCTGACGATGCCCTGCCCCTTGGTGAGCAGATGGTCGCAGACCTCGACCGCCTGGTCGAGCAGTCCGCCGGGATTGCCCCGCAGGTCGAAGATCAGCCCCTTCAGGTCGCCAAAGCCGTCGATGGCCTCGCCCACTTCGGCGGCCGTCGTCTCCTGGAATTGCGTCAGATGGATGTAGCCCACGCCTGGGCGAATCTCGTAGGCTAGGTCCACCGAGGGGTGGGGAATCGAATCGCGCACCAAGTCGAAGACCAGCGGATTGGCCTGGCCCTCGCGCAGAAAAGTCGCTTGCACATGCGTGCCTTTGGGGCCTTTGAGCGCCTTGGCCACCATGTCCGACGAGGTCAGCCCGTCGGGAATCTTGCCGTCCACGCTGACGATCTTGCCGTCCACCGCGTAGATGACGTCGCCGGGATGAATGCCGGCGCGGAACGACGGTGTGCCTTCAAAAGGATAGACGACATAGACCTTGCCGTTCTGCTGCTGGATGGTCATGCCCACGCCGTAGTAGCGGCCATGCTGCTCCTCGCGCATCTTGGCATAAGCCTTGGGATCGTAGAAGTTGGAGTGCGGGTCCAGCACCCGCAGCATCCCCGGAATCGCCCCGTCGTAGATGGCCGTGTCCGCCTTGTCGCCCTCAATCGGCTCGGCGTAGTTCTGCTCCACCAGCGCGTACACATCGTAGAACGTCTTGAGGTTGTCGCGAACCTGGCCTTCGCCGGCCGCGGACTGCGCTCCGACCTTGCGCTGTAAGACGCTGCCCGCAAAGGCGCAGACGGCAAAAAAGAGAACCACGGTGAACAGGGCGCGGCGGGCGCGGGGAGTCATAGGCGGAAACGACCTCCAGACTGCGGCGCGGCTCATGCATGAAAATGGCCTGAAACGTCAGTCTTAGGGCTAAAGTATAGCACCAAGGCATTTGACTCCCGGCGGAGCGTTCCGGTAGCCGCGACGGGGGGTGCAAACCTCGGCAATGGTGGTTAGGATAGAACCATGACACTCAAGGGAAAGATCGTCTTCGTTACCGGAGCCTCGTCGGGAATTGGCGCTGCCACGGCGCTGGCCTTTGCCGCCGAGGGAGCGCGGCTGCTGCTCGCCGCCCGACGCGCGGACAAACTGGCCACTGTAGCCGCTGAGGCGCTCAAGCGCGGGGCCGAAGCTGTTCATACCATCAGCCTCGATGTGCGCAACCGCAAGGCCGTCGAGCAGGCCATTGGCGCGCTGCCCGCGGAGTGGACGGAGATTGACGTTCTGGTCAACAACGCCGGTCTCAGCCGCGGCCTGGAGAAGCTCTACCAGGGCAAGGTCGAAGACTGGGAAGAGATGCTCGACACCAACGTCAAGGGGCTGCTCTATGTAACCCGCGCCGTGGTTCCGGGGATGGTGGAGCGCGGGCGCGGCCATGTGGTCAACCTCGGCTCGACGGCAGGCGAAATGACCTACCCCGGTGGCGCTGTTTACTGCGCCAGCAAGGCAGCCGAGCGGGCCATCAACGACGGCCTGAGGCAGGACGTGCTGGGCACGCCGATCCGTGTGACCACGGTGGACCCCGGCATGGTGGAGACCGAGTTCAGTATTGTCCGTTTTCATGGCGACAGCGAACGCGCCGCCAATTTTTACAAGGGCATCAAGGCGCTCACGCCGGAAGATGTGGCCGACGTCATTGTCTGGGCCGCGAGCCGGCCTGCGCACGTGAACATTGCGCGCGTAATGCTGACCCCGGTGCAACAGGCAAACTCCCTGCTGGTTCACCGGGAGCCCA
>Ga0224553_1000833_pt1 | contig 12236 bp, 13 predicted proteins | sample 714S21014metaG_FD_179897 | JGI IMG/M metagenome (GOLD analysis project Ga0224553, IMG submission 179897) | Peat soil microbial communities from Stordalen Mire, Sweden - 717 S2 10-14 | ecosystem: Environmental > Terrestrial > Soil > Wetlands > Peat | place: Sweden: Norrbotten County, Stordalen... | reverse complement strand
GTTGCCGTCATCAACAGCACCGCCAGCCCAACAGAGTGGCCCCTGCCCAGGATCGATGACACCGGTTTTCGCGCGTTCTTGAAGAGTTGCGGTTTCACTGAAAATTGTCCGTTTTGACATTGAGGCCCATGAACGTTTCAACCTGGTACGGCTTGGCAACCAGCGCCGCCCTGCGCACTGCCGAAGGCGGAGGCGGAGGCGGCGTCCCGGCCAGTTCCGAGAAGAGTGCCGGCGGCCCTTTGAATTCCGCGTTGTCTACGCCGTTTCGCAGCACAAAATGCACGATCCCCTGCGTGGACGCCAAATCAACCTTCTGCGCGTCCTCCGGCTTTACCAGCAGCGTCACCACGGTCGCCGTGGTGGGTTTGCCTTCTGGGTCCGGCTCGATCTTCTGGCCCGTGGTCAGGATCTCCACATCCTGCAGCACTGTGTTGGTCACCGGGTCCGCGCCGCCGGGAGGATGCACCGTCACCAGCACGTCCACGTGGGTTCCGGGCAGCAGGAAGCCCGCCACGCCCACCACCTCGTCGGAACGCAGCGAGATGGCCCTCATTCCGTCGGGAATCTTCGTGCTCAGGCCCGCGCTGGAACCCGGGTTCGCCAGTTGGCGCTCCAGGATCGGCTCACCCGCCGCAAGGGGATAAAGCACGATGCGCCCGATCACCGGCTGCGGCGCATTGAACGCGCCCGGCAGCGGCACCGTGGCCGGCCAGTCAACCATGCGCAGGTTCTCCGCCTTGATTTGCTGACCCGCTTCCAGGTTCGTGGCCGATGCGACATATTGGCTCTTGGGCGGCGGAGGAGCAGGCTTGCTCTTGAACCTCTGGCTGAGCCAGAACGTGAATACGCCCGAGATTACCAGGGCGATGATGAAGGCGGAGGTGAGTCGACGAGTTATCAATCTGCACCTCTATTGAAACTGGAAGTAGAGCGTTAGTATGCTGCCGCCCGCGATCGCCAGGGCGTACGGCAGTCGCAGCGTTGCAGCGTTCTTCAAATTCAGGTCCGGGTGCGGCTGCAGGCCCGCATGGCGATGGTGCGAGGCAAGCTCGCCTACATTCACGATCGTCTGTTGCAGTTGTCCCCGGACCACAGCCCAGACAATTGCCATCACTCCGCCGGAGAGCGCCGTCAGTACCAGCAGATAAGCCACATGCGACAGGCCGGCGATGCATCCTACCGCCAGAATCAGCTTGACGTCTCCCGCCCCCATGCCGCCCGCAATGTAAAATACCAGAAATACCGCGGCGCAGATGAGTCCCGCAGCCAGCGAGCTCAGCAACTGCCTCCATCCGCCCAGCGCCAGATGCAGCGCCAGGCCAAACAGAAATGCAGGCATGGTGATGAAGTTGGGAATGCGTCTGCTCTTCACATCGAAGACCGAACCGACCAGTGCGCAAGCTGTCGCCGCCGCAGGATACGTCAATTCCGGTTGAAGAGATGTCATCGATCGTTCCTGTAAAGGGTTGGTATAAAGGCAACTTCGGCCGGTGTCTAAGGTAACGTGGATTAAAGCTCACATGAGCCCTGGGCCGGCTCACGTGAGCTTTTATCCGGACTAGATGGAGCTGTTGAGGGTGGCGCCCACGCTGTTGAAGGCGTTAGAGATCGAGCCCGCCAGGGAGCTCATCGAAGCCACCGATCCGAGGCCAACCAGGCACGCGACCAGCGCGTATTCAATCAGGTCCTGACCAGACTCCTCGGCGATCAGGTTCTGCAAAAGCTGCTTCATGTTCTTCATTATTTTTTCTCCGCACCAGAGTTTTTTCGAGAGGTGTCAGGTTAGGCCCACCTATGATCCGTCCTGCAATCTGCGTGAGCCGGGTGGAAGTAGCGGAAGCAGCTTATGTGAGCGTTGACGTCTAAACGCTCACATAAGCCCTTTCAGACTAGACGGAGGTGCTGAGCGTGCTGCCGATGCTGTTGAACGCGTTACCGATGTTGTTCGACAGACCCTTCATCGCGGCGACTGCACCGAGACCTACCAGAGCTGCAACCAACGCGTACTCGATCAGGTCCTGACCTGAATCTTCATTGATCAGGTTCTTGACAAGCTGCTTCATGTTCGTCATGTTTTGTTTCTCCTCGTTCGGGTTTTCCGCGGCACTCCGGGTTTGCGAGTCCCATGGGATGTTCCGAGGGTAGGGTTAACAAACAACATTAGAAATCCCCAAGAAGTGTCAGCAACTAACACTAAAGTTCGCTCATAATCTTCCTTAAGTATTTGTTTCTACTGTACTTAGTAAAATCCAATGCAATAGAATGGGTCTTGTCGTACTTCGCCGAAATCAACGTCCTGGACCCTGGGCCGCAGCCCCGCCACTCCTCGATTCGGAAACTTCACCGCAGCCTCTGCCGGGGAAAAAAGGTGTCACCCAAAGCAACAGTTCGCAGCCCGGTTTTCTGCGGGCAACCTCATCCACGTCTGTATCCTTCAATCAAATGACCGCCGCGCCACTTCCGCATCTTTTCGCTCACGATGCTTCACCGCGTCCCTGGCCCTCGCGCCGTTCGCTCGCGGTCATCTTCGGCCTGGCGCTGTTGGGGCGCCTGATGGCCTTGTTGTCAGTGGTCACCAGCCACCCGCACAACTGGCTCTTCTCTCACCCCTGGGAGATGGGCCTGCTCGCGAACACGCTCCTACATGGCCAGGGTTACAGCTCTCCCTTCGGCGGTTCCACCGGCCCCACCGCCTTTATTGCGCCGGGTTATCCCACTCTCATCGCAGGCGTCTTCCTGGTCTTCGGCAGCGACACGTTTGCCGCTGCGCTCGCCATCATGCTGCTGCACATCCTGCTCAGCCTCGCGACCATCTGGCTGATGATGCACATCGCCGTCGAGATGCTTGACCGCAGCACCGCAACCGTGGCCGGCGCATTCTGGGCGGTCTCGCCTCCGCTGTGGTTCATCCCCGCCATTTTCTGGGAGTCGAGCCTGTCGGAATGCGCTCTGGTCGGCATCATCGCGCTTGTCCTCCACTACCAGCGCGCGCCCACCAAAGCCGCATGGGTCCTGCTCGGATCGCTCTGCGGCATCATCGCGCTCATCAATCCCGCGCTGCTGTTTTCCCTGCTCGCGATGCTGGGTTGGCTGGCCTTCCAGACCCGCCGCGTTTCGCGGACGGCGCCGCTCATCGGCCTGCTTGCGCTGGCTCTTGTCTATGCTCCGTGGCCGATTCGGAATGCGGTCCGGTTTCACGCATTCATCCCGCTGCGCAGCACCGTCGGCTTCGAAATGTGGATGGGCAACCGGCCCGGCGCCACCGGCCGTCTGGACGAATCGATCTTCCCCATGTTCAACCGGCAGGAGCTGGCGAGCTATCTGCAACAAGGCGAGGTCGCCTACGTCCGCGGCAAGTCCCAGGAGGCATCGGACTACATTCGCGCGCACCCAGCGGTCTTTCTCAAGCTCACGATTCGCCGCTTCTTCCGCTTCTGGTCGGGGACGGGCAACATCGGCGGCTCGCACACCTACGAGATCCATGCCCTGCTGACCACCGTGCTCGGTTTCGAAGGCCTGATGCTTGTCTACCGCAAGGGGAAGCGTGCGTTCGCGGTCCTGATGGCCTTGCCGCTGCTGTTGTTCCCGATTCCCTACTACATCACGCACGCTGAATTCCGTTACCGGCTCAACATCGATCCCGTCCTCACCATTCTGGCGGCGTATGCGGTCACGCAGTTGGCCGCCGTGTGGTCCCGGCGAAAGTCCGCCGCGGATTAGCAGCGGGCTTTAGAGGCTGCTGAAAAAGCCGTCTGTCGCCGCAGGCAATGACCTCAGCGGCTGAAGCCGCGATGATTATGCGGCTTCTGCGGCACGGATAAATCCGTGCCCTTAACGAAAAGGCGCCTTTTCAGCATCCTCTTTAGCCACGGGCTTTCTCACTCACCGGATACTCGACCGATATCCGGCCAGCTTTTACTCCCATCGCGACCCGGGGACAATCCGAACCGAAGTACACTACACTCAACCTTTGCGTTTCAGTCGGCGGATGTCTCGAGCCAAATTCTGCCGGCCAAGTCTTCTCCCTTTACTCTGCAAGCACTTCGCCCTTTTCGGAGTCCCACCTCGGTGCATCAGGTCTGGTTCAGCCTCCCGGCGCAGTCGCTCTCCGGCAACGGAAGCGGCTCGACCAGCATCTTTGCGCCGGCCGGCTCGCCCGCGCATTCCATCTTCGATCTCTCGATGCTGGTGCTCGCCATCTGCACGGCGATCTTCCTCACCGTCGGCGGCCTGCTGCTCTATGTTCTGGTGCGCTACCGCCACCGCGCGAACGACGCCAACGCCGCGCAGGAGCCCCCGCAGATCTACGGCAGCACCCAGATTGAGCTCTCCTGGACCGTCATCCCCATCCTCATCGTGGTGATGCTCTTCCTCGCCACGGCCCGCATCATCTTCGCCACCCAGGACCATCCCAGGCCCGCGGATGCGCTGGACGTCACCGTCATCGGGCACCAGTTCTGGTGGGAGTACCGCTATCCCCAACTCGGCATCGTCACCGCCAACGAGCTGCACGTCCCGGTCAGCGATCCGCATCATCCCACCCCGACCTACCTCACCATGTCCTCGGCGGACACCGACCACAGCTTCTGGGTGCCTCGCCTGGCCGGCAAGACCGACCTCATCCCCAACCGCATTAACACCATGTGGATCGACCCGCAATCCGCCGGCCTTTACCTCGGCCAGTGCGCGCAGTACTGCGGCACGCAGCACGCCAAGATGCTGCTGCGGGTCTACGCCGACTCGCCCGCCGACTTCGCCGCCTGGGTCGCGAGCCAGCAGCGTCCGGCGGTGGAAGACCCCAGCGTCGCCGCCGGCCTCGCCGTCTTCCAGCACAATGCCTGCATCAGCTGTCATACTGTGGCCGGAACGGTGGCCACGGGCAGGTTTGGCCCCGACCTGACTCACCTTGCCAGCCGCGATACCATTGCCTCCGGCTCTGTACCCAACACCCCGGCCAACCTACGCGCTTTCGTACAGGACCCAGCCAACTTCAAACCCGGAGCCCTGATGCCTCCAATGCATCTCAACGACCACGACCTCGACGCCGTCACCGCGTACCTGATGTCCCTGAAGTAGCGCACCCGAGGAAACCCTATGGCCACCCAGGCAACCCCGAACTTGAGCCAGCCGGCAGGCAGCGAACATACCGCGCCGCGCCGCATCTGGGTGGAGGTGTTGCACGACTGGGTCACCACCGTCGACCACAAGAAGATCGGCTTGATGTACATCGGCTACGCGCTTGTCTTCCTGGTGATCGCCGGATTTGAAGCGCTGCTCATGCGTGTCCAGCTTTCCCTGCCTAACAACCATTTTGTCTCGCCGCAGGTCTTCAATCAGCTCTTCACCATGCACGGCACCACCATGGTCTTTTTTGTCGGGATGCCTATCCTCTTCGGCTTCGGCAATTACCTGATCCCGCTGATGATCGGCGCCCGCGACATGGCCTTCCCCCGGTTGAACGCCTTCAGCTTCTGGATCTCCGCGTTTGGCGGCTTGCTGCTCTACTTCAGCTACCTCGGCGCCAGCGGACTCTCCGGCGCGGGCAGCGCGCCCGACGTGGGCTGGTGGGCCTACGCACCGCTGACCGCCCGGGCATTCTCCCCCGGCCACAGCACCGACTACTGGACCCTCGCCATCCTGCTCAGCGGCATCGGCACCATCGGCACGGCGGTCAATATCGTCGCCACCACCATCTGCATGCGTTGCCCCGGCATGAAGCTCAACCGCATGCCGCTGCTGGTCTGGCTCTACCTGGTCATGTCGTGCCTGGTCTTCGTCACCATCAGCCCGCTGACCGCGGCGCAGATCATGCTGATGCTCGACCGCTACCTCGGCTCCCACTTCTTCGATACCCAGGCCGGCGGCTCGGCCGTGCTCTGGATGCACTTCTTCTGGATATTCGGCCATCCCGAGGTTTACGTCCTGGTGCTGCCCGCCTTCGGCTTCGCCAACGAGATCATTCCCGTCTTCTCGCGCAAGGCCATCTTCGGCTATCCCGCCATGGTCGCGGCCTCGGTCGGCATCGGCTTCATCAGCCTCAGCGTCTGGGCGCACCACATGTTCACCGTCGGCATGACCTCCGGGGCCAACACCTTCTTCACCCTGGCTACCATGGCCATCTCGGTGCCCACGGGGATCAAAATCTTCAACTGGCTGGCGACGCTCTGGGGCGGCAAAATCCACTTCACCGCCTCCATGATGTTCGCCATCGGCTTCCTCTTCCAGTTCCTCATCGCCGGCCTCACCGGCATCATGCTGTCGGTCGCGCCCTTTGATTGGCAGTTGGGCGGTTCCTATTTTGTCGTCGCCCACTTCCACTACGTGCTGGTCGGCGCCATCCTCTTCATGCTGTTTTCCGCCTTCTACTACTGGTTCCCCAAGATGAGCGGCCGCATGTTGAGCGAGAAGCTCGGCAAGTGGCACTTCTGGCTGTTCCTCATCGGCTTCCATGTCACCTTCGACCTGATGCACATCCCCGGCCTCGAGGGCATGCCCCGCCGCATCTATACCTACGAAGCCGACCGCGGATGGATGATGTGGAACATGGCCATCTCCTGCGGCGCCGTCATCCAAACCGTCGCCACGCTGCTGTTTGTCTACAACATGATCTGGTCCTACTTCAAAGGCCCCGTCGCCGGCCCCGATCCCTGGGATGCGTGGACGCTGGAGTGGTCCACCACCTCGCCTCCTCCGCAATACAACTTCGCCGAAACCCCAACCGTCGAGAGCCGTCGCCCGCTCTGGGACCTCAAGCATCCCCTCGACCCCGACAGCCATTACGAATAACTGGAGCCGCACCGCTTTGAGCACAGCCGCCGTCATTCCGCATACCACCACCGAGCCCTGGGTGCTTCCCGCCCGCGGCATCGTGGGCATGGCCTGCCTCATCACCGCGGAATCCGCCATCTTCATCATCTTTATCGTGGCGTATCTCTACTACCTGGGCAAAAGCATCACCGGGCCAACTCCCAGCATCCTCGAAATCCCCATCTTCACCAGCATCTGCCTGTTTTCCTCCAGCGCCACCGTTCACTTCGCCGTCTCCGCGCTGCACGCCGGCAGGCGCGCCGCAACTTCGCTGTGGCTGGCCGCGACGGTACTGCTCGGAGGCATCTTCCTGGGCGGCACCGCGCATGAGTGGTACCAGCTCATCTACCGCGACGGCCTCACCATCCGCACCAATCTCTTCGGCACCACCTTCTACTCGCTGGTTGGCCTGCACGCCAGCCACGTCATCGTCGGCCTCATCATGCTTTCGCTGACTCTCATCTTCTCGCTCACCGGCCACCTCACCGAAAAACACACCGGCCGGCTTGAAGTGCTCTCGCTCTACTGGCATTTTGTCGACGCCGTCTGGGTCGTCGTCTTCACCGTTGTCTACCTCCTCGGCAGATAGCAGCCAAAGGACCGCCATGCACGACCAGCACCCGAACACCGATCCCGCCGCGATCCAGCTTCCCCGCTCCACCGCGTGGCTGCCAGTGCTGGCGATCTGCCTTTCGTTCGCCGCATTCGCTAGCGGGCCGGTTTTCGGACAGAGCCCAGGGCAAAAACTGAAGACCTTCCCCCTTTTGAATTGGGACGGAGGGAGCACTTGTCGTGCCAAGGGCCGCGTACAAGATAAAGAGTATTGCGACTCCAGAATCATGGATCAGATCATCGCGCAAGGAAAGAATGCAATCCCTGTACTCATCTCCCAAATCACCGATACGCGCGAACTCAAGGAACCGGCCTTTGATTTCTGGAACAGGATGACCGTCGGAGACCTCGCCTATTCAATTCTGATTGACCTCTTCACCGATTCCGATTGGAAAACATTCAATATGCCCGGCCTAAAGACCCTTTGGCCCAAGTGCGACGTTGGAATGGAGCAGTGTTGGCACGTGTACGTCAAGAAACACGGAATGAAGTACGTTCGAGATCAATGGTCTGCCGCCTGGAACGCTAGCAAGGACCGCGCTTATTGGGATGCACAAGCGAGATGCTTTCGACTATCAGCGAAGGTTAAACCGACATCCGGCCGACCAAAACCGCAGCCTGAAATGGGCTTTCAATTAGTGGAACTGTGAATCCGATGGAACACAATCTGCACTCCAATCCCGATCCCGCCGCGATCCAGCTTCCCCGCCCCACCGCGTGGCCCCTGGTGCTCGCGCTCGGCGTCTCGCTGATCCTGGCCGGCATGGTGACAGATCTTGTCATCGGCATCCTCGGGCTGGGCCTCAGCATTGCCGGCGCCATCGGATGGTTCTTGCAGGTCTTCCCACATGAGGCCCACGAATCCGTCCCCATCGCCGCCGAGGAGCCTTACGTTGCTGCCAGCGCGCGCACCGTCATCGAACACCCGCCTCGCCGTCCGGAAAGCGCGTCGCCGCGCAGAATCCTGCCCATGGAAACTTTTCACATCTCCACCGGAATCCGCGGAGGCATCGCCGGCGGCATTGCCATGATCGTCCCGGCAACCATCTTCAGCGTGCTCAAGTACCACAGCCTCTGGTACGCGATGAACCTGCTCGCCGCCGGCGGATTCCAAAGCTGGGCGGGCCAAAGCGACGCCTTCCTCGGCCAGTTCCATCTGCAGGGACTCCTGGCCGGCGCCCTGATTCAAGGCTTCGTCTCGCTGCTGGTTGGTCTTTTGTACGGTGCAATGCTGCCCATGTTTCCCAGGTATCCGATCCTTACCGCGGGCTTTATGGCTCCGCTGCTGTTCACCGGAATCGTGTACTCGGCGCTGGGCATCGTCAGCCCTATCCTCAACCAGCGCATCGAGTGGTTCTGGTTCGTCGCGTCCCAGGTCAGTTTCGGCCTCGTCTGCGGCTATGTCGTCAACCTGCAGGCCAAGGTGCGCACGCCGCAGTTCCAGGCGCTGCCGTTCCGCCTGCGCGCTGGCCTCCACATCGCGCCGGACGAGCTGCCGCCGGACCACGGCGACGACATGGACAAGGAACACCCTCGATGATCTCGCTCGATCCCATCTCTCCGCGCGCGCTCACCCTCAGCCTTCTGGCCTGCGCCGTCGCGTTCGCCGCTGCCGGCTGCAATGCCCCCGGCAAGCCCGGCCCCGAACCCGAGGTTCCGCGTCCGGAACAGGTGCTCGACTTCGCCACCCTCTACAGCCAGAACTGCGCCGCCTGCCACGGTGAAAACGGCAGGAACGGCGCGGCCATCGCGCTCGACAATCCCGTCTACCTCGCCATCGCCGGCAGCGCGAACCTCCAGCGCATCACCGGCGACGGCGTCCCGGGAACCGCCATGCCTCCCTTCGCCAAATCCAAAGGCGGTATGTTGACCGATCAGCAAATCGCCGTCCTCGCCCAGCAGATGGTCGCGCAGTGGGGCAATCCCTCCGCGCTCGCCGGGGCCACGCCGCCGCCGTACGCCGCTGCCGCGCCCGGCAATCCCGCGCAGGGCCGGCAGGCCTTCACCACCTTCTGCGCGCGCTGTCACGGAGCCGATGGCACCGGCGGAAAATCTCCCCACGGCGAATCGCTCGGCTCCCTGGTCGATCCCGCGTATCTTGCGCTGGTCAGTGATCAGGGCCTGCGCAGCATCATCCTTGCCGGCCAAACCGAGCAGGACGCGCACGACTGGCGCTCCTATTCTGCCAGCCCCGACGCGCCTGCCATTCCGATGTCGGACCAGCAGGTCACCGACGTAGTCGCCTGGCTCACCTCGCATCGCATCGCCACTCCCGGCCAGGTCTACCACGAGCACCCGTAGCAAGCGGAGACACGCATGAGCGAACATCCCGACAATCCGCAAACGCCCGGCAGCGAACCTCTCCCGCCCGAGGACACCGCCGCGAAGGCCGCCCTCCACACCCGCCGCGCCTTCCTCTTCAAGCTCTCGCTTGCGCTGAACGCTGCCGTCGGCCTGGTCCTCGCCGTTCCGCTGGTCGGCTACCTGCTCGGTCCGGCGATGCGCAAGAAGAACGCCGCCTTCGGCGCCTGGATCGCGCTCGGCAGCATCAACGACTTTCCCGTCGGCGAAACCCGCCTCGCCAGTTTCCGCTCGCCCGCCGCCACCTTCGACGACGGCGACACCGCCAAGGTCGCCTGCTGGGTCCGCCGCATCGCCGACCGCCAGTTCCAGGTCTTCGCCATCAACTGCGCCCATCTCGGATGCCCCGTCCGCTGGTTCGCGCAGTCGAAGCTCTTCCTGTGCCCCTGCCACGGCGGCGCCTACTACGAAGACGGCACCCGCGCCTCCGGCCCACCCGAGCGCGGCCTGTTCGAGTACCAGTACCAGCTCGCCGGTGACTCGCTGATGATCCACGCCGGCGACATGCCCACGCTCGCCACCCAGGCGTCCTGCAAACAGAAGCCGCTGATCCAGATCGCGCCAGCCGCCCCTGAAACCGCATCCGCCGCGAGGTCCGAATGGCCAGCTTGAAACAACGCGCCATCGCCGCCGGCCTGAAGAGCTATGAATGGCTGGAGCGTCGCCTCGGCCTCATCCGGCCGCTCACCGCCGCAGCCACCCATCCCACGCCCGCCAACAACGCGAGTTGGTGGTACGTCTTCGGCAGCGCCGCGACCGTGCTGCTTCTGCTGCAAGTGGTCACCGGCATCCTGCTCGCGCTGGTTTACAGTCCGTCGGCCAACGAAGCCTGGACCAGCCTCGGCATTCTGAATCACAACATCCCGCTCGGCTGGTATCTGCGGGCGCTGCATGGCTGGGGTTCGGACTTCATGATCGCCATTGTGCTCATCCACGTGGTGCAGGTCTTCCTCTTCGGAGCCTACAAATTCCCCCGCGAACTTACCTGGATCTTCGGCGTCGGCCTGCTCCTGCTCACTCTCGGCATGGCTTTCACCGGCCAGGTCATGCGCTTCGACCAGGATGCCTACTGGGGCCTCGGCATCGGCGCATCCATCATGAGCCGCGTTCCGTTCATCGGCGCGCCGCTGGTGCATTTGCTGCTCGGCGGACCCATCATCGGCGGAGCCACGCTGTCGCGCTTCTTCACCCTCCACGTCTTCGTCATTCCCGGCCTGCTGCTCGCCTTTGCCTTCGTGCACATCTTCATGACGCTGAAGCACGGCGTCAGCGACTGGCCCATGCCCGGCCGCCTGGTCCGCAGATCCACCTACGAGCGCGAGTACCACGAACTGACCGCGAAGACCGGCATCCCCTTCGTCCCCGACGCCGCCTGGAAGGACGCTGTCTTCGCCGCGGCGATCGTCTTCGCCGTCATGGCCTGCGCCTTCTACTTCGGACCCTTCGGTCCCACCGGCACACCCGATCCCACCATCATCCAGAGCGTTCCCAAGCCCGACTTCGCCTTCCTCTGGATCTACGCCGTCCTCGCCTTCCTGCCCGCCAACCTCGAAACCGCGGCGGTGCTCATCGCCCCCGTCCTCATCATCGCCGCCATGCTCGCGCTGCCGCTGGTCGCCGGCGAAGGCGAACGTCACTGGGCGCGCCGCCCGGTTGCGGTGCTGATGGTCTCGGTCATTGCCCTCACGCTCGCCATCTTCACCCACCTCGGCGCCTACACGCCGTGGAGCCCCATCATGGAAGCCTGGACCGCCGATCCCATTCCGCCGAAGTATCTCGAAGGCCGCACGCCGCTGGAGCGCCAGGGTGCGCTCGTCCTACAGGACAAGCAGTGCCGCAACTGCCATTCGCTCGCCGGCGCCGGCGGCCAACGCGGCCCAGCGCTCGACGCCATCGCCTCGCGCATGACCCAGGACCAGATCATCCGCCAGGTCCTCCAGGGCGGCGGCAACATGCCCGCCTACGGCAACGCGCTCAGCCCCTCTGAAACCAAGGCCCTCATGCGCTTCCTGATGACGCTGCACGGCGACCTCGCCCCCGCCGTCGACGCATCGCGCGACCTCACCCACGTCGATCCAACTCAGCCACCGCAGCCCGCCGCACCCGCGCCGAAGACGCAGTAATCCTGATTCACCATGAGAACCGTCATCCTCCAATAATGAGAACTGTCATCCTGAGCGAAGCGCGCAGCGCGAAGTCGAAGGACCTGCGGTTGTCTTTCCCCTTGAGGCCCTAGCAATGTCGGACCCCGTACGCGCCATCTTTTCCGACTGGTCCCCGCCGCTCGGCCAAACCCTCACCATCCTCGTCGCCGCCGCTATCTACCTCCACGGCTGGCTCCTGATCCGCCGCACCCGCCGCGCGCAGTTCACTGACCTCCGCCTCTTCGCGTTCCTCTCCGGCCTCGCCATCCTCTGGCTCGCCACCGCCTCCCCGCTCGATGGCTTTGCCGACGC
>Ga0224553_1000831_pt1 | contig 12254 bp, 7 predicted proteins | sample 714S21014metaG_FD_179897 | JGI IMG/M metagenome (GOLD analysis project Ga0224553, IMG submission 179897) | Peat soil microbial communities from Stordalen Mire, Sweden - 717 S2 10-14 | ecosystem: Environmental > Terrestrial > Soil > Wetlands > Peat | place: Sweden: Norrbotten County, Stordalen... | reverse complement strand
GAAACGGGACCGGACTGTTGCACAAGGTTGACTACCACCCGCCGGTTCCGCTCCCGTAGCTCGGCACGGGCAAACGCTTGCGCTGGCTGTCTTACCATCTTGGGTGTCAGCCTACCCGAACTGTAGTTCAGATGAGGGTCTTGACAGCCCTGTTGGTTAGGTGTTGTACTTACAAACTATCGAAAAGGGCGCGGCTTTGGCTTGTGACTATCGAGGTCATTGGACCGGTGGCGTCCGGCGGGACGCGCCTTGACAGGGCACCGCCGTCCAAGCGAGAACTGATATGGACTCCCGCACAGTCGACTACTTGTTGGCTCCGGCGCCTCTCATGCGCCCAAGTGAAGTGGACCCGTACCTAAGCGTGGCACCTGCCCCGCTATCTGGGCACTTGGAGGTGATGACGCGGTCGGGTCGCAGACTGGACGCTGAGGTCACCGTTCCGGTACCGGGCGTCCTCCGGCTCCGGCTCGGCTCGGCCGAAGAGCTGGCCGCAACTCCCCGGCCGAGCTCGATCATCAATCCGGGGTTGGCGAACGAGCCAGCCGAGGTGACGAGTGTGCCCGGTGGCGTAGCCGTTTCCGGGTCAGGCAGGACGATGACCTGGGCTCCAGGCTTGAGCAACAGCGCCTATGGCTTTCCGTACCAGGTCGCCGACGGTGCGGACCAAGCAGAGCTGGGCTCGTCTGCGCTGCTCTCTGGACTGAGGGGCACGGGCTACCGGCACCTGTGGGAGCTTGCACATGACGAGGACATTTTCGGCGGCGGCGAGTCCTACCAGGGCCCGAACCTCAGAGGCCGGTTACGCCACGGGGTCAACGTAGAGACGCACGGAATCGTTGGCCTCGACCTTTCTTATCTCAACGTGTCGATGTTCTGGAGCAACCGGGGCTGGGGGGTTTTCGCTCATACGGGGGCGCCCTGGGTCGCCGACGTCGGTTCCACAGATGTCGGGACCATGGCCCTTGACATCGAAGGCCCCGTCCTTGACCTCTTCTTCTACTGGGGAAGCCCGGAAGAGATCCTTCAGGCGCATTGGCTGGTGACCGGAGCACCTCCCGTCCTGCCGACCTGGGCGCTCGGAATCTGGACCAGCCGCTGCTCTTACCTCAATGCCGGCGAAGTCAGCGACGTCCTTGACGGCTACAGAGACGCAGAATGCCCCGTCAGCGTCGTCCACATCGATTCCTGGCAGGCGGGCGACCTCCTGCAGGACTTGACCACGGCCTGGGAGGTTGACCGCGACCGTTGGCCCGTGGGCTGGAGCGCAGCCTCGAGACGTAGTGGTGTTCGCCTCTGCCTATGGCATAACCCTTACCTGCGCCTGGGCACAGCTGCCGGGGACGAGGCCTGCGCCGCTGGCCTGGTGTTGACCGACGGCCAAGGGCGCCCGGTGTTTACCAACGACATGCCCGACCGCCTGCTCGTCGATTTCACAAATCCCAAGGCGGTCGCGTGGTGGCACGAGCGTGTTCGTACCCTGGTGACCAGCGAGGGCGCGAGCGCGCTTAAGGCAGACTTTGGCGAGGAAGTGCCGCCACAAGCGGTCGCCTTCGACGGTCGCACCGGTTGGGAGATACGCAACGAGTATGCGGTGATGTACCAGCGCGAAACAGCTCTGGCCCTCGCCAGCCTCGATCTCGCCGACGGCTTTGCCATGTTCTGTCGCTCTGGCTCGGCCGGAGCTCAGCGTTACCCGTGCCACTGGGTGGGCGACTCCATTTCCACCTGGGCAGGGCTACAGGCAAGCTTCAGAGCATGCCTGTCGTTGTCGCTGTCTGGCTTCGCGTACGTGACCCACGACGTAGGGGGCTTCTGGTCGCCCGATAGTTACGAAGTCGCGCATGAGGCAGCAGCCCACAACAACCCTGACCTGTACCTGGCCGAGGTCGAGCCCGAGCTCTTCGTTCGCTGGGCTCAGTGGGGAGCCTTGTCGCCGCTGATGCGCTTCCATGGTTGCGGTCGGCGGGAGCCATGGGCGTACCCCGAGCCGTATGGCGCGGCCGCGGTACGCGCCTGCCAGTTGAGGGAGAGAGTGACGGCTTACCTGGAGATGACCTCGGCCGAGGTAGCGAGCCGCCGGTTGCCAATGATGCGACCGCTCCCATTGGTGCTTCCCGACCAACAAGAGGCTCGCCAAGCGGCCCACCTCGAGTATTTCCTCGGAGGCGACGTCCTGGTGGCGCCCGTCCTCGAGCCTGGAGGGCACCTCAGCGTCTGGGTGCCGCCGGGGGAATGGGCAGGCCTTGACGGCGCACCCGACCTTGCCGGACCGCGATGGGTGGACATGACCGTGAGCCTCGAAGCAATTCCGGCTTGGTCCCGCGAGGGAAAGGAGGTGCTCGCCTGAGCGCAGCCCAACTTCCGCTGTCGCCCTGGGGACCGTACGCCTGCACAACAGCAGCAGCAAGAGCCCCAGGACATCCGGCCGCCATTACTCACCGTTCACATAACAGGCAAGCTACAATCACATTACAGACAAGTTACAAATAGAAGGAGAGGAAGGCACGTACCATGAATCCACTCGTCACGGGGCGATCCCGTCACACACACACCAGCCGCGGGATTCGAACGGCGTTGGCCGTGTTCGCCGCAGCCGGTATCGCATGTGCGTCCGTCGCCGTCGGGGCAGCTGCCGCGGCTCCTAGGACAACCCGCTCATCGGCTTCCCCGATCGTCGTCTGGGTCGACTCGACCCGCGTTCCGATGATCAAGGCTTACGAGAAAGCCAATCCGACAGTCAAGATCGATCTCGTCATCTACAACGGCAACGCCAACGGCTCGGGTTACCTGCAGTCGAAGATCGCGCTGGACAACAGGGTCGGCGCCGGTTGGCCCGACATCGTGTTCTCTGAGGAGAACAATGACGCCTCCTCGCTCGCCAACGCCCAGTTCCACTACCCCGCGGCGCTCAGCAAAGGTCTCGTGTCAAAGTCCGTGCTCAACGGCTTCGCGAAGGGCACAATCGCCGGCTGCACGATCGACGGCACCGTCTACTGCCTGCGCAACGACCTCGCCCAGAATGTGCTCTGGTACAACAGCGCGCTCATGAAGAAGTTCGGCTACAAGGTGCCGACGACCTGGCAGCAGTACCAGGCGCTCGGGCAAACCGTTGCCAAGCAGCACCCCGGGTACATCATCGGAAGTGCGAACGACACCTGGACCGAGGAGATCTACCTCTGGGGCAGCGCGTGCCCGATGAACTACGTGACCGGACCGCTCACCGTTGACATCAACCTGGCTTCTTCGAAGTGCACGCGCATGGCCTCGTTGCTCGACTCGCTGGTCAAGGCCAAGTCGGTCAACGACACCGAGAGCGTCTTCTCCTCCTCGTTCGACACGACGTACGCGGTGACAAAGGCCAGCCCGCTCGGCCATGTCCTCATGATGCCCGGACCCTCTTGGTACGGAGCGGACCTCCTCGTTGCCTCGAACATCATCCCGAAGGGTGACATCGGTGCCGCAGATCCCTTGGCCTGGGCGGGTTCTCCGGCTGTGACCGGTGAAGTCGGAGGCGGGCTGTGGTTCATGTCCTCGCATTCGAAGAACAAGGCTGCGGTCGCCTCGATGCTCGTGTGGCTCTCGACCAGCGCAGGAAGCCAGGGCATCTCGGTCGGCTACCCCGCCTTTGTCGCCGACCAGACGAGCTGGATCGCCGGACAGCAGGCGAGCGGCGACTACGCCACTCAACTCGGCCCGGTCTTCGCAACCGCCGCCACTGAAGTCTGGCCCGACTGGGGACCGGTTCCCTACAGCACTGAGGCTGTCTGGGCCGACACGGTCACGCCGGCTCTGGTGGGTGGCGGGACGATCACCTCACAGCTTGCGAACTACGGCACGCAGTTGACGGACTTCGCCCAGAGCGACGGCTACACCGTCGTCACCAAGCCCTAACACGTGTCGGCTGTACCCGCGAAACTGGCCGCTTCCGACGGGCGCGAAAGCGCCCGCCGGGGCGGTCGGCCCCGGAAGAAAAGAGGCGTGTCGGGCTATATCTTCGTCTGCGCCTACGTCTTGTTGCTCTTCTGCTTCGGGGTCGCGCCGACCGGCTACGCGATCTACCTGGCGCTGTCTTCTTCCGGGGGCCATTTCGTCGGCTTCTCGAATTTCGTCTCCACCGGCAAGGACTTCCGCTTCGTCGCCGCCTTCGAGCACATCGGCGAGTACCTGTCCATATGGCTCGGTTCGCTCGTCGTCTTCGTCCTCGGCCTCGCCTTGATGCTGCACTCCATGGCCCGGCGGGTCAGCTCTGTGTTCCGCTTCATCTTCTATCTGCCGGGAGCACTCGCAGGAGCAGCGAGTGTGCTCGTGTGGCTCTTCATGCTCGACCCGAGCGTGAGCCCCCTGCACGTCCTTCTCTCAGCGTTCGGGCTCCATGTGCTGGGCCAGACCCTCTTGCCGAACCACCTCCCCATCGTCTTTGCCGTGATCGCGTTCTGGACCGGAGCCGGAGGGTGGATCGTCGTCACCTACGGAGCGCTCAACAACATTCCCTATGAGCTGTTGGAGGCAGCCGCTCTCGACGGGGCGAGTGCCTGGCAGACGGCGTTGCGGGTCAAGTTGCCGCTCATCAAGAAGTGGGTCGTGTACATGCTCATCCTTGCGTTCGCGGCGGGAACGCAATTGTTCGTCGAGCCCCAGCTCGTCAGCGAGGCGAGTCTCGGCCTGGTCAGCCAGACCTGGTCGCCGAACGAGCTCGCCTACTACCTCGCGTTCCAGAACGACAACTTCAACGGTGCCGCGGCGGTCTCGGTCGACCTGTTGATCGTCGGCCTGTTGGTCGCGGCGGTGCTGGTGTTCCGGACCAAACTGTTCGAGGTGGACTGAGGTGCGCTTCACCAAGCGGATATGGGTGCGCACCGCCTCGTTCATCGTCCTGCTCGCGTTCACCGCGTTCTTCTTCGTGCCGATCGTCTGGCTCTTGTTGGCGCCCACCAAGACCGACCACCAGCTCCTGGTCGACAACCCGTTCGCCATCGGCTCGTTCCACAACCTCGCCACTGCGTGGCGGCTCATGTTCGGCTTCGAGAACCACACGCTTTTGAGCTGGCTCGAGAACTCGGCGATCTACTCCTTCGGTGGGGTCGCCCTCGCCATCGTGTGTGCCATTCCGGCCGGTTACGGGCTCGCCCTGACAGAGTTCATCGGACGCAAGACCTTGTTAGGCATCACCCTGGTCGTGATGATCATGCCGTCGGCTGCGCTCGTGCTCCCCCTGTTCTTGGAGATCAACGCCGTCCATCTCGTTGGTTCGCCCTTCTCGGTGATACTTCCGTTCTCGTTCTTCCCCTTCGGGGTGTACCTCTGCTACATCTTCTACGCCTCTACCATCCCGAAGGACCTGCTCGCCGCGGCGCGCGTCGACGGCTGCAGCGAGTGGGACGTGTTCCGGCGCATCGCGCTTCCTCTTGCGCGCCCGGTCGTCGCGCTCGTCGCCTTCTTCGCCTTTGTCGCCGACTGGACCAACTTCTTTCTTCCCTTCGTGATGCTCTACAACAGCTCGTCCTACCCACTCACGGTCGGGTTGCAGGACCTGCTGGGAGCCACGCCGGCGTTCAACCCCGGGATCGGCAGTTCTGCGATACTCCGCCCGGAGCTGGCCATCGCGACCATCGTGACTATCGCCCCGGTGCTTGTCGTCTTCCTCTTCGCCCAACGCTCACTGGTGTCCGGCCTGCTCGCCGGGGCCACGAAGGGGTAAGTCATCCGTCCTGCCTGCGCGTGATGATCGCAGGGTCCCGCTCCCTCTGTGCTGGAGATGATCATTGTGACAGGTGCGCCTTGGACCTCTGGGCTTGCGCCGAAGGCCTCAGTCGACGGTTCGACGTACCTGGATCGCGGCCAGGGCTTTGTCGACATCGACGATGTCGCAGTGACTCAGGTGACCCACATATCCGGCTGAATTCCGAGCTGGCATGCCGATGGATTTGGGACAAGTGCCAGCCGGTAGGAGGTCGACCTCGCGATCTGGAGGATCTAGCTGTACTCCAGTTTTTGTGGATCGCGGAAGTTGGTGTCCCGCCAAGCTCTGAGCGCGCGTAGGCCGGCCTCGACATCATTGACGACAGCACCCTGATTGCCGACCGGCACTTCCCAGATCGAACCCAGGATCTCCTCGACTGAGCCGTCACTATCTAAGAGAGAGGGGTGAAGGACTGCCAGAGCCGCTGCGGCGCCAAGGGCGAAACGCCGCGGTTGGACGCCTTCAGCCAGCGCGAGCCGCATCGTACCGATCAGGCGATCATTCCAACCGAGCTTGCGCACCGTGTCGCGGGTCACCCGTTCGGTGGTATCGCGCAGGAGTGGGTTCATCATGCGCGCTATGAGGTCATCTACGTAGCGCCCATAGCCAACGCGAGTGAACAGAGGGTCAACACCGTTGTGTTTCTTGATGAGCGCCTCGCCTGACTCCTCTATGAAAGCCGCGCGGACGAGCGGAACCAAACCCGGCACGCTGCCGAGGTCCGAGACCCGGTCGATTCCGGCGAGCGCTCCCAGGTAGCCCGCAAGAGCGTGGCTTGCGTTGTGCCCGTAAAGCTTCGCCTCCTCGAACGGGAGGAGGTCCTCCTTCTCCTCGAACACCGTGATCGCCGGGGTGAACTCACCAGCGAAGGAGATCTTCGAGACGAGGATGCGGTTGAAAGCCTCCACCAGAACAGCGCGCGGAAGCTCGCTAGACAACGGCACCACGCTGTAATCGCGGATCTCTTGAGGATCGGAGACAACCTGGCTCATCTTGCCTATCACCGTGTTGAGGAAGCGCACACGAGCTGCGACCGCAGCGCGCTCAGCCCGGGGTACTTCCTCCAGCACCAGTTGCTCCAAAGTCTCTGCGGCATGGTTGTTGTTCTCTGCGGTGTAGACGACAGCTGGCGGGCCTGCCTGCCTGGCCTTGTCGCGCAAGCCGGCCGCGAGCAGACGGTGAACACTGCCCGGGCCGTCCGAGGCGTAGTACTGGACACTCGGCAACGCGGTGGCGATCTCGTCTGCGGTCGAGATCGCCGTTACGAGGAGCCGGCGATCGATGTCTGAGGCAACGTCGACAATCTCTACCGGGCCGACGGTGACTACTTCAACGCGGTCGGGGTGCGCGACGTTGACACAGAACTGCCCCCCGCTCCTTCGTATGGCCGCAACCAAATCCGACATGACCTCGGCCACAACCAGTCGACCGAACCTGCCGGTGGCAAGAGCTTCGGAGAGGAAGAGACCGGCCTGAATCGGCCCGAAACCAAAACCTACGAACGTGCGCGGATGGTCGAGTGTCACTGTTCCTGCGACGAGCTCAACTCGAGATAGCGCTGCTCGTCGCTTGCCCTCCACGACGCGACGCGAAGGATCTCGTTGGAACAGCGATGTGGGTACACAACCGCCTTGCCGTCGATCGCCCGGGTTTTGACGAGGTCGAGGAGCTCGGCCGTGTGGTCCAGGTCGCCGACACGAGCGATGTGCAAACCAGGGTCAATTCTGCTGGCTGCCATCAACTCGAGAGTGTGGGCGAGGTCCCAGACGGAACCCCCGCTCGAGCCGGTGAGGTTTGTCTCGTTGTAATGGACCGACGACGTGTCTACTTCGACGCGTGCCTCGGAGCGTTTGAGGCCAGCGAAGAGATTCACCACGCCTCCTCGCGCCACGAGTTGCTGTGCGGTCTCGATCGCACGGTGCGATGCCGCCGCAACGATCACGTCGTCGGCGCCCTGCTGCTCGCTGAACCCGGCGACGACGCTCATGACCTCCTCGGGGAGGCAGGCGACAAGAGCAATACCCATGAACGTAGCCCTCGCGCGGAACAGGATCTGGACCAGTCCGAGTCGGTCTGAATCAAGATCTGTGACCACGATGGCACCAGGGTTGTAGCCGAGGGCAAGCTCGACGTGCATACGGCCCATCGCGCCGGCACCTATGACGACGGTGACGCCACCCGGCTTCAGGCCCTTGAACGCAGATCGCGGCGATCGGCCCGTTTCCTGACGGAGATGCATGTGGTGGTCCTGGCTAGAGACCACGCACGAAAGGGGCTCGGCCATCGCAGCGTGCGCGTAGGGAAGCTCTGGGACCGGCACCGGGATCAGGCAGCCGGCGTCGATCACCTCCTCGGTCACGAGGATGTACTCAGCCAGATGCCCTTGCAGTGTGTAACCCACAGCGACCTTGCGGACCGCGGCCGCGCCGTTGAGGTAGCGCTCTCGATGATTGACAGGTGCGTGGTCGATGGCGGGCTGCACGACGAAGCGACTGCCGGGGAAGTAAACGTCCTGCAGTTCGTCACCGACCTCGACGATGGTCACCGAACCCTCATCGCCCAGGATGATCGGCCAACGGGCGGGGTCCCACCCGTAAAGGAACGGATGATCGGGTCCCTGCTCGATCAACTTGATCAGCGAGGTGCAGATCCCAGCGCAGTCCACTCGAGCGAGCACCTGGCGAGGACCAGGTCGAGGTGTCGGGACGCTCTCGACCCGAAGGTGCTCGAAGCCCACGCCGTCGAGCACGAGGGCACGCATTTGGTGAGGGATCTCTAGGTCAGGGCGCAAGACCGGACTCCTTGTGAGGTCGACCAACGGATGAGGTAAATCCGGGCTGTCGCGCGACAGCCCGGCATTGCTCGACTTGAGGCAGACGAGCGCCCATGGCTTCAGCTGCCCGGTGCCGTGACCGCGTAGCGCAGAGGTCGCTTGTCCCCCGCTACCTTGAGTGCCGCTGCCCGCGAGGCGATCACCGCGGCCTCTTCGGCCCCGGTTCCCGACAGGATGCCGTACAACAGGCCGGCGGTGGCGGCATCGCCGGCGCCCGTCGTCACGAGGGTGCTGCTGGCGGACGCGGGCAGGTAAAGCTCCCGATCTGCCCAGGTCTCGGCCTGGTTCGACAGACAACGTCCAGCACGAGACAAGCGATCTTGATCTGCGGTGAACAGGTGCATCCCCGACGCACCATTGGTCAGCAGGAGCACGGCGGCGCCCAGCCCCAACAGGTTCAGGCCTAGCTCCCGCACGTCTGAGAGTGACTTTGGACTCGCGACACCCAGTGCGCTCACGAGGTCGTCGACGCTTGGGGAGAGCACGTCCACCAAAGGCGTTGTCCGGTGGAGCAGGAGACGCCAGTCGACTTGGGCGGCCGGTGTGCCGGGCGCCACCGAGGAAAGGTCCAATGAGGTCGTGGCACCCGCCTCGTGTATTCGGGCCATGACCTCTCGTAGGCGGATGCCGCCGTCCGCGTACGTAAGCGGTAGGAGTGCAGGGTAGCCAAGGTGCACCAAGTCGACGCCGTCCGGCTGAACTCGGGATCCGTCGAAGTAGGCGTTGGCACCCACGTGGTGCCAGAAAGACCTGTCGGCTCCGGGGGGTTCGAAGACCAAAGAGTACGACGTCGTCAAGCCCGCTACTTGTCGGATGCCCCGACAGTCAGCGCCGAACGACGAGACAGCGCGGAGCACAGTCGATCCAAGCTCGTCATCACCTAGGTCAGCGACGAGCAGCACCTGCGCCCCGAGCGCCGCCAAGTCGCCGCCGGTGTTGGCGACTGAGCCGCCAGGCCGGATATCAAGCGGGCCCACTTCGATTATCGCTCCGGGGACAATGCGCTCGTCGCCGCCGAGTCTCGGCTGCAGGTCAGCGCAGATGTGCCCCGTGACCGCGGCGCGCCACATTTCTCTCAGCCGCCCCCGGTAGCTGGGACAGGCCCCCGTCGGCTCCATGAGCGCCGGACGCCGGCAAGTACGCGTCGCCGCCTTGGGTTGCTCGGGCGGCCGGGGTGGAAAGGCTGCATGCGTTCTCCTCGCATGGTGTAAATCGAGAGTTCTTGTTGGTTGCGCCGGAGGTCATTCTTGTCAGCTTCGGTGCACGATCGCTGAAGAGCAGGATGACATCACTGCCGAGAGTCGGATGTGATGCCATCCCTGTCGCTTGGCGTGTCCTACCCGACGCGGTGCTCAGCGCACTCCGAGAAGGTGCTCGAGGGCTAGCTGGTCGAGCCGCTCCACGTTGGTGGCCCGTTTTCCGGCCGCCTCGGCGTCGAAATCTTCGTAGGCACTGCGGTCACCGAGCAGGTCGGCGAGCGTTTCCCCCGGTGCGAGCGTGGGCCGCGAAAGCTCGGGCACACCGGCCGCAGCCATGGCTTCGGCTACCTCTGGGTCGGCACGCCACGCCCGCGCCTTAGCCTGCAAGATCAGGTACGTACGCATGCAGGCTGCAGCCGATAACCAGACCCCTTCGGAGTCCTCGGCCCGCAAAGGCTTGAAGTCGAAGTGCTTGGGGCCGTCGTAGCCGGCGACCTCGAGCAGGTCGACCAGGAAGAATGCGCTCTTCACGTCGGCGGCTCCGAACCGCAGGTCCTGGTCGTACTTGAGCCCGTGCTGGCCGTTCAAGTCGATGTGGAACAGCTTGTTCGACCAAAGCGCCTGGGCGTAGCCGTGCATGACGTTGAGACCGGCCATGGTCTCGTGGCCCACCTCTGGGTTCAGGCCCACCATTTCTGGGTGTTCGAGCTCGTTGATGAAGGCCAGGGCGTGGCCGATCGTGGGGAGGAGGATGTCGCCCCGGGGCTCATTCGGCTTGGGCTCAATGGCAAAGCGCATGGAATAGCCGCGGTCGATCACATAATCGCAGAGCGTGTCGATGGCTTCCTTCATGCGGTCCAGCGCGGCACGCACGTCCTTGGCAGCGTCGGACTCTGCGCCTTCCCGGCCCCCCCAAGTGACGTAGAGCTTGGCACCTAGCTCAGCAGCAAGGTCAATGTTGCGGAGCGTCTTTCGGAGCGAATAGCGCCGCACACTGCGGTCATTGGCGGTGAAGGCGCCCTCTTTGAACAACGGCTGGGAGAACAGGTTGGTCGTCATCATGTCCACTTCAATGCCCGTCTCGTCCAGTGCCGCCCGGAAACGCTTGATGACGGCCTCACGCGTTGTGTCGTCCGACCCGAACGGGACCAGGTCGTCGTCGTGGAAAGTCACCCCCCAGGCGCCGATGTCAGCCAGCCGGTGCAGGGAGACCACGGGGTCGAGGGGAGCCCGCGTGGCTTCGCCAAAGGGATCCCGGCCCTGCCAGCCAACCGTCCACAACCCGAAACTAAAGCGGTCTTCTCGTTTAGGAACAAAGGAGTCCACGATCGTCCATTCCTCCGGTTAGTTAGGTTACAAACGAACCTACCATGCCCGCGAGGGCCCGACAAGACCCTGCCCGGTCGAACCTGAGGGAGCAGGTGGTGCCCCTGCCAGACGGCTTTGGGGCGGTAACCGCGGAAGATACCTGGGAATGCTTGGTTGGTAACGCGAGATACCAACGTGCTGACTCGATAGAGGCTCCCGCTAGACCGCCGCCGAGATGGACACCCACCTGGCGCTCGCTCAGGCCGAGACAAGCCTTTCGAGGACCTGGAGGACCTGGAATAGGTCGCCGCTTGTCTACTGCCGTCCCCGCCGGAGCCCCCGCGAGTAGAGGCCAGCGCGGTTTGCTGACACAACCGGTTGAGCGCGACCCGAGCCGCTATCGGCGTGAGGTGGTAGCGGCCAGTTGCGGCATCGCCACTCACGATGCACGACAGGACGACCAAGCGGTTCTGAGCAGATCCGGAGAACGATCCGGAACGCGAGCGGCTGCGGCGTGAGGTTTCCCGTTGATGCGGTCCCTGCAAGGCTGCGGGGCGCTCGTCGCTTGGCCAGCGGTCCGATCTGACAAGCTGGGCCAGTGCACATTCTCGCTGTCAATGTCGGTTCGAGCAGTCTGAAGCTCCGCGTCCTCGACGACAACGATGTGGTCGTCGCGACCAAGGATCTCCCGATATCGACTACCCACGATCTCGCTCCGTCGCTTGCCGCGTTCCTCGACGAATCTCCGGCGATCGATGCTGCCGGGCATCGGGTCGTCAATGGCGGCCAGGAGTTCACTGAGCCCATCCTGCTGGACAAGGGGATCGACACGGCACTCGCGACCTTGGCCGACCTCGCCCCCCTGCACAACGCGCGGAGCCTGGCAGCGATCAGCGCGTTGTCTTTGTTACGACCCGAGTTGGCCCAGATTGCCTGTTTCGACACGAGCTTTCACCTCAACATGCCGGCGAAGGCCGCCACCTATGCAGTGCCCGTGGCGTGGCGAGAGCAGTGGGGCATCCGGCGTCACGGCTTCCACGGGCTCAGTCACGCGTGGGCGAGCCGTCGGGCGAGCGAGCTTGTCGGGCGCCCTCGAGAAAAGCTCCGATTGGTCACCGCCCACCTCGGTTCCGGCGCCTCGCTTGCTGCAGTGGCATTTGGGCACTCGGTCGAC
>Ga0224553_1000826_pt1 | contig 12286 bp, 9 predicted proteins | sample 714S21014metaG_FD_179897 | JGI IMG/M metagenome (GOLD analysis project Ga0224553, IMG submission 179897) | Peat soil microbial communities from Stordalen Mire, Sweden - 717 S2 10-14 | ecosystem: Environmental > Terrestrial > Soil > Wetlands > Peat | place: Sweden: Norrbotten County, Stordalen... | reverse complement strand
CTGAATCGCAAGACGGCCTACGCGACGCTGGCCGCGGTGCTGGCGGCTGAGGCGGCGGACCTGGACGTGCTGTGGGGCCTTGCCGGGCCGGTGGAGGAGCTGAAGCACCATCGGGGAATTACGCATACTTTCATTGCCGTGCCGGTGGTGGCTGGGGCTGCGGTGGGGCTGGTGTGGCTGCTGGATCGCTGGGTGAAGAGGCGAAGGCGGAGCAGGCTGGCTTCGGGGCCGGCGCGACCTGCCCAAATGCAAGACCCAGGCGCTCCCATTCCAAGGCTTCCGCAGCGGGTGCATTGGGGCTGGCTCTACGGGACGGCGCTGATTGCGGCGCTGAGCCACTTGCTGCTGGATTGGACGAACAACTATGGGCTGCGGCCGTTTTTTCCCTTCAACCCACGCTGGTATGCGGGCAGCTTCATGTTTATCGCCGAGCCGGTGCTTTGGGCGTTGCTGCTGCTGGCGCTGATTGTGCCAGGGCTGCTGGGGCTGGTGGCTGGGGAGATTGGCGCGCGGCGGAAGGAGTTTCGCGGGCGGGGGTGGGCGATTTTTGCACTCGCCGGCACGATGGTGTTGTGGGGCTGGCGGTGGTCGGAGCACGGACGGGCTCAGTCGCTGGTGGAAAACACCCAGGTTGCAACGGCGCCGGTGACGCGCATGGCGATCGAGCCGTATCCGATCAACCCGTTTCGCTGGCACGCGATTCTGGAGACGGCTGAGTTTTACCAGACTGCCGAAATCGACACCCGGACCGGAACAATCGACAGCGACCCGCAGCAGGATGTGCTGTTCAAGCCGGCGGTGACCGCGGCCACAGAGGCCGCGAAGCGGACGCCGCTGGGCCAGGTGTACCTGGACTGGGGAACGTGGGCGGTGGTGCGCGATGCGGGTCAGGCGCCGGTTGCCGGGATGGATGCGCCACAATTGCCGCCCAACAGGGCCTCGGATTGGACGACGGTCGAGTTCACAGATCTGCGGTTTGACTACTCCTATTTGGGCACGGGAAAGGCCAGTGGCCGTTCACCGCTCAACGGATGGGTTTATATCGTGGACGGGCGCGAGGATGCGGGCGAGGCGATGGGCGGCCGGGAACAGCATTAGGGCTGTTTTGCTTCGGGTGGAAAGATTTGTTTACCGCGTGAATCGTTTCAGGTTGACCGGGCGGGGCGTGGACCCCAGAATGAAGAGAGCCGTTGTTACCACCACCCCGTCGACGAAGACCTGTCGCCGGAACCCCGGTTCATCGCCGAAATGCTATCCCCCACTCTGGGACCGAGTCCCGGAAATCGAAGAGATTGAGGTTTTCATGCCCGCTTATCTGCTTTTGCTCGTAGCCGTGTTGAGCCGTTTGCTGCCCCATGCGGGTTGGATGAACTTTACCGCGGTGGGTGGCGCTCTGCTTTATTTTGGCGCGCGGCGCTCATGGCGGGAGATGCTTGCTCCGCTGGCCGTGCTGATGGCCACCGATTACTTCCTGACCGTCTATGTTTACCACTACGGCTTCCACTGGCTGGCGTACCTGCCCACCTGGGCGTGGTATGTAGCGGCGATGGCGCTGGGGCAGATTCTGCTGCGGAGCCGGACCACATTTGTGCGCGCGGGCGCGGCAACGCTGCTGGGGCCAACGTCGTTCTTTCTGGTGTCGAACTATGCGGTGTGGGCGAGCGGCTGGATGTATCCTCGGACGCTGGGCGGACTGAGCACCTGTTTCGTGGCAGCGTTGCCCTTCTATCGCAACGACCTGGTTTCGACGGCGATCGTTGTTGGCGTTGCGTTTGGGGTTCCGGTGCTGGTGCGGCGGCTGTCCGCGGGGCAGGCACAGGCGGCGTTGGCCGGGAAGTAGATTTCATGATTGCCCACCTGGCGGCAAATACAAAGACGCCGCGAGGGTGGGGCGCGCAGCCTTTGTAGCCTGAATAAAAAATCTAAAGATTAGGGCGCATTCGGGTTAACTCTTTACCGTCGAGATGGACATCATAGCCCGCCCACCCATTGTGCAAAGGACGCACAATGGATGGGGCACAGCCGACGTGTTAACACTTGAGTTGAAAATGCTCTAGTCTTCGAGGAGCTTGCCGGCGCGTTTTCTCCGCAACCACCACCAGGCAAAGCCGGCCACGGCAAGTGCGCCCACGATGCCCACGACGGGCAGGGCGTGGTGCTCCACAACCGTGACCGCTCCCGGACCCAACTTGAGCACCAGCAGCGAAAGGACTAGCCAGCGAATCATGCGGCCGCAAAAGACGGACAGCATGAATGGGATCACTCTCATCTCGAATACGCCGGCGGCAAAGACAAAGGCCTTCCACGGTGTGGGCGGGGGCAGCATGGAGGGAATCATCATGGCCAGGAATTCCTGGCGCTCGAAGCGGGTGCGCATCCTTTCGAAGCGCTCGCGGTTGACACGCTTGAGCAGGAAGAGTTCGCCGCCGGCACGGCCGAGCCCGTAAGGAAGCAGACCACCGAGCGCAGAACCGACGGAGGCCGAGAGGCAATAGAGCAAGAAATGGCCTTTATCGTTCCAGACGGAGAAGGCCAGGAATGCGTCCATGGGGACAGGGAGGGTGGAGGAATCCAGCAAAGCGAGCGCGCCCAGGCCCCAAATGCCGAATTTGGCCAGGAAGGGCAGGAACACGAGATTCAGCTTGGCCATGATTCTGGGAAGAAACGACTTCAAACGGGTCCCCTTCCGTCCAGTAATCCGTCTTAATGATCAGCAACCATTGTACGGGGCGAGCCATAAGAGCACGGATTCCGGCAGAATGAGAGAATAGATAGAAAGGATTCGAAACGGAGCAGTTGGGCGGTGTGCGCCCAGGCAGGCTCCTTAGGAACAAATGCCCTCCAGCGAAGCGCCAACCAGCATGAACGAGCCCAAGGGGCCGCCCGAAACCAGCCCCGAGACCAGCCCGGAGACCAGCCCGGACACGAGCGCGGTCGTGCGCGAGGCTGAGCCGGAGACTGAGTCCGAGTCCCCGGTGGTTCGAGGCTCGCGTTGGGTGGACTACGACACGCACGAATTGCTGGAGATGATCAGCGAGCTCGAGGATGAGCGGCGCTGGGCGCGGTTGCGCGAAGGGGTCTGGATTGCAATTCTCTTCCATCTTGCCGTGCTCTCGGCGATCACTTGGATTCCGAAGTATGTCTTCAAGGTGCCTCAGGTCATCGATCCGATAGACGCGATCAAGAATCGCCAGGACCTGCAATACCTTGATTTGCCGCCCGACGCGATTCGCCAGTTGCAGCCCAAGGTGAAGATCAATCCCGTACCAGAAAAGCCGACGGTGATGGACAAGAAGACGTTGGAGGCGCTGAACCGGGCCGCGCCACCGCCTGCGCCGCAACCTGCCGCTCCCGAGCCAGCTCAGCCTGTCGCGCCCACGCAGCCCATTCCTCCTAGCCCGCAGCCGCAGCTTGAGTCGCCGCGTCCGGCGGCCGTGCCGGCGCGGCCCAACTTTGCCATGAATTCGCAAAGTCCGACCGACCAGCTACGGGACGCCATGCGGGGCTCGCGCAACCCTGGACAGGGCGCTCCGGGCAACCCGGGCGCGGGTGGACTGGCACGTCATCCTGGCGCCGGCTCGGGCGGTGTAGAGGTCTTGTCGGACACCCAGGGCGTGGATTTCAGCTCCTGGCTGCAACGCTGGCACTGGGAGACGGAGCACACCTGGGACCCGTTGATTCCGGACGAGGTGAACCCGCCGATTCTGAAGTCGGGGATGGTTGTCATCCGGTTTAGAGTGCTTCCCAACGGTCGGCTAGTGGAACCCAACGGCGTGATTCTCGAGGGCCGTTCAGGCGATTCGGCTTTGGATCGGGCGGCCTGGGGAGCGCTCACGGGCTCGAACTACCCGCCGCTGCCCAGGGATTTCAAAGGGCCTTTCCTTGAACTGCGGGCATACTTCCTTTACAACATGGAGCAGCGGTAGGACAGCGAGTCAGCTAGGTCCGTGACCGGATGAAGATGTTCTATCCAATGAACGAACGTGGGCCGGGAGGCCTACGCTACAGCCGGCCGGGAGGCCGGCGCTACATTTCCAAAAGGAACATTTTCATACGGCCAAAGAACTAGTTAGGCCGCTTCAAATCTCGTCTCGCGGAAAAGCAAGATCAACGCTGCGCCCGCCGTAAAGAATGCGGAGGATGCTCACCGAGTCTCCCTTCACGCGGAAGGCAATCGTGACCCTGCGCCGGAATCCCATTATCCGCAACCCCGGCCTCAGATCCGAACGCTCCGTTCCCCGGTTGGGCATCGCACCAAGACTTAGACAGGTCTTCTCGATCTGTTCCACATAACGCTGGGCGTTGGTAAAGCTGAAGCGGTCCGCGAGATAGTCGAAGAGTCCGTGCAGATCGGCTTGAGCACGGCGCGTGAACGTGACCCGGTGCATCATCTCCGGCTGGCTATTTTGTTGGCAATGTGCGCCCGAAGCTCCGTGAAGACCCTTTCGGCCGGAACTGCGCTGCCGGGGTCCGCATCAAGCTCGTCGTACGCCTGCACGACCTCCGTCCGCAGCCAGCGTTCCACGGCGGAGTCCCGTTCTTCCAACGCACGCAAGCCGGCTCGAACCACCTCACTGGCCGAGGCATAGGTTCCGGAGTCCACCAGTTGGTCAATGTAGCGGCTTTGCTCGCTGGGCAAACTGACCGTCCGCTTTTCGCAAACAGAGGCAGGCATAACGCATCACTCCTGAAGTGGAGTTTAGCACAAGTATGAAGAATTCATACTCGAATGCGCTGCGCCGGATTGGGCTTAAGCATAAGGTCTTTGCGGAGCGAGCAAGACAGAACCGTAGCCGGGTTGGACCTTCAGCAACCACTGCAGGCCGGCCTCATAGACTGGCGCCGTCCTTCAACTATGGTGCATGCACTTCCAGCTCGTCGGGCGGATTGGGGGGTCTGGTTCCGTGAGGCAGTTCGATGCCGTCCTGGGCTAGCAGCGCTTCGTAGATCGGTGTGTGGCGCCAGTGACGGGCCAGGGCGAATGCGCTCATGTTGGCGATCATGAGGGGCAGCACAAGGCCGTAGCCGCCGGTCATCTCAAAGACGATGAGGATCGAAGTCATGGGGGCGCGGACGATGCCGGCAAAGACAGCGCCCATGCCGACCACGGCGAAGGCGCCGATGGCGTCAGAGGAGTGGTGGAAGATGGTCACGTCGAGGTATCCGACGGAGCCGCCCAGCATGGCGCCTATGAAGAGCGCCGGGGCAAAGATGCCGCCCGAGCCGCCGCTCGAGTAGGAGCAGACAGTGGCGGCCAGCTTGAGCAGACAGAATGCCGCCATGCAGGACACCGACAGCGTCCCGGTAAGAGCCAGCGTGAGGGTCTTGTAGGGATCGCCGGCGATGCCGTTGAGGTGAAAGAGCTGGAGCGCGAGCACGGCCATGGAGCCCACGGCCAAACCGCCGATGGCGGGATGGACCCATCGCGGAACCGCCGTCAGCCGTTTGAATTGGGTGCGCAGCCAAAGCAGCGAGTCAGTGAACGCCACGGAGACGAGAGCCGCCAGCAGGCCGAGAAGAGCGTACCACACAAGCGACGATGCGTTGCCGAGCGTGTAAGCCCGCTGCACGTGAAAGACCGGGTTGGAGCCGAGGATAGAGTGCTCGACAACGGCGGCGAGCGCCGCGGCCACGATGACGCCGGAGAGCATGGTCTGATCAAGGTCTCCGATCAATTCCTCAAGGGTGAAGGTGATGGCGGCGATGGGCGCGTTGAATGCTGCCGCGATGCCGGCCGCCATTCCCACCGAGGCCAAGCGGCGGCAGTTTTTGGGGCTGAGCCGGGCGATGCGGGCCAGCGCGCTGCTGACGCCGGCACAGATTTGCACGGTCGGCCCCTCGAGGCCAAGCGAAGCGCCGGCGCCGATCTGCACCGCGCACAGGACGAATTTGCCGATCGTTTCCCGAACGGTGACGTAGCCGTTGCGCAGCGAATAAGCAACCTTGACCTGGGGAATACCGCTGCCTGCCGCGGCAGGGGCGAAATATGTGAGGCCAAGGCCAGCGAACAGTCCGCCCAGACCTGGGGTGAGGATGGTCCACCAGATCCAACTGTAACCGTGAGCGGCATTGGCGCGGCCGATGAAGAGCGCTTCCAGCCACGCGATGCTGAGGTGGAAGGCCACCGCGGCCAGGCCGCAGAGTCCACCGGCAAGAATGGTGACGGCCAGAAGCCGCTGCCGCTCGGAGGGCATGCGGCGCATGAGCCAGGCGAGAAAGCGCGTGTACAGACCGGGGAGTCCTACCCAATAGCTGGGTTTTGGCGTTTCCTCGCTGTTGGAAGGCGTCACCATTCCAGTATAGAGGCAAAGCGGGACGAGGTCCCGCGTCGCGGAATTACCGGCCACGATGCAGGGCTCCCGTGCAGGCCGCAATCGAAAATATCCGGGCACTTTCTGTCGACCTACGGCTTGGGCTCTGTGGCTTTCAGGAATTCGATCAGGTAGTCCTTCCATACTGCGGCGACGGTATGGGTTCCGTGGCCTCGAGTGGCATCGGAGATGGGGAGAAGAATGAAGCGCGCGTTGGGCATTCGCTTGACCATCTTTTCAGCAATGGCCAACTCGGGCGGATTGATGTAATCGTCGGCGGAGTTGATCCACAGCACCGGCGCGGTAATTTGGTCGAGGTGCGGGCTGGGGTCGTAGTTGCGGCTGGCGTTGACGTAGAAGATCATGTCATTGGCATCCGTGGAGGATGCGGTGCGCGCCAGGTATTGATCTACGTACTTTTCAGCAAGCTCGCGCGTGGGCTCAAGCTTCTGCATCTGCAACGGGCTTGACCCCATGACGAGCAGCATTTCGTTTGCATTGCGCAGGCCCTGAGCCGGCTCGGTCTTGTACTCGCCATCCATCCAGGCTGGGTCCTGCTTGATGGCCTGTATCGCCATATAGCGCATCATTCGATTGCGTCCGGCGATCTGAACCGGCAGGCAGGCGAAGGGCGCCAGTGCATCGGCAAATCCGGGGTAGGTTTCTCCCCACACAAAGGTCTGCATGCAGCCCATCGAAGTTCCCAGGATGAGGCGGAGATGGTCGATCTTCATGTCGTCGAGCATCATCCGCTGGCTGCGCACCATGTCGTCGTAGTCGTAGGCGGGGAAGTGCGCGTGCAGGCCGTCGGAGGGCTTCGAGCTTTGGCCATGACCGATGTCGTCGGGCAGGATGAGGAAGTACTTGGTGATGTCGAGCGGTTGGCCGGGGCCGAACAGAACATTCGAGAAGACAGGGTTCATGAGCGAGTGGGCATTGCCGCCCGTGCCATGGAGCAGGAGTACGGCGTTATCGACGTGACCGGCCGCGTTGCGGTGGGGTGTGCCGAGGGTGAGGTAATGCAGCTTGAGTTCGGGCAACGTTTCGCCGGAGCCGAAGCGGAAGTTGGGGAGGGTGATGAAGCCGTCGACGGTGGGCCAGGTGACGGCCGGGGCTGGCGGCGCGGCGGGCGGGGTTGCTGGGGCAAGGGACATGGTCTGGCTATGAGCAGCCACACCGAGCAAGAATGTGGCGGCAATTGTGAAATGGAAAATGCGTGGGTGCATTAGGACCTCCTGAGCTGATGGATTCGAGGATAGCGTCTTGAGGGCAATTCGCAAAGGGATGAAAGATTGAGAAACGGTGCAGTTTCCGGATTGCCGATCGCCCGGCCGGAACTCGTCGGGAGGGGCCTTAGGTCCGTGACCGGAGGAAGATGTTCTATCCAATGAACGAACGTGGGCCGGGAGGCCCACGCTACAGCCGGCCAGGAGGCCGGCGCTACATTCCCAAAAGGAACATTTTCATACGGCCAACTAGGCTGCGGGCATAGGCTAAAGTAGTGGCATACAGATTGACGATCTTTTCGATTCGCGGAGTCTCCGTTGCTTCATGCTTACAGTGAGAAGCGCACCGCCGTCCGACGTCATCTCATCGGAACTGCGTCTTCCCCGGACGAGTTGTTGCGCGATGGAAATGAGGTGTAGAATCGCGGGTAATGCTGTTGGACGGAGGGGCCGGGGACCGTGGCCAGCGCAACGCAAAGCGTTCCAGCGATGACTCCTGCGGAGGGAGCAAGACGCAGGCTTGCGCTTGAGAGTGCAATCGGCTCATTGCGGATCGAGGGAATGGAACTGGAACCGGGTGAGCGGGAAATTTTGGATCGCCACGTTCGAGGAGAGATCGACCTTGCAACTCTGAATGCCGAAATGGATGCCTATAGCGAAGCGCATTCCTCGCAGCGATGAAGGACAAGCCGAACGAAGGCGATCCGTGTTTTGACAATACCAGCGGGGTCTTTCGCAACCTGAAAGGGTTCACCGAACAAAGCAAATTGGACAAGTACGAGCGCCGGTGTTCCGCGGTAGCGCTGTACGAATTGGAACTGAATCCAGTTTGCGGGAATTTCGATCAGGCTCATCTGCAAGCGATCCACGAGCGAATATTTGAAAAGGTGTACCCTTGGGCCGGAGAGTTGCGCACGGTGAACATTGCGCGTCCTGCGTCCTACCCGTTCACCCTGATTCCATTCCTGCAACGCGAACTCGACCGGACATTCGAAACGCTTGCTTCGGAGGGGCATCTGAAGGGCTTTGGGACAGATATGTTCGTCAGCCGGGCAGGGTTCTATCTGGGTGAATTGAATACGCTGCATTCCTTCCGCGACGGAAATGGCCGGGCACAGCGGGAGTTTTTTCGCGAGTTGGCGCTGGAAGCCGGGTACAGGCTGAACTGGAGCCTGGTTACGCAAAAGCAGATGTATGAAGCGTCTTCTCTGAGTCACAACCTTGGTAAGACCACCGCTCTTGCTGCTTTGATTCGCGCAGCGATTGGCAGGGCAGGTGGCGGACGGCTTCCCTGAATCACCGCGCCGCGCTAGAATTTTAGTATTTGCTATGTTTAGCCGTTCCGCAGTGCGAATTTCATCGACGCCGGTGCTCAAGCGGTTCCACCGCGGCCGGCCCGACCGTGGACGGCGTTCTTCCCTCTGAGTAATCTAGCCGGTTGATTCGTGGTCTCCCAGGTCTCAGAATCGAGACCTGGGGCACCCGCGCAGTGGTGTCCGGTGGAGTCTCCGTCACTGGGAGACTGCCAATGAGATTTCTTCAGATCCATCCGCGGGTGCGCGGGTAGAAAGGTCTTTCCCAAATGAACAGCTTTGCGAGCCGGACGACACTGACCTCCGGCAGTTCCTCTTATACGATTTATCGTCTTCCGGCGCTCACGGCGCGCGGATTCAACTTGAGCCGGCTGCCCTTCAGCCTGAAGATTCTGCTGGAGAACCTGTTGCGGCGCGAGGACGGCGTAAATGTGACGGCCGGGGACATTGAATTCCTGGCCAACTGGGACGCCAAGGCCGAACCGAGCCGGGAGATCGCTTTCATGCCGGCGCGGGTGTTGATGCAGGACTTTACCGGCGTGCCCGCGGTGGTCGATCTGGCCGCGATGCGCGACGCCATCAAGACGCTGGGCGGCGATCCGGAGCGGGTGAATCCGCTGGTGCCGGCTGAGCTCGTCATAGACCATTCAGTCCAGGTGGACGAGTTTGGCACCGCTGGAGCATTCGAGGCGAATACGCTGCTGGAATTCCAGCGCAACCGCGAGCGGTATGCGTTCTTGAAGTGGGGGCAGACGGCGTTCCGCAACTTCTCGGCTGTTCCGCCGGGGATGGGTATCTGCCACCAGGTGAATCTCGAGTATCTTGCGCGCGTGGTCTTCACGACGGAGATCGACGGCGAGGTGGTCGCGTATCCAGACACCTTGGTGGGCACCGACTCGCACACCACCATGATTAACGGGCTGGGTGTGCTGGGCTGGGGCGTGGGCGGCATCGAGGCCGAGGCGGCGATGCTGGGACAGGCTGTCTCCATGCTGGTGCCGCAGGTGGTGGGCTTCAAACTGACGGGCAAACTGCGCGAGGGTGCGACCGCAACTGACCTTGTGTTGACCGTGACCCAGGCGTTGCGCAAGCTGGGCGTGGTGGGCAAGTTTGTGGAGTTTTATGGCAGCGGCATTGCCGGGCTGGCGTTGGCCGATCGGGCCACGATCAGCAATATGGCTCCCGAATACGGCGCGACCTGCGGCATCTTTCCGGTGGATGCGGAGACGTTGCGTTACCTGCGGCTGACCGGGCGCAGCGAAGAACAAATCAGCCTTGTGGAGGCCTATTACAAGGAGCAGGGACTCTTCCATACAGACGGGTCGCCGGAAGCGGAGTATACACAGACGCTGGAACTGGATCTGGGCGCAGTGGAGCCGAGCGTGGCCGGACCGAAACGTCCGCAGGATCGCGTGCTGCTGAAGGACGCGGCGGTCAGCTTTCAGCAGCAACTGCCCACGCTGCTGGCGCCGACAGCCAAGCCGCTGGGGTCGCGGACGGCTGTTCGGTGGGAACGCGGGGCAGTGACCGACACAGGCGTTGCGGAGAAGGTTCCGGTCCACCTGACCACGACGGTCAAGGAGAGGTTTGGAGTCGATCCGGACAAGTATCTCGATCACGGCTCGGTGGTGATTGCGGCTATTACCAGCTGCACGAATACCTCGAATCCTTCGGTGATGGTGGCTGCGGGGATTCTGGCGAAAAAGGCGGTCGAAAAAGGTCTCACTGTCCCGCCGTGGGTGAAGACTTCCTTGGCGCCGGGTTCACGGGTGGTGACCGATTACTACACCAAGGCGGGGCTGCTGCCGTACCTTGAAAAGCTGCGGTTCAACGTGGTGGGCTATGGCTGCACCACTTGCATCGGCAACTCGGGTCCGCTGCCGGCCGATGTTTCAAAGAGCATCGACGAGCATGGGCTGGTTGCGGTGAGCGTGCTGAGCGGCAACCGCAACTTCGAGGGACGCGTGAATGTGGATGTGCGGGCCAATTATTTAATGAGCCCGCCGCTGGTGGTGGCCTATGCCCTGGCGGGACGGATCGGACACAACTTCGAGACGGATTCGCTGGGGATGGACGAAGCCGGGCAGCCGGTTTATCTCAAGGACATTTGGCCGACGCAGCAGGAGGTGGCCGAGGCTATTGAGAAAGGATTGTCCAGCGAGAGCTTCCGCAAGGAGTACGCGACGGTTTCAGACGGGGACGCGAATTGGCAGGGATTGAAGTTCCCCACCGGCGATGTGTACCAGTGGGAGCCGGACTCGACCTACATTCGCCAGGCGCCGTATTTCGACGGCATGACCAAGACACCGGCGGCGGTGACGGATATTCTGGGCGCGCGAGTGCTGGCGGTGCTGGGCGACTCGGTAACGACGGACCACATTTCGCCGGCGGGGTCGATCAAGGCGAACGGGCCGGCGGGGAAATATTTGTCGGAGCACGGAGTGAAGCCGGCGGATTTCAACTCGTATGGGTCGCGGCGTGGGAATCATGAGGTGATGGTGCGCGGCACATTTGCCAACGTGCGGCTGCGGAACAAGCTGGCGCCGGGGACTGAAGGCGGCGTGACGCGGCTGTTGCCCGAGGGCGAGCCGCTGTCGATCTTCGACGCGAGCGTGAAGTACGCGGAGCGAGGCGTGCCGCTGGTGATCCTGGCGGGCAAGGAGTACGGCTCCGGATCGTCGCGCGACTGGGCGGCCAAGGGGCCGAAGCTGCTGGGCGTGCGGGCGGTGATTGCGGAAAGCTTCGAGCGCATTCACCGGTCGAACCTGGTGGGGATGGGGATTCTGCCCCTTCAATTTGAAGCCGGGCAGAATACTGAGTCGCTCGGCCTGACGGGCGAGGAGGTTTTCGACTTCCCTGGATTCACGGCTCTGCTGGGAGACAGGCTTGCCGGAGCTCGCACGCTCACAGTGAAAACCACAGCCGCCGATGGGACTGCGAAAGAGTTCACTGCAAAGATCCGCATCGATACGCCGCAGGAGATCGAGTACTTTGAGCACGGCGGCATTCTGCAGTATGTGCTGCGGCAGTTGGCGGCGAAGTAACCACCTGCGGTGGGGCGGGCGCCTTCGGCTCGTGGTGCGAACTTTGTTGGTCTCCCACCCATCGAGCAGAGAGCGCTCGATGGATGGGGCACCTACGTCCTATCGAGGCCGTTTTATGCTCAATATGGCCCAAAAGGGCGAGATTTGAGCCCTAAAGCGGCGGTTTTCAGGGGTTGTTGTTTACCACAAAGATAACAGGTTGTCCATCGACTGCGTCCGATAAGATATTGATTCTATGCGGCTTATTGACTCCTCTGGGCAAGAAGCACGCACTGGAATGGGCATTTTTGGGGGGAGGGGGGGTGGGGTCTTGGTACGGACCGGTCACATACCTGACATTTTGAACCGGGGACAGATCGATCTGGCGCAGGCTTGACATGCAGTCAGTATGC
>Ga0224553_1000824_pt1 | contig 12304 bp, 12 predicted proteins | sample 714S21014metaG_FD_179897 | JGI IMG/M metagenome (GOLD analysis project Ga0224553, IMG submission 179897) | Peat soil microbial communities from Stordalen Mire, Sweden - 717 S2 10-14 | ecosystem: Environmental > Terrestrial > Soil > Wetlands > Peat | place: Sweden: Norrbotten County, Stordalen... | reverse complement strand
CTCATATTCCCTTACGCCTTAAGGCATTCCTACGCCCAACGCCACGCCGATGCCGGAGTTCCCGTCGACGTGCTGAGGGAGTTGATGGACCACCTTTGCGTCCAAACCACTATGGGCTACTACCGGATCAGCCTGAAGAGGAAGCAGCAGGCGATCCGGGCGGTGGGCTCGCTCACCCTCGACGCCTGCGGCAGACCTGCCCCTTTCACGAACCCGCTCGCCTGGGAGCGGGGTTCCGTGTCTGTGCCCTTCGGGAGCTGCACCGAGCCTTCGAACATCAAAGTCGGCGGCAGCTCGTGCCCGCTCCGGTTCCAGTGCGCCGGATGTGGCTTCTACCGACCGGATCCCTCATACCTGCCCGCCATCGAAGAGCATGTGGCCAGCCTGCGAGCGGATCTTGAGACAGCCCGCGCCATCGGTGTCGCCGACTACGTGAAGGCCAATCTCGTCGCCCAGATCGACGCCTGCGCCCAGGTGGCCGAGACAATGAGGCTGCACCTTGCCTCTCTCGCCAGCGACGAACGTGCCGAGGTGGAGGAGGCCAGCCGGCTGCTGCGCCGCGTCCGCGCTGCCCGTCATATCCCTGTCGTCGCAGTCGGAAGCTGACGGTGGCACCCGGACGCGCCGCGGCCCTCGTGGCCGCCAGAGCTGCCGACAGCCGTGACAAGCGGCGACGTGCGCTCGATGCCGTTCAGAACCTTGAGGCAGCAGGCGAGCCGGTCACGTTCCCAGCCGTGGCCCGATCGGCGCGAGTGTCGACCTGGCTCGTGTACGCCCCGGGCGTCCGCGAACACGTCGAGGCTGCTCGGCGTCGTCAAACCGTTCCCGGAATCGATACGAGCAGCACCACGCCGCTCGCCACGCGAACCGATCTCGCACTTGCACGCGAGGAGATCATGCGGCTCCGAGCCGACCGCGACAAGCTGCAGCAGCGGCTGCGGCTTCAACTCGGTGCCGAAATCGAGGGCCCACAACGCGCTGAGCTCATCGCCCGCGTCTCCGAGCTCGAAGCCGTCAACCGCCGCCTTGTAGCCGAACGGGAGGCTCGCAATTCCGATGGACGGGGTGCTGAGCTCCGCGTGCGAGAACTTGAGGACGAGCTTGCTGCCGCCCGGGAGAGCCTGCGCCGCATGATCCGCTCGGAGAACAGTCGCTGACTCGAAGAGGCTCACAGTGCCTCTGTTCAGCCCACGTGCCTCACGTGCCTCATGTCAGAAGCACCTCACGACCTGGGCTTCCCTCAACTCACTACAGATAACCTGCGCGATGTTCCTCCGCGAGGCTGGCGTCGACATCTCGACAATCGCTCTCTGGCTCGGCCATGAGCAGATCACGACGGTGCAGATCTACTTGCACGCTGATCTTGCGATCAAGGAGAAGGCACTCGCGCTGGCTGCACCACCTGGGGGTGTCCCCGGTCGCTACCGACCGTCGGACCCGCTCCTCGCGTTCCTGTCGTCTCTGTGATTATGCCGAACAGACCCCGCCACCCTCCGCATTCGAAACGGGATCACCGCTCGTACTCGGCATAATCCGCTATTCGGCATAACCCCCGAAGAGCGTCTCGGTGCTGTGGGGAACCGGCGACGAAGAGCTCCGCACAGCCGTCGTCGCCGCGCACGAACGCGCGGTTGCGAGCACGCTCGATTTCCTGCAGGACCACGCCGCCTTCACGCGACGCGGCGCGGGCGGGGTCTTCCAGGTCGACACCGAGGGCTTTGTCGCCGCGAGCTTCCTCCACCGCACTTCGCGCGCCGCGGAACCGCAGCTGCATAGCCACGTCCTTGTTGCCAACAAGGTGCGCGCCGAGGACGGCAGGTGGCTCAGCCTGGATGGTCGCGAGCTCTACGAGCACCAGAAGGCCGCCGGCATGCTCTATCGCGCGGCGCTTCGGGCCGAGCTCACCGCCTCGCTTGGGGTTTCATGGACGCCGGTCGACGAGAACGGCATCGCCGAGATCCAAGGCGTACCCAAGGTGCTCGTCGAGACCTGGTCGACGCGTCGCCACGAAGTGGAGTCCCTAGGCGCAGAGCTCGTCGCGAGCCGCGAGGCCGAGCTCGGTCGCGAGCTCGCCGGTGGTGAGCGGGCGCGTTGTCTACAGCTCGCCGCCTATCGCAGCCGGGCCCCCAAGCTCGACGCCGAGACGCCGACCGAAGTCCTGGTCGTCCGCTGGCGCGAGGAGGCCGCGTCCTGGGGCCAAGCACCCGAGCGTTGGCTGCCACAGGTGCTCGGCCAAGCGCGGACGTCGGCCCTCGAAGATCGCAAGGCGGTTGTACACCTCGCGATCGCCCGCCTCGAGGAGACGCGCGCCACCTGGGGGCGCTCGGACGTCACCGAGGTTCTCACCACGCTTGTCACCGGGACGAACGCAGAAGAGCTCCGCGCCCGGGTCGAGGAGGCCGCCGACGAGGTGCTCAGAGACCATCGGGTCTGCTCGCTTGCGGCGCCGCTGCCGGCCGAGCCGCCCGAGGCGCTCCGTCGTCGGGACCAGATGAGCGCGATCGAGCGCCACGGGGCGACGCGCTACACGACCGAGGCCACCCTGTTAAGCGAGGCACGCGTCCTCGACGCGGTGGCGAAGGGACGACACGCCCGAGTCGGCCTCGTCCCCGAGCGCACCGTGGACGTGGTGCTCTCCGGTTCGATGCTCGGCGCCGATCAGCAAAGAGCTGTGCGCGAGCTGCTCGGTGGCGGCGAGCAGGTGGCCCTCCTCGTCGGTCCGGCGGGCGCGGGGAAGTCCCATGCGCTGGGCATGGTGCGCGAGGCCTTCGAGGCCGCCGGCTACCGTCCGATCGGGCTCGCGCCATCGGCGATCGCGGCGCGGGTGCTCTCCGACGAAGCGGGACTTAGTTCTGACACCCTGGCCCGCTTCCTCCTCGATGTGGAGAACGGGCGTCGCAGCCTCGGTCACAGGGACGTGATCGTCCTCGACGAGGCGACGATGACGCGCACCGACGACCTGGAGCGCCTCGTCACCCACATTGCACAGGTGGGCTGCAAGCTGGTCCTCGCCGGCGACCCGCTCCAGCTCGGCGCGGTCGGCCCGGGTGGGCTGTTCGCCACCCTTGTTGGCTCACACGGCGCGAGCGAGCTCGAGACGGTGCGCCGCTTCGCGGAGACATGGGAGGCCCAAGCCTCGCTCCGGCTGCGGGCACGCGACGTGAGCGTGCTCGCCGAGTATGTGTCGCACGGCCGGATCGTCGGCGGGCGCGAGGAGCAGATGCGCACCGAGGCGTTCGCGCTCTGGCGCCGGGCGCGCGACGAGAGACGCGCAGTCCTTCTCATGGCCGGCGACAACGCGACTGTTGACGCGCTGGCGAGACGCTGCCGGGAGGATCTCGTCGCTCGCGGCGAGGTCGAGCGCGAGGGCGTACCGATCGCGAACGGGCGGGCCGGTGTCGGCGACGAGATCGTGACCTTGAAGAACGACCGCAAGCTCCGCTGGGCTCCCGGTGAGTTCGTCCGCAACGGCGAGCGCTGGCGCGTCGTCGAGCGCGACCTCAAGGGCGCACTCACCGTCGAGGGCCTCCAAGGACGCGGGCGCGTCACACTTCCGCCGCAGTACGTAGCCGAGCACGTCGCCCTCGGCTACGCCCTCACCGTCCACAAGGCGCAGGGCTCGACGGTCGACCGGGGGATCGTGCTCGTCGACGAGCAGATGACCGCCCAGCAGCTCTACGTGGCGATGAGCCGGGGACGCGAGATGAACGCGGCGCTCGTCGTCGAGCAACGCTGCGACCCTGGTGTTGACATCCTGTGGAGATCGCGACGGCTCACGCCCGTCGAGCTACTGGCAAATGTGATGCGGCGCGACGGCGCACAGCGCTCCGCGCACGACGTGGCTCGCGAGAACCTCGCCCACATGGAGGACATCGGCCTCTTGGGCCACCTCCTCGCCGAGGCCCGGCGCGACCTCGACGAACGGGCGGGGCCGGATCGCGAAGCACAGATCGTTGCGCTGGCGCCCCGAGCCGACGTGCCACACGCCAACGAGGAGCTGACGGGTGCGCAGTGGGACCTGCGCTGCGCCGAGGAGGATCGCGAGAGGGCCGAAGCCGCGCTCGTGGCGGCGAACACCCGCCCGAGCCGGGCGCTGCTTCCCGGTCTCTTAAGGCAACGAGGCCCGTCGGGCGACCGACAAGCGCTGGCAGGAAGCAAAGCGCGACTTCGACGCGGCGCGACGAATCGAGCAGCAGTCGCTTCGCGCCTACGAGCGAGCGCGCCATCGCCTCGAGGACGCCGAGCGCGCCGCTCGCCAGCTCAGCGAGGCACGCACCGCACAGGAGCGTCGCCAGTCCTTCCTACGCGAGCACCCCGGCACAAGGCGCTGGATCGAGCAGCTCGAAGAGCGCGTGGCCGTGCGCGACTACGAGCTCGCCCACACCGAAGCCAGCGAGCGTCAGGTGACTCGTGACGGACGCGCCGAGCAGACACCTGGACGCGCACGATCGAAGCGGAGCAGGCTCAAGGCTTCACCCGCCGGCGACGCGGCCACCCGCGCCGTGCTCGCGCGCGCGTCGAGACACGATCCGGGGTACCGGCCGGCGCCGATGCCGGCGCCGCGCCCGATGGAACGGGAGGGACCGAGCCTTGGGCGGTAGGGCTGGAGCCTCCTATCTCCCGCCTTCTACGCCAACCAGGCCACGCAGAACGCCGATTATCCAGAGTCCCTTTCGCGCTGTCATCGACGTAACCGACGAGCAGGTCCTGGTGCGTGGGTGACTTGTTATCTCGAGTGGTGTCACCGACGTAACTGATGTGACGAAGACCGCGCCAATGTCTCGCGCTCCAGCTTCGGACACGTCATTCGTTCCTACGTCCGGGCACGTGAGAGCTGCTGAAAGAGCGAGCATGCAAGACCAGCTCGTGATCATGTCGGCGACAGGTTCCAACACCAAGAAAGCAAGGGATTGCCCCGGCTGCGCTTCTGGGCCTCGTCCCGGCGGCAGAAGATCGAGGCGCTCGACGGCGAGCTCCTTTGGTTCCGGAAGGGCAACGTCAGGCTCGTCGCTCAGCTGCAACCGTCGCACCCGCGGCAGTCCTTGACCATGGCCATAACTGGATCGGCTACAACGATCTCATGCGTCGGTGACATGTCACCGACGCAGAGCACCTGACCAAAGGGCACCTCCGACGGAGGGGTCGAGATAACGCCGACTCGGGCGCGGCGTCGCTGGGCCTGCTCGTAGTCATTCTGTGCGCCCACGATCCGCCGACCGGGGCGCTCGCAACCGTGGGTCGACGGAGCCGCACCGCGGCGGTGCGTCGCCTGCGGACTACCAGTCCTCGGGCGTGGCACTGGCAAAGGCGTCCCGCGTCCCCCGGTAGTGTCGAAGAGTGGCACTCGAAGGCACCGCCGCTATCCGTCGCGCGTTTCGGGATCACTTCGTCGTTCGCGGCCACGCCCCCATCGCCAGCGCAAGCCTCGTACCGCGAGAGGACCCTTCTACGCTCTTCACTGGGTCTGGGATGCAACCGCTGACCCCGTATTTGCTCGGCGCGTCCCATCCCGCTGGGGATCGCCTCGTCAACTCGCAACCGTGCTTTCGCGCTGAGGATATCGACGAGGTCGGCGACACAAGGCACACCACTTTCTTCGAGATGCTCGGCAACTGGAGCCTGGGCTCGTACTTCAAGGACGAGCAACTGCCGTGGCTGTTCAGCTTTCTCGCCGAGACGCTCCGGCTCGACCCCGAGCGTCTCGTCGTCACCGTCTTCGCCGGGTCGCCTAGATGGAGCCTTCCTCGAGACGACGAGTCCGCGGACATCTGGGCAGGTCTCTTCAGCCAAGCCGGTGTGAGCACATCGATTCGCGAGCTCGGGACGACGGAGCGGGCAGCAACGTTCGGCGTCGGCGACGCTCGCATCGCCTTGTACGACGAGAGCAACTGCTGGTGGAGCCGGTCCGGTCCCGACCCGAGTGCGATGCCGATCGGCGAGCCGGGCGGAACCGATTCGGAGGTCTTCTACCGCTTCGATGAGGTCGAGCACGACCCATCGTTCGGTAGGGAATGCCATCCGCACTGCGACTGCGGACGTTACATCGAGATCGGAAACTCGGTGTTCATGCAGTACCGCCGCACGGCCTCCGGCTTTGAGAACCTGCCGCAGCGCAACGTGAACTTCGGGGGCGGGCTCGAACGCCTGACGATGGCTGCCCTCGATGCGCCCGACATGTTCCGGATCGACCTGCTGTTCCCACTCGTCGCGCATCTCGAACGCCGGAGCCGCGTCCGATACGGGGAGCGGCCTGCACCGCTCAGGGTCATAGCGGACCATGTGCGCGCGCTCGTGTTCCTTGCCGCGAACGGCGTGGTGCCCTCGAACAACGAGCAGGGATACGTCATGCGCCGCTTCGCGCGCCGCGCGCTGCGCCAGGGTCTCTCGATCGGCATCGATATCGACCTGCTCGGTCCACTGGTCGCGCCCGTTGTCTCCTCTTACGACGACGCCTATCCCGAACTCGTCGAGCACGAGGCCCTCGTCGTCGAAGTGCTCGTCCGAGAAGAGGCCTTGTTCCGCCAGACCTTGGCGCGGGGCGTTCGCGAGTTCCGGAAAATCGCCGGGCGCGAGCTCTCCGGAGACGGCGTCTTCACGCTCTTCGACTCGCTCGGGTTCCCGCCCGAACTCAGCCTCGAGGAAGCTGCAGTGACCGCGACGCCGGTCGACTCGGCCTGGCGGACACGCTTCGACGCGTTGATGGATGAACAGCGGGAGCGGTCGCGCTCCGCTGCGCAGGGACTCTTCAAAGGCGGCCTCGCAGACCATTCCGAGGAGACGACAAAGCTCCACACCGCAACACACCTCCTCTACAAGGCGCTGCGGCTCGTCCTTGGTGATCACGTCATCCAGCGTGGGAGCAACGTCACCGCTGAGCGGCTCCGCTTCGACTTCTCACACCCTGCAAAGGTCACCGACGAGCAGCTTGTCGAGGTCGAGCGGATCGTGAACGAGGCCATCGAGCGGGATTGGCCGATGAGCTTTCGAGAACTGCCGACCGAGGAGGCCTTCGCCGAAGGTGCGTTCGGCGCGTTCGGCGACAAGTACGGACGGACCGTCAAGGTGTACACGGCAGGAGATCCCGAAGGTGAGTGGTATAGCAAAGAGATCTGTGGCGGGCCGCACGTCGAGCACACCGCGATGCTCGGCCACTTTCGGATCGTTAAAGAGGAGTCGTCGAGCGCTGGCGTTCGGCGCATCCGGGCCGTCGTGGAGTGAGCATCCCTAATGATTGCGTTCCGTGACGGCGTCCGCAAAGCGCCGTTATACGTGTGACGCTCGCACACAGAACGGGCCACCGAACGGCGGCACCGAGAGCGACCGCATCTGCGCGTAACAGACGGTTCCGGGACGGTCGGCTGATCAGCGCGTAACGCCGACTCGGGCGCTCAGGAGCGTCGGCCTGGTCCTGGGCCAGGGCGCGAGATGGATCGTTATGGCGCGTTGACACCCCGCGTCCGTAGCTGGTCAGCCAGCGACGATAGGGAAGTCCGCTCGGTCATCACGGCCAACCTCGCGCCAGCGGTCGGCGGCAACCACCAGTTGGCGCCCTTCCGAGTCGAACAACTCCTCTGCGAGGAAACCTGCTGACCCTCTATGGCGAGCGCCCGCCGGTCGACCGGCAGATCTGGCACCCAGGCCGGCTTGATGTGGGGACTGGCGGTCCCTTGCTGCCACCTAAGCAAGGCACAGTTGCTTATGGCACTTCGCCGCGCTCCTCGCGTGCCTCCCAGGAGTTTGGGTCCGGAGCGTTCAGTTGCTGCTCGGACTGACGCTCACGCTCGCTCAGATACCACGCTTGGTCGACGCCACGTTCCGCCCTGGCATTGGCGCCGAAGCCTCGGCTACCTAGCGAGAACGGACATCCCCGACGGTCGCTCGTACTGAGCTGGTGAACCCACGCCAACAGACGCCGAATCAATGAAGCCACCTCCACTTCGACCCAGCCGCGGTCAGCGCGAACGTCGACGCTGGATCATGCTACGACGCAAGACAAGCCTTGCCGAGTCTGGCGCTCAGACCTCGGCCAATCCGGTCGCGCGAGACGGAGCATTCGGTGTGACTACTACCCCGTGCGTCGCAGAGCAGATTGGTAACGACGCATTCTGCGGACGACAGCGACGCCGGCTCCGGCTGCAAGTCCAGCGAGCCCCCCGACGACAGCCGAAGGCAAGGCCAGCTCCACTAGGGCGAACGGCGCGGTCGGTGCATACACGATCAACCCGATGGTCAGTCCGGCGACCGCTCCGGCCGCACCCGCACTACCCGCACCGACGACAGCGAACCGTCCCAGGAGCGGCAAGTTTGCGAGCTTCATTCGAATGGCGCCCACGCCTTCATTTTCGCACGAAGCTCGCTTGACGCAGCAGGAGGAGTGAAAAATGAGGAGTACCGACTGTCCGATCTGCGTTGCGCGTGAGTCAGCGGCGGTCGTTTCCCAGCCGCCCGTAACGACGGCTATTGAGACTCCGATGCCCGCCAATTAGGCTTGTGCTGCCACGCAGAGTTGCCATAAATATCATTCCGCCCACGCATCCGCCGCATCGTCACACCGGCACCAGGTCGACATGGACGGCGGCGGCTTCGGCCAAGGCCCTGAAGTCCGCGGGGTCGGAGGTTAGGATGTCGTCGCCGTCGGCGGCAAGACAAATGAGAGCGGCATCTACTGCATCCTCAGCCCCGCTGCGGCCCAAGAGCACGCCCGCCTTCTTACCTAGCTCCTCGTCGAGCGCCCTCACGTCGACGCCGCGCAGCAGGCGTGCGACCTCGGCCTGGCGGCCCGAGCCGCCGCGCCAGATCTGGGCGATGACGCCACCATGGCTCAGGGGCGAGCGTTGGGCCAATCGCTCGCGTTTCACCAGGGCGACGACGTCCCGGTCACCGCGCTCGACAGCCACGAAGGCTCCGGCGTCGAGGAGAAGGGTCACGCGACTCCGCGATGCGATTTGGCTGGTGCCGACCGAATGACCGTCGCCCGTGAGCGGGCCTGGCGGACCGCTTCGTCGATCTCAACCTCGGTAATCACCCCGTGCTCCGCCTCGTATGTAGCCAGAAAGGAGTCGAGCGCCTGCATCCGCCGGTCATGCTCGGCCTTTAGCCGGAGGGCGTCGTTGACCCAAGCGCTGATGCTGGTGGCCCGTCCTTGGTCCACCGCTGTCTGTGCGGCGTCGAGTAGCTCGGCATCGACGGAGGCCGACAGCCTCTGCTTACCTGTCATACGGACATACTATAACACTGCCACTTTCGTAGTATCGAGGACTGTTCCGTCGGCCCAGGGTGGCAGGTTGCCTCGCCAGGTAGCCGCAAGCTGGGTGGCGCACAGGTCATCCGATCTGGTGTGCTACCGCGAGGGAGCACCCGAACTGCCGATCGCGCAGTACGGTTCGGGAGCCTGTTCCGGGGCCGCGTCCGGACTGCCATGTACCGCCGGCTCAGCGCGTTGCCTGCCAGGCGGGCGTGCCACTCCCATGCCACAGCGAGTGGCACGGGAGGGTCAATCCCGGTATCGAGCGGTCAGTACCGGACATGCATAAATGCCGATCTACCTGCTCTAACGCGATGACCGTGAGGTAGTGGGCTCGGGCCGATCTGGTCTGAGCGCGCCTGAAGAGCGCGACACGCGTGGCTTACGTCGAGCGCCGACCCGCGAGCTGACCGGCGATGTCTTCGGCGAGACGTGGCACGGCATCGAGCGCTGCCTGCCAGATCGCGCCGGTCGAATCCGCTGGACGTCTTTGCTCTAACGCGAGGCGTTCGACGATCCACTGGCGCATCAGCGTGCTCGTCGGCACACCACGAGCGCTAGCGACATCGGCAACGTCGCCGAGCACGCCATCGCTGATGCGCAACGCGAATGTCGACATTGGCTCACCTTCCCGCACGCGCAGAGCACGGACGACCTTGCCACTCGCGATGTGCCTCGATAGGTCCGTCTCGGCGTACCAGTCGCGCCCGTCTGCGATTGGGTCATGCTCACTCATCGCTCGCCATTCTCTTCTCGAATGCTCGACGCGTTCGCGTTCGCTCATGGGTCGCGCCGTCACGACGTACGCGAGGCCCGTCGAAGTCGGCGCGTCCGTCACGACAACGAGATACCGACCCGCCTCATTGGTTCCATAGAATTCTCGCCGACCGAGCCGGCGCTCGTTCGAGATCACAACGAGTACCGGCCGAGGCCCGAAGACCACGCTGTTGGCCTCTGCTGGTCTCGCGTCGTGACGAGCGATGTGATCCAGGTTGTGGTCGTCCCAAAGCAGCTCCTCGACACCCTCCACGGCTCAACACAGTCAGCGTATTGCATCGCCATACGCGACCACTGCGAACGCCCATCATCGACCACGGCTACCCCGGCGTCGCCTTCAGTGCCCTTCGCAGTCCGGCCGTGCGCGATCCGTGCGCGATCCGTGCGCGATCGTGCGCGCAATTAGAGATTCTGATGGCAAGCAGTGGACAATAATAAGTAGTCTCTACCAGGACTTTCACCAAATCCGGGCAGGCAGAAGAGCGCCCCAGATCGCCCTTTCAAGGCGGAAACACGGGTTCGAATCCCGTTGGGGGTGCCAGTGATTTGACCAAACAAATGCAGCTCGATCACCGAGTTTCCAGCCGTGACCGGACATCTTCCTCTCGCTCTTGGCTTTCTTCAACTGTTTCGCCATCAACCAGCTGCTCCAGTACAAGAAGGTTGGCAAGTAGGGCAACTACCTGGTCGGCGAGAGGGCCTACGTCACCTTGTCCCTCATTGCCAAGAGCCTGCTGGCATGGCAGATCTTCGCGTCGACCCTGGCGTCCGGTGCAGCTCACTGACCTCCGGGACAGGAACGAGACATACCACCGACCGAGCCCGGTGACGCCATGAGCATCCGGATTTCGGTCTCGACACATGTCAACGCATCGGCCGGCGAGGCGTGGGCGGCGCTGGAGAATATCGAGTCACATGTCCTGTGGATGAAGGACGCCGAGTCGATCCGCTTCACAACGGCGGCGCGAACCGGAGTTGGGACCGAGTTCATCTGCGTCACCAAGGTGGGTCCCATCCGACTGACCGACGTCATGTCAATCACAGAGTGGAAGCCCTGCGAAGCAATGGGCGTCCACCACCAGGGTGTCGTCAAAGGGAAAGGGCGCTTTTCTTTGCGCTCCCTGGCCGGAGATGCGACACACTTTTCTTGGGACGAGCAGTTGACCTTCCCCATCTGGCTCGGCGGACCCCTGGGGGAGCGGTTGGCACATCCCATCCTGGAGCGCCTCTGGCGCGGCAACGTGGTCCGCCTCAAAGCAGTGATCGAGAAACAGCGCTGACAACACTCCGAGATCGGTGACTCAGGCGGTTAGGGTTCCGGCTGAGGGAATGGGACCCCGGGGCGCGGACGTTTGAGAATTAGTTGAGCCCAGCTACGGCTTCTGTGAACACCGCCATCTGTTGCCCGAGGGTCTCGCCGGTCACGGCACCGAGGACCCCGATGCCATCTACGTTCAACTGAGCCTTGGCTATCCAGCTCCGGAATCGCTCGTCGTCGTAGCGGAGTCGGTCCAGGCTCGCCCGTTCGCCACGGACGAGGAAGAAGCCGTTGAGGTCTCCCCCGTGAGCGTTACCAGCGTCCAGGAAGAACGGCTCGAACGACTCGATCTCGCCTCGCGCTGCCAGTTCACCGAAGTACTGCACTCCCTCGCCAAACGCGGCCACAGCGCCAGCTTCGCGACCGCGGGCCGGCTGGTTCCACCCGACAAAAAGCGCACTGTCTGCCATCTTTGGTTCCTCCCCCTGTTCGAAACTCCTGATCGGGCCGCGACCCTGGAGCTTTGGACCGGACAAGACATCTTGGAAGTCTTCGACCAGCGCACGGTCCGAGACGGCAGCGACCACCCTCAGGGGGCACGGTGCGCCTTCACAGTTGATTGGCGACGCTCCACCATTCTGTGGCTACCCGCCATGTCGTGGTCACAAGGGATGTTCTTTGCCGACAGCTCGACGAATGCCGCCTATTGGGCCCAACGACAACGGCAGTTGGGTGCTGACGAGCTAGTAGGCCCTCGGGAGCGTCCCAAGGAGGGAACGACACCTGCGGTCAAAAGACCTACCAGCGTGGCCGGTTCTCACCCTCAACCCCGGCTCTTCGGTGCGGGTTTACCCTCGAGGGCCCACCCACACGTTACGTACCTGGTTGTCCGCCCGGAAGGGGGTCGTGAGCTGTTCCCGAATTTCTGAGTCATAATGAGCGAACACCTATTCGATAAAGTGTTCTCTGTGAACCTGACCGAGTGGGCACGTCGTCAGGGCATCCACCCCCAGACCGCCTATCGC
>Ga0224553_1000821_pt1 | contig 12318 bp, 10 predicted proteins | sample 714S21014metaG_FD_179897 | JGI IMG/M metagenome (GOLD analysis project Ga0224553, IMG submission 179897) | Peat soil microbial communities from Stordalen Mire, Sweden - 717 S2 10-14 | ecosystem: Environmental > Terrestrial > Soil > Wetlands > Peat | place: Sweden: Norrbotten County, Stordalen... | reverse complement strand
TGCATGCGCCGGTTTCGCGTCGGGCACAGGACCGTTGGGCCCAAAGCTGATCGGATACACCGCAAGTATCAGCCGCGTGAAGGTGATCCGCGTGAATGTCCGCCTGCGAGTTGGATTTGCGGCATCCACAGATTGTCCCGGCGCAGGCGCATCCGTGTCATAGTCGGCGAATTGTCTGCCGTGGCGCCGCGAAGTTCGCACTTCTTCCCACGTGGTCAGCTCGATATATCGCGGTTCGCCGGCAAAGGCGGAATTCGTATCTTGCCCGGCTATATCCCCGTCTGCATCCGGCATTTCTGCCCGCAGCAGCACCTCCCGCGGAGCTTCGCTTGTCGACGCGAGCTCTTGCTGCGATGCGCCCACCGGCTCAACCGGTTTCGTTACGGCCCGGCGCGATAAAGCAGGAGTGAGCGGCGCAACCCTGTCCCTTGCGGGCAAAACCGCCTTGATTTCCACCACGCGCAAACCGGAATCACCGCGTACCGCCTGCGTCTTGAGCGTCGCCGTCTGCGCCGCGGGCACAAAAGCCACCATCTGCGGGCAACGCGCCAATTCCACTGAAGCAATCAGCAGGCCGCATCCGGCAACGCCCACCAGAGCTCGCGCGGCCACGGGATGAAGCGCCTGTTTGCGCGCGAGAATGCTGTAGACGCGGCGCACCAACTCGGGACGGCGCTCAAATGCGCCAAGTGAAAGCGCGTGGGCGCGGCGTCGCTCCAGGCGAACCTCGATTTGCCGTTCGGCAAGGCTGGTGAGGCATTCCGCGTAGGCGCGCGGCGCTTGTGTCCGGCGCACCACGCCCTCGTCGCAAGCCATCTCACGCTCGCGGCACAGGCGGCTTTCGATCCACACCAGCGCAGGGTTCAATGGGAACAGAACCAAGGCCAGCTTTTGGAAAAGATTGGTCCAATCGTCGCGGCGGCGCAGGTGTTCGGCCTCGTGCAGAACCACTTGCTCAAGTTCGCCAGGCGTCAGGCGCGCGAAGAGCCATTCAGGAATCAGAATGCGCGGCGCGAAAAAGCCAATCACGCAGGGGCGGTCGAGCCTGCGCGTCGTGCAAAGTTCGGCGACTTTACGTGAATGGTCGCGTCGCGTCGGACAGGCAGCAGTAAGCAGAGCGCACAAATGCGCATCTACTTCAACGGGCGTGGCTGAATTCCACAACTGGCGCAGGTGCAGTGAGTGGACGGCGAGGCTAGCCGCGCGCACTAGCGATGCCACCAGCCACAGCGCAGCGATCGCCAATGCCCAGCGGTCGTCAATCCGAAACCAGGGCGTGGCAGCCGGTGCGCCCGGCATAGCGTTGAGCGCGATTACACCTGACGCGCTGCGCGCAAGCCAGGGCAGAAACCCAAGACCAACAACGACCGTGAAGGCCGCGGCCCAAATGATGAAGCGCTGCGCAGCGCCGATGTGAATTTTGACGCGTGATGTTAAGCCAAGGCAAACCCATAGAACCAGTGCGATTGCCGCGCCCTGCCACATGGCCGCGACCGCCACGGGCGCCGCGGTTTGCGCAAAGGCAACCAGCCATCCGCCCGCGCGGGCCAGCGCCGCGTGCACTCCACCAATCGTGAGGGTCTGGAACATCTATCCCCCGCTCCCCTTTTCCGCGCTGGCGCTGCGAATCGCTTCCTTCAGCCGCTCTAACTCTTCGGCGCCAATCTCGTCATCGCCCAATAGTGATAACACCAGTTGCTCACGCGAGTTGCCAAAGAACCTCCCGAGCACATTGCGAACCTCCGTGCGGCTCGCCTCGTCCTCCGCAACGCAAGGGATGTACACGAACGCGCGGCCCTCCTGCCGGTGCTCCACATAGCCCTTCTGTTCGAGGATCCGGATCGTGGTAAGCACCGAGTTATAGGCCAGCGGTTCGCTCTCGGGCAATGCGGCCACCAAGTCGGTGACTGCCGACTCGCCCCTCCGCCACAGGATCTTCATCAGCCTGAGCTCGGCTTCGGTAAGCGTATTGGATTTCCTTGGCGGCATCGCTAACCTGTTGATTCTGTTTGTTTATTGTCTCAGTCGAACGTCTCTTGCATTCCAATAGACGAACAACTAAAGGATTAGTTAGTAGTTTCCCAGACATTTTTTCGGCCGTCAAGGCGGACCGCCAAGCGAAGCGTCAGTAGGTCTCCAACCGCTTGAAGAAGAACCCTCCTGTGCCCATCCTCTCGCCCGTCTTTTTGGGCGAATGATCAGGAGAACACGCACCTTGTGCTACGATCCGTGCAAGCGTTCACGGACTTGATTCTTTGCGCGGAATCGTGGCCGGAAAAATGTCTTCCGGCAGTGCTCACGGCGAACGCCTTTCCCGGAACAGCAGCGCGGGCCGTAATTGAGGTTCCGTGCTCACGAGGGGTGGAATGGACAACCAGTTACGGCCTCTGAATCTCGGCGAAATTCTTGACCGCACGGCGCAGCTCTACCGGCGCAATTTCTGGCTGTTTGTGGGCACGGCAGCGCTGCCCTTGCTGATCGTATTCGCTCTCGCCATTCCCGCCGGAGCCATCTTCGTCATTCCCGGGATTGCGAGCAGCAGGGCCGGGGAGCTGTCTCCCGCGGAGATCGGGATCATCGCCCTTCTTGTGATCGTCGCCCTGCCCATTTACCTTGCCGTGTACGTTTATTCCTACGCAGGCATCACGCAGGCCACCGTCAGCGTGCACCTCGGCGAGAAGCCTACGATCCGCGCCACGCTCAAGAGCGTGCACACACGGTTCTGGACTTACTTGTGGTATCTGCTGCTGCAAGGAATTCTGGCCGCCTTTCTCCCCATGGTCGCTGCCATGGTCATCATCGGGCCGCTCATCTACTTTGTATCCCGCCCCGACGCTGATCTTGGCGCGCGTTTTGTTCTCGGCTTCGCGATGGTTCTGGTGGGAGTTGTGGCGTTTGGCGTCATCATCTGGTTGACATTAACTTTCGCGCTAGGCATGCCCGCGTGCATTGTAGAGAAGAAAACCGCCTGGGATTCGATCGTCCGCTCGTGGCATCTGAGCCAGGGAACGCGCGGCCGCATCTTTGTCACCAATCTGCTGGTCGCGGCGCTGGCTTTTGCTATAGGAATGGCCCTGGCCGTTCCCCTACTGATCCTTGTTGCGGTGCTCCCCGCGGCGGGAATCACCATCGCGAATTCGTCGACAGTAATGGTGGTGACCGAGATCGTGCGCGTAGGTCTGGATTTCATTTCGAAGGTGCTGCTGGCGCCGATCTATATGATCGCTGCCGTCCTGTTTTACTACGACCAACGCATCCGCAAGGAAGGCTTCGACATTGAGTGGATGATGCAGCGGGCAGGTCTCACGCCTCCGCAACCGCAAAGCGTGCCCGCTGGGATTCTCGGGCTCGCGCAAACCCCATCCGCGGCATCGCCGGGCGATAGCGCTGGAGGTTTCGGGCCGGTTACGCCGCCTGATAGCGTGGAAGAGCGATGAATTCGATGCGGTCGGGGTCGCGTAAATGGAGCGGTGGAGTGACGGCGAGGCTGGCCCCCGATGTCTTGCTTTCGCTTGTCGCAGCGTTGTTCGTGCTGGCGACCGCCGTGCCGCATGTGCGCGCTCAGCAGCTTCCTTCCAACGCGGGCTGGCGCGATGTGAATTTTGCCGAGTACCGCCAGCACCTGAATGCATTGGACAACGTAGTTGCCGATTGCCAGGCGCAGCTCAAGCTCAAAAAACCGGCACCTGCGAATAACATCGCCTGCGATCCCGATCGCGTTGGCCCCAACGATCGTGTGCAGGGTCCAGGCGCCACCGCATCGCAGGCGCGCGAGGTGCGCTACGACTGGCTGCGAAGTGTACTGATCCACGCTGGGGACAAAGGCAGTGCGGCGCAGCCCGTTGCCGTAGGTGCGCATTCGAGCGCTAAAAGCCAACCTAAGAACATGAGCGATTTACTCAACGACGCGCGCCAGCGCCTCCAGATGGATGAACGGCAGGCTGAAAGTCCGCTCGCGACCAATCCCGCCTACACTGACGAACGAAAGTCCCTCGACGCGATTCTGGCCCAGCGCGAGTACCAGGGAGTGACCAAAGTTTCGGTCAGGGATCGCGTCCTGGAATGGCTCGGAAACCTCTTCGACAGAATCCTGACGAGCCTCGCGGGGATGGGGGCGCGAGCGCCGTGGGCTGCGCGGTTGCTCGAGGGCTTGCTGCTGGGCGGAATCTGCATTGTGTTGATCTGGTTTTTCATCCGCATCGAGCGTAGCGCGCGGGTACGCCTCGTTCCTGATGTCGAGCCCGCTCCGGGATCGCCCTCGGCGCGCGAATGGCAGTTGTGGGTTAAGGATGCTCAGGCCGCGGCGGCAGGGGGCCTGTGGCGCGAGGCCATTCATTCCGTCTATTGGGCGTCGATTGCCCGCCTCGAATCGGGCCGTTCATGGCCGGCCGACCGCGCGCGCACGCCGCGGGAATATCTCGGCCTGTTGCGCGGCAATGATCCGCGCAAGCCCACGTTGACGGCGCTCACGCGCAGCTTTGAACGCACGTGGTACGGCGGGCGCGATGCCGCGGCCACCGACTTCAATTCTGCAATGGCGCTAGCCGCGGAGCTGGGAGTGCAAGCGGAATGAAGCTCTTCGCATCACTCGACCCCAGAGATCGCAAACTGCTCATCGGCTGTATCTGCGCGGTTGTCGTACTGGCTGTGGTCACGGCTTTTTTTGCGCGTAGTGAAGACCGCGACAACAACCCTGTGCCCAGCACCTATCGAACAGGCAAGCATGGCGCCCGCGCCGCCTACGAATTGCTCAAGGCCAACGGTTATGACGTCGAACGGTGGGAGCGGCCGCTGAGCGACTTGCCGGCGCTTACCGACGAGCAAACGGTAGTGATCTTCGCCGAGCCCGACCCCACTTCACCTGAAGACCTCAAAGCCGTGAAAGACATTGTTGCGCGGGGCGGACGCGTGCTGTTGACCGGATGGTCGGGAGGGATCCTGGCGCCAAGCGGAAACGCCCTGCCTCCGCAGCAATTTGGGGCGGCCTGCAAGCTCACACCGCAGGGGCTCGACCCATTGGCCTCGTCGGGCGAAGTGTGGATGGTTCCCGAGGCCGCATGGGGATCGGACCAGCCGCTCGACCGCGTTGAGTACAACTGCGCTGGATCGCCCGCCGTGGTCGAGTACACGAGCGGCAAGGGCGAGGTGATCTGGTGGGCCAGCTCCACACCGCTTGAAAACGGCTCAATTCAGCGCGCCCAGAACCTGAATCTGTTTTTGAATTCCCTGGGCGCGCCCCAGGACCATCATTTCTATTGGGATGAATCGTTGCACGGCGAAGTTTATTCGAACTGGTACTTTGCCAGCGGCGTGGCGCTGAATCTGCTCAAGGCGGGCCTTTTCGGAATTGGATTGCTGGTGATATTTAGCTTCAGCCGGCGGCGCGGGCCCGTGCGCGACCTGCCGGCGCCGGTGCGCGCCACGCCGGTGGAGTTTCTTGAGGCGCTGGGTTCGCTCTACGCCGAGGCGGGCGCGTCGGCAACATCGGTGGACCTTGCGTATGAGCGTTTCCGGCGGCACATGGGCGATTTGTGGACTCAAAGGAGCAAAGATGAGTGCGGAAGACCTAGGCTTTGCCCTCCGCCGGCGTTTTCCGCAAGCCCTGGAAACGCTCGAGAAGGATTTGGCGGAGTGCGAGCAAGCGATCGGGAACGACACCTTGCAGCCCAAGAAAGCGCTGGCGCTGGTGCAGGCTCTCAGTCGCCACGGCGAAGCATTGGATCGAGCCGCAAGAGCGAGGACCTACGATTGAAAATGAATTTGTAACACCGTGGTGCATTAGTCTGAGTTTGTTTTGAAAGGGCACGAGTTTACTCGTGCCGCAAAAAGCTGCAAGTCGTCGCGGGCTTTAGCCCCTGAGGGTCGTTTGCTTCGAACTGAACCACTACCTGGAATCGATATTAGGACCGACAAGGCAAGGAGACCGGAATGAGCGAAGAGAATCCGTTGCAACAGGACGCGCAGGCGCCAGGCACAACCCTCAAGGCCACGCAGGAGCTGCTGACGCGCGCGCACGCCGAGCTGGGACGCGTAATAGCCGGGCAAGGCGAAGTGATCGGCCAAGTTCTTGTCGCCGTGCTAACGCAAGGCCACGCACTGCTCGAAGGCGTGCCGGGAATCGCCAAAACCCTGATCGTGAAGTCGGTTGGCCGGCTCCTTGGACTCAGCTTCCAGCGCGTGCAGGGTACGCCCGACCTCATGCCTGCCGACATTCTGGGCACCACCATCTTCAAGCCTGGCTCCGATGCCTTCACATTTCACGCCGGCCCTGTCTTTACAGACATTTTGCTAGTCGACGAGATCAACCGCATGCCCCCGCGCACTCAGGCGGCGCTGCTGGAATGCATGGAAGAGCGCCAGGTAACCAGCGACGGCGTCGCGCGACAGTTGCCGCAGTGGTTCACGGTCTTCGCCACCCAGAACCCCATCGATTTTGAGGGCACGTATCCGCTACCCGAAGCGCAGCTCGACCGTTTTCTGCTCAAGATCAAGGTGCGCTATCCCAACGCGGACGAAGAGCGCCAGATGCTGGAGCGGCATCACGGCACGAGCGTAAGCCTGCTCGATGACGCGAAAATCCAGCCGCTCACCGCCGAGCTCCTCGAAGCCGCGCGCAACGAAATTCGCGCCATCCGCGTAGAAGCGGATCTCTACGGCTACATCCTAGATCTGGTGCGCCGCACGCGCGAGTGGCCCATGCTGGCTCTGGGCGCAAGCCCGCGCGCCGCCATCTGCCTGTTGCGCGTGGCCCAGGCCTTCGCCGCTTTTGAAGACCGCGACTACGTGATTCCCGACGACGTAAAACGCGCCGTCTTGCCCGTGCTCCGCCATCGCATCCTGCTCAAGCCCGAAGCCGAATTGGAAGGCTTCGATGCCGATCGCGTGCTGAACGACGTGGTTGCGGCGGTTGCGGTGCCGCGGCGATAAAGGTGGTATGATAGTAGTATGAAAGAGAAGACTTCAATCACACTTTCGTCGGATGTTCTCGCCCAGATAGATCGCACTGCTGGTTCGAAAGCCTCGCGGTCGGCCTTTATCGAGAACGTACTTCGTGAGTATTTCAAGGCCAAAGTGCGGGCAGCCATCAACGCGCGAGACTTGGAATTGATCAATGCCAATGCCGATTACCTGAATCGTGAGTCCCGCGAACTCGACGAATATCAAGCACCAATTGAATGGGGAGATGACGCGCGATGAAAAGAGGCGAGCTGTATCGCGTATTCAAACCCGGAGGAGATACAAAACAGCACCGGACCTTTGTGGTCGTGAGCCGGCAAACGCTCGTTGACTCAAAATTCCCTTCGCTGGTTTGTGCGGCGGTGATGACCGAAGGACAAGGGCTCGCGACGCAGGTGGCGATTGGGATCGATGAAGGTATGAAGCGCGAATGCTGGATCCACTGCGACGATCTGAGAAGCATGCAAAAAAACATATTGACACAGTGGGTCGGATCCCTCTCGCCAGGCAAGATGCGAAAGCTGGATTATGCGCTAACAGTGGCGCTTGACCTTCCTCTTTGAAGTGCCTGTTTGAGCCCTCTTTGATTTGAAATGATCTCCGCTTCACTCCATCCCGAATCCATGCGTGGGCAATGCAAGCTACGCCGCCGATGGTTTGCGTTCGGCTTCACTCCGCGCACCATATGGCTGCTGGTTTCGGGACTCGCATTGGCGTTGCCAGGGTTCTTCAACGCGTGGTGGGGGCTCGGAATGATTCCGTGGGACGCGCTCGTTTTGGCTGCGGCGTTTTTTGACTGGCTCCGTTTGCCCGCAGCTTACGAGATCACCGTCGGACGCTCGTGGAGCAACGCGCCTTCCCTCTCCAGCGCCACCGAAATCGAAATCGCCGTGGAGCAGAACGGCGCAACGATCTTGGATTGCCGCATCGTCGACGATCTGCCCGAAGCGCTGGTGGGCGTGCCCTCTACAAGGAGCTTGCGTGTCTGGCCACGCGTGCGCGCCGCACTGCGCTACAAAATCGATCCGCGCGACCGCGGCGATGTCACCACGGGGTGGGTGTACCTGCGCTACCGTTCGTTGCTTGGCCTCATCGACAAATGGGCCATGGCGCCGCTCCAGCAAACCGTGCGCGTGTATCCCGCGCTTCGGCAAGGTGAAGATCAGGAGCTCTTTCTGGCGCGCGGGCGTCAAATCGACCTGCAACTGCGCCAGGTGCGCGAACGCGGCCTGGGCCGTGACTTCGAGAGCCTCCGCGAGTATCTCGAAGGCGACGACCTCCGCGACATTTGTTGGACGGCCACGGCACGGCGCGGGCAATTGATCACGCGTCGCTACCAGACCGAGCGCAGCCAGGCGGTGTGGATCGTTCTCGACGCGGGGCGCCTCTTGCAAGGCCGCATCTTGAGCGAAAGCGAAATCAGCAAATCGGACGAGCCCGCAGGCGAGTCCGCAAATTTCGCGCGGCGCGGCTATTCAAAGCTCGACTACGCATGCTCCACAGCGGTAGCTCTGGCGCAGCTCGCGCTCTACTCCGGCGATCGCGTGGGCCTGCTCGTCTACGGCCAGCACGTGCAGCAGCGCCTGCTGCCCGGTCGAGGTCCGGCGCATTTGCGCCTCATTGTCGAAGCTCTCGCACAGGCGCACGCCGAAACCAGTGAAGCCGATCACCTGCGCGCCACGGCCACGCTGAATCGCTGGCAGCCGCGGCGGGCGCTAATCTTGTGGATCACCGACCTGGCGGAAACCGCCATGCGTCCTGAAGTGATCGACGGCGCCATGCAACTGTTGCGGCGTCACGTGCTGCTTTTTGTGGCCATGGCCCAGCCCGACGTGGAAGCTATTGCCAAAGACCTGCCGAAGAATGTCGAACAGATGTTCCGCGCCGCTGCGGCTCAGGAGTTGGTGATGCGCCGCGAACTGCTGCTGGCGCGCCTCCGCGATCAGGGCGCCCTCACCCTAGATCTCGATCCCGATCAACTCACCTCGGCGGTGCTCAATCAGTACTTAAAGGTGAAAGAGCGGGCGATGGTGTAAGGGCGCGCGCCTCTCGCGTTCTTTCGCCTGCCGCCGCCACCGGCCGGAACAACCACACCAGCAGCAACGTGAACAGCGTTCCGCCCACCGTGAACTTGAGCCAGATGGGCGCCGCCGACGGCGAGAAGAAGCCTTCCAGCGTGCCAGCAATGACGAGCAGCGGAATGATGCCGGCGACCATGCGCGTGGATTCGACCCCCGCCAGCGCGATGGAATCGCGCCAGCGATAGAGGCCGGGAAACACCACGCCGCGCCCCAGACGCAGACCCGCCGCCCCGGCAAGAACGATCGAGGGCAACTCCAGCGATCCGTGCGGAGCCACAAAGCTCCACAGGTCCAACGACATGCCGTGTTGCGCGCAGGCCACGCCAATCACTCCCAGCAAAAGGCCGTTGAAGAACATGGACCAGATGGAGAAAAGCCCGAACACGATGCCGCCGGCGAAAGCCATAAAGCAGACCGAAAGGTTATTCGTCATGATGGCGCTGCTGGCTTCCGGCTCAACCCCCACAATCGATTCGGTCCACATCTTGTGGTGCTCGATGGTGTCCACCATCTGCGGACCCAGCATGTGGCGCATGAACTGCGGACGCGCCAGCGTGAGCACCGTGCCCAGCGTTCCACCGGCAAGCAGGATCACCAGCGACAGCAGTACGTAGCGGAACTGGCGCTGCACCACGGCGGGATAGCCGTCGCGCAGAAAATCGAAGATTCTACGGAAGCCTTTGCGCCGGCTCGAATAGATGATATGGTGGGCGCGAGCCAATAACTGGTTGACGAGTTCAGTGTAGGCGCGCGCGGTGGGGTCCTGGCGCAGGGTCGACAGGTCGCTGGCCGCCTGGCGGTAGAGAAGCGCAGTTTCACGCAGTTCCGCTCGCGACAGCCGCCTCACGCCGCCTTGAGCAGCCTGGTTCAGGAGCCAGCTAAGGCGGTCCCAGTAGGGGCGTCGTTTTTGCAGCCACTGATTGGAGAGAATGATGGCCATGGAGCCGATTGGAGACCAGCTTAACATCGATACCCCGGAGCTTGTGTCGATCGAGTTGCCGCTGGCCGGCATTGGCAGCCGCTTCATCGCCATTTTGGTCGACTCGCTCATTCTGGGCGCGGCGGTCATTCTTCTCATCTTTCTCGGTGTCTTCATCATTACGGCTCTCGGCAACTTCGGCGAGAAGTCGGCAAGTTGGGGCATCGGCATCCTTCTTCTCATCCTCTTTCTGCTGTTCTGGGGCTACTTCGCGCTCTTTGAGACGTTCAACAACGGCCGCACGCCGGGCAAGCGTGTGGCCAAAATTCGCGTGATCCACCAGTCGGGCCGCGGCATCAATTTTGCTGAAGCGCTGGCGCGCAACCTGGTGCGAATCATCGACTACATGCCCGGCTTTTATGGCGTGGGCATCGCGGCCATGTTTATGAGCCGCCGATCCCAACGCCTGGGCGACATGGTGGCGGGAACGCTTGTGGTGCGCGAACGCGAGGTGGAAGCGCCCATGTGGAACGAAAGCACCTCGCGCACCTTGACGGCCGCGGCACTCGCCCCAAATTCGCCTATCCCTCCGCCCCACTTGCGCGTGGCGCTGCCCGCGCCTGCTCTGGCCAAACTTTCCCCTTCAGATCTCGAAGTTCTCGAGGGCTTCTTTTCGCGCCGCCTCGACATGGACCTGACCACGCGCAGCGCTCTCGCCAACCGCATTGCCTCGGCCCTGTGCGCCAAGTCCGGACTCACCATCCCTCCCGAGATCAGCGTGGAGACTTTCCTTGAAGCCGTCGCCCACCAGTTCCGCGAACTGGGCCGCATGAGCTGAAGCAATTCGCACCAAGACCGCCGCGCGTTTGTAGCGCCGGTCTCCAGACCGGCTGTGCGGCCGGCGTCCACGTCGGCCGAATGTGTGCACCGCCATTTCGCCAATCTCTCGCAGCCGCGCTGTCAGCACGCTTCCGCGACGCGCAAACCCTCACCTAAAGGCCCTTTCACGCGTCTGACATATAATTGCCACGACTTCCGGGGGAATCTTTCGATGCGCCGCTATCGTTTCTTGACGCTGCTGCTCGTGCTGGGCGCGGGCCTTTGCGCGGCCGCCCAATCGGCTTCGCCGGTTTTGCAGGCCATGCAGACCGAGCTGGACCGCTCCATGCAAAAACTGAAGACGCAGCCGGTCCCGCCCTACTTCCTGAGCTACGAAATCGTCGACACGCACACCTACGCCGTCACTGGCGCCTTCGGAAGACTCACGCGCAGCGGCGAAAACCATCACCGCCAGCTCGACATTGAAATGCGCGTAGGCGATTACGCCATGGACAACACCCACGAGATTCGCGGCGGCCCGGGCTCGTTTACCGGTTTCTCCTCCACTATGGTGCCCATCGACAACGACCCCGACGCCATCCGCGCCGTGCTGTGGTACTACACCGACGAGCGATTTAAGCATGCCGTCGAGCAGTTGACGCGCGTCAAAACCAACTCCCAGGTCGAAGTAGCGCCCGAAGACAAGTCCGACGACTTTTCGCACGAGCAGCCGCAGCACTTCAGCGAGCCGCAGCGCGACGTGAAGGTCGACCTCAAAGCCTGGGAAGACAAGATTCGCAAGTACACCGCGCCCTTCGCCAAATACTCCAACATTTACGGCGCCCAGGCTGTCTTCGAAGCGGGCTCCGAGACGCGCTGGTTCGTGAACTCTGACGGCTCGCGCATTCAAACCTCGCAGCCCACATGGCGGCTCTTCCTCATCGCCTCCACCAAGGCCGACGACGGAATGGAGTTGCCGCGCTACGAATCCTGGCTGGGATTCAGCGAGAAAGACCTTCCCAACGACGCGGCCGTGCTCAAGGCCGTCGACAAAATGATTCGCGACCTTGAAGCGCTGCGCGTAGCTCCGGTGGCCGATCCCTATACCGGCCCGGCCATTCTTTCGGGGCGCGCCAGCGGCGTGTTCTTCCACGAGATCTTCGGCCATCGCGTCGAGGGCCATCGGCAAAAGCTGGCCAACGAGGCACAAACCTTCAAGAAAATGATCGGCCAGGAAGTGCTGCCCAAAGATTTTTCTGTCTCCTTCGATCCCACGGTCGAGCGCATGGCAGGAACGGCTCTGGCGGGCTACTACCTCTACGACAATCAGGGCGTGAAGGCGCGCCGCGTCGACGTGGTGGACGACGGCGTGCTGAAGACGTTTCTCATGGCGCGCACGCCCATCGAAGGCATTCCGCAATCCAACGGCCACGGCCGCGCGCAGGCAGGCTTCGCGCCGGTAGCGCGTCAATCGAACCTCATCGTGCAGGTTGCGCAATCGTCGGTCAAACCCGATTTGAAGAAGCTGCTCATCGAAGAAGA
>Ga0224553_1000819_pt1 | contig 12333 bp, 15 predicted proteins | sample 714S21014metaG_FD_179897 | JGI IMG/M metagenome (GOLD analysis project Ga0224553, IMG submission 179897) | Peat soil microbial communities from Stordalen Mire, Sweden - 717 S2 10-14 | ecosystem: Environmental > Terrestrial > Soil > Wetlands > Peat | place: Sweden: Norrbotten County, Stordalen... | reverse complement strand
GAGCACTCTGCCACGCCCGGCGCGGGACGGAGCGATCTGTCGCTGCGGGAGATCGTCCGAGGCAGTACGGTCCATGTTGAGCGGACTGCTATCGTCCACGCCCTGCACAAAACAGGGGGGAACAAGGCTAAGGCCTCGCGCCTTCTCCAGGTAGACTACAAAACCCTTCACACCAAGGTGAAGGAGTACGGAATTCGAATTGAAGGGGTACATGCAAATGATTAAGAAAAACGATGAGAAAAAAGGTGAAGGCCGCTTCGATCTGGGGCTGGGCGGGATACTCAAAGGTTTCGGGGATCTGGTCGAGAAACTGGGAGAGCTCTCCGAAACCGGGGAACAGCTTTCGCGTAACGGCGAGATCCACGGTGCGGGCAAAGAGGTCAAAGGCATCTATGGGTTTACCGTGAAGGTGGGGCTGGGAGATGACCGCCCGCGCATCGAGCCATTCGGGAACATACGCAAGGACCGGGAATCCGGGCGCTCGGTTGTGCAGGAGGTTCGTGAGCCCGTGGTGGACGTCTTCGAGGAAGACGACCATGTACTGATCGTGGCGGAGATGCCCGGCATCAGCGTGGAAGATGTGCAGCTCACCGTGGAAGACGATCTGCTGATCGTTACTGCAGCGCATGGCGAGAAGCAGTACCGCAAAGAGGTACTACTATCTTCCAGCTTTGCTCGCGAGAAGATGCAGGTCACCTGCAACAACGGAGTGGTGGAAATCAAGTGCGTGAAGTGAGGAAGTAGACATGAACACGGAGAGTGTGGACGTTGCCGTCTTGAAGCTGAAGGTAGCGGAGGCGTTGAGCCGGGATGTTGGGCGGGGCATTGCCCGCATGGGTCCGGAAGACCTCGACAAACTCGGGATCGCCGTCGGCGATACGGTCGAGATCACCGGCAAGCGCGTGGCCGTCTGCAAGGCCATGCCCGCGCACAAGGAACTGCGGGGACAGTCGCGCATCCAGATTGACGGGCTGGTCCGCGAGAACGCCGGAGCGGGGTTGGATGAGATTGTTTCGGTGAAGAAAACGACTTGCCGACCCGCCGAGCGGGTCGTGCTCGCCCCGTCCAACGTCCGGCCCGCCGATCGCGATCTGGACTATATCGGCAGCCTGCTCGATGGCCTGCCGGTGCGCGAGGGAAGCCGGATCCGGGCTCCGCTGTTTGGCAGCCGGTGGGCAGACTTCCGTGTGGGCACAACCACCCCCAAGGGGTCGGTGCTGATCAATCCCACCACGGTGCTGGTCATCGGCAACCCGCAGCAGGCCCAGGAAGTAGCGGCGCGCTCTACTACCTATGAAGACATTGGAGGGTTGAAGCCGCAACTGCAGCGCATCCGCGAGATGATCGAACTGCCGCTGCGCTATCCGGAAGTTTTCGAGCAGTTGGGTATCGACGCGCCCAAGGGGGTGCTGCTGCATGGGCCTCCGGGATGCGGCAAGACTCTGATCGCGCGCGCGATCGCGCATGAATCCGAGGCTAATTTCTTTTCGGTTAGCGGCCCGGAGATCATCCACAAGTTCTATGGCGAGAGCGAGGCCCACCTGCGCAAGATCTTCGAAGAGGCCACGCGCAAGGGTCCGAGCATCATCTTTATCGATGAGATCGACGCCATCGCGCCGCGCCGCGAGAACGTGGTCGGCGAGGTGGAGAAGCGTGTGGTCGCGCAACTGCTGGCCCTGATGGATGGGCTGGCCAAACGCGAGCATCTGATTGTGATCGCGGCCACCAATCTGCCCAACCTGCTCGACCCCGCGCTGCGCCGGCCTGGCCGGTTCGACCGCGAGATCGCGATCCCGATTCCGGACCGCGTAGGGCGCGAGGAGATACTCTCCGTGCATAGCCGGGGTATGCCTCTGGCGGAAGACGTGGAGATCGGCCACCTGGCAAAGATTACCCACGGCTTTGTTGGCGCCGATCTGGAAGCGCTGTGCCGCGAGGCGGCGATGATCTGCCTGCGCCGCATCATGCCCAGCATCGACTTCGCGCTGGCCTCGATACCTTACGAACAACTGGCCAGGCTCGAAGTAGGCAAGGAAGATTTCCTGGATGCTCTGCGCGAGGTCGAGCCCTCCGCAATGCGCGACGTGTTCGTGGAGGTGCCCGACGTTCGCTGGGAGGACGTGGGCGGGCTTGCCCAGATCAAGGAGCGGCTGGTCGAGGCGGTGGAGTGGCCGCTGCATTACGCGGACCTGTTCACCCAGGCCGGCATCCGTCCGCCCAAAGGCATTCTGCTGACCGGACCGCCGGGCTGCGGCAAGACGCTTCTGGCCAAGGCTATCGCCAGCGAGAGCAAGGTCAACTTCATCTCGGTGAAGGGACCTGCGCTGCTCTCAAAGTACGTGGGAGACTCTGAAAAAGGTGTGCGCGAGATGTTTCACAAAGCGAAACAGGCTGCGCCGTGCATTATTTTCTTCGATGAGATCGACGCGCTGGTGCCGGCGCGGGGCGCGGGCGGCTCCGATGCCCATGTGTCCGAGCGCGTCCTGAGCCAGTTCCTCGCCGAAGTGGATGGTGTTGAGGAGCTCAAGGGAGTGCTCTTCCTGGGCGCGACCAACCGGCCCGACATGCTCGATCCAGCCATTCTGCGACCGGGGCGCTTCGATGTGATTGTGGCGATCCCGCTGCCGGACGAGCAGAGCCGGCGCGAGATATTCGAAGTCCATCTGCGCAATAAGCCGCTGGCGCCGGGAATCGATGTTCAGAAGCTCGCAGCGACTACCCAGGATTTCAGCGGCGCTGAGATTCAGGGCATCTGCACCAAGGCGGCTCTTCGCGCTGTGCGCCGAGCCGTTGCGGGAAGGATCGGGCGCCCGGAAGATCCGGCAGCCGTGCTGATCGGACCGGACGACCTGGAGGCGGAGCTGGAAGCAGCGCGGCATGGTGAATGAGAAGCGCCGGTCCGGCTTATTACTTGTATTGCCTGGTGCCCTCCGGCCGCGATATCCAGGCTTCCGCGACCGGGGTCGATGGACGCCATGCGACCCAGTTGCGCGTTTATGAGGAGAGTTGCGCAGCGTATTGCGAAGTCGATCTGGATGAGTTCGTGGGTGAGCGAGCGGAAGCGCAACTGCAGGATCTGGCCTGGCTTGGGCCGAGGGTCTGTCGTCACGAAGTCGTCATCGAACAGATCATGAAGCAGGCGCCGGTGTTGCCGGCACGCTTCGCAACCCTCTTCTCCTCTCTGGATAGTCTGGACCAGTTCGTTCTCGAACATCGGGAGACCATCGCCGGATTCTTCACCGAACTCGGTGGCCAACAGGAGTGGGCTGTCAAAGGGCTGCTCGATCGTGCCGGCGCGCTCGAGAAGCTGTCTCATCCCGCGGAGGAAGAGCCGGCCGGCTCGCTGGGTGGGCGCTACCTGCAGGAGAGGCGAATCAAGGCGCAGGTGGAGCGGGAGCTCAATCAACGGCTCAGAACGTTCTGTCAGCATGTGGCCGCGGCTTTGGGAGCGCGCGCCGGCGGATTCAGAGAACGCAAGGTAGTGGCCCCTGCAGCCGAAGCGACCGCGGCCGAGGTCGTCTTGAACTGGGCCTTCCTGATCCAGCCTGAAGACCTCGAGGATTTCAGGGCTGGCCTGCAACGCTTCAATGACGACGAAGCGTTTCCCGGCTTGCTGCTGGCGCTGAACGGTCCGTGGCCACCTTATAGTTTTGTTCCGGATCTCTCCGGCGGTGCGCAGGCATGAAGTATCTTCTCAACTGCATCTGCCAACGGGATGTCGTTGACCCGCCTCAAGACCCGGGAATCCATGTCGTGACCGGACACGGCCTCGCGGCCATAGTGTCCCAGGTTGAAGAGTCGACTCGGGGGCCAGGCATCTCCTCGTTGCTGGCGTTTGAGAAAGTCGTCGAGGCGATCGCTGCCCGTCAGGCCGTCGTTCCCATGCGTTACGGCTGCCTGATGGAGAGCGAGGAGCAGGTTGTTCAACTGCTCGAGGACCACCGCCAGGAATACGAAGCTCTGTTGATCCGCCTTCGCGGCATGACTGAAATGGGGATACGTCTCCTGTGGCCCGCCTCTGTCCCACCACTCCTCAGCCATCCAAAGTCACGGGGAGCTGCCTATCTGGCCTCTTTGCGCAATCGCTACCAGCAGGCCACCCCTGCCGAGCAGGAAATTCTCCTTGCCGATCGGATCGTGGCTGCGCTCGCACGCTGGTTCGCCGAGCAGCGGCGGGAGATGTCGTCGTCGCACCAGGGCCGTCTGCTGTCGCTCTCCTTTCTGATGCAGAAGGTCCACGTCGATGAGTTTCGCGAGGCGGTCCGGAATGTTTCCACGCCACCCGGCGTGAAACTGTTGATGAGCGGACCGTGGCCCCCGTACAACTTCGTCGCTCCCGCCGATTGATTCCACGGAATGCACGCTATGGAACGAATTCCATATGGTTACTATCGGGGCTCGCTGTCGTCGTCGACTGAGGACACGTCGCTTCTCGGCGGACGCCTATTTGTAACATTACTTGAGCTAAACATAGTCTGTATAGTGTCATCGTTTCAATAACTTACCCATCCACACGGGATGCCTCCGGGTCCGCGTTTCGATGCTTCCATAAGTCTCATATTACCGGTCGTTACCTTAGATTGTTCCAAGGTTACTTTGGCCATCTGCTTGCAACTGTAAGGGCAAGTCGGACACAGCAAGTGTCCTCATACGCGGCGGAAGCCGGAAAGGAGAACAAGCAAATGGCGAAAGTGAATAAGTCTACAGATTCATCCAGCTTGGCAGAAGTTGTTGACCGCATCCTCGACAAGGGCATCGTAATCGATGCCTGGGTTAAGGTGTCGTTGGTCGGCATCGAGCTGCTTTCGGTGGAAGCTCGCGTCGTAATCGCTTCGGTTGAAACTTACCTGAAGTATGCAGAAGCTATCGGCCTGACTGCCAGTGCAGCGCAGCCTGCGTAGAAATACGCTCGAACGGTTTCCAATCCGCCGGTAAGAGGCTTCGATCCAGAAGCCTCCCCGGCGCGGAAATCTCCCCCAGTACCAACCCAGAACAGGAGTGAGGACATGTTGACGGATGATATGACACGTTTGTGTCGCGAGATTGTCGATCTGCGCGGAATGCGCGCCAGCGCGATGAAGGATTTGCAGAATGAGACCGAGGACCGGAAACAGGCGGTCACGGAATTCTGCTCTCAAATGCACGCCGACCGCAAGGCCATGGCGAGCCGGACAAAGAAAGAACGGATGACCTTTCTCAAGGGCATGCGGCGTTCAGTGAACGCGCAGCGTCGCGAGATGAGGAACGACCTGGCCGGCGCCCGCGCAGCCTGGGCCGGAGAAACCGCTTAGGAATCCGCCGGCTAAACGGTCACGCCGGCGGAATCTGCTGGTCTGACAGTACCGGCGGCTTCTTCCTGAAGCTTGCTCCGACCAAACTCGGGCGAGGACTAGCCGGCAGCTCGAGCCCCACACACAGTAACCGCTACCCGAAGGAGAACGATCATGGGCGTCTTAACCCAAACGATGACGAAGCTGCGAAACGAGATTATGTCGGCGAAGCATGCCCGGCAGGCTTCCCAGGAAGAGCGCGAACAGCAGACAGCAGATCGGCGCTCGCAGGTTTCCGCTCTATGCACCGGCTTCGCGCGGGATCTCGCGGGCGCCCACCGTGCCTGGCTTGGCCGAACCACCGCAGAGACCACAGGGAAACAGCGGCAGCACCGGCCGGCTGAGCTCGTGAGTGCGCCGGCCAAAGCGACGCCGAAGCGCCACGCAGCGCCGAAGCCAGCCGTGAAGAAGCGAGTTCGACACGTGCCGCCAGTCTCCAAACGCAAAGTGAAGTCTTCGAAGCACTAATCCTGGCGGCGGATAAGCCGATAGACAAAGAGAGAGCGTTCCAATCATGAGCAGTTCAATGGAAGATGCGGTTAGCAAAGACTCAGGGAACGCGGTCGTCAGGGTTCAGCCGGGTGGGGATTCCATCGAGGCTGAGGCCAGCGAACAGTTCGTGGCCACTCCCAAGATTCAGGCTCTTGCCGAGCGAGCGCTTGCCTATCTGGAAGTGGGGTATGCAGTGCATTTTGCCGGCACAGCGGGCACCGGCAAGACCACGCTGGCGTTCCATGTTGCGGCCAGACTTGGCCGCCCGGTCACGCTGGTCCATGGCGACGACGAGTTCGGCAGTTCGGACCTGGTCGGCAAGGATTCCGGCTATCGCAAGTCGAAACTGGTCGACAACTATATTCACTCCGTGCTCAAGACGGAAGAGAACATGAATACGTTGTGGGTGGACAACCGCCTCACCACTGCCTGTGCGAACGGGAACACTCTGATCTACGACGAGTTCAACCGTTCCCGGCCGGAAGCCAACAATGCTTTTCTGAGTGTGTTGGAGGAGAAGGTGCTGAACCTCCCCAGCCTGCGCCAAAACGGTGAAGGATATCTTCAGGTTCATCCCGACTTCCGGGCAATATTCACCTCCAACCCGGAGGAGTATGCCGGGGTCCACAAAACCCAGGACGCGCTCATGGATCGGCTTATCACCATCCAGATGGGCAATTTCGACCGGGAAACGGAGATTGAGATCGCGACTGCTCAGTCGGGCGTGTCGCGCGGCGATGCCGAGATCATTGTGGACATTGTGAACGAGCTTCGAGGTACCGGCGTCAACAACCACCGGCCGACCATTCGTGCCACCATCGCCATCGCCAAGATTCTGGTTCACCGTCATGCGCGGGCCGCAATCAATGATCCGGTCTTTCAATGGGTCTGCCATGACGTTCTCACTATGGAAACCGCGAAGGTCACCTGCGACGGGCAATCATTGATGCCGCACAAGATCGACGAGACCATCGCTCGCATCTGCAGCGCTGCACATAAGGCGCGGCGGAACAACAACCGGCTCAGCCTCGCGGCCAAAGAGAAGGAGTGATTCAATGGCTATCCCCACGAAAGGTTTGAATCAGCTCCGCACCCTGTCTGGCCGGGTGGATCAACTCTCCCTGCCCTACCGAAGCTACATGCAGATCACCTGCCTTGAGATGGAGCGGGCCCGGCGGAATATGGAGCGCAAAAGCGCCAGCAAGAGAGTTGCGCTGATCGACACCCGCATCGAAGAGATTGAGAAGTCGAAGCAGGATCTTCTGCTCGCGGTGGCCACCTCCGGCCGGAGTATGCCGGCGCGCCGCACCAGCCTCGAACTGAAACCCACCCCCCGATGCAGCACCGGCGGATTCAAGATCCGTTACTGAAAGAGCCAATGCTGACCATCAAGACATCCGCTCAGGTCCCTGCCAACCGCCATCGCAGGAGCTTCCGTTCCGGCCCTGCATCCACCGGTGCTCCACTGGCGAGGGCCGGATCGCTGCGTCTGATTGAGGCGTGGCTCAGACTGTTCGACGCCGAATCGCGGCGTCTTTGGCTGGAAGCGCGATGGAGAGCGCACCTGGGACGGGTGCGGGCGGTGCAGGTGAGGAGCAGGTCATGACCAATTGCGAGCAAGCAACCATGGCTGCAGGCATTGCCCAGGATGATCCAGGCGTGTCCGTGGCCAGTGGAAGAAATTATCTCTACGCGATCGTGGCGACGGAGGCAGCGCTGGCCTATCCTTCGCTGGGCGTTGAAGGCAGCGATGTGTACACCATTGCCGACGGCGCCATAGCTGCTGTGGTCAGCCGCTTGACCCGTGCGAAGATCCGGCCCGAACGGGCCAATTTGAAGGCTCATCAGGCCGTGCTCAATCGTCTGATCGCCGACACCACGCCGCTGCCAATGGCTTTCGGCACCATTGCCAATAGCCCTCAAGCTATCCACAAGATTCTGACGCGGAATCGCCGTGCCTTTGCTGAACAACTCGCACGGGTCGCCGATAAGGTGGAGATGGGATTGCGTGTCACCTGGGATGTGCCGAATATCTTCGAGTACCTGGTTAACACCCACGCGGAACTTCGTTTAGCGCGCGATCGCCTGATGGGCGCCCGTCATGAGTTCACCCAGGAGGAGAAGATTGAACTCGGGCGGATGTTCGACCGCCTGCTCAACGACGATCGCGAGGCCCACGTCGCAAAGGTTGAGCGCATCCTCTCTCCGCTGTGCGCGGAATTCAAAGCCAACCCGTGCCGCAACGAGAACGAGGCGATCAATCTGGCTTGTCTGGTAAAACGCGACGCGCAGGAGACCTTCTCCGCCAGCGTGTTTGCGGCAGCCAAGCTCTTCGACAATAACTTCTCCTTCGATTACAGCGGGCCCTGGGCGCCCCATAACTTCGTGGATCTCGACCTGGAGCAGTGATGCTGCTGGTGGATGACATTCTCTTCTTTCCGGTCCACGGCATCATGTGGGTTTTCAAGGAGATTGGCGAGATCGCCCAGAAAGAGTTGGCCGGCGAGGCCACTTCGATTACGGAGCAGCTCCGGATCCTCTACATGCAACTGGAGACCGGGCGAATCACAGAGGCCGAGTTCGAGGCCGGAGAGAAAGTCTTGCTGGACCGGCTCGATCTCATCGAGAGCCGCATGGACGACGAAAGCAACACGGAAGAATCGGACGACGACGAAGCCGAAGAATCCGACCGCCAGGGCGGGTCCCCGGCGAGACGCTAGGAAGCGGCGGAATGAACCGGCAGATGCCATCGTTCTTCTCGAAGCAAGGCCTCCAACTCCTGCTGTTTGGGGGCAAGGGAGGAGTAGGCAAAACCACCTGTGCTACGGCTGCCGCGCTGCGCCTCTCGGCGCTGGCGCCAGACCGTTCTATCCTGCTGGTCTCCACTGACCCGGCCCATTCTGTACGCGACTCGCTCGGCGGATACGAGCCGCCCGGCAAGCTGCAGGTTCTCGAACTGGACGCACAGCAATGTCTGGCCGATTTCCGCGAGAAGAACGGCGGCATGTTGCGCGAAATTGCTGCCGCCGGCACCTTCCTGGACGATGAAGACATCGATCAGTTTCTCTGCCTCTCTCTGCCCGGCCTGGACGAGTTGATGGCTCTGTTTGAAATATGCTCATGGGTGGAGAGCCGTCAATACGACTGCATCGTGGTGGATACCGCGCCCAGCGGCCATACCTTGCGGCTGCTGGCCATGCCCGAACTGATTCGGCGATGGCTCAGCATGTTGGAGGTGTTGCTGGCCAAGCGCAAGTACATGCGGCGGGTGTTCAGCCGGGATGCCAGTCCGGACCGGCTCGACTTGTTCGTGACCAGGTGGAAGTCCACGCTGCTGTTGACCGAAAAGCTGCTGCGCGATCCGGAACGCACTCAATTCGTTCCTGTTGCAATCGCCGAGCCGCTCAGCATCGATGAGACCGTCGCGCTGATTCGCGAGCTGAAGATTCGCAAGGTGCCGGTCTCCGAGCTGGTCTTGAATCAGCTCCATCTGGAGTGCGATTGCCACACCTGCACCGCGGTCAGGTCGGCGGAACAGTTTCAAATCGAGGAACTGCTGACGGGCATCGAGTTAGCCTGCCCGATTTGGGGAATCGCGTTGCTGGCGGAAGAAATTCGCGGGCAGCAGCTGCTCGCGAAGTTTTGGGATCACGCCCGCCTGCTTGCAGATGTAGATCGGCGACCGGCCATCGCCCTCAGCGGCCGCCCGTACTGCGGGCCGCGCGTGCTGGACCCGCCGCCAGCGCCTTCAGAGCAAATGCAATTCATCCTCTTTGCCGGGAAGGGCGGCGTGGGCAAGACCACGCTCTCCTGCGTTTCCGCGATTCGCATCGCCCAGGACTTTCCGGACAAGCGCGTGCTTCTGTTCTCCGCCGATCCGGCTCATTCTCTTTCCGCTTGCCTGCAAACCAGGATTGGCCCCCAGCCTACTCTGTTGCTTCCCGGGCTGTCCGCCATGGAGATCGACGCGAAAGCGGAGTTTGAAAAATTAAAAGCTCGCTACGCCGAAGACCTCAAACACTTTCTCGAGTCCGTCTCGCGCGGTTTCGATCTGACCTTCGACCGCGTGGTGCTGGAACGCATGTTGGATCTTGCGCCGCCCGGCCTGGACGAGGTGATGGCGCTCACTCGCATCCTCGGTTTTCTGGCTGAGGGACGCTATGACTTCTTCGTTCTGGATTGCGCCCCCACTGGCCACCTGATGCGGCTGCTGGAACTTCCAGAGCTGATCAACCAGTGGCTGAAAGCTTTCTTCAACCTCTTTCTCAAATACGAGCACATCGTACCCATGCCGGGATTCGCGGAGGAGTTGGTCGTCATCTCCCGGAACTTGAAGAAATTTCGCGAACTGCTTCGGAACCCCGCAGCCTCCGCGCTTTACGCCATCAGCATTCCCTCCCGGATGGCGCTGGAGGAGACCAAGGACCTGGTCGCGGGCTGCGATCGCATGGGCATCGCCGTCCCCTTGATGTTCATGAATCTGATGACGCCGCCGTGTGATTGCCACTTGTGCCTGGGGCTGCGCCGCAGGGAGTCGGCGATGACCAGGGAATTTCTGAAGGCATTCCCGGAGATGCAGCAGGTTCAGGTCTACCGGCAGCCGGAAATCACCGGCCTTATGCAGTTGGAAAAGCTGGGGCAGAGCCTCTACGCGGCCGCCGGACAGGAGTTGACCGACTGTGTCTCAGCCTGACATCACTGCCGCTCAAGACCGCTTCGCGCCTGAACTTCGCGAACTCGAGGAGAACCAGCGCGTCTCCATCTGCGAGGTCTTGGATCGCGTGCTGAATAAGGGCGTTGTCGTGGCCGGCGAAATAACCATCTCGGTGGCCGGCGTGGACCTTGTTTACCTGGGCCTGCAAGTGGTATTGACCTCGGTCGAGACGGCCCGAAGGCTGCAAAACGGTCAGCCGACAGGCGGCCTTTCAATCGATATCGGAAAGAGGAGAAACCTTGCAGCTTGAACCCACGTACGTCGAGTCCGATTCGATCAGCGACTTTGCCCTGGTCATGCAGCAGGAGGACAGAATCCAGCGGCGCGACCACGACCGGACCCCATGTCGCGCCCGTATCGAGTTGGATCCGGACCAGGTGAAGAACGGGCTGGGAGCGCTGGTCCTGACCGTGGTCAAGCTGCTGCACGAATTATTGGAGCGTCAGGCGCTGCGGCGTATCGATGCCGGCTCCCTCTCGGACGCGCAAACCGAGAAGTTGGGCCTCACGTTGATGCGGCAGGCAGACGAGATCGAACGGATGCGCAAGGAATTCGGACTCGAAGAGAGCGACCTCAATCTCGATCTGGGTCCATTAGGAAAGCTTTACTGAAAAAGGAGACAGGCCATGGGCCAGCAGTCAGTTCCACACGCGTTACAGAGTTCAAGTTTGTCGGATGTCCTTGAGCGAGTGCTCGACAAAGGCATCGTCATCGCCGGCGATATCAAGATCAAGATCGTGGATATCGAGCTGCTCTCCATCCAGATTCGACTCGTCATCTGCTCGGTCGACAAGGCCAAGGAGATGGGCATGGACTGGTGGGTCAACAACCCGGTCTTCTGCAGCCAGGCCCCCCAGGGACAACTGGAAGCTTCGCTGGCAAAGCTGGACGAGAGGCTGGCAAGGATGGAAGCTTCACTGCCGGGCGTGCCGGTGCCTGCGTAATCGATGCTGCGGCGGGCTTCTAACAAGGGAGCCCCTGCTTAAACCGCAAAGTACCCCGTCTAAATGGTTTAGCTGCAAAGTATGCCTTTCAAAGGACTTATTTGCAAAGTACCATTAACAGAGGACTTAGCTGACGTCGTCGATTCAGGTCAGAATGTCAACCGAGAAGGTCGACGGTGCAGGCGTCCAAATTTTCCCGAGGAATGACCTGGGGTTTTGTTGCAAACAAAAATAGTTAACGGTGGGGAGTCCCTTTCGAGTTAACAATGATTCTGCGAAACAAACGAGTTAGCGGAGGGGAGTCACCTTCTGATTAACAAGCGGCTCGCCAGTTTTCAAGGATCGAGAGCTGCAAGCTGGATGGCTGTCAGCTGTGAAGCATCGAGTTTTTCCCAGGATTGGCCTGGTGTTTTGTTGCAAACAAAGTTGGTTAGCTATAGGGGAGCCCCTTTCGAGTTAACATGAGTTAACAGGCTGAATTCCGCAGGACAACTACGGAGATTCTGGACTTCGTCCAGAATGACGACCTTCGTAAACCTTAGTATCAGAGGCTGGCTCCTTAACGGCAAAAGACCCGGCGTGGAGGCCGGGTCTCTCTTCTCTTTGATTCCACTACGTTAAGTATAGCAAACGGCGCGTAACTCAAATGCATCTTCGCGGGATTTTTGATGTTCTCTGGATGGTGCGACATGGACTGCTTTTGCACAGAGCGAGGGGCTTGACAAGATTTCTGGCGGCGTTTTGGCGGCGGCGGCCGGGTGAGGGATGTGGCGGGTTTTTCAATTAATGAGCTATCGGCTATCAGCTATCCAGCTAACAGCTAACAGCTAACAACCAGGACAATACGGGGATT
>Ga0224553_1000814_pt1 | contig 12412 bp, 17 predicted proteins | sample 714S21014metaG_FD_179897 | JGI IMG/M metagenome (GOLD analysis project Ga0224553, IMG submission 179897) | Peat soil microbial communities from Stordalen Mire, Sweden - 717 S2 10-14 | ecosystem: Environmental > Terrestrial > Soil > Wetlands > Peat | place: Sweden: Norrbotten County, Stordalen... | reverse complement strand
GCGGCTATCGCAACCTCAACTACCTGCTACTGAAAGCACAACGGCTGGCCGCCACGCGCACCGAATTCGTCGCTTTCCAGAAAGCCGCGTAATATGCACACTTCTCCACTTTCTTGCGCAGAGCCCTTCTTTGAAGGCATGGATTGACCATGTCGTCCGCGCCGGAAAGACATTCAACTACGCGGGAGCGGGAGTTGAGGGGCTGGCCAAGGGGAAGAAGGCAATCCTGGTATTGGCATCCGGAGGGGTGTTCTCTGAAGGACCGTGGAAGTCGTGGGACACCGTGGAGCCATATCTACGCCAGATTCTCGGCTTCATTGGAATCGAGGACGCGCAGACAGTGCGCGCGCAAGGCATGAACATTCCGGGGCTTTCCGTGAGCGCAATTCCCAACGGCGAAAAGACAATCACAACCCTCGCACTCTGAAGGAGAGATCATGATCAACCACATCATCTTGACTGTGAGCGATGTTGAACGCTCAGTGGCATTCTACGACGCAGCTCTGAAGCCCTTGAATATCCGCTTCTTCCTTCCCTACAAAGGCGAGCATGGTCACGCCGACCTGAGGGGAATTGGAGATGGAAAGAGAGCATTCTTCTGGCTCAAGCAAGGGAAACCTGATCCTGGCTCGATCCATTGGGGCTTCGACGCCGAGACAAACGATCAAGTAGACGAGTTTTATCAGGCTGCAATGGTGGCTGGAGCTACGGACAACATATCCCCGCGGGCACGACTCGAATATTATCCAGGCTATTACGCGGCGGATGTACTGGATCCGGACGGGTACTCATTCGAGGTGGTTCATAAGAGTTGACCGATCCCGCCAACCTTCATCCAAAGGGTGGATTGGTTACCCGGGAACCGGCTCGTGTTCAGCGACCCGCACAATCATTGCAACTTGATCTTGCCTGTAATCTCTTGAGTGGATTTTCGCGAAACCTCTGCCTGTTCGGCATAGCGGCGCCAGTTGGCCACGGCCGTTTTTACCTTCGCTAGAATCTCCGGCGCGCTCTTTATCCCATGCTGTTTGCCCAATGCCTGAAGTTGGGTTGTGCCGGGATTCTTCCCCTCTCCCATGACGAGCATGCTCTGTTCTCCGCCCGGGCCATAGGAAAAGGTAAGGTCATAGGCAGGCGCGAAGATCCACTCGTTTCTTACATCCAGCAGGAACGAAAAATTCTTCGCGTGATCGTCGCAGTTATGGGCGAGAACGTTGAAGCAGGCCAGCGCATAGACCTTTTCTGCTTCACGGATATTTCTGGTCAAGGCCTGTGTCACACGCAGAACCATGTCGTAGTCGAGGCTGGGGGTGCGATGATCGGCATGGATCAAGCCGCCCAGACTATGCATGTGGATATGAGCATCTCCATCCCGGTCGAAGCGTTTGGTGCCGAAGTATTTATTCCTTTTCGTACGGAAAAGATGCGTCTCAGGCATCAATACGCCTGCATCCTTTGCCATCAGGCTGTAGGCATATTCGATAGCTCCCGCGTCTCGCGCGTCCTGAGAAGACGGAAACTTGATCATCCAGTGCGTGAAGCCGAGTTGCAGTTCCCGCCGCCCGTGAATGATTCGCTTCTTGTCGGGGCTCACTTGCGCCACGATCTTGGGCCGAGCACCCGATGAGGAGCCGTTGAGCCGCAACAAATCTTCAAACACCTCCTCATTCTCTCCGGCCAGAACGGTGGCTGATTTCTCAGCAAGTTTATCGAGCGCCAGCGGAACATCGTCGGCGGTTTGCTGGCTCAACTCCGGCTCATAGCTGAGAGCACCCATGCCGTGCCGTCCCACATAGGCCAGCCGGTCGAGCGGATTTAGTTGGCCGCGATGGATACCGTATTTTTCCACCGTGCGGTCGAGCAGAAGGCGGCCCCATCCGTCTGGAAGGCTGTCATTGAATACACCGAATAGCCCGTCGAAGATCGCAGTGTCAGCTATGGATACGCCGGGCCTGAGGGGAAGTTTGACGGGCGAAATCTCGATGCCTGACGCAAGGAATGCGGCGTCATATTCGAAAAGGATCTGCCTGTCCTTGAACGCGAGGCGGCCAACCTTGCGGCGCCCTGCTTTGCTGCTTTGGTCGCGTGCGTCAAGATAAACAGTCAGCAACTCTGTCGGACTATATGCCATGGCTGCGTCCTTTTCTGCCCGTTGCTCCGCGCCGCCGCGCCGGAGTGGCCAGCAGGGCATCGAGTGATTGGGTGGCTGAGGTGGCCGAGCTTTCCGCAGCCAACTTGTCGAAATCGTCCAGACAATTGAGCACCAAGGCCAGATTCAGAAGTGAGTCCAGCGCGATCAATCCTTCGCGCTCAAATCGCTTCAGCGAACTGAAGGTCACGCCCGAGCGCGCCGCCAGTTCACTCTGTGTCAGGTTCATGGCAAGACGCCGGGCCTTGAACCGCCCTGCAATTCCTGCCTGCACCTCTTGCGCGGTCCTGAGATATACAGCCAATAGGTTGCCTCTTTCCATCTATTATAAGGTATAAAAGGCTATACATTAACCATATAGTTTAAGGGAAGAATTGCCAATCTACGTGTCGCTTAGGTATGCTCTGGCTGCGCTCAGGATGGCTGGTGCCACCGCTTCAATCTCATTCTCGCGCATCAGGCGCAGCGGCACTCTGTCTCCTAGTTCCGGATTCACGCCTGTCAGCCACGCCTGCACAACGGCTGGCGAATCGTGTTCGCTTAAAGCGCGCGCCAGCTGAAAGGCGAACCGCAGGCGACTCTCAGCATTGCCGTATATCTCGCGACCGGCGATCCAGCGATCGACAGCCCGCGCATCCTTGACGCCGCCGATATAGGCGGTCAGTTTCCGCCCAACGATCTCAACCAGCTTCTCGACCACCTTCGATGCGGGAAGCCGAAGCGCCTCCCGGTGGGCTAACAGGTCGGGCCTGGGAAGCAATGGTGTGTCCATGGCGGACCTCCTGATTGAGATCTCTCAGCATAGCGATGGGCGACCTATCCTATCGGGTCCACTACGCCGCTCTGGCCAACTCGATTCGCATGATGGGCGCGGAGCGCCGAGCCGATGCCGAGCCGGAGTGCGGCCCCATCGGCGGCTGCGGCAGCAATTCAGCTAGCGGCCAAACGGAGATGTTGCCGCATACGCCGCAACATCCGCCGCTTGAGTTCGAGACCGAGGCGCAACTCTCGCAGTAGACGGCTTCGACAACCGGAATACTGACGAGGCTGCGCCGCGGGCGCAGAATGCTGATCTCTCCCATGATTTCCTCCCGGCGCTGAACTGCCTGCTAGGCGACCTGTTGGTTGGTCACGGATTCGAGTTCCTCGACCAGTTGCTTCAACGCCGCCAGGCTCGGCAATTCCATGACCGACGCAATCTTGAAGCGCTCCGTCACTGCGAAGAACTGAGCGTCGCCAGCCATCTCGGCCAGATGACGCAGTCGCTCGAAACCGCGCCCCGCGGCCTGCATCTTTTCGATGGTCTGTTTCTGCCGCTCCGCATTGGGAATGGTCCGCGCGTCGTGGCTGTGCCCGGCCCGGCGCAGAATCTCGGCGTAGATCGGCAAGCCCAGCGCCCCGCGAAAACCCTCGATCTCGGCCGTCAGTCGCTGATCGACTGGGCCGCGTGTGTCGCCGGCCACGCCGTTCGCCTGAGCCAGGGTCATGCCCGGCGGCAGCGCCCACTCGGGCAGAGTGGGGATCGCCATCGGTTCGCCACGGGAATTCAGCCGCACGCGGGTCTCACCGAAGCGGTAGAGATAGCGGCCCAACCCAAAACAGCTACAGGCCCGCTTGAAGGCCTGGGCGTCCGCCGCCGTGACGGCGTTTTCGCGGTCGGCCCACTCCTCGCCCGTGCCGGTGTGGCTGCCCAACCGCGTAATTGTAACGGCGGTTGCCACCAGAACCTTGCTGGTCACGATCGGCTTGCCCCGCTCCATGCGGCAGAGCGACGGTACGGTCGAGATCGTGTACTCGCGCGTCCAGCCCGACGGCGTGAAGAGTTCGTTGAGCCGGTCCGTATAGGCGCGCGGATCGGCAAAGGGCAGAATGACGCCGCTCCGACCATTGTCGAAGGTGCGCATCACGCGCCACTTGATCAGCGCCGGGGCGAACGGCGCTTCGAGCTGCGCGAAGAGCCTCTCGCGCTCGGCTTCCGTGAACTTCGTTGCGGCCATACCTCACCTCCTTCGGCTGGGGCCTACGTTTCCAGCCACAGAAAAACTGAAAGCGCCCTAAAGAGCGCTCTCGACAACGGCAAATTGAACTGGACCTGAAGAGCTTGCCCACACTCGGCAACGCGTGACCATCTAACCTGCTGATATATTTATGGTTATACCGGGTGGGGAACTTAATCTGTGATTCCTGGATACTCGCCGACTTTCCGTTCCTTTTCCAAGTCGTTGAGTGACTCGGCGATAACTCATCGATTCAACCCTAGTTGGCCGCGATCACCACCAGAGTTGCGTCGTCCTGGAAATGGTCTCCGCAGAAACCCGAAACACGAGCGAGCAACCGGTTGTTCAGTTCGCCAGCTGAGAGGGTGGAGTTTGATCGCGCAAACTCCGCAACATTTGCTTCGCCAAACTCCTGCTCGTCGGGACCTGATGCTTCCGTGATTCCATCCGTGAAGAGCAATAGACGGTCCCCCGGCCGCAAGTCAACCGTCGCATCCTCATAGGTCCAGGAGGGAAAAACGCCCAGGACAGCGCCTCCCCTTTCGAGCATCCGGGTCTGACCACGAGATACGAGCACGGGGTACGGATTTCCAGCATTGCAGTATTGCAGTGTCCGAGTATTGCCATCGAGCACGCCATAGAAAAAGGTAACGAACTTTCCGATGGCAATGTTTTCATAAAGCAAAGCGTTCACCTTCCCGCATAGCGACGCCGGACTCTCCGATTCACTGGCAAAGGCGTGAACGGCAGCCTGCACGTTGGCCATCAACAGTGCAGCCGACACTCCTTTGCCAACAACATCTGCAACACAGATGCCCAGTCTATGTCTGCCCAGTTTGATGACGTCATAGTAGTCGCCGCTGACTGCGAGAGCCGGGCGCCAGATGCCCGCAACTTCGAAACCGGATAGTTGCGGGATCTCCTTGGGGAGAAGCGATTGCTGTATCTCACGCGCGCGTTGCAATTCCAGCTCCTGTATTTCAAGCTGCGCCGCACCGAAATCCACTGAGCGCTGCAATTCAGTATTGCGCCGCTCAAGCTTCTCCTTTGTCGTCTGGTACAGAAAAATCAGCACGCTGGCGACAAATGTGATCAGTACCGGAAATTTCCAGCCTGTTCTGAGCAAGTGACCCAAAGTCTGTGGCGTGGGTGGCGCAAGAATCCAAACGACCACCGACGAGAGAGCGTAAACCGGGATCAGGAGAACGAGCAGAATCGCGAGAAAGAACAACCAATTGTAAGGAAATGGCTTTTCAGAATAGTACTTGTGCAACCTCTGCGTTACGAGCACCACGATATTCCCAATCGCAATCGAATAGACCAAGACGGTGAGCGGATTAATCTGCTGTCCAATGGCCCAGAAGACGGCTCCGGCGATTGCGGAGATGGCGATGTAAAAGATTTGCTGTTTCAGGAAACGTACGAGAGATGACCGGGTTACCCGCATGCCGACACGCTTTCAAGGCCTGACCAATGGAGACGGGCGCATTTCCAACCTCTGCACGGCAACAAATCCGAAGCAGAACAGGAGGACAGCAAACCCCAGCGGGTCGAGGATCTCGGGCGGACTCGGGAGCCCGAATGGAAGCGACAAGTTACCATAAACTGCCTCCACCGCGAAAAGAAGGATGCCAATAGAAAGGACAGTTCGGCTAGGCAGGACGAGGAATCTCCGAGAGAATTTGGGCACGGAGACGACGATTGCCAGGACCGTGAGCGAAATGGCTGCGAGAAGATGATTGAATGGCATGATTTTGAAGGCAGAACCGGTAAACAAGAAGAGGGCGTTGCCTGCCACGTCAATTGCGAGCCCAGCTATGATGGCACCTTGAAGAAAGAGCCGCAGTTTGTCCTGGCTGAGGTGGAGAAATGCCAGCAAAGCAATCACCACGACCGAGAAAGACATGATCGTGCCCGCGTAGGGAAGGGAGGGCAAAAGCCACCTTGGCAAGAGTCCGAGGTCAGACAACGAGCCAAACAGGTATTCGGTTCCCTCAATCGCACTCCAGATTCCGAGCCAGGGAAAGAATTTCCCCCCGCTCCGCCGCCGCATCACGGCGATGCCGCAGACACACAATCCTATAAACAGGAAAACTGTACCGAACAGAATGTATGGGATCCGATCACGAAGTACCTCAACTTGATCTGTCAGTGCCACACCTCCACAGACCGTATTACCCTATGCCCGCATTCCTAGTCGGTGCGCGGCATCACGGTGAATGAGATGCCCTTGTGCCATGCAACTTGAGATGAGGCAATCGAGCAGGAGAACTGGGGCGCGGTAACCGCCCAAGCCGGAATACACAGTTGCCATGCCCGGAATGTCGAGCGCATTTCCCAGCATGCCATTGAAGGGTAGTTCTGGTCGGGTTGTCGGCTACTCGACAGTGTATCGGCGCTCGGTTGACGATATCAGGCCTTACCGCTCATTGACCAAATCGAAGTCGGATCGTCGTCCAGTACTTCTCTCTGGGCCCGAACAGCGAAACATCGGCAGAGATCCTGGATGGGCTCATTTCGAGCCTGGAGGCACAACGCCGTTCATGCGCAGATACTCGACCATCTGCCCATAGTGGTCGTATCCGTGAGCAGAGATGAAGGATGCGACGACCGACCGCGTGTGCAGACCGTCGACACCGTCAATAGTGGTGTAGGCATTCTCCGGAGTAATCGTCGCGAGCGCCTTGTGTGCATAGGCGAAAGAATCCGCGGCAGCTTTCAGGAGTTCCTCTTTCGTCGTCAGACTATCGATGCTTTTCGGATCAACCGGCATCTTCTCCCCGAGAATCTTCGAAGCGAAGAAGTAGTTTGCCGTCGTGACATGCGATATTTCCTGCGCGAACGTGCGAACTCCGCCAAACTTCGCGCCCTGGGAGGTCGCGAAGGTTGCAGTAGTAGGCGCAAAGCCGTATTTATCAGCAGGCATCGCCCGCGCGACTCCCATAAACTCCTGCTCGAAGAGGTTCAGCAACTCCTCCTGCGCCTGTACCGGTGACATTTGGGTGGTCACCTTTGCGCTCGTTGAGCCCGCTTGCGCGGAGGCCGCGAGCGTACAGCATCCTAGAATCAAAGCGGTGCAAACATACCGGAGACGCATAAATCACCCCACTCGCAAATTTCCTCAACAGTCTAGCAGACGCCTGCGTTCGCGATATTTGCAGTCATTTGGTGACCTCAGGCCGGGGCGCTCATCCAGCGTGATTTACTTGTTGAATAGAGGATCGGGAACGATAAACGTCGCTGGGTTCAGTACTTTCAAACGCGATTTGCTTCAACGCTATCACCGATTTAATATGGCACCTCCTCCTGCGTGATCTCGGGTTCGTCGCTGAACGCGGGTTGCGCAAAGCCCTGACCGCTGACGTAGTGCTCCACATCATCACTGCCGCCATCGGGCGGAGGCGACAGAAGGCTGATCTCGTTGACGACAATCTCGGAGCGATACCGGCGCTGGCCGGTCTGCCGGTCGTCCCAGGAGCGCGTCCGTAGCGCGCCCTCGATATAGAGCCGCGATCCCTTGCGAACGTAGTCGCGCAGAATCTCACCGACCCGCTGGAAACCGACCAGGTTGTGCCACTCCGTGTGTTCCTGCCAGTCGCCGTGGATGTCCCGGTAACGCTCGCTGGTGGCGAGCGACAGGTTGACGATTGTGCCCGTGCGCAGGATGTGGACCGACGGGTCCTTACCAGCGCGGCCCAGAAGAATGACCTTGTTGACACTCCGTCCCATGTTTCTCTCCTTTTATTTGTCGTGGCCGTAGACAGAATCGAAGGCATGTCGCCGGTCGATCTCGACGTAATCGTCATTGGAATAGCGGTAGAACTTTCCGGTCACCGCGTCGATGTTCAGATAGCGCCGCGTTAGGCGGTGCTTGTAGAGCACAATGTCACCGGCCTTTCCCATAAACATGAATTCTTCACAGAATTCAGGCGGCATGGCGTTCTCAAGGGGCCGCCAATCAGGCTTGCCAACTTCGATTTCGCATTTCATCGCTCACCGCCTTTGTTCGTGGCCGGAGCCACGGCGACATGCGTCTGCTTGCATCCCAGGCAAGCGACTGCGCCGGTGATCTTGCGAATCGCTCCTTCGAATAGATTCGGCAGGTCGAGCACCTCGCCGGCCGCGGTATAAAAGGCCGGCGCAACCATTCCGCGCAGGGCTTTGTTCTCTGCATTCCAGAGTTCGACTGTGAGCGTTCCCTGATGGCCGCGGAAAAGTGGCGCCGTAACGATTGCTGGGCGCGTATGGCCTTCCTCGGACTTCAGCCAAAGCCGTGTGATGGCCAGTTCATAGGTATGGCCTATACGCAGCATCTCGATCCGCACCAATTCCGGCGCAATGACGATGGCGTGCCGGCCGTTGCCAGAGATCGAATCGATCTGTTGCAGCCACGGCGCCGAACTTCCGTCGGCATCGAGATAAGCGCAGTAACGGCCCATGTCTGCAACCGCTCCGCCGGACTCGATGCCGCGCAGCACATACCGCCGAGCCAGATGCTGGTGCTCGATTGAGACGCTCGGCTGGCAGTAAATGCCGCGCTTCTCCAGGGCGCGAAGCGTCTGCTGCGGAAGCGACAGGCCGTATCGCGCATGGCGGTTGGCATTGTTTGCGTCTGGCTTTGCTGGGTGCGTCATCGGCATCGCCTCCTCAAACCGCAACCTTGCGGCGGATCGGCTGACCCAGCGCCGCGCGAATCTCTTCCTTCGTGCAGCCGGCCCAGCATTTGTAGAGGCGGGGATTGCTGATCTGGATAGCGAGGTTGTCGCCAGTGCGGTCATGCCCCGCCTGGGCGCAGGATGGGCATTGCGCCCACCAATTGCGGCTGTCCTTGCGCGTGGCGCGCACATAGTCGAGAATGCGGAACTCGGTGCACAGGGTCGATGCAGACGGCGGTATATATGGAGGGGCTACGACAGGCCGGTAGGCTTCGGGCAGTGTCATGCCGTGGATAAAGGTTCTCAGTTCCGGCTCGGTGAGCTTCTTCAGGCTGTCGAGGTAATCGAGTTGCGCCTCCGGCGTGAGGGCGGCCTCGTAGAACCAGTACCGCTGGTTCGTCTTACGGTGCACGCCGAGCGGGGCACGGATGGCGTTGCCGTATTCGCTGTCCTCGATCCGGTCCTGACGCGGGAAAACCTCAATGCCGTCTTTGAGGCCGCCGCCTTTTACCGGCACGCCGAGCCGTAGGGCGAGGTTGTAAACATAGATGCGGCACTCCGACGCCAAGAGTGGCGTCTCCGCGAAGATCCACAGATGGCCTCCGCGGCGCGATTGTTCGAGCGCGGCCTCGACGCCATCCTGCTTCAGTTCCCAATGCAATTGGAAAAGGGCATCGATAGCGCCGTCAAAGTCGGCGTCGATGGCGACCCACTTCGAGCGTTGTGTCTCCGGATTGATGGCATAGAGGTTGATGGTGATGTCGCCGTTCAGGTGCATGCGCACCACGTCGGCATCGAGAGGTTTCGGCTTCTTGGTCTGCCAGTCCCGCGTCAGGTAGTACGGAACCGAACCGTTGGGCAAGGGATGGGCAGCCTGCATCCCGTAGGCGCGCCGGTTGACGAAGAGCTTGATGAACCGGTCGGCCATCTCGCGGCTTACACAGAAGGTCGTATACATGGATCTCGCTCCTTCCTGAAGTTCTGTGTTTGTACCTCGGTTCCAGAACTCGGTCAAATCGGTTGCGTGCCGGCTTGATGGCTGTTTGCGGGTGAGAAACAATGACAGCCCGGAGCGTACACCGGGCCGTCAAAGCAGCGACGAGGTTGGGGTTCTTCAGGACTGGTGGGCGAAGCGCAGCCGGCCGTGCTTGAAATCGGGCGCGGGTTTGCGGTTGGTGGCGAAGCCATTGGGTTCGGTGCGGAGACCGAAAAAGGCGGCAGCCTCGGCCAGTGCGTAACGAGTCGCGAGCGAGCGGATGCGGCCAGCGGATAGGCGCATGGGATTCCTCCTGGTTGTGATTGGGATTTAGTGCGGTGGGTGGTTATACGACAGCGTGAAAAGGTCAGGCAGTTGCCAGCTGCATCTGGGAGAGCAACAGGCCGGGCTGATCGACGTAGTTGAACAGCTTGTACTCGGAGAAGACGCGGTCGAAGAGTTCAGTGGTGAACCGGTCTTCGCAACCCTCGAACGAGAGCATGTACCAGTCTTGCCTGAGCCAGCCGGGCCTTCGAGCAGCAATGGCTTCTGGAGGTTCGCGGCCAGGAAGACGACCTGTGTCATGACGGGGTCGATGAAGTAGCCCGTGGCGGCGAGCTTGCCGGAGAGGTCTTGAAGGGAATCAAACATTTGCCACTCCACGCGCTTTGGTTGAGATTGCCATTCGGCCTCCTCGAACGCGGAGACAGAATGAAGTGGTCTCAAAACTCGGTCAAATCGAATTCCGGTGGCCTTGGCCGTAGGGACCCGCAGAGCGGCCAGGAGTCGGCGTCAATTTGACCGAGAATCGGATTCGACCCAAGATTTCCACATCCGCCGGGCGAACCGGCCCGGACAACACAGGTTTGGAGGAAATGAAGTTATGGGATCTGTGCTTGCTTTAAGAGAGTTGGAGATGGGCGATCCGCTTTTGACCGCCGAGGATGTCGCTCAAAGGCTAAGGGTTAGCAAGGACTGGGTTTGGGATCACTCCTCACGCCGATTGCCGTATCTGCCGGTCATTCGCATGAGCGACGGCGCCCTGCGTTACCGGGCGAGCGGGATCGAAGAGTTCCTGCATGAGCGTGAACGGGCCGCCTCTTTACGGCGCAAACGCCGGTAAAATGGGAACGGCCACTTGTTCCCTCCACACAGAAATAGAGGAACAAATGGGAGTCTCATATCAGAAAGGCTGGGTCCGGTCTCGGGGAAAGAAATGGCATGGTTGTTTTCGGCGCCCGGAGCTTGACCCTCAAACCAACGAACCCAAACTCGTCACCCATTCCTTTGTCATGGGGCTTAAGGCAGAGATGTCGAAGTCTCAGGCCCGGGAGAAGCTGGAGGACGAGATCGCCAAACTGGGCGGACACTCGACGGGGGATCAAGCCGTCGTAAACGGTGCAGTCACCTTCGAGTGGTTCGTCAAACATCGCTACCTGCCCCTGAAGGAGGGGGACTGGAGGGAGGAGACTGCCAAGGTCAAAAAGTATCTGATCCAGGCAGACCTCGTCGACGCGTTCCGCGATTACAGGCTGGAAAATTTCGACAAAGTTATCCTTCAGACCCATCTCAATAAGCTGGCGAAGATTCACTCAAAGGACAGAGTGTTGCAGATCCGGTCCTATATGCGAGCCATCTTTGCGGAGGCAGTCGACCAGGACTTTCTTGCAAAAGATCCCGCACGCACCGTCAAACCTCCCGCGAACCTGCGGGATGTGGACAAGACCGTACTCACCTGGGACCAGCTTCGCGCGGCTTTGGAGATGCTTGGCGACATCAGTCTTCGGGACTGGATTCTGATGAAGCTCGATATGTCCAATGCTCTTCGGCCCAGTGAGCTGTTCCCTTTGCGGTGGCGTTGCTTCCTCGAAGAGACGCGGATTCTGGATATTCAGGAGACCGTCTACAAAGGTAAGGTCCGCTCTTTCGGCAAAACCAAGGGAAGTCTCACCAAGGTTCCGATCGCTGAGGTTTTGGCGAACGAGATCATGGATTATCGAGAGGAATGCAGGAAGAAGGGCAAGGACACGTCTCCGGACGCCTTTATGTTTCCGGGACGTTTTGGCGGACCGATGGATTCGAGCAACTATCGTCATCGCATGCTGCACAAATTGGCCAGAGAACTGGATTTGCCGAAGCTGACATTCCAGGTCATCCGTCGCACCATCGCTACGCTTGGCAAGACCAAGGGTCACGTCAAGGACATTCAGGGCATGATGCGGCACTCCAAGGCCTCGACGACAACGGACGTCTATATGCAGTCTCTCGAACCAGAAGTGCGCACGGCAATCAATTCGATCTATGCGGAGTTGGTTGGTACGGGCACTACCGGGCCTACCCCTGAGCGGCCCGCTACGTTTGGCCCGAATGCGGCAGGACGGGAAGCCGATCACGGGGTTTTCACCCAGGGACGCAGTTCAACGATGGAACCGAAGAATGGTTCAGGAAGAGAGGAAAATCAGACTACTGCGGTGCCGTCGCGCGGAAAGATTTTGCAATTTGCGGGCAAAATGCGGGCAAGCAATTTGGAGGGGGACCGCTAAGTTGTTGAGTTATTTGGTGGACCTGATCGGGATCGAACCGATGACCTCTTCCATGCCATGGAAGCGCGCTCCCAGCTGCGCCACAGGCCCAC
>Ga0224553_1000812_pt1 | contig 12417 bp, 18 predicted proteins | sample 714S21014metaG_FD_179897 | JGI IMG/M metagenome (GOLD analysis project Ga0224553, IMG submission 179897) | Peat soil microbial communities from Stordalen Mire, Sweden - 717 S2 10-14 | ecosystem: Environmental > Terrestrial > Soil > Wetlands > Peat | place: Sweden: Norrbotten County, Stordalen... | reverse complement strand
CCTGGAAGCCAAAGCGGAAGAAGCTGGGCGGACAGTGGTGAGCGTGAACCCCCGCCACACCAGTCAGACGTGCCACGAATGCGGCCACGTCGACGCTGGCAACCGGGTCAGCCAGGCGGAGTTCTTATGTCGGAAATGTGGGCACGAGACCCACGCCGACATCAACGCCGCGCGCAACATCCTTGGGGCTGGACTGGCCCTTCTGGTCGCGCGAGCGACCTGAGAAGAAGCGGGCGGCTTCAGCCGTCCGAGATGTCACGAACTCCGGAATGCCCGGGATGTCGAACTTCTCCTTTTTCTTCTCCATCATCCGGGTCGCGATTGCCGACATGCCTGGCAGGACGCTAATGAGGCTCGCCACGTGCGTGCCGGGATTTCCAACCGCGGCGACTCTGATAGGGCTGAGCCGCTTCACGTTGATCACGTCGAGCCGTCCATTACTAGAGCGGTGAGTCACATCGAACTTCGGCTGGTCCACTGGTGCGGGCAGGATTCACGTTCAACGCTCGTCGTCACGATCGAAAAGTGCCGTTTATCCGTCCACAAATCCAACAATTGGACGATCGAGTGGTTGACTTACGAGGTCAGTACGCTAAAAATGTAGTGAGGACGAGGAGAGGCCGAAGCCGTTCCGTCCCGCGAGCATGCCCCGAGAGGAGAACAGTGGACGTCGCATCGTTTGTTTCTGCAGTCTTCAATGACCAACTTCCGTTTCGCGTCGAGGCGTACGACGGAAGCAGGGCCGAACCGAGCATCGAATCTTCAGCCAATGGCATCACCTTGAAGATCCTGAGTCGCGATGCGCTGAATCGGGTGCTGACCCATCCCGGCGAGCTCGGTCTCGCCCGGGCCTACGTCGCGGGCGACATCGACATCGACGGCGACCTCGATGCGCTCTTCGAGTTGTCGAACCCTCCAATACGTCAACTCCTCAACGTCAATAACCTTCGGTCTCTTGGCTCTGTGGTCGGTACGTCGATTTTCAAGCCGCTCGCTCCACCGAAGATCGAAGCGAAGCAACACGGAGCGCTGCACAGCCGCAGTCGCGACAAGGACGCGATCTCACATCACTATGACGTGTCGAACCGGTTCTACGAAATGGTACTCGGCCCTTCCATGACGTATTCGTGCGCGGTCTTCAGGTCACCCGACGACACGTTGGAGGACGCCCAGCGCCGCAAGGTCGATCTCGTCGCGAGGAAGTTGGACCTGAAGCCCGGTATGAGGCTGCTCGACGTCGGTTGCGGATGGGGAGCGATGGCCATCCACGCCGCTCGCACCTACGGGACCTCGGTCGTGGGAGTGACCCTTTCCGAACCCCAACAGCGTTACGCGACCGAACAAGCTCGTCGCGCCGGCGTTGAGGGGTTGGTGGAGTTTCGAATCCAAGACTTCCGCGACGTCAAAGATGGCCCCTTTGACGCCATTAGCTCCATCGGCATGTCCGAGCACGTGGGCAGACGGTCGCTGGCGGGTTATACGCAGATTCTCTTTGACCTTCTTCGCCCAGGCGGACGATTCCTCAATCACGCGATTGGCCGACCAGTCTCCTTCGACGCCGACCCCCAGCCCTCCAAGGGCTCGGAACTCGCTCGCCAGATGCAGATCGCCCTCGGAATGCGTGGGCCTTCGAGAATCGGTAGCCCCTTCATGGAACGCTACGTCTTCCCCGACGGCGAGCTCCACGAGGTCGGCACGATGGTCTCAATGTTCCAGGCTCACGGATTCGAAGTGCGCCACGTCGAGAGTCTGCGCGAGCACTACGCCATCACGCTTCGCCACTGGGTGGACAATCTCACCAAACGCTGGGATGAGGCCATCGAAGAAGTCGGCGAGCAACGCGCCCGCGTGTGGCGGCTGTACATGGCAGGTTCAGCAGTTGGTTTCGAACGTCACCACCTCGAGATCCACCAGGTCCTCTGCTCGCGTCCCTCGGACGGGCACAGTGGCGTCGCCCTTCGTCCGGAGTTCGAACCGGAGTTCTAGAGTCCCTGCCCGTGGTCAGTTCAGAGTCGCGCCAAGAAGCAAGTCCGCCTCGCGACCCTGACGGCGGCGGTTCCCTCGACCTACGCGTCGCATTGATGTGCGCGCGACGCTGAGCCCTCCGCGATGCCAGAGGTGGCCGTGCGAATGCAGGACCGTGAGGCTCGAGTGTCGTCCAACATCCTCGGCAACGATGGGCCCGTCTACGCCGGGTGCACCGACTACTCCGATACGTCGCACAGAAGGCAGTTTCTGCAAACACCTTCGCATCGCGCCACGCATCTTCGCCGAACGAACCTATCGGACGTCAACATCGGGCACCTCTCGTGTTCGGGCCCCTATCGTTTCACCTATGCCCCTTGGGCTCCGCCCCTTTCAAATCAACGACGAGGCCGCGGCACTTTGCGGCCACGCGGCGATGAAGGTCGACGACTTCCGACTCCTGCTCGACTGGGCCGAGGGCGACCAATGGGCCGAGTATCTCGCAAGACTGAACGATCAGCGTCGGGGTCTCAACCTGGGCGAGGATCACGTGCGTGCGGCCCTACTCGCGGCCGACGTTGACGGAGTGCTCGTGGGGCGAGCTTCAGTCCGCTTCCAACTCAATGAGTTACTCGCGCTTCGAGGCGGCCACATTGGTTACTGCGTACTGCCAGAGTTCCGCCAGAAGGGTTACGCCACTGAAATCTTGCGCCAGGCACTCGTCATCGCACGCTCGGAGGGCGTCACTCGAGTGCTCATGGTCTGTGATGATGACAACGCGGCATCAGCGGCCACGATCGAACGCTGCGGGGGCGCACTTGACACCGTCGTTCAAGCGGGAGACGGGGACGTGGCCTTTCGGCGTTACTGGATTGACTGACCCGTCGATTCGCTGATTCTTATCCAGATGAACTAGTCCACTCAGCTGACCGGCACCGAATCTGGTGCGGAATGATTAGCCTGCGAAGGGAGCGGCCCCAAACGGGATCCGCATGCTTCGCCGAGACTGGAGAGCCATGGACGCGACGGACGAACGCCTGGAAGTACAGCGAACTATTGACGCCGACCCCGCCACGATCTTTCGACTCCTATGCGATCCCCAAGGACACGTGGCCATAGACAGTTCGGGGATGCTGATGAGTGCCGAGGGTGAGCCGGTCAGCGGTGTTGGTGGCACCTTTGTCGTGCACATGGACCGAGAATCACTCAATGACTATCCGCTCGGTAAGTACGACGTCCTCGTGACGATTACGAAATTTGATCCAAACCGCGAAGTTGCCTGGAACGTTGGCGGCGAGAACGGAAGACTCATTGGCCACGTGTACGGCTACCTCCTCGAGCCCGTGGACGGCGCCACGTTGGTCACGTCGTACTACGACTGGTCCGGCGCGAGTCAAAATTGGAAGGACGCCGCAATCTTTCCAGTGATCTCAGCGAGTGCGCTTCGAGCGACGCTTGGAATCCTCGCGCGCACGGTAGAACTGGCCGTGGACTGACGGTCAAAGCGTCGAGGGCTCCCGGCGTGCCCGCCGAGGGCGTGCCACAATCGATCAGGGACCTGGCGTCCATGCGCAGTACGTCGTCGTCACGTAGGGAAGTTCAAACGGTTCATCAAAGCCGCTCACCAATCGAGCGACCTCGTCCAAAATGGTCTGCTGTTCTTCGGGTTCCATCACCGCGATATAACTCGTCGTGAGGACCCTTCGCAGCAGCGTTTCCTTGTCAAGCAGCTGAGCGTGGCGAAAGCGGCGCATTTCGATTCTCGCGAGCCCGCCGGCTTCGAGGATTGGAATGAAGTCCATGCCGACGGCGTAGGGCCTCTTGTTGTACCACTGCATCACGTGGCTCAACTCGTCGACCCAACCGATTGACTCGTCGCGCTCGTTCCACACGAGCCCGAGTCCTCCGCCCGCGACGAGGACCCTCGAAAACTCGGCCAACGCCTTTTCTGGATCGAACCAGTGAAACGCCTGCGCGACCGTGACAACGTCAACGGAGTGAGTGTCGAACGGCAGCGACTCGGCCATCCCGTCGAGCACCGGAACCCCAAGCTCTTGTCGATCGAATTCAACGCGCATCCCTTCAGACGGTTCGACTGCGATCAAGGTGGAGCAGAACGCCGCGATCTCTCGCGTGAAAAGGCCCGTGCCCGCGGCAACGTCCACCACGCATCGAGCGTTGGACATCTTGAGTGTCTCGACCATATGCGCAACCGCCGCAACGGGGTACCCCGGACGGGCGGATTGGTAGCGCGCTCCGTCGGCGAAACCCGCAACTCCATTGAGTGGTCGCTGACGTTCGTTCATGGTCGGTCCTCTTCTTGGTTGATCCCATTATCCACTGGAATTCTCGGTGCTTCGCGTATTGGGCGACGAACCCGAAAATCTCGCACAGCTACTCGAACCTTCCCCGATCACGATGCCGTTCCCCTATCGTCGACGTATGGAAGTCATTCGTTGCTCTTCGCCCAAGGTGTTTCTCGAGGACACCGCCGCGTATCGCGAGTTAGAACCCATTCGAACCAACATTCAAGGCTCCGTTGCCACCTCAGTCGTGAGTGGGGCCCAACGTCACGACGACCACTGGTGGTGGGTCGCCCGCGATTCAGACGGTGAAGTGGTCGGCGCAGCTATTCGAACTGCGCCGTTTGGGCTCCAGATCGGGCCAATGCCGGTCGCCGCCGCGGCGGCTCTGGCCCGCGAAGTTGCGACGCACGATGACGACGTCCCCTGGGTCGTTGGATCTGAACAGATCGTCGCAGCCTTCCTCGACGCCTACCGTTCTTCAAGGACACCGGGATCGTCACGCAAGGTTCGTCGTGGACGATGCGACGTTATCTACGAGGCCGGAGAGATGGCTCAGCCCAATGTCGAAGGGCTCTCACGCACGGCAACAATGGAGGACTTTGACATCGCCTACCAATGGAACCTTGATTTCATGGAATTCATCGACGGCGTGGCGCCGTCGTCTGACGAACGTGATCGCGAGGCCCTGCGGGCGAGGTTGACCGCCGGCGCCCTATGGTTCTGGTGCGTAGACCACACGCCCGTCTCCATGGCCGGTCACGCTTCTCGCGTGCAGACCCCTGGCGGCGTCATCACTCGTGTTGGTCCTGTCTACACGCCAGCCGGGTTGCGCCATCACGGCTACGGCGCGGCGATTACCGCCTCGCTCACAGACTCCCTGCAGCGCGAGGGATCGCGCGTCATGCTCTACGCCGACGCCACCAACGCGACGAGCAACGGCGTCTATCGGCGGATCGGGTACCACATCGTCGATCAGGTGACGAGGTACGAGTTCGGGTCCGACCACACGGCTTAGTACGGGGTTGATTTAGTCGTGGCGGCCACTGCGGGCACGTGGGTTTTGAAGCAGCCGGTCACCGATCTCCGCGCGATGGAGGTTCCGCGAAGGTTTCCGCCGAGATCCTCTGACTCTTCTACGCTGAGTTCGTCCATTGCCCCGACGTGCCCGGTCGGCACGACAACGAGCCGTCGCCAGGGGTTAGGTTGAAGGACAGCGCACTGCGCCACCCGGCGTGCTCGAGGCGTTCTCTCACCAGAGCACTTTCCATCACCTCGTGTTGGTGCGAGTAGCGCAACTTGCAGAGCAGCCCAGTTGTTCGAGAAATCTCAATGAGCGAACGGGCCCTTCAACTCTGACCTCGCAGCACCACCGTCTTGGCGAATTTGTCGTGAAGCGTCTGATTCTCAGTGTCCCAAAGAGGCCACAACAGATCAAGAATGTGCGGAACCAACAGGGCCAGGACGATTGTCGAGTGCCGGAGCACCTCGACCGCCTCTTGGTGGGTGGGGTGAACGTACGCCGTGTAGTGCGCCACGCTGCCGATCAACAACAGCACTCCGTAGAGGCCGTTCCTGAGAGCGGCCTGCTTCAGACCGATGCCGGGACTGCGGTCCGTCTGGACCACTTGGATCTTCGTCACCTTCATGCCAATGGTCTGTCCGTTTTGATAGGCAATCAGCAAGGTTCCGTAGAGAAACGTCGCGACGGTGAGTACTGCCAGACTCCCGTAGAAACCGAGGTCCATGGCCTTGGCCGGAACCTCGATGACGAGAGCCAGCAGTAGTGAGTCGATGAAGAAGGCGAGGACTCGCCACCAGTAGCCCGCGAGTCCTGTCCTCTTCGGCTCGTTGACCGGATCCATGGGAAAGTACGGGAGCTGCAACGAAGCCGGAGCCGACTCGCCCACTTTGGTCCCGCACACGGTGCAGAACTGCTGGTCTTGCTGTTCCTGTGCTCCACAGTGTGTGCAGTACGGCACCCAAACTCCTCCTGGCTCGATTCGACGAAACTATTTCAAGATTGCAATAGTCATCAGTATTGCGTCAAACAAGAAGTGGGCCACGACTGGCCGATTGAGCTTATGGTGTTTTTGGAACGACCTCGTGACCAGGTAGCCAAACGGTATGGTGAGCAAGAAACCCAGCCCGTAGTACACGTGGTAGCTGGTTCGAAGCACGAGGCTCAGCACCAGCGAAGTGCGCGGCGACCAACCCAGTTGACCCAGTCTGGTGATGAGGTAGCCGTTGACGAGCACCTCTTCGGTGATCGCAGTGACGGCGGACATGACGATGGCTTCGATGAGGTAATACTTCGGCTCGTTGCTGACGGTGACGCTGCTGAAGAGTGAGGAGTGTTGATTGATAAACGCGACGAATGGCAGCAGAAGGAGCAACTCGATACCCAACGCGGCCGCGCCAATTCCGAGCCCGGGCACGACATCACTCTTGAAACTCGGCGCGCCCAGTCCCAGAACCGACGGCCCCTGGCCGGTCCTCGACAAGAGGAACAGCGCTAGAGGAACCATGGCAAAAACCGGAAGGTAGGCGAGAATGCCAAGCACCAGATTCGTCACCGGATGGTTTTGCACGATGGAGGGGAATCGGGAGATGTCACCCACGCCGGACAGGTGTCGAGCGAAGAGCAGTACGGCGCTGATCACGACGGGTAGGAGAAATGCCAGCATCACGAAGCGGGTCTCCCAGACCAGCGTCCTTCGCGCGTCGCCCCTCGGCAGCACCACGTCGAGCGGCACGGTAACGCCGCCGCTCTCGCTATGGCGCATCGCAGCACTGCTGGCGACGACTGATCGGATCGGCGCTTCGTTGGAAGTGGAGGTGCCACAGGCGCCGCAGAACGCCCCAACCGCTCTCGTTCCACAGAGGGGGCAGTAATTCACGCGTACCTAGCTTTCAACGTTCCACAAGCCTCGCACGCAGTCTGCCACCCGGAGAAGTGGAAACCTCCGACTTCTCCACTACCGCGTCGCGGACAGGTGACGCATCACCCAATGCCGTCACCGCCGTGCACTCTCGACCCATCGCATGGATCTCATCGAGACGTGGTCGCTCGCAACATGATCAAGGCACGCCCAGGTCGAGCGCTCCAACTATCGCCAAGAGCGGCGGATTGAACTTCGCCCCTCGCCTCTCAGTCGGTGTCGCTCACGTCATCATCCCTGTCGGGCAGCAAGATCGCACCGGGCGATCCCACGCCAGCTTGGGCCATGACGGCTTGCCCAACTCCCGCGAAGCCTTCTTCGTCCTCTTCGGGACCCGTGAGCAGGTGGTGCTGAAGACCAGGACCGCGCAGCCACGAGAAGACCGCTCCTACGAAGCACAGACCGGCCGCCACGAGAAAGGCCATGTGCAGACCCCTCGCGAAGGGCTTCTCAATGAGGCTGGGGAAGAATCCACGCCCGAGCAGCACCGACGAGTGAACACCGGCCTGGGCGAGGATGTGCGCTCCGAGCAACTGCTGCATCGGATTGATGCCGAGGAACGCCGAGAAGAGGCTGCCGATCGCGGGGATGTGCGAGATCTGCACGGCCTGAACCGTTGGCACCCCTTGCGCGGTGAGCCCGGAGAGGAGCGCGTGCGGCAGCGACGATGAGAGACCCAGCACGATCACGGTGAAGAAGAACCCGATGGAGAGCACGCTCGCCGAGTTCTGGAACGTGTTGAGCATCGCTCCGCCGGCGCCGCGACGGTTGGCGGGCAGCGAGTTCATCACCGCGCTCGTGTTCGGTGCGGCGAAGAGCCCCATCGAAAGGCCCACGAGCAGTAGCAGCAGTGCAAAGACCGGGTACGTGAAGTTGATCGGAATCATCTGGAGACCAATAAGACTCATCCCGGTGAGGACCAGACCCAGGGTCGCGAAATTTCGCGCGCCGTGACGGTCGGCCAAGCGACCAGAGACCGGACCCGCGATGAAGAAGCCAATGGTCAGCGGCACCATGTAGATGCCGGCCCACAGCGGGGTCCGGGCGAAGGTGTAACCGTGTTGGGGCAGCCAGATTCCCTGCAGCCAAATAATGAGGATGAACTGGAGACCACCTCGGGCGAGGGACAGCATCAGCGTGGCGATGTTGCCCATGGCGAATCCACGGTTCGCGAACAGGCTCATCTGGAACATCGGGTCTTCAACCCGGGTCTCGATTATCAGGAAGGCCGCGAGCACGGCCAGCCCGCCAAAAATGCACGAGAGCACGAACGGACTCGTCCAGCCCATGGCGTGACCACCGTAGGGCTGAAGACCATAGACGATTCCCGTCAACACGGAAATGAGACCGATCGCGAACGTGAAGTTGCCGAGCCAGTCAATCTTGGCCTTGGTGCGCACTCCGTTGTCGTGGAGTTTCAGATACGCCCAGACCGTGCCAAAGATGCCGACTGGTACCGAGACGAGGAACACCAGGCGCCATTCAATGGGCGCGAGTACGCCGCCGAGCAAGAGACCGAGGAATGATCCTCCGATCGCCGCGACGCCGTTGATACCGAGCGCAAGGCCGCGCTCGTTAGGGGGAAACGCATCAGTGAGAATCGCGTTCGAGTTGGCGAACAAGAACGCGCCACCCACGCCTTGACCCACGCGCATGATGATGATCCAGAGAGCGGCGGCGGGTCCCGTCATCCACGTGATGGCGAGAAGGATCGAGAACACGGTAAAGATTGCGAAGCCCATGGTGTACATCCGGACTCGACCGAAGATGTCGCCCACCCGGCCAAAACTCACGACCAGCACCGACGTGACCAGCAAGAAACCCATCAAGATCCAGAGGAAATAGGGGGTGTTGCTGGACGCGAGTGGATCGAGCTTGATGCCGCGAAAGATATTGGGCAAAGCAATCAGCAGGATTGAGCCGTTGATCGTCGCCATCAGAATGCCGAGCGTCGTGTTCGACAGGGCAATCCACTTGTAGCGATCAGGGTGAGGATGCGGATTTGGCTGTAGATCTGTTGCGGTCGTCATCAATTCTCCGGGGGATTGGTTCTCGAAATAGTGCGTAGGTAGATACTTAGTTAATTCTAACTAAGTATACTGGAAGCATGGCCGCTGCGACCCCATTCAAGACCAAGCCAGCCAAACTTGTTCCTCGAGAGACCCCACCCGCGGTCAGCCTGCGTGTGGCGGTCACTCGTATATACAGGGCACTGCGAGTAAACGCCGAGAAGAACTTGACGCCGTCGCAAGCGTCCGCCGTCGCTCGAATTGAACAGTGCGAGCCCGTTCGCCTCGGGGTGCTTGCTCAAATGGAGGGCATCGCGGCCGCCTCAATGAGCAAGGTCGTCGAATCGCTCGAGGCCCTGGACATTCTCGTACGTGTTCCAGACCCGCTCGACGGGCGCGTGAGCATGGTGAAGATCAGCCCCTCGGGGCGAAAAATGATTGAGGAATTCCGCTCCTCCAGCACACTCGCAATCGAGCGCGCCCTGGACTCATTGAGCGTGGAGGAAAAGCTCCTCCTTCAGGAGTCGCTGCCGGTGCTGGAGAAACTCTCCGACATACTCCAAGCACGTCAGAACGGTTAGTCGAGTCGCCGGATTTTCTCGAACACTTCAAATTTGCGACTAGACCTGAACGTAGACGCCGGAGATTCTTTGCCGGCCAACCAAAGCCCAGGGGGCCCTTACGACTGGAGGTCGAGTGAGCGATCTTGGGGATTCCTTGGGTAACGACGAATCTGAAGGGCTGGAGCAGTACGCGATCGTCGCCGCTCGACGCCAGCAGTGGGACATTCTCCTATGGCAGATGCCCACGATGGCTCTCACTGGCGAGGCGTTCCTGCTCACGATCGCCCTCGCCGGATCAACGTCGCAAACCGGCCGCATCGTCGCTTCGGCACTCGCCCTCGTAGTTGCGGTCGCGGCGCTTCATTCCCTCTCGGCCCATCGACTCTCCGAACTCGCCGACGCCGCTTGGCTACGCGAGCACGAGCGCGAGCACGGGGCTCCGGAGATTCACGGCATCACCTGGCGCGATCGACGGATGGCCATGATCAAGGACCAGTTAACCTCCGACCACGTCACCGATCGCCTCGTGGCGCGCATGTACAAGTTCCGTTCTATTGCGGTCTGGTTTTGGACCATGGTCTTGATAGCGCTCACGGCAACGACCGTGCTCATGATCTCTATCGTCGACCCTCACCTCCTGCACACCTAGGGCGAAGCTAGCGGCGATGGCTACGGAACCGTCGAGTCGGGGCGAGCGTGACGAGCGAATAATACGTGACCACGGCGATGGCCAAGTGCATGACTATGAGCACGAAGACGGCCCGCGTGGGTTGACCACTGATCCAGATGAACACATCAGGTGCCAGCAACACGACGGTGACCGCAACGGCCATACGGTAGAAGAGCCACCTCGGGGTCGATGAGATCCGCGTCACGATTGGCCAACCAATACAAGCAATGACGACGCCGATGACCGTCAATTTCGAATAGTCCGAGAACTGAAAGTGCTGGTAGCCCTTGGTCGAAGGAAAGACCCGCACGCCAATCTGGACCAGGATCCAGTCGGCGACAAGCGATCCGACGATGGCCACGACCGAAGCGAAAATCACTTCACCTTTCGATGGCTGACGCGGTGGTTCAAAGTCCACGCGGAACATCTTCAAGAGAGGTTGAACGGACTTGGGAAACGTGTCAGCATTCAGATTCATTTAGGAGTTCCTCAATACCTCAGCGGATACTTGATTTTAATCCATCCGCGTACATCGGCGGTGCCCCGGTCAGCTCTGGTCCAGTTGCGTCTCTTCAAGAAACGTGCGGAACTGGCGACCCATTTCACGAGGATTCCCACTAATTTCGCCGAGGACGTCACCTTCGATCTCGGTGTCGTCGCCGGGCCGATAGAGCGAGACGCGCATGCCTTTTCCAGCTCGAGACGCGCTGATGACCCAAGGCAGCCCGATCTGTCCCGAGTCACGCGTTGCCATTATCTGACCGCTTCGTCCGAGGCCAATGCTCCAGCCCGGTGAGCGGGCCGCATCCATGACTCGCTGAACTTCGCCGCCGCTTGAGAAACCAGAAGATTTTGTGATGCACCCACCCTACGGGGTGGGTGTCGCACGCTGTGTTACGCGGCGCCCGAATCCGCTGATTCGCAGGTCTCCTTCAGCCGCTCGAGGGTGGTGCGAATTGACGTCCTGGTGTACTCGGCACGATTAAACCCACTCTTCTTGTCAGAGCGGCGCACGAATGCGTTGCGACGCTCCGTCCAGGCTTCAATCACTCGACACCCGTGCTGGGTCGACTCGACCGAGTACTCCCACTTGGCGACACGAAAGGGTCCATAGGTCACCTCAAACGAGAATTTCGAGGGAGGCTCGAACGTCGAGATTCGCGCCGTCGTGGACCACGTGTCGGTGCCGCGCGCGTTCGTGCCCTTGAACTTCGCACCAGGTGCGGGACCAGTGGCCGCGCCCAGCCATTCGCCACCGGTATTTTCCGGTGACAGACGGCCCATCTCGGGCAGGTTGCTCAGCGTCGCGAAGACCACCCCGGGGCTCGCATTGATTTCAATTGAATCTGAGTAGTCCATAGCGAGACTCTACTTACGGGTAGCTCGCGAGTACTCGTTGATGCCTGTCGCTCAGGGCGTACGTCCACCCGATGAGACACCAGCTGAAGCCAATTTCGTGGACGATCTCCCCTTGGAGCAGATGCGCAAGGTTCCAGTCGGGCAGGGAAGTCGCCGCCAGTGCTCCCCCGGCGAACGCGGTGATGACGCCGATGGTCATGTGCGTCCAATTATGAAAGGCCCCCTTGTTGAAAGGCGTGATCAACAAGAGCAGGAGCCCGAAGGCAATGATCCGAAGACCCATGACCGTGTGCGGGGGCGCATCGGTCTTCGCGAAGTACGTTGATGTTCGCCACACCGTACGCGCCAACGCAGAAACCGGGGACGATCAACGGATGGGTGAGGTGGTACACCGCATCGAAGGAAATACCGTCCGTCTCGGCGGTAGCGCGGTGGTTGATCAGCAGGCACATCGCGATGACCGTAAAGAAGAAGAACAACTGGGTGACGAGTGGAACGTGACGAATCTTTGGTTCGCTCGCTCTTTTGTCCTCGAAAAGAATTTCCCCAAGTTAGAGGAAAGCGCTATCCGGGGAAACGGTCCCTCGAGGCTTTGAGTTCCTTCAG
>Ga0224553_1000810_pt1 | contig 12437 bp, 9 predicted proteins | sample 714S21014metaG_FD_179897 | JGI IMG/M metagenome (GOLD analysis project Ga0224553, IMG submission 179897) | Peat soil microbial communities from Stordalen Mire, Sweden - 717 S2 10-14 | ecosystem: Environmental > Terrestrial > Soil > Wetlands > Peat | place: Sweden: Norrbotten County, Stordalen... | reverse complement strand
TCCGCGCGTCGCGATAGTAGCGCTCGGCCGGGTACTCCTCGACGTAGCCGTAGCCGCCCATGGTTGCGACCAGCTCATCAGCCACCAGGGAGAGCATCTCCGAGCCGTAGACCTTTAGGATGGAGCATTCGACGGCGTACTCCTCGATGCGCCGCTGAACGTCGCGCTGCGAACGGGTATGCTCAGGGCCAAGCTGCGCCAGCCCCGCGTCGATCATGCCCGCTGTCCGGTAGGCCATGCTCTCGGCTGCGTAGAGCCGTGTGGCGCTGGTGGAAATCTTCCGCTGGATCAGCCCAAACTCCGAGATCGTTTTGCCGAAGGCCTTCCGCTCCTTGGCGTAGCGGATCATGTGGCCCAGCGCGTGCCGCGCGCCGCCGATGCAGGCCACGCCCAGTTTGAAGCGGCCCACATTCAGCACGTTGAAAGCGATATGGTGGCCCTTGCCCGCCTCGCCCAAAAGATTGCCTGCGGGAATCTTGCATCCGTCCAGCACCAGCGGACAAGTGGATGAGCCGCGAATCCCCAACTTGTGTTCTTCGGCGCCCACGGTCAGGCCCGGTGTGTCGCGCTCGACCAGAAAAGCCGAAAACTTTTCGCTGCCCGACGCCGGGTCCACAATCTTGGCGAAGACGGTGTAGAGGCCGGCGATGCCGCAATTGGTAATCCACATTTTTTCGCCATTGAGCGTGTAGTACGCGCCGTCAGGCGAAAGCCTGGCGTGCGTGCGGATATTCATGGCGTCAGAGCCGGAGCTGGCCTCTGAAAGCCCATAGCCGCCGACGCACTCCGCCGTAGCCAGCTTGGGCAGGTAACGCTGCTTCTGCTCCTCGGTGCCGTACCAGACCAGCGGCAACGTGCTGATGCCGGTGTGGGAGCCAAAGGCCGTCGAGAAGCTGGCCAGCACTGCCAAGTGGTCGGTAATGAGCGTGGAGGTGATCTTGTCCATCCCCATGCCGCCGTATTCCTCGGGAATATCCACGCAAGTAAAGCCCAACTCGCCGGCCTTGCGCATCAGTCCAGCCAGAACACCCGGCTGTTTAGCCTCGATGGCCGCCGCGTTGGGCAGAATCTCGTCGCGGGCAAACTGCGCCGCGGTCGAGGCAACCTGCCGCTGTTCCTCGTTCAGATCCTCAGGGGTAAAAACTTCGTCGGGAGTGCGGGATTCAAGCAGGAAGCTGCCGCCCGCTGCGGCAACGATCGGAGAAGCGGAAATCGTGGTCATAAAAGAACTTGCCTCCTATGGCTCAGCCCACTTTACGCCAGAAACTTGAGCGAGGCAAGGGTACGAGCTGAATGGACCTAGTGGGGTTTGGCTGTGCAGTTTCAACAGGTCGCTGTCCATTCGGTCGAGAACTGGGATGCTGATGTGCAAAGCAAAAGCAGCTCAGTCGGCAAAGAGTAGCACATGCGCGGCCGCATCAGATCAATCTGGACTCGACTGATCACATCCGGCGGCCGGATTGAGCCGCCACCGGTACCGCCAGCCGTGCCCTCCATCGACTACAATTGCCGGTATCCCGACCCTGGAGGCTCGCCCTGTTTGCCACCCTTGCCAACTGTCTGAATTCCGCCTCCAGCCAGCTGCATTGGCCTCCCATGCCGATTGCCGCCTATCTCGCTTTTGCGCCCCATAACGGCCTGCTCCACGACCTGAAAATGCAGTATGCTGACCAGACCTTCAAGGGGCTCTACCACTGGAATTGGTTTGATGCGGCGGTCCTGCTCCCCTATTTCGCCGTGATGTTCGTCCTCGCCCTCTATGGCGTCCATCGCTATACGCTGTGCTATCTCTATTTCAAGTACAGGAAGAATTACAATCCCAATCCTCCGTGCCACTTCGACGAGCTGCCACGGGTGACAGTGCAATTGCCCATCTTCAATGAGCAATTCGTCATTGACCGGCTGATTGAGGCGGTCTGCGCCATGGAGTATCCGTCCGACAAGCTGGATATTCAGGTGCTGGACGACTCCACCGATGAAACCCAGCAGGTGGCCGCCGACATTGTGGCGCGCTACGCGGCGCTCGGCCATCCCATCACTTACATTCACCGTACCAATCGCTACGGCTACAAGGCTGGGGCGCTGGACGCCGGGCTCAACGTGGCCAAGGGCGAGTACGTGGCCATCTTCGACGCCGATTTTGTGCCGCCGCCGGATTGGATCATGAAGGTCATCCATCATTTTGCCGAGCCGGAGATCGGCATGGTGCAGACTCGCTGGTCCCACATGAACCGCAACTACAGCATGTTGACCCAGATCGAGGCCATTCTGCTCGACGGCCACTTCATCATTGAGCACGGCGCCCGCGTACGCACCGACGACTACTTCAACTTCAACGGCACGGCCGGCATGTGGCGCATCCAGGCGATTGTGGACGGAAGCGGCTGGCAGCACGACACCCTCACCGAAGACACCGACCTAAGCTACCGCTCGCAGTTGGCGGGCTGGAAGTTCAAGTACCTGCCCGAGGTCGAGTGCCCCTCCGAGCTGCCCATCGAGATGACCGCCTTCAAGACACAGCAGGCGCGCTGGGCCAAGGGGCTCATCCAGACCAGCATCAAAGTGCTGCCCAAGATGTTCAAGGCGAACGTCCCGCGGCGCATCAAGGTCGAAGCCGTCTATCACCTCACCGCCAACCTGAGCTACCCACTGATGATCGTCATGTCGGTGCTGCTGCTTCCCGCCATGGTCTGCCGCTTCTATCAGGGCTGGTTCCAGATGCTGCTGATCGATTTTCCGCTCTTCACCGCTTCCACCTTCTCCATCGCTGTCTTTTACCTGATGGCGGAGCGCGAGCTCTTCCCCAAAACCTGGATGAAGACCTTTCTCTATCTGCCGTTTCTGATGGCCCTAGGCATCGGACTCACGGTCACCAACACCAAGGCGGTCATGGAAGCGCTGTTCGGCATCAAGAGCCCCTTTGTGCGGACGCCCAAGTACCGCGTGGCCAAGAAGGGCGAAAAATCCCAGGCCGCCAAGTACCGCAAGCGGCTGGTGCTGGCTCCGTGGATCGAGATACTCATCGGTTGCTACTTTTTTGCCGCCATCCTCTACACTTTCTCCAACCATAACTATTTCACCGCCCCATTCCTGATTCTGTTCGTCATCGGCTACTGGTACACCGGCCTGATGAGCCTGCTCCAGGGCCGCTTCGAGCGCTGGCGTACAGGCTCTGGCGCCAACACAGACGAGTCCAGCCCCAAGCCATTCCCGGTGGGGGTGTGAAGCAATGGACTATGACTAGCTGCATTGAGTTTCAGCAGGTTCTGCGGCAGAACGCCGGCTGAAAGAGGCGCACGTTGCAAGACAGCGCAAATGCATTCTTGAGCACTCCGTACGGTTTCGCGATCTTTTTCGTGGCGCTGTGGTGCTTTATTTGCTTTTTTATCAGTATTCTTGGTGGTTGGCACTCGCTTTCCGGGCGATTCTGCGCGCAGGCCGCGCCCTATGGAGAAACGAAGACCGCCGGACCGTTTTTCTACGGCGTGAAAATGCGGTTCAGAGTTAACTACGGCAATGTCATCCGTTTAACAGCAACCGAAGACGCGCTCGATATTTCAATACTTTTCCTGTTCCGCATCGGTCATCCTCCCCTTTGTATTCCCTGGACGGAAATCAAGATGGCCGAAACGAAGTTTCTGTGGCGGCGGCACGTGTTTCTCATGCTGGGCAATGAAGAGAAAATCCGTATGCGTATCTCCGAGCGCATGGCGCGCAATCTGGGAATCATGGCGCGAATTCCGAATGCATCAACCTCCAATTGATCATTCAGATGGAGTGACGAATCAGCCCTTAGCCCCCTCCGTTACAATAGATATCAACCGCTTGCCGCGCCGCTGCTTGCAATTTCCGGCCCGTCAGGCGCATCGGAATATTATGCTAACCAAAAACTTGCCCGAAGCCCTTACCTTTGACGATGTACTGCTGGTGCCTTCCTACAGTGACGTGGTGCCCGTGCAAGTCAGCACGCAAACCCAATTGACTCGCGATATTACGCTGAACACTCCGCTGCTTTCCTCGGCCATGGATACTGTGACCGAGTCGCGCATGGCCATCGCCATGGCGCAGCAGGGCGGCATCGGCGTTGTCCATCGCAATCTAACCATCGCCGATCAGGCCGGCGAGATCGACAAGGTGAAGCGCTCGGAAAGCGGCATGATCGTTGACCCGGTCACCATTGGCCCGGACCAGATGATAGGCGACGCGCTTGAAGTGATGCGGCGCTACAAGATCTCCGGCGTGCCGGTGACGCAGGGTCATCGGCTTGTGGGCATTCTTACCAATCGCGATCTGCGCTTTGAAACCCGTACCGACATCCCCATCGGCGACGTGATGACCAAGAAAGACCTGATCACCGTCCCAGTCGGCACCACGCTTGAAGAGGCCGAGCAGATACTGCATGTGCACCGCGTGGAGAAGCTGTTGGTGGTCGACGATCAGTACAACCTGAAGGGCCTGATTACGGTCAAGGACATCCAGAAAAAACTGAAATACCCCAACGCCAGCAAGGATGAAAAAGGCCGTCTGCGCGTGGCCGGAGCCATAGGAGCCACGGGCGACTATCTGGAACGCGCGGCGGAGCTCGTGCGGGCGCGCGTGGACGTGCTGGCCATCGACTCGGCGCACGGACACTCGTCGCGCGTTCTGGAAGCGGTGCGCGACGTGAAAAAGGCCTTCCCGAATGTGGCCCTGATGGCCGGCAACGTGGCCACTTACGAGGGCGCGCTGGCGCTGATCGACGCCGGCGCCGATGTCATCAAGGTCGGCATCGGCCCCGGCTCCATCTGCACCACGCGCATGGTCACCGGCGCGGGAATGCCGCAGATTACCGCCATCGCCGAGGCCGCGCGCGCCGCGCGCGAGCACGGAATTCCGGTGATCGCCGACGGCGGCATTAAATATTCCGGAGAAATCACCAAGGCCATCGCCGCCGGGGCAAGCTCCGTGATGATAGGCTCGCTCTTTGCCGGCGTGGACGAGAGCCCCGGCGAGACCATTCTCTACCAGGGCCGCAGCTTCAAGAGCTATCGCGGTATGGGCTCGCTGACCGCCATGGGCCAGGGTTCGGGCGAACGATACTTCCAGAGCACCGACGACCTGGCCAGCGCCGAGTTGGGCAGCGAGGGCGTTGTCCAGCGCGAGCGCGCCAGTCAGAACCGGCTGGCCAAGTTTGTCCCCGAAGGCATTGAAGGGCGCGTACCATACCGTGGACCGCTCGAAGCTATGGTCTTCCAGTTGGTTGGCGGCCTGCGCTCAGGCATGGGCTACCTGGGCTGCCGCAACATCGCGGAGTTGCAGGAGAAGGCGCAGTTTGTGCGCATCAGCGGCGCCGGCCTGCGCGAAAGCCATGTCCACGACGTGATCATCACGCGTGAAGCGCCCAACTATCACGTCGAATAACGCGGAAAGCAGACACAACAAAACCCCGCCCAGTCAGGACGGGGTTCGCGTCAATCTTGAATTTCACTCCTGAATTTCAGCCGTCAATACAGCCCGGCCAATTCCAGCGGGCAATCAGGCCGCCGCTCTCAGGCCTTGGCGATCTTGCCGCTCTTGATGCAGCTTGCACACACTCTGATCCGCTTGGCGTGGCCGTTCACCAGCGCCTTCACTGCCTGCAGATTCACGCTCCAGCGCCGCCGTGTGATGTTGTGGGCGTGAGAGATATTATTGCCGAACTGCGGGCCTTTCCCGCAGATGTCGCATACTTGTGCCATTGCTTTGCTCCAAACTTTGGTCTTTCGCGCCGCCGGGACCAGTCGCCTTCGAGCTGCCACTTCAGATGCGCTCAATCCGGGTCTGTCCAGCAGAGCAGCCAGCGGGGCGCAATAAGACACACGCCTCCGGCAGCTTGCCGAATCTCCATTATACCCGGAACCAGCCGCTGGGCCAAGCCGCGCCCTCGCCGGGCATTTCATTCAGCCAAAACGATTTCCGCCGCGGGGAAGTCCGGTGCCTGAGCAGGCATTGTCGAGCTGCGGCGCCGGGTGCGGTTCAGAATTTCGTCCCTTTGTTGAAGTCGGAGGTGATGGCGGCATTTACGCCGGCCATGCAGGCTGTATCGGAGAAGATGAGGCCCAGTTCGCGGTTGTCGTTTAGCGAATCGGTGGAGAAGTTTTCCGAACCCACAAACAGCTTTGCCTGCGCCGTGCCGTAGTCAGCCAGTACAGTCTTGGCGTGGATGTAATAGCCGGTCTTGGAGCTGAAAATGGCTATTTGCGCACCAGCGGCTTTGAGAGCGTTGAGGACGGAGGAGTAGGCGCCGTTGAGATTCTCCTGGACAAGGGTGACGGCGACGCCGCGCTTGAGAGCCGCTTCGACCGCGGACTGGATGCCGGTGTCGTCGAATTCCTCCTGCGAAATGAGCAGAGTTTTGGCCGCTCCGTTGATCAGCGCGAGCAGTGCGGAGCGGGAGTTGGTGGGGCTCCAGACAAGATTGTCGCCGGTCGGCGCAGTAATTGTTGCGTCGGTGAAATCGGCGTTGAAGGTCGCCTCGATGGCAGCCACATCGGCGGCGTCGTTGGTAATCACGGCGAAGTCGCGGGTGGTCGAGTAGTCCTCCGGGGTCAGATTGAGGGTCATGATCGCCGACGTAGCCCCATCCACTGTAATGGTCTTCTGGTGGGTGCATTTGTAGGTGGGGTTAGCCCAGTGGACAGCGACCTTTCCAGTGGTCAGTGTGTTGTAGGCTGTGGTGTTATTGGCCTTCTCGTTGTTCTGGTCGAGGATCACCCGGACCGTCACTCCGGAGCCGGCGGCCTTGGCAAGCATGGTGGTAACCGTGGTGTCAGAAAGCTCGTACATGGTCATGTCAATGGACTTTTTGGCCGAGGAAAGCAGATTGTAGATTGGCGTCAGGCCCTGATCGGGCTCTGTCACCAGCGTGTAGGTGGTGGCGCCGGAAGCGGGCGTGGGCGTGGGAGCAGGATGCTGCGGCTCAGGATGCTTTTGTTCCTGACCTTCCGGGCCGGGAACGGGGATGTTTGTGTGTCCCATGATCTCCTCCTTTGAAGAAGCCGATTGAGGTTCAGGTGCTGCCGGGGGAAGCCCGGCGGGGAAAATCGCCATCTTGCCCGAATTCGCGAGGTGCGGCCTTGAGGTTTCAGGGGATGGAATCTCACCCAGCCTCATACTGGCTCTCACGCGCCGATTTTATCGCCATCTATTCAAATTTAAGAAGGAAATTCCATGAAATCGCCATGAATCGCGAGCCGGCGAGTCAACGCCGCTGTCGAGGCCGTATGCCAGAGTACCTGGCCACCGAATAACGCAACGGTAAAACACACGACTTTAGTAACCTTGACGCCCCGGTGTGGGCGGAGTTAAAACCTTATGCAACATAATCATGGCGTTGATTTTGCAACCAACTGCGGAGGAATCAGGAGAACCATGCACAAGCAGATGATGGGATTGGTATTCTGCGTCGCGGTCCTCGCGATGAGCGCGACCGCGCAGACGACGGTCACAAACAATAACGACGGTACGGCAGGCACAATTCCGGTGTATACGGGGAGCGCCACTCTCGGTAACTCGGTGATTACGCAGTCGTCCACCAAGGTCGGTATCGGCACAACAACTCCATATTCGGCCCTGGATGTCGACTTGCCGAGTGGGGGTCAAGACGGATTGACCCTCTCTATACCAACAGCCGGCAATGCGCCATTCCTGACCTGGAAGACCGGTGATTCGTCCTACAACCTCTTCAGTATGCGATATTACGGCGGCGCTGGAGGGTTTTTCACGATAGGGACGGTGACGGCGGAGGGTTCACAAGGGCGCTTAGCATTTCCGCAGCAAGCGGAAACGTCGGCATTATGACGAACAATCCTCTGTATTCCCTTGACGTCAACGGCGAGATACATTCTTATGGCGGTTTCGTCTTTCCCGACGGCACCACGCAGAGCACAGCATTCATCCCCGCCAATTGCGGCGCAGACTATGCCGAGTCGGTCGGTGTGAGCGGGGACCGGACGAAGTATGAACCGGGCGACATTCTGGTCATCGACCCCGACGCACCCGGCAAGTTCCTCAAATCCAATCAGGCGTATTCGACGTTGGTAGCTGGCATCTATTCCACCAAGCCCGGTTTTGTTGGCAGACTACATCCTGAAGACGCCAATGCCGACAAGACCGAAGTTCCGATGGCCATGGTGGGCCGGGTTCCCACCAAGGTAACGGCGGAGAATGGTCCTATCAAGGTCGGTGACCTGCTGGTAGCTTCTTCCACGCCGGGCCGCGCCATGAAAGGCACCGACCGCACCCAAATGCTGGGCGCCGTGGTCGGCAAGGCGCTCGACTCACTGGATTCCGGCACAGGCGTCATCGAAGTGCTGGTTACCTTGCAGTAGCGGCGGAGCGGCTTTTCCGGCTATCGCCAACAGCCTCGGACCAACGTACAACAGCTATTGCATTGGAGATATTTGATGAAGACTTCGATCTTGCATCTTTCATTTGTTTTGCTTGCCAGCTTTAGCCTAGCAGGCACATTTTCAATATTTGCCTACGGGCAACAGCCCCCAACGGGTCAAAGCGGATCGGGCGTTGGCCTCGCCGCCTGTGATAACCCGCCGTGTGTAATGCCGTCATACGGCCCAGGACTTAGTACAGGCCAGAAGCATCCAATGCCAACGCCGCTAACACCGGAGCAACAACAGGCACGGAATGAGCAGTTTCGATATGAAGACCTGTTCTCTACCATTGCCTTCTACGAGAGGAATGCGCAGTCCGAGGATGCGGCTGGTCACGCAGAGACGGCGGCTGGTTGGAAGGGTTATTTTGCGAAGAAGTCTGGCCTTACCACGGACGAGGCAGAAACGGTAAAGAAAATTGCAGAGGAGTACTTAAAAGAACGGGAGATAAGGCAGAAGAACTACAGAGACGCGGTGCTAACGGCTAGATCATTACCTCACACGGTTCGCCCGTCGAGGATGAACACACCAGCAATCGCCGAAGCGCAAGACGCGATTGAGGGATTGTTCCCCAGCGCGAAGGCCAAGTTGGTCTCCGTGCTTGGTTCGCGCTCGTACACGCGCCTTGATGGTTATACGCTCCACATGCATGACAATGCGAGGAGGCTTTCTTCCCAGCAGGTCCCACAATCAAATCCTGACGCAAAGAATAGTTCTGCCCTCCCGGACGCTAAGGGGATCGACAAATGAAACGTATCGCTGTCCTTCTCTGCGTTCTGACCTATCTCCTGCCTTGTGCCCAAAGATCGCTAGCACAGGCAACAGCTTATTTGACTGAAGACGAGACGCTAGTGAACGGCGTACTCGGAATCCAATTGGACTGCCACGCCTACGGTTCCTGGGACCTAGATGGTAGTGGCCAGGATTATGCAGGGGTCAGTATTGGCGGATCCACATACCATGGCTGCCAACTGAATGACCCGAACGGCCAGTACAACTATCTCGACTCAGGCGGTCCCTATGCAGGCGACCCACTAAGTGAGCTTGTAGGACTTCCAGTTACCGTCTCCGGAACCTGGGACTATTGGGCGAGCTTTTGGATATGGATGTGGGAGTGTGACCCGGACTCCGAGGACTGCCAAGGATATTCCAATGATGATTATTGGGGTTACACGCTAGGTGACGCTGGCTATCCCGTCGAATGTGGGTTGAACGGGGACACTTGTTATGGCGATTATGATGGCACTTACTACCTCACAAATTACTCCGGACTTGAGTACGCCTACTCGGGAGATTCCAGCACGGGAGACTTCGGCACCTTCTACGTTGACGCCCTGGCCATCGACGTTACGCCAGGGTACTACACATTGGACGGAGGCGGGCAGGTTACATTCACAGCGGATGCAAGCAATACCGCAATCTTTTTGCCATTCTTTCAATGGACACTCGTGAGCGGTCCTGGCAGCGGGGTGGTTTCTGGGTCGTCTGACCAGAACTACACGTACACGGCTCCGGCACAAATCACTTCTGGAAACACTACCGCGACGGTGAAGGGCTGCATCACGAACCTGACCACTTCTCCGGTGTGTCAAACGGTAACGATTGACCTGCTCCTGGAAACGATCAGCGTGGATAATCCAAATCCCAACGTACTGCTCGCAAATGGGTCGACTGCCTCTCTACAGGCGAACATAACCAATGGCACGGAAAACGCGACAGCTACTTGGACATCCGCGTTGGGCGTAAGCATACCGTCTGGCCTTAGCACCACGTACACAGCGCCTGCTGCGTCGACCGCTCTTTTCCCCAGTTCCAATACGGCGACTGACAATATAACGGCAACCGTTCAGGGGAGCAGTCCCGCTGTAAGCGCCGCCACGTCGCTGACACTTGTTGAGCCGGTCAGCATCACGAGTGTTTCCCCGGCGGCTTGGACGGCAGGGACGACAATTCCTACGGTCACCATCACAGGAACCGGATTCAGCGCGAATTCTCTCGTGACGATCAGCAGCCCAAGTTGGCCGCTGATGACCTACACATGTACTCCAACGGCATCCCCGACCACGATCACGTGTAGCGTCACCATACCGGCCAACTTGGCCAATATGACGGCGTCGCAACCGGCAACGATCACGGTGAGCACGACGACCAGTGGGCTTACCAGCGCGGCTACTTCCAATGCGATTAGCATTGCGCCGGTTGTTTACACGTATGGCATCAGTCTTACCTCGACCTCCTCTTCCTTGACGTATGGGTATACGTCAACGATCGTTCCCATCGTGACCTGCAAGACGAGTACGGGAGTGGCCTGCGCCAGCGGCGTTTATAATCCGCAACTGGCCAACTTTAGCATCATCAACGGGCCTGGCTCTCTTTCCAGTACAAGCAATGCAGCTTCGACGACGTATACGGACACTGCATTGATTGGCTACCCGGCGCTCAATGCTACAGTACAGGGATGCGCGTCGGCACAGACCAGTGCTTGCGCTACGACGAATATCAGCGTTCAAGCGACGACGATTTCGCTTAATCCTGCGACGGTTTCCGCTCCGCTGGCAGGAGGAACGAAGCAGAGTTTCAGCGCAAACATCCAGAATCAGGGCACGGCCACAGGACTTACCTGGACGTTATCAGCTTCTCCGTCCAGCGCCGCGCCAGGAACGCTGACCTCGGCCACCACGGCCATAACAGGCTCGCCCACGTCAGGAACAAGCGCGAACACATACACTGCCCCAAGTACGATCACGACTCCGACCACTGTCACGCTGAATGCTTGCATGACGGCGAATACAAGCATCTGCGCGACTCCGGTCTCCATAACGCTCAACCCGCTGCCAACATTCAGCGTCACGGCAACCAACAACAACCCTTCTCAGACGGCCTTGTCTCTGGGCCATTCGATGAGTTACACCGTCAATGTGTCGGCGCTCTATGGGTTTACTGGGACGGTGACACCCTCGGTAGGCGGCTTGCCTGCGGGAGTGACGGCCAGCTTTTCTCCCGCTTCCATCGCCACATCGGGAAGCTCAACGCTGACGCTTACCTCGGCGTACAGCCAGTCCACCTACATCGGAAATTCCACGGTCACCGTGACCGGAACTGGCGGTGGCTTGGCGAACTCCACGAACTTTGCGCTCACAACCCAACCCTTGCAGTATAAAGGCGACTGCGGTGTTCAATAGGCTGATTAGGAGTGCGATGTACCAAAAAACCGGCCCGCTTCTCAATATGAGGAGCGGGCCGATTGTTGTTGCGGTTAAGTTGCGTTACGCTTTGGCGGAGGTCAGCGCGCCCAGGTCGGCGGCTAACTTCTCGGTGGAGAAGGCTTCGATCAAATCGCCTTCCTTGATGTCGTTGAAGCCGCTGAGGCCGATGCCACACTCCATGCCGTTGGTGACTTCGCGGGCGTCGTCCTTGAAGCGCTTGAGGGAGCTGACCTTGCCCTTGAAGAGCTGTTCGTCTCCGCGCATGACCTTGATCTCCGCATCGCGGCGGATCACGCCGTCCTGCACGCGGCATCCGGCGATGGTGCCGATCTTCGGAATTCTGAAGACGTTGAGCACTTCGGCGCGGCCGATGTAGTTCTCTTTGAAGACGGGTTCGAGCAGCCCGAGCATGGCCAGGCGCATTTCATCCTGGAGTTCGTAGATGATGGAGTGGAGGCGAATCTGGACGCTTTCCTGCTGCGCCAGCTCGGCGGCCTTGCGTTCCGGGCGGACGTTGAAGCCGATGATGATGGCGTTGGAGGCGGTGGCTAGCAGAACGTCGCTCTCCGTAATGGAACCGACGCCTGAGTGGATGACCTTGACGCGCACCTTCTCGGTGGACATGAGCACCAGCGAGTCGGCCAGCACCTCGACCGAGCCGGTCACGTCGCCCTTGATAATCAGCGGCAGATCCTTCACACCGGCGGTGCGAATCTGCTCCGCCAATCCTTCCAGCGAGACTCTGGAACTCTTGGCGAGTTGAGAGTCGCGCTCCTTCATCTTGCGATACTGTGCGATCCCCTTGGCCTTGTCGCGGTCGGCG
>Ga0224553_1000806_pt1 | contig 12457 bp, 8 predicted proteins | sample 714S21014metaG_FD_179897 | JGI IMG/M metagenome (GOLD analysis project Ga0224553, IMG submission 179897) | Peat soil microbial communities from Stordalen Mire, Sweden - 717 S2 10-14 | ecosystem: Environmental > Terrestrial > Soil > Wetlands > Peat | place: Sweden: Norrbotten County, Stordalen... | reverse complement strand
TGCATGCTGATGACGCTCTCTTCCATGCCGGTGATCTCGGCTACGCTGGTCACCTTGCGCGTTCCATCGCTCATGCGCGTGGCCTGCACGACGATCGTAATGGCGGATGCTATCTGCTGACGAACCGATTTCTCGGGCAGGTTCATATTGCTCATTGCGACCATCGATTCGAGCCTGGAAATGGCATCGCGCGCCGTGTTGGCGTGAATCGTGGTCATCGAACCTTCATGTCCCGTATTCATGGCCTGCAGCATGTCAAAGGCTTCTTCTCCGCGCACCTCGCCCATAATAATGCGGTCGGGGCGCATGCGCAGGCAGTTGATCAGCAGTTGGCGCTGGCGAATCGCCCCCTGCCCTTCAATGTTCGGCGGACGGGTTTCCAGGCGCACGATGTTCTCCTGCGCCAGGCGCAGTTCGGCGGCGTCTTCGATAGTGACAATGCGCTCGTTGCGCGGAATGTACTGCGAAAGGATGTTCAGAAAGGTGGTTTTGCCGGCGCCGGTGCCGCCCGAGATGAGGATGCTGATCCTGGCCTTCACCGCGGAGGAAAGCACCTCCATCATCTCCGCCGAAACGCTCTTCAACTGAACCAGTTGATTGGCCGCCAGGGGGCCTGTCCCGAAGCGGCGGATAGACAGGGAAGGTCCATCCAGCGCCAGCGGCGGAATGATGGCATTGACGCGGGAACCATCGGGCAATCGCGCATCGACCATCGGCGAGGACTCATCCACGCGGCGGCCCACGCGCGACACGATACGGTCGATGATCTGCAACAGGTGGTGATCGTCACGGAAGGTCGTATCCACCCTTTGCAGCAGCCCGCCCTTCTCAATGAACACATGATCCTTGTCATTGACCAGGATGTCTGAAATCTTCGCATCCCTCAGCAGGGGCTCCAGCGGGCCAAGGCCGAAAACCTCATCGAGCAGATCCGCCTGTATCTTTTCCTGCTCGTCGAAGTTCAGGGGCACCCGCTGGTCGGCAATAATCTCCTTTACAATGCCGGCTACCGCCTGGCGCGCCTGACTCGAGTTGACACGCGACAGTTTCTCCAGATCCAGCTTGGAGATCAGGGTCCTGTGTATTTCCGCCTTGTACTTTTCCAGGTTCAGAAGTTCCACGTTCCTCCTCCCACTGCGACAGAATGCTCGTCCGCTCGGCCATCATTGCAAACAGGTGCCCATGACCAAAAGACGGGAAGGAGCCAGAAGGCTCGTCACCCGCCCAGAGTGAAGGTCACGCTCACCGTGGTTTCGACTTCCACCGGCTCTCCATCGAGCAGGTAGGGCCTGTAACGCCAGGTCCTCACGGCATCCAGCGCGGGCTGCCGCAGCATGGTCGGTCCGTTGACAACACGAAGATTTGTGATCAATCCGGCCTTGGAAATCGTGGCTTGAATCACCACCGTGCCTGATACCCGGGCTTCCTTGGCAATCTGCGGATAAACCGGCGCGGTCTTCTGGATCAGCAAACCGCCGGCGACGCCTGCCGAAATGTTCATCACCCTGGGAGCTGCAACTTTCACGTTGGGCCCATTCCGCTCACTGAAAACGCTGCCCCCCGCGCCGCTGCCCAGGCCTTCCATGCCAGCCCCAAAACCCGAAGAGGGCGGCGGTTCCTTCCCGGCCAGCATCTTGAGGTCAGTCGGAATCCGCGAAGGCGCGTTGAGTTGACTGTTCATCACATCCGACCGTGAGCGCAGCGTACGGTCCGGCCCTGTGGCCGCTGGCACCGCAGCCGTCGTGGCCGCTGGTAAATTCGTTGGTGCCGGCAACACCACGTTCGTCGTCGTCGGTTGCGCAACAACCGGAGGCTTCGGTATAACCTGCCCCGGCCGCAACCGGGTATAGCCCAGCGCACCGAGAATAAGCAGAACCGCAACAGAACCGATAGCGGCAAACGTCAACATCCCCTTACGCCTGCCCTTGCCATTGTCCTCGCGCTCGGCCTTCTGCTTCTCAACTGCCACCTTCACGCCATCGGACTTGCGTGGCTGAAAAAGCTTCTCAACATCCTCGTAGGCCGCTGCCGGTCTGCTCGATCCGGCGTTATGCGGCCGACCCGCCACGGGTGACACGACGACGCGCGCCGTCGCGTGCCTGGCTGGCTGAACTGCGGGAGCTTCCCCGCTATCCCACTCGCTGAAATCAGCGGGAAGCGTTGCGGGTTGCGCCTTCTCTATTTCTTCTGGAGGTACCATTGTCCATCGGCTCCCTTCACATAGGTAGCGCCTTTGTAAGTACGCGTTTCACCTTCGCCCTGCTCGTTGGGTGTGTCGCCTGGTTGCGTCTCCTGCTTCGCGCCGGAGAGGTCAGAGCGGTCTTCGTTGGAATCAGCCATTGCAGGCATCAGCGATGCGATGTTAGGCAGCCCCTCCACCACCAGTGAAATAGAGCTTTGCGCCGTGGTATAGTCCGCGGCGTCCGTTGGGGTGAAGGTTACTGAGAGTATATGCGTTCCCGCTGCAATCACGGTACCCCCGGCGGGAGTATAGGCGAATGTTCCTGGAATCAATGACGTGGCATTGAGTTGAGTGGCGCTGAGAGCGGTGCCGTAGGAAATAGCCGCCGGTGTCGGCCAGGTGACGATGGGCGTGGCCTTGGTGACAGTGAGCGATACGGTGGCCTGCGCCGTTGTGTTGTCCGCGCTGTCTTTCGGCGTGAAAACCACCGAAAGAGTATGGGTTCCCGCCGAAAGCATTTCTCCCAGAGCGGGAGTGTAGGCGAAGCTTCCCGTCACCGATGCCGTAGCGTTCAGTTGGGTGGCGTTGAGCGGAGTGCCGTAGGAGATTGCCGCGGGCGTCACCCAGGTGATGGCAGGCTTTGCCTTGGTGACTGTGAGCGACACGGAAGCCTGCGCCGCGGGAAAATTGGCGTCTGTCGGAGTAAAGGTTACCGAGAGCGTATGCGTCCCCGTTGCCAGCACCTCTGGCGCGGCAGGAGCGTAGACGAATTTTCCCGGAAGCGAAGCCGTCGCATTCAGTTGGGCGGCGCTGAGCGCCACGCCGTGGGCGATGGAGGCCGGCGCCGGCCACGTGATCATGGTCGGCTTTGCCTTGGCGACCGTAAGCGACACAGTAGCCTGCACCGCGGCATAGTCTGTGGTATCGGTCGGAGTGAAGGTTGTCGTGAGTGTATGCGTCCCCGCCGCCAGCACTTCGCCCACAGCGGGAGCATAGGAGAATTTTCCCGAAACCGACGCGCTGGCATTGAGCTGAGTCGCGCTGAGCGGGGTACCGTAGGCGATAGGAACAAGGGCCGGCCATGTTACTACAGGCGTCGCCTTGGCCACCGTAAGCGACACGGCAGCCTGCGCCACGGTGTAGTCCAAGGCGTCCGCCGGGGTGAAGGTCACCGAAGGCGTATGCGTCCCTGCCGCCAGCACGGCGCCTACGGCGGGAATATATACGAACTTTCCCTGAACCGGTGACGTGGCATTCAGTTGACTGGCGCCCAGCGGGGTGCCGTAAACAATCGGGGCAGGAGTCGGCCACGTGAGGGCTGGCGTCACCCTGGTGACACTGAGCGATACCTCTGCCTGGGCCGAAGCGTAGTCCGTCGCGTCCGTCGGAGTGAAGGTTGCCGAAAGCGTATGCGTTCCCGTTGCCAGCACCGTGGTTGCGGCAGGAGTGTAGACGAACTTTCCAGGAACCGATGCCGTGGCATTCAGTTGACTGACGCCCAGCGGGGTGCCGTAGGCAATTGAAGCAGGCGTCGGCCATGTGATATCTGTCTTTGCCTTGGAGACTGTAAACGGCACGGCGGCCTGCGCCGTGGTGTAGCCTGAACCGTCTGTCGGAGTGAAGATGGCCGTCAGCGTATGCACTCCTGCTGCCAGCATGGCGCCTTCTGCGGGGGTATAAACGAACCTTCCCGGAACCGATGCAACGGCATTCAGCTGAGTCGTGCTGAGCGCGGCGCCGTAAGTAATCGGGGCAGGCGTCGGCCACGCAATGGCTGGCGTTGCTTTAGTCACAGTGAGTGTCGCGGAGGCCCGCGCCGTGGTGTAGGCCGACGTGTCCGCAGGCGTGAAGATTACCGACAGCGTATGCACTCCCGCGGCGAGCATCTCGCCTGCCCCAGGGGCGTATACGAATTTCCCCGGAACCGATGACATGGCGCTGAGCTCACTTGCGCCGAGCGCGCAGCCATAAGCAATAGGAGTGGGCGTCGACCATGCGATGCCAGGCGTGCTCTGAATCACTCTTACTTCAGGCGCTGCCTCTGGCGCCCTCTCTGCTGGCGTTCTCTCTGCCTGCGTTTTCTCCAGCCGCCATTCCCCATCCGGGCCCTTTACATAGGTGGCGCCTTTGTAGACGCGTGTTTCCGGCCCAACCTGTGGCTTGGCGGCGCTGACACTCGGAGTTTCTTTCAGGTGCCATTCGCCGTCCGCGCCCTTCACATAGGTGGCGCCCTTATAAGCACGTGTTTCAGGCTCAACCTGCTGGCTCGGGGTGCTGGCGATCTGCCGCGTTTCCTGCTTCGTCTCCGCACGAACCGTGCGATCTGGTTTGTCGATTGGTGTGACCTGTTTCTGCGTTCCCGCCGTTAGCACGCGGCCCGCCGGAGCGGCAGGGGCGGCCTTCTCAGGAATCTTCGCCTTGGCCTCAGGCTTGGCGAAGGCATTGTCCGGGCCGGAGCCCAGCCCTAGCTGCGTCAGCGACGACTCATCCCTCGGGGCAGACGCCTTCGATGAAAAGCCTCTGCTGAAGCTCTTGAGACTGAAGCCTGTCCTCTTCTCCGGGATCGCCGGCAGGCCGCAAGCGGTCCGGGCCATCTGCCGAATCAGCCGGGATATGGGCGAGTCTTCCAGCGCCAGCGGAATCGCGGTGGTCTGCATACGCTGCACGGCGCTGAAGTCGTTGGGAATCTTCCACTGCGCCGGCCGGGTGAGCGCCTTTGTAATTTGGTCTTCGGCAACGCCCATGGTGCGAGGCTCAAACCGGTTGAGTACGATCTCCAGTTTGGGAATCCCGGTCGAGAAGAACTGCGTGATCAGCCGATTTGAGTTGCGCAGTCCGGCGATGCCGGCCTGAATGACCAGATAGACCGTCGAGCCGTCCTTGAACAGGCTCGTCCCCATCAAATCCAGCCTGGAACCCATATCGACAACCACGTTCTCGAAGTCCTGCCGCGCGACTGCGACCAGCCTGTCGATGGCGTCAGTGGAGGCCTCATACGTGGGAAACTTGCCGGGCGCCGCCAGCACGGAGACTCCCGAACTATGCTTGACCAGCAACTTCGAGAGAAAGCTCGAATCCAGCCGCGCGGAATTCTGAAGTGCATTGATCGTCGAGTATTCGGCAACCACCCCCAGATTGAGTCCGGCGTCTCCCAGCGGGAGATCGAGATCGATCAACAAAGTGCTTTGGCCCGACTCCTTAGCCAGGGATACCGCAAAATTGCAGGCCAGCGTGGTCGCTCCGTCGCCGCCCTTGGCGCCGAGAAACACCAGCAGCCTGCCGCTCGCCTTCTTCGGAAGGCGCATTGCAGGACGGCGGGCAGAGGCCCGAACCAGAGCTTCCGCCATCGTACTCTGAGAAAAGGGTAGCGTCAGAAACTCTCTGGCGCCCGCGCGCATACAGTGGACCAGAAGCTCCGAATCAGCCTTCACTGAATAGACCATCACCGTCGCCGTACCTTTGGCGCAGATGCTCTCTACCAGTTCCAGGGCGTATTCGGGGTTGCTGTCCAGGTCAATGATGATGACGTCGTAATGCTGCTCCAGCAGCTTTGGCACATCGTCCAGGCTAGGAGGATACGAAGAGAACTCACGGATTTCGCCCCCCTGGCAACCGGCCAGTGCAGTGGCCGCCGCCTTGCGGCGCTCTTCGTCCGGGCCGATCAGCGCAATCGACAGCATATCGCCGCCCAGAGAGTCCGGATACTGATCATCGAGATAGTGAGAAGAGTCTGGATTCACGGGATTGTTGCCCCCTTCCGCTTGTGACTTTCCTCGCGGGTTTGACGAAAATTGGTAAGACGATTGCCAGTTGGACATGATACCTAGCTCCAAATCCTCAACGTGCAAAAAAGGACAATAGCGTTCCAATGGCGATGGCCGGAGCGTAAGGCATCCTGCGCTTCAGCGGATTGGCCAGAGTCAGCTCCGGATCACGCTTCATTCCGCGCTGCTTCAACCCAAAAACAAGATCGCTCGCGCCGGTGAACAACTCCTTGAAAAACCCGCCAAACGCGGCCCAGCACAGCACCATAATTCCTCCTGCCATGCCGGCGTACACCATTGCGAAAAACAATTGCATCGGACCTATCCAGGCCCCCAGCGCGGCGCACAGCTTCAGGTCCCCCCCTCCCATGCCGCCCAGCCAGAACAAAAAACCGAAAACCAGAAGGCCAAGACCCAGACCCGCAAAGCTCTGGCCAAGACCATGCCACCCAAAGCCGTGCATGTTCCCCTGCCAGTCGGGACGCCAAGGGGAAACCACAATCCCCGCCAGTAGAAACGGAATTACCAGCCAGTTAGGGATGCGGCCACTGCGCATATCCGTAAACGTCGCCACAAAAAGCACGACCAGCGTTGGCCACCATGCAATCGAGTGCATTTCCCCATATTCCTTCCCCCCAACCTCCGGGAGACCGCTTTATAGCAATTCCATGACCATTTATTGCAATTGTCGCGCCAAACCGAAAAAACTCAAAAACCGCCCGAAATCATAGAGTTGACAACCTCTGTCTAGGCGGGTGTACACGGATGTTTACGGAGATGCGCCGTAGAGTGAAGCGGGTCGTATACACCCTCCAGATGCTCAGCGCAGGAACCTCCTGCGCCGCATTTCGGAACCCCGTGCAAGTGCGCAGAGGGAAAAAGGATACAGTCCAGAGACCTTTCCCAAGCGCGCTGAACATTTAGTACCTAAAATCCGTGTTACTATCGATACCTCCATGATACACTAAAGTGACGTGAATATGGCTCGACTGAATCCGCGATCAGCGGCACAGCTTTCGCTTCGCCCTCGTTGTAAATGAGCTCCAGCGGTGCCAACTGATTGAAAATGAAAGGCATGTTTCTTATGTCGAATCAGGCCCGCTTTTTAAGCCGGACAGAGAAATTCGCTGGACAGCTCGTAGGCTTGTAACCTCTCGCTGGTTGAGGTACCTAAAATGGTCCGCTTTGGACAAAAGAGTACTAAAATGCTCTCGACACGGCCATCACCCGACGGTAAGATGAGGGGCAAAGTCGGTAACTGTCTATTGCAGGTTGTTTGGTTATCGTCGGCTGGGGAGTTTTCAAGGTGGCATGATCCCGGCGCCAGATAGCTTTCAGCGTCGTTGCCGCGCCTTGAAAGGAATGATCGCAACTCCTCCGCTTCCCCCCTGGAGCCGATTAAATAGCTGGCGGTTTGGCGCTGGCGATTTGGCAACTGGCGGTTTGGCCGCCGGTGATTTGACAGCTAATTGTTGAGAACGGGCCTAGTGATGATCAAGATCGGATTGTATTCGGAAGACCGCACGCTTCATACGCTGCTTTCCTCAGCCCTCGGCAAGGAATTCGAGATCCTGCTCGAGCCGGATGAGGATGGGATGAATCTGCTCCGCGCGGCCGGCGATTGCGATGTCATGGTTCTGGATCTGCATTCAAATCATGATTCGCTGCAAGAGCGAATTGGCTGCACCCAGCGCTTGATTGCAACCAAGGTTCCCGCCGTGGTCATGGCCGACGATGGCCTTCGTTCAACCGCGTTTGAACTGGTTCGGACAGGGGCCTTCGGCTACTGCCGCAGACCGCCCTCGATTCGTGACCTCAAAACCATGCTCAGCCGGGCGTTCGAGAACTCCACGCTCAGGCAGCAACTGCAGACCGTGCAGCAGCAGTTGGAGGTGCCCGGCACTTGCGACCGGATGATCGGTTCCAGTCCCCGGATGCAGCGGGTTTATCAACTGGTGCATCGCGTTACCAACCTCAATGCCTCAGTGCTGGTCACCGGCGAAAGCGGAACCGGTAAGGAACTGATTGCCCGCGCCATTCACAATCTGGGCTCCCGCGCCGATCGGCCGTTTGTCGCCGTTTCCTGCGGTGCCATCCCTGAAACTCTCATCGAGGCCGAGTTGTTCGGCCACGAAAAGGGCGCCTTCACCGGTACGGTGGGTTCGCGCGAAGGCTACTTCGAGCAGGCAGCCGACGGCACGCTGTTCCTGGATGAGATCGGCGATCTGAGCCTGTTCACGCAGGTCAAGCTGCTGCGCGTACTCCAGCAGATGGAATTCTGCCGCCTGGGAAGCAACAAACTCATCCCCTTGCGGGCACGCCTGATCTTCGCCACACACCAGGACTTGGGAAAATTGGTGGCCGATGGAAGATTCCGCCAGGATCTTTTCTACCGCATTAACGTCATGCGGATTGATGCGCCGCCGCTTCAGGAGCGCACCGAAGACATCCCGTGGATTGCCCGGCATTTCCTGCGCCAGTATGGGCAACTATTTCAAAAGCCGATGGAGGATATCGAACGCGATGCGTTGACTCTGCTCCAGAGTTACCAGTGGCCCGGCAATGTGCGCGAACTGGAAAACGTGATGCAGAGGGCCATCATCCTCGCCCCCGGAAATACTGTTCGCGCGGAAGATTTGAGTTTGAACACCGAGGAAGCAGACGTTGACTCGGGCGAAAACGGCGATATCAGTGACATCGTCGATATCGGCGATTACCATCCCGCCGGCTCCTTCGAGCGGCAACTCCGTGACTATAAGGTCAAACTGGCCGAAGCCGCTGTTCGTGAGAACAATGGGAATAAGACACTGGCTGCTCGCAGCCTGTGCATCTCCAGGGCTTATTTGCATCGCTTGATCAGGCTTGGCGAACCCGACACGGCCTTTGATCAGAACCTTCGGGATGTGGAGTCTGCTTGAGCACGGCATCTCCGGTTGCAAGCCGCAAGGCTCACCTCGCGCTCTATCGAATTCTGCATAAGAGCTTCTCGTTTCCCGTCATGCTGGCAGGCCTCCTCGCCGTACTTGCCGTGCTGACCGTTCGGTCGCGTTTTGACGATTCGGATATGTGGTGGCACCTCAAGATGGGTGAAATCATATGGACTACGCACACCATCCCTCTTGCAGATATCTTTTCTTACACAACTAACCATCAATCCTCGATACCGCAGGAATGGCTCGCGCAAGTGACCATTTACGGCGCCTGGAAATGGGCTGGATTTTCAGGCCTGATGTTCTGGCTGTGCTTGCTCACCGCCGTCGTCCTCATCGCCGGATATGGTCTTTGCTCGCTCTACTCCGGAAATGCCAAAGTGGCTTTTCTGGGAGCAATGATTATTTGGCTCTTTTCGACTGTTGGCTTTGCCGTTCGACCGCAGATGATTGGCTACCTATTGCTGATCGCGGAGCTTGTGCTCATCCACCTTGGGCGCACTCGCGATCCGCGCTGGTTCTTCTCGCTGCCCATCCTGTTTGCGCTTTGGATCAACTGCCATGCGTCTTTCATCCTTGGAATTATCCTGGCAGCCGTCATTCTCTTCACTTCCCTTTTCAGCTTTCAGGCAGGCTGCCTGACGGCACAACGTTGGAATCCGCGCGCCCGGCGCATGATGGCGTTTTCGCTGCTGCTTTCGTTGGCGGCGCTGTTCTTGAATCCGGTCGGCATCCGGCAGATTCTCTACCCCATCGATACACTCCTGCATCAGCCCCTCAATCTCAGCAGCGTGAACGAGTGGGCGCCGCTCAACATGACCGAGGAACGCGGCGTGGCGCTGCTGGCCGTCCTGCTATGCATCTTTCTTCTGGTTGCCGTCCGCAGATCCGAGTTGTTCTTCGATGAGTTGCTCTTGCTGGCGATTGGCACTTGGATGGCCGTCAGCCATATGCGGATGCTCTTCCTGTTTGGCATATTGGCCGCGCCGATTCTCTCGCGCCAGCTCTCAACTTCCTGGGAGGGATACGACGCGGAGTCGGATCGCATCTGGCCCAACGCCGTCATGATCGGCGCTTCACTACTGGCGATTTTCCTCGCCTTCCCCGGAATCCGGAATCTGGAAGAGCAGGTCGAGAATCAGAGTCCGCAAAAGGCAGTCGAATTTATTAAAGCCAACCACATCTCAGGGCCCATGTTGAATGATTATGCTTCGGGAGGCTACCTGATATGGGCGGCGCCGGAGTACCCGGTGTTCATCGATGGCCGAGCTGATATCTACGAGTGGTCCGGAGTCCTCGGCGAATTTGGGAGATGGGCGACGCTCCAAAGCGACCCCAATGCGCTTCTTCAGAAGTACAGGATTGGCTTCTGCCTCCTGAACCGCCAATCTCCGATGGCTCGCGTCTTGCCGCTCTTGCATGAGTGGAAGATGGTCTATGCGGACAATAACTCCGAGATCTTCGTGAGAACCGCGCCACTTTAAGTATGAGAGTTATATTCGGGCGGCCCGGCAATCACCAGCCCGCTGTTCTGCCGTCCGTGAATATACCAGCAGCACCAGTTCGTTTCATGCACTTGACTGTCGGCAGGCGCAATCAAATCTCTGTAGGTCACCTTTCCGTACAGAAAGACTCTTTCTTCCCAGGTCTCGATGCGCCTGTACCTTTCCTCCGAGTCACAAAGTCCTCTCACATCATCCCGGCAGAAAGGCTCTATGGGCGTGGATTCACCCGGAAGCAAAATGATTGGGGTGAGCGGTGCATCCGTTTTCTGCTCCTTGTATTCGGGGGTACTGGGAAGGTGCTTCTCGTCGATGGCAATCTTGCTCCCATTCGTGGTTGCGATGATCCTGGCGGGAGTGCGCCCGCGGTTCGTGGCCATCACTGTAAAACTGTTTTCCGCGCTCCTGGATGGCTCCACGGTCATCAGAACCCAGGGCCTTTCTGAATGGATAAGAGCCTGGGCATTCAACAAGGCCGCCTGGGCGCTGGCGGCAGCGGCCTCTGCGGCGGTTTCCGCATAGCCCGTTTGGCGGTCAATCTTTTTCAGCAGAGAAAGCGCCAGCAGGATGCCGACGTATCCCAATATGGCCAGCACCACTGTGGCCGCCCACGTGATTTTGTCGTGCAAGGCCCAGGCCAATGGCGTGGGAGGCGGATTGGCAACCGTGATGTGCTGCACTGGTTCATTGCGGGCGCCGCTTTCGCTATCGATATTTGGCGCTGGGCTGGAGGTCACTGGTGCAGTGGTTGTGGAGGGGGTCGAAACGGGCGGAGTCTGCCGATTTGCGCCGGCGCGGCTGTTTGCCTGAGCATCGGCCGCCGTGTGTGCCTGCATGAGAGTCAGCAGCACCACTGTGATCGCCAAGCCCTTGAGGTTCATGGGGCAAATGTATCACATGCCCCTCTGGAAATTCTGCGCCCGGCGGCCGCTTGCACCTCTGACGGCAATCAGCTACGGCTCCACATCCACGCCCCGCCGGAAGGACACGTATCCCTTGATCTTGCGTGCGGTCGGCTTGGGGTCAGGGTAGTACCACGCCGCGTCCAGGTTATCCTCTCCGTCAACCACCAGCGTCATGTAGCGTGCCTGCCCCTTTACGGGGTCGAGAGAGGTCGTCGTGCTGGGGCGAAAATACTCCCGTTTAAGGCTGGCTTCAGGAAAGTACACGTTGCCATCAACGGTCACCGTCTTCTCACTCTCGGCAACGACTTTGCCATTCCAGATTGCTCGTGCCATAGGTTCCCGGTCACATCCGTTTCTACCCTCTTTCGGCCTCAAAAGCGGCTCCTGCGAGAGTAACGGATACGACAATAGCAGAGATTACCCGCCATGGCGAGTCCCCCGCGTTCGGAAAACCCGGAAGGCCTATTTGGCCTCGGCGATTGTGTCTATGTGAACGCTCTTCTTGCCCGCATCCGTCGTGGCCGTGATGGTCACATGGTCGCCGTAGAATGCCTTCACCGCATCGGGGTTGTCAATGGTCCAGACCGCCTTCATGGCCTCGTCCACAAACACCGGGGCCGCGCCGCCCTCAATGCACTTTTTCACGCACTCTTTTCCTGTCCCGGTATGCTTGGTGCCGCACATCGAGTCGGAGACCCAGCCGTTGATCTTGGTGGAGTTGCCAGCGCCGATCGCAACCGCGGTCAGGCCAAAGACAACTATCAGCAGGGAGACAACACGATTCATAGAAACCTCCAGGGGAATTGGGGTTCTCGAACAATTATTATCTTGCTCCCGCGCACCGAAATTCGGCAAGCATGATCTATCAGGGCTTCGGCGGGTAAGAATACTGGCCGTGCGCCTCTTGCCGTGCGGGCATGCTTTTGCGCCGGGCTTCCACGTTCTTGAGCACCGCCTCATAGCGCTGGGACGCGGCTGAAAACCGGCTCACCAGCTCGGCCGTCTTCATCAGGAATCCCGGATTCTTCTCCCGGATCCCTTCCAGAATGTGCGAAAACTTGGCCAGCATGAAAAATCCTTCGGCGTTGCAGTCCACAAACAGCTCCGCCGAAACCGCCCCGTGCAGCACCATCGCCGCAGCCATCTCCCAATAAGTGAGCACCTGGCGCAGCCA
>Ga0224553_1000800_pt1 | contig 12498 bp, 15 predicted proteins | sample 714S21014metaG_FD_179897 | JGI IMG/M metagenome (GOLD analysis project Ga0224553, IMG submission 179897) | Peat soil microbial communities from Stordalen Mire, Sweden - 717 S2 10-14 | ecosystem: Environmental > Terrestrial > Soil > Wetlands > Peat | place: Sweden: Norrbotten County, Stordalen... | reverse complement strand
ATGGTGTTGTAGCGCTTCATTTTGATGAGGCCGAGTTCGGGCAGCGGGCTGAGCTCCATCGCCGGGCGCTCCGACGCCTGATAGACGGGCTGGGCGCGGCCGGCGGTGAGATCGCCGGCGAGTTCGTCGATCAGAGCTTCCGCCTCGCCGATGACGATGTGGTCGGCCTTGATGTCCGCGCGGGACATGCTGCTGGTGATGGGGCCGCCGACCACGGTGCGCAGGCAGCGCGCGCGGCAGCGCTCGACGATCGCCACCAGCGCAGCGTGTTGCACATGCATGCCGCTGATCATTGCGACGTCAGCCCAGGCAAGGTCCTTATCGGTCAGCCGCTCCACATTGGTATCGACCAGGCGCCTGGGCCAGCTTGCCGGCAGCAGCGCGGCGATGGTCATCAGCCCCAGCGGAGGCTGGGCCGCGCGCTTGCCCTGAAAGGAGAGCGCGTGCTTGAAACTCCAGTACGTGTCGGGAAACTTCGGATAGATGAGGAGTGCGTTCATGGCCCGATTTAATTGTCGGTCTGCATCGGGGCATGCGCAATGCTTGTACAAAAAGATTACAAAGCAAAAACAAATACGGGGATTCTTCGCTGCGCCCAGAATGACAGACTTGGTGGCGGTCAGATGTAGTCGCGGAAGAGTTCCGGGGAGGGGTTGGGGATGACGACCCGGGAGACGAGCATGCCTTCTTCCGCGGCAGCCTGCGATCCGGCGGCGACGGCTGCCTGGACGCTGGATATATCGCCGGCAAACATCACAAAGCCCTTGCCGCCGAGAGCCATGGCCAGATGAACGCGGAGCAGGATCACATTCGCGGACTTGATCGCCGCGTCAGCCGCATCGATAATGCTGGCCGAGGAGAAGGTTTCGATAACGCCGATGGACTTGAGTTGTTTGACGTCGTATTCCACCGACATCGAGATCGCCTGCAGCACGGAAGGATGCACGCGCGCAATTTGGCGCTGCTCAATGAGTCCGGGACCCGCGGCGGCGCCGCCGGCCGTGATTGCGGTGGTTACTGAAGCCACGTCGCCGGCGATGGCGATGAGGAATTTTCCGGAACAGATGCTACGCGCCAGCAGCAGCTTGATGGACGCCGCCTTCAACATGGTGTCTTCGATCAGGTAGCCGGTGGCCACGCTGGAAACTTCGATGAGGCCGATCGACTGAATCTCCGCGCCCCTGGCCCCGTCTGAGAACTGCACCTGCGTATCAATTTGCATCGATCACCACCGCATCATGAGTTAGCCGCGCCACGCCGCCAATGCTGGCATGGATGCGCGCGCCGAGTTTGCCCGCTTCCGGCTGCGCCAGCAGATCGCCTGCGCGCACGCGGTCGCCGGTCTTGACCACGGGCACCGCGGGAACGCCCGCATGCTGCTTCAGCGGCAATACTACCCGGCTGGGCGAGAATTCAAAGTCGGTGAGCGGACCGACGTTGTTGAACTCGGTGAGACCCAGCCGCGCGATCAGTCGCTTCATCGGCACGCGGCGGAACTCCGCCATGGGATTCGGCGTCACCGACTCGGGAGAGCCCTTGAAGGTGAGGCCACGCTCGCGCGCGACCGGCTTGCCCTGCACGCAGACACTCTTGGGGTCGAGATCTTCCGGACATGCGTACATGGTGCAAAGGTTGCACTCGCAACAATAGAGCGTGCCCATGACCATCTGGTCCGCGCCGCCGGTGAATCCCAGAGTCTGCATCGCGCGATGCGGCTCAATGGGATGGCCGAGCAGATAGCGCGGGCAGAACTCCGTGCAGAAGCGGCACTGGTCGCAGGCGGAACGGCCGATGCGGGCGATCTGCGGCCACTTCGCCTGGTGCCGCTCCATCAGCTTGTGCGACGACGGCAGCACGACAATTCCGCCGGTGGTTTTGGTGACGGGAACATCCAGGCCGGCGGCGGGCTTCGCCATCATCACTCCGCCGAGCAGCACGCTGAAGTCGTCGACCGTGGCCCCGCCCGCGGCGGCGATGACCTCGCCAATGGAGATGCCGACGGGCACGCGCACCGTGATGGGATTCGCAACCGCGCCGGCGACGGTCAGGTACTTGTGGGCCACGGGCTGGTCCAGGCCGATGTTCATTAGCGTCTCGACATTGGCGACCAGCGCGTCTACGTCCTTGGGCAGACCTCCGGGCGGAATGACGCGGCCCGTGACCATGTGCACAAGGATGAATTCGTCGCCCGAGGGGTAAGCGTCCGGCAGCGGCACAATGCGGACGCCCCTGGGAAGTTGCTGCTCCAGCGCCGCGATGATATCGAGATATTTTCCCTTGATTCCGATGACGCCTTGCTGCGCGCCCACCATCTCCATGGCCTGAACCATGCCGCGCAGGAACGGCTCGGCCAGGTGGTGCAGCAGTTCCTTGTCTTTGTGCAGCAGCGGCTCGCACTCGGCGGCGTTGGCGATGACCAGGGGGACGCGCGTGCCCAGCTTTACCGCGGTGGGAAAGCCCCCGCCGCCGGCGCCGACGATGCCGAGTTCACCGACCCGATCGATCGTCATCGGATGGGAGTCACTTCTGGCGGGCAAACCTAGCTCTGACGCCATTTTGGGAGGATTCCTCAGAGTCGTTCAATTATCGCTCATCTTTCTGATTGACTCTGACATAAAACATACGATATGGTCTACATGCAGTCAAGAACAATCATTATCGATCAATGAAATGCCTGATCCCCAATATCGGCAGCACTTCCTTCAAGTACCGCGTGCTGGACATGCCGGCAGAGACGGTATTGGCGGAAGGCCGGATTGAGCGAATCGGCCAGCCGGGCGGCGAGTGTCCCGACTATCCCTCCGCCATTCACAAGTGCATTGCGGATATATCGGGCCCGGGCAAGGCGCTGAAGAATTTGTCAGAGATTGAGGCCGCGGGCTTCAAAGTAGTGCACCCCGGCCCAATGCCTGGACCGTACCTGGTGGACGATGCCCTGTTTGCGGCGATGGACGATTTTGCTTTTTTCGCTCCCGCGCACAATCCCCCGTACATTGCGGCGATGCGGGCGTTTGAAAAGGAACTGGCTGGCGTGCCGCTGGTAGCGGTGTTTGAGACCACGCCATATGCGTCGCTGGACGAAGCGGCCACCACTTACGCAGTGCCGTATGAGTGGCGCACCGAGTTCGGCATTCGCCGCTATGGGTTCCACGGGGCCAGCCATCGCTCGGCCAGCGAACGCATCCAGGCGCTGCTCGGCCGCAACGACCTGCGCCACATCTCGTGTCACCTGGGAGGCAGTTCCAGCCTGGCCGCTTTTCGCAACGGCGTCGCGATCGACACCAGCTTTGGCACTTCGCCGCAGTCGGGTCTGCCGCAGAATAATCGCGTCGGCGACATTGACGCCTTCGCGGTGCTGTACATGATGAAGAAGCTGAACGTGGATGCGGATGAGATGGCGCGCATCCTGGGCAGCCAGTCCGGCCTGGCCGGCATCAGCGGCACCAGCGGCGATATGCGCGACCTGGACGAGGCAGCGGCCGCGGGCAGCAAGCGCGCCCGGCTGGCGCTGGATGTGTTTGTGCGCGCGATCCGCCACTACCTTGGGGCCTTCCTGTTGGAGTTGGGCGGGCTGGACGTAATCACGTTCTCAGGCGGCATCGGCGAGAACAGCGCGGAGATCCGCAGCGCGGTGTGTCGGAACCTCGCAGCCTTCGGAGTGGAACTGGACGAGGCCGCGAACCGGACGGTGCGCAAGGCGGGCACGATTGCCAAGGAAGGCTCCGCGGTGAAGGTGCTGGTGATTCCGGCGGACGAAGAGATTGTGGTTGCCCGCGAAACTGTGGGCGTAGTGGAACGGGCAAGAGTGGCTCAATCGGCGTAGGGCAGATGCAGTCAACTTAGGACGCGGGATAAAGGTCTGGTTATGGCAAGTGGAAGTTCAGCAATTGCGAATCCGTCCAGAATCGATCGATCGGTGGTCGAGCAGATTGTCCGCCAGGTGGCGCTGGAATACCTGGGCAAGACGAACAAGGGCGCCGGCCCGTCGCCGCAACTGACGGTGCTGGCCTCGGCGCGGCACATGCACATCTGCCGCGAGGACATGGACGTGTTGTTCGGACCGGGGACGGAACTGACGGTCTACAAGGAGCTCTACCAGGCGGGTAACTTCGCGGCGAATGAGAAAGTGACCATCATCGGGCCGCGCAGCCGGCTGATTTCGAACCTGCGCATCCTAGGGCCGATGCGCAAGCAATCGCAGATTGAGCTGGCCTTCACCGACGCGATCAGCCTGGGCATCGACGACATCCCGGTGCGGCTCTCCGGCAACATTGCGGGGACGCCGGGCGCGATCATCATGGGGCCTAAGGGCACCATCCAGTTGAAGGAAGGCATCATCCGTGCCGCGATCCACGTGCACATGAATCCCGCGGAGGCAAGCTACTTCGGCGTGAAGCAGGGCGACCTGATGAAGCTGCGCGTAGGCGGCAATGCGGGGGTGACGTTCGACAAGGTGCATGTCCGCATCGATCCGACTTCGCGGCTCAACGTCCACATGGACACCGACGAGGCCAATGCGTGCGGGTTGCACCTGACCAAGGACATTCAACTAGTCAAGTAAGGCGTTTCAAGGAAAAGGGAAGGAACAAGAGAGGATCTCGATGAAACAAGCGCTTGGAATGATTGAAACGAAAGGCCTGGTCGCGCTGTTCGAGGCGACCGACGCAATGCTGAAATCGGCAAATGTAACCTTTATTGGCTGGCAGTCGGTAGGCTCCGGGCTGGTGACCGCGTTCGTCGAAGGCGACGTGGCCGCGGTGAAGGCCTCAACCGATGCAGGCGCTGAGGCGGCATCGCGGATTGGCGAGGTAGTGAGCGTTGCGGTGATCTCGCGTCCCCATGACGAACTGCCCAGCTTTGTGCAGCCGGACAAGAAGGCTGCGGCGAAAAAGAACGCGAGCGCATAGCCGCGAAACAATATTGCTCTAGCGGGCAGAGGAGACAAGATGAGTGAAGCAATTGGATTGATCGAAACAAGAGGCCTGGTCGGACTGGTCGAGGCATGCGATGCGATGGTGAAGGCGGCCAGCGTGGAGCTGGTGAAGACGGTGCAGATCGGCGGCGGATTTGTAACCGCCATCGTCAGCGGAGACGTGGGCAGCGTGCGCGCAGCCGTGGATGCCGGAACCGCCGCCGCCAAGGACACGGGCGAACTGGTGTCGTCGCACGTGATCGCGCGTCCGCACGATGCGCTGGTGGAAAGCATGCTGAAGTAGGCGACCCCAACAACCGGAACCACAGAGAACTGGAATCAGGAGAAATGAAATGGCCAATGAAGCGATTGGAATGATTGAGACGAAGGGCCTGGTCGCGCTGGTGCAGGCCACCGACGCCATGCTGAAGGCGGCAAGCGTCGAGTTCGTCGGCTGGAACAAGGTCGGCAGCGGATTGTGCTCAGTATTTGTCCAGGGCGACGTAGGCAGCGTTCGGGCCGCGGTGGATGCAGGCGCAGCGGCGGCGCGGGCAGCGGGCGAAGTGTTGAGCGTGCAGGTCATCGCGCGGCCGCACAGCAGCCTCGCATCGGTATTGCCGAAATAGTGCACCCGGAGCGGTTGATCGGCCGTGGCGCATGAGGTGAGCCGGCATGTTTATAGCAAAAGTAATTGGCAACGTTGTTTCCACCCAGAAGAACGTGAAGTTTCGCGGCATGAAGCTGCTGCTGATCCAGCCCTACATCAGCAGAGAGAGCAAGCTCGAAATCTCCGGCAGCTCCGTGGTAGCGGTGGATAGCGTGGGCGCGGGAGCGGGCGAATGCGTGCTGTTCACGCAGGGAAGCTCCGCCCGGCTGACCGCGGCGACGAAGGATGCGCCGATCGACGCAGTGATTGTCGGCATCGTGGACACCATCGAGGTCGACGGCAAGATTTTGGAGAAGCCATAAATGACAAACCAGGAGCAGGTGATTGCAGACATCGCGCGAGAGGTTGTCGCGCGGCTCCGCGCGCAACTGCAGCAGCCGACCTCGGCGCCGGCGCCGACCAACGGCTCCGCGACCGCCGGCAGCGCAGCGGAGCGTCGGGGCGCGAGGTTCATTGACGTCGCGCAGGCCAGTCGACCGGCGACCGTCAACAGCGCAGTTGGCGACGGCGTCTTTGCCACCGTCGACGAGGCCGCCAACGCAGCCGCCACGGCACAGCTGCGGGTTGCGGAGATGAGCCTGGAAGAGCGCGGGAAGATGATCGCAATCATCCGCCGCATCTGCAACGATCGCAGCGAAGAGCTGGGCCGCATGGAACTGGAAGAGACCAAGGTCGGGCGGCTGGACCACAAGATTCAGAAGCTGGAGGCGATCCGTTCGGTGCTGGGCGTGGAGGCCATGCGCAGCGATGCGCGCAGCGACCGCAGCGGGTTGTGCGTGATTGAACGGGCCCCGTGGGGAGTCATCGGCATGGTGCTTCCGGTGACGCATTCCGTGCCAACCATGGCGGGCAACGCGATCAATGTCCTGGCCGGCGGCAACACCGCGCTGTTTGCGCCGCACCCGTCGGCGAAACGGGTGGCGCAGTATGCGCTGCGGCTGTTCAATCGCGAGATTGAGCGCGAGTGTGGCGTGGCCAACGTGCTGACCACGATTGCAGAGCCCAGCATTGAGGCCGCGGAACAGATCTTCCAGCATCCCAAGGTTGCCCTGTTGTGCGTGACCGGCGGCCCCATGGTGGTGAAGGCCGCAATGAAGCACGGCAAGCGGGTGATCGCGGCCGGCCCGGGCAATCCCCCGGTAGTGGTGGACGAGACCGCCGATTTTGACGCAGCCGCAAAAGCCATTATCGAGGGCGGCAGCTTCGACAATAATCTGCTCTGCATCGGGGAAAAGGAAATATTTGTGGTCGCGTCGGTTGCCCGGGAATTCATCGAAGCGATGCGCCGCGCCGGCGCTTTTGAACTGGACAAGTCCGCAATCGAACGATTGACGAAGGCCGCTTTCACCTTCGAAGGCGACGGCAAGGGTTGCGTGCGGGCGCATGTGAAGAAGGAACTTGTCGGCAAGGATGTCGCGGTGCTGGCTGCGGCAGCCGGGGTGACGGTGCCGCCGAATACGCAGCTTCTGTTTGGCGAAACCGACGAGAACCATGCGTTCGTCGTTGAAGAACAGATGATGCCATTCATCCCGGTGGTGCGGGTGAAGGACATCGATGCGGCCATTGCCGCCTCGCTGAAGGCGGAACATGGCTACCGGCACACCGCGCTGATTCATTCGCGCAATGTTGAGAATGTAACCCGCATGGCGCGCGCCATGAACACCACCCTGTTTGTATGCAATGCCGCGTCGCCGGCTGCGCTGGGCTTGAACGGCCCGGGATACCTGAGCTACAGCATTGCAACTCCGACCGGCGAGGGAGTGACCACGCCGCTGACCTTTACCCGCGAGCGCCAGCTCAGCATGGGCCACGCATTGAGGATCATTTAGCCATGTTCCTTGCCCGCATCGACGGCACCGTGGTTGCAGCAGCCAAGCACGCGACTCTGAGCGGCTGCAGGTTTCTGATCGCGCTGCGACTGGAAGCCGACGGCAGCACCGCTGCGGAGCCGTTGGTGGTGATTGACTGGCTGGGCGCGGGCTACGGCTCCACGGTGCTGGTTTCCACGGACGGCGACATTGCGCGGGAACGCTACGGCAATACCACCCCGGCGCGCATGGTCGTGGCCGGCATTGTGGACCAGGTGCAGCTCGAGCAAGAGAGTTCCAGGAGGACAGCGTGAGACTTGGCATCGTTCGCGGGCATGTCACGCTCACTCCGTCGGTCCCGGAGTTGATCGGGCTGACGCTGGTGGTGCTGGAGCCGATTACGACGGCCAACCTGATGGCCAACAACGGGCTGGGCGGCGGCAAGTCGCTGGTCGCAGTGGATGCGCTGGGCGCCGCGAAGGGTCAGACCGTCGGCTTTACGGAAGGGCGTGAAGCTGCAAATCCTTTCTGGCCTGCATCGGTCCCGGTGGATGCGTATTGCACGCTGATTGTCGACACTATCAAGACCGGTAAACCTTAGCATCAAGAAACTTTTGAGGTGTGGAAGTGAAGAACGGCGAAACGAAAAACATGGATCTTTCCGGTCAGAATGTTCTGGCAATGCGCGACGCCAAGAACGCTCTGGCCACCGGGGCCACCCAACTGCGCATCGACGAGCGGTGCGTGGTGACGCCTTCGGCCCGCGATTTCCTGCGCCAGCATGATATTGAGCTGGTCACCGGATGCGCTGCGGCCGCAGCACCCGCGGCTCCCATTCGGAGCACCGGGGAGGCCGCGGTAGAACCCCCTATAAAAAAGACTCAGAGTGCTGCCAATCCGCGGCTGTTTAACACGCCGGAAGCAGAGGCGGTGAAGCTGGAGATATGCGCGGTTGGCCGCAAGCTATGGGACCGCTCCTATGTCGACGGCAATGGCGGCAATATCTCGTATCGCATCGGGCCCAACGAAGTGATCTGCACGCCGACGCTGGTGAGCAAGCACGACCTGAAGCCGGATGACCTGTGCCTGGTCGACCTGGATGGCGTGCAGGTTGCCGGCAAGAAGCCGCGCACCAGCGAAATCCTTTTGCACCTTGAGATCTACAAGGCAGTCCCGGAGGCGAAAGCCTGCGTGCACTGTCATCCACCGCATGCCACCGCGTATGCGATCACTGGACATGTTCCGCCCAGCCGCGTGATTCCCGAGTTCGAGGTGTTCGTGGGCAAGGTAGCGGTTTCGCCGTACGAGACGCCGGGCACCAAGGCGTTCGCGGAGACCGTGCTGCCGTATGTGAAACAGCACAATACGGTGCTGCTCTCCAACCACGGCATTATCTGCTGGGGAGACACGGTGACGCACGCCGAGTGGTACGCCGAAGTAGTGGACACCTATTGCTGGACACTCATCCTCGCGTCGCAGTTGGGAGTACCCATCTCGCAGATTTCGGAGAAGCACACCTCGGACCTGCTCAACATCAAGAAGACCATTGGCCTGCCGGATGCCCGCTTCGACGCAAGCGGCATGCAGGAGTGCCAGTTGTCCGATCTGGAGACCAACACTTCCATCGCGCTGCTTCCCTGCTCGCGCGACGGCGTCAGCGGCAGCAGTTCGATCGACGCGCCGGAGCTGGAGCGGCTGGTGAAGTCGGTGACCGACGCAGTGATGGAAGCAATCGGCGCGGCATGAACCGTTTTCGACGAGCGAATGGAGCGACCTGGCAGGACCTGTAGCGGCGAAAACAAGCGGGCACTGTCATCACCAAATGAAAGCGGCTGAACGGCAACTCAGAATCCGTCAGATGTTCGAGTCGAAGGATTTCCTCGACCTGGAGACCCTCTGCCGCGAGTTGGATGCGTCTGAATCGAGCGTGCGCCGTGACCTGGACGTGCTGGAAGAGCAGAACGTTCTGAAGCGGGTCTACGGCGGCGCGGTTCCGGTGCAGTCCCCGGAGAATGGCGGGGCATTTGACTTCACCGTCGAGAGCGAGCGATTCAGCGATGAGAAGAGCCGCATTGGACGCCTGACCGCCGGGTTGATTGAAAATGGCCAAACCGTGATCCTGGATGGCGGCTCGACCGTGGCGGCGGTGGCCCGGGAGTTGGCGGCCAAGTCGCTGCACGTGGTCACCAATTCCCTGCCCATTGCCGAAGCCCTGGAAGCCCGGAGGAACATCGAGCTCACGCTCACCGGCGGCTATCTCGATCCGCGCATCCGCGTCATGCTGGGCCCGCTTTGCGAACAGATGCTGGGCCTGATCCGCGCCGACGTCGTGATTATGGGCATCGGCAGCGTTTCCGACGCCGGGTTCAGCAACAACAATACGCTGGTGGTGGGATCGGAACAGAAGATGATCGAGATCGCCAATAAACTCATCATCGTCGCCGACCACACCAAGTTCGGCCGCAGCGCCATGATCCCAGTGGCGCAACTGGAAGCGGCCGACACGGTCGTCTCCGATGGCGAACTGGCTCCCGAATACGTAGACCTGCTGCGCAGCAAGGACATCGAAGTACTGCTGGCGTAATCCCGGCGACCCGTCAGTTCTTTGGACCTCCTACCTGTAATCTGACCCGCTCCTGTGCGTGAATAGCTAAGGCAGTCCGATGACATGGGTGGCGTACTCTTCAAGCCAGCCCTCAAAGAGGCTGGCGTTGGCGACTACCACTGGCACGACAACAGACCCACCGCCCGTGGCCGTTGTGTGATGGAAGGAGTGCCTTTGGGGGCAGTCGCCCAGTACATTCGACATTCGACTATGCAGATGACAATGCGTTATTCTCATCTAGTGCCGAAGGTTAACCAGGCTGCAGCAGATGCCATGGATGCCTTCTCCGAAGGCGGGACTGGGTCAGGAATCCGAACTGCACCAGAACTGACACCGGCACAAAGGCGGACTTGCAACGGCCCGCTACGTAGTTGAAAACATAGCGGAGAGGTGGCAGAGCCCGGTTGAATGCACCTGACTCGAAATCAGACGTACTCGCAAGGGTACCGGGGGTTCGAATCCCTCCCTCTCCGCCATCTATCTTTAAGACCAACATTTTAGGAGAAATGAGCCCTAGCACATCCGTATTTCCCGGCAATTTCGCCAGATCGTCGATCGGAATGGAACTGGAGAGCCTTCTCCGATAGTGTAGGTGTGTGCCGTTTTGCCGGTACTTCTCTGTTGGCCAAACTGGCAGTTCCGTTTCGATGCGCGTTGTAGCTGGAGGAATTTGACTTCTCGGCGGGTGGTATGATCCGGCTGAGCTCAAGCCGCCGGTGGCCGCTTGAAGAGTGGGCGGCCTTAAGGTAGCTAAGCGGATTTTGTGGGCAGATTAAGTGCCTGTTCACGCCAGTTCATTGGGATTTCGTTAAGCAAGTCGACAAGCGACAACGGCAGCGAGCCGGTCCTATTCATCAGACTTTCGATTGACTGAGGACTAAGCTGAACCAGCTTCATCTGTGCGTGAAGGAAGCGATATTCCGGGTCGCACGGTTCTGGGGCCGGCTTCTCGGGCGGCGAAGAGTCTGTCACCGGAAGTTTGGCTCGATGAACAGCTGGCAGATTCTTAGCAGCGGACAACGGCTTACGACTGACCGTTTTGCCGCTCTCCTTCCGTGCCCAATAGCCCCGGCCGGGCACCGGGATTTGGAGCTTACGGCACACCTTCCCGAGCATCACCCCAGATATCCCATACTTGGGAGCAATCTTCAGCATGGGCTGCTCCCAGATTTCTTTGTAAAGCTCTTCCCGATTCCAAGTTTCCATGATGCGTCTCGGGATATCCTAGCCGCTCAGTTTATCTTTGAAATCTTAATTGATTGTCGGGCCTTCGGAACTGGCCGTTCCCATGGCTACGGCTTCGGTCGATGAGTCGCCCGGCGCATTGACGGTGTTATTGTCCAACCGTCGCCGAGTGGAAGTTGGTCGGGGCTTCGATGCTGCGACGCTGGCTCAACTGGTAACTGTACTTGAGAGGTTGTAGGCCTTGTTCGGGGGCGCGGCGACGCGGATCTATCTTGCGCCGGGAGAAACGGATATGCGAAAGGGTTTCGACGGCTTATACGGCTTGGTGCGCGATCAACTGTTGTGCGATCCCTTGAGCGGCCACCTCTTTCTGTTTTCCGCTGTCGCTAATTGCGATGGAAAAAGACTATAAATGATCGCAGCTAAACTCCGCCAAATGGGACAGGTTTTTTACGGGCATTTGTGGCAGGAGAAAATCAAGAACTCTATGCGAACCTTCTCCAAGCTGCTGATCATTACATCCTTGTTGGCCTGTAGCGGTACTCTGTTGGCGCAAAGTTGTACTGGTCTTTGCCTGCAGCAGACATCCTGTCCGGGCACTGCAACGACATCGATCAGCGGCGTGGTCTACGCGCCCAACGGAACCGACCCGCTACCTCACGTGATGGTCTACATCCCCAATGCTCCGGTGCAGCCGTTTGCGGCTGGTGTGAGCTGTCCGCTGGCCGGAGCAGCGCCCTCGGGCTCGCCGCTAGTGGGAGCGATTACGGGGGTCGATGGCAGTTTTACGTTGAACAATGTTCCGGTGGGGCAGGATATTCCGCTGGTGATCGTCTCCGGGCGCTGGCGTCGCCAGTTGGTCATCCCCAATACGACGGCATGCACGAATATTCCGCTGCCCGCGAGCTTCGCCGTGATGCCGCAGAATCAGTCGCAGGGTGACATCCCGAAGATCGCCATCGCCACCGGCCAGGATGACGTTGTGGAGTGTGTGCTCACTATGATGGGCATCAGCCCGTCGGAGTTCACCGATGCCAGCGGCCCGGGGCGCATCAACCTCTTCGGCGGCGGTGGCGCCCAAGGTTCGGGCGTGATCCTCGACGCGGCTACGCCCACGCAGGCCTCGCTGACGGGCGATGCCTCCGTACTCAATCAGTACGATGTCCTGATGCTTCCCTGCGAGGGCGGCGATTAAACCAAACCCGCGCAGGAGTTGTCGAACCTGGTGGACTATGCAAACGCCGGAGGACGGGTCTACTCCAGTCACTTCAGCTACTCCTGGATGTGGAATAATCCGCCATTCGATACGGCAGCTCAATGG
>Ga0224553_1000799_pt1 | contig 12502 bp, 13 predicted proteins | sample 714S21014metaG_FD_179897 | JGI IMG/M metagenome (GOLD analysis project Ga0224553, IMG submission 179897) | Peat soil microbial communities from Stordalen Mire, Sweden - 717 S2 10-14 | ecosystem: Environmental > Terrestrial > Soil > Wetlands > Peat | place: Sweden: Norrbotten County, Stordalen... | reverse complement strand
CGCCCCAAAGGTGTGGGCCGATGCCTGGCTGCTGGCCGTTGCAGAAGCGGCAGGCGGCGTGCTGGTTACATTCGACAAGGCGCTTGCGGCACGGGGAGCGCATTGCCTGCTGCCGAAGAGAGGCTGAAACAGCGAGTGCTTCAGACGATGCGGCCTTCGTTTAGGCCAAAGAGTGGTTTGGCTGATTTGCGCCCACGCAGAATTCTCTTGTGAAAACGGCGTTTGTCGGGATGATCTTCTCACCAAAATGGCGCGATCCAGGCTTTCTTATGCACCAACCTGTTCTCCGTGATGGCCTTAGCAGTTTTACATTATGATGAGTTGACCCTCCGAGGGATAGAATGCCGGTCGCCGCCGCCAAAGCGCCAACAGAAGACTGCCCGCCTTTTCTTCGGTGGGCCGGCAGTAAGCGCAGACTTCTGCCAAAGTTGAAAACATTCTGGACGACGCATCACGAGCGCTATGTGGAGCCTTTCGCTGGATCAGCGTGCCTCTTTTTTGCCTTGAGTCCCAAGAAGGCAATCCTCGGCGACCTGAATCCAGAGCTCATTTCGACCTATATTGAGGTAAAGTATCGGCTGGGCGCAGTTCTCAAGGAGCTCGCCACTCTGCCGCCATGGAATAAGGGCGAATATTTGCGACTCAGGTCACTGGACACGTCGCAGTTGGAGCGACATGCGCGCGCTGCCCGATTCATTTACCTCAACAGGTTCTGTTTCAACGGGATTTACCGCACGAACCTAGCGGGTCAATTCAACGTGCCGTACAGCGGAGACCGATGCGGCGCCGTGCCGGAAGACGATATCTTTCAGGAGTGTTCCAGGCACCTACGCGGGGCGAGGTTTGTGCGTGGGGACTTTGAGAAGATTCTGACACATGCGGAGCGGGGCGACCTTGTCTACATGGACCCGCCCTATGCAGTCCGGGCGCGCAGGGTATTCAGGGAATACGACCCCGGCACCTTCACGCACGAAGACATCACGCGCCTCCGTTCCTGGATGGATCGGCTGAATGCTGCTGGCATAGACTTCGTTGTGAGCTATGCGGAGTCTGAGGAGGCAGATATTCTTAAGAAGGGTTTTTCTTACGAAACCGTAACTGTCAGGCGCAACGTGGCGGGGTTCGCAGCACACCGCGCCATGGCAAACGAGCTGCTAATTTCAAATCTTTGAGAGGCGTAACAATGCCAGAGGACTATAGTGTCAGAGCAATTGGCGTTAAGAACTTGCCCACCGGAAAGCTTAAAGCCAACCCGCATAATCCAAGGTTGCTCTTCGATCGAGAAGACTTGCATATCCTTCGCGAATCGATCGAACGGGTCGGAATCCTTGTTCCATTGACGGTCTACCAAGAGAAAAGCTCAGGCAATTACATCATTCTGGACGGCCAACGCCGATGGATTTGCGCTCAGGAAGTCGGACTTAAAGAGATCCCTGTCAACCAGGTTGCTGAACCAACTCTTGTCCAGAATATCGTCACGATGTTCCAGATTCACAAGCTGAGAAAAGACTGGGAGCTGATGCCGACTGCCCTCAAGCTTGAGCTCCTGATGCGGGTATTGGGAGAGAAAAAGGAAAAGCGCCTCGCGGAGCTGACCGGACTTGACGAGGCGGTCGTGGTCCGGTGCAAGAAGCTTCTCTCTTACGGTAAGCGTTATCAAGACACGATGCTTGACGCGGACCCTGACAAGCGAGTGAAGGCCGACTTCTTTATCGAGCTGTACCCCGTCCGAAACGACCGCGAAGTTGGAAAATTCCCTTGGTTCAAAAAGGATAAGTTTACGGATGACATGCTTCAGAAGGTTGAGCAAAAGGGCATAAAATCCGTAACTGACTTTCGGATTGTGAAGCAGTACATTAACAACGCCGTGAAGGCGAACAAAATCCCAGCAATTTCAACACGTCTTCAGGAGTTCGCCGAACGGCCGTTGCTGACACCTGACCACCTTAATATCGAGTCCGCCAAAGTCACGGCGGAGGCGCAGAAGGTTCTGAAATCTGTGGAGAGCCTATATGCACAGATAAACGCTATCGAGGTTGAAGAATATTACGGCGAGGAAGCAATGTGGGACCGTCTTGAGTCTTTGGCGCAGCTGATTCGTGAGAAGTTGAAGGCCATGGGGCGGAGGGAAAGCAAATGAAGCGTCCTTCTGCTCCCGGCACACCCATAGATGCCAAAAGGTATAAGCGATGGATCGATCGTTTTGGCTCTTACCGAGAAGGAATCATCAACGTCACAATCGAGAGTTGGTTGAACCAATTCGCCAGCCGGGATCGTGATCTTGCTGCACGTGTATTGGATTCGGTTGATTTCTATAGCCAGAGTCAGATTCACGCGGCGTATCGTGAGACTCTGGAAGCGCTCGTTCCGCATGGCTGGCACAAGAATCCCACGACGCGGAAGGGTAAATGGAGATTCGCGGCAATGTCCAGCAGCGCTGGAGAGAGCGGGGACGCAATGCTCTACCAGTTTAGGATTGCGAATGGACTTGATAGGAAGGAATTCAGTGAGCTTTTCGTTTCTCGGAGTGATCTGTTTCGGCTGCCCATGTTACCGGAGGATGATCCGCACAGGCTAAGTCTGGACGATGTCGTTGTTCTCCTAGATGACTTCAGCGGGACCGGAACGCAAGTATGTAATGCATGGAATGATCCGGTGACTTCATTTGGGCCACTTCTCGCCGGAGTTGGAAGGGTATACCTGATCCTGGTAGCGGCCTCAAGGGCGGCACGACAGAAAATCTCGGCCGAAACGTCCATATCTCCGATGCCTGCTCATGAATTGCGTGAATCAGACAGCGTGTTTTCTGAACAGTGCAGGCACTTCACCAACGCTGATAGAGCGAGGCTTCTTCACTACGGCGGGATCGCGGGAGGCTCCAAGCCAAAGGGATTTGGTGACTGTGGTTTTGTTGTAGTCTTCTATCACCGGCCTCCGAACAACTCGATTCCTATCCTTTGGGCAAGTAACGCAAGGTGGGCTGGGCTTTTCCCTCGTCATGAATAGATGCAGGTCCGAGCAATCCGTTCTTTGGGAACCGATGGCACTTGGACGCTCGCGCATTGGATCAGAAGGGGAAAGTCGGCCAGCGTCCATTGAATAGCATTGACGAACCTCATCCGGTGCCAACAGCCCAAGTCTCCTACCAGAAACGTTATACAGGTAGTGCTTCCGTGAGCGGCTACCGCGGTTTGGCGAACTCCGACCGGTGGCGGCTGTAGAAGAAGTAAATGACCAGGCCGATGGCCAGCCAGGAGAAGAAACGGATCCATGTAATGACTTCAAGCCCCATCATGAGCACGATGCAAAAGACGATGCTCAAGATCGGAAAGACCGGACCCAGCGGAGTGCGGAAGCCGCGGTAACGGTTCGGGTCGCGATAGCGCAGGATGAGCACACCGATGGAGACCAGGACGAAGGCGAAGAGGGTACCGATGTTGGAGAGATTGGAGACGGTGCCGATATCGAGCAGACCGGCAGGGATGCCCACGACGAAGCCCGCAACCCAGGTGGCTACGGCGGGGGTGCGAAACTGTGCATGGATGCGGCAGAAGATGGCCGGCAGCAGGCCGTCGCGGGACATGGCGAACCAGACGCGCGCCTGGCCAAGCTGGAAGACCAGGATGGAAGAGACCATTCCGAGGATGGCGCCGATGAGGACAAAGAGCCGGACCCAGACCAGCATTCCGCCGCCGGGCAGCAGGGAGAGCCTCTTGAGCGCGTTGACCACCGGCGCCGCGTCGCCCATGACCGACTGCCAGGGCACAATGCCGCTGAGCACAATGGCCACCGCTCCGTAGAGCACGGTACAGGCCAGCAGCGTGGCCAGTATGCCGATGGGTAGATCGCGCTGCGGATTCTTGCACTCCTCGGCCGCGGTGGAGACCGAATCGAAGCCGATGTAGGTGAAGAAGATGATCGATCCGCCGGTGAGCACTCCAGTCCAGCCGTTGGGCATGAACGGATGCCAGTAGTGCGGCTTGATAAAGCTGGCGGCGGCAAAGACGAAGACCAGGATGGCGGCGATCTTGACCAGCACCATGATGTTGTTGGCGCGGGCCGACTCCTGGATGCCGCGGACCAGGACCACCGTCAGGATCATGACCACCAGGAAGGCGGGAATGTTGAAGCCGAAGTGCCAGCCGGACTGGTAGAGGTCGTTGCCCGCCAGATCCTGCAGGCCGGTGGGCAGATAGGCCGGGGAGATCCACATCAGCGGAGGGTGGAGGCCGAACCAGTCCAGCAGGTCGACGATATGGGCGGCGAAACCGACGCTGACACTCATGTTGCTGAAGGCATATTCGAGGATCAGATCCCAGCCGATGATCCAGGCCGTGAGTTCGCCCATCGTGGCATAGGTATAGGTATAGGCCGAGCCGGCGATGGGGATCATGGAGGCCAGTTCGGCGTAGCAAAGTCCGGTGAAGACACAGACGATTGCCACCAGCACCAATGAAAGCGCCAGCGCCGGTCCGGCCCCAGGCCGCCCCGCGAGGGCCGTATGGTGGATGAGGTAGTGCAGAAGTGGCGTATCCCGGATATTCGGCACATCGAACTTCTGGCCGGCCATGGCCGTGCCGATGACCGTGAAGATGCCCGAGCCGATGACGGCCCCGATGCCGAGCGCGGTAAGCGACCAGGGCCCAAGGGTCTTTTTCAGGGAGTGCTCGGGTTCTTCCGAGTCCCGGATCAGCTTATCGATCGACTTGCGAGCGAGCAGTTGGCTGGCCAGTGCACTTCTCCTCATCCCGAAGGTTGCGGGGCCCTGTCAGTTGCGGACGCTTCCCCGACGCAATATGCCTCTGCCAAAGTCTAGCTGGTGAGGTTTTCCCGTGGGAACTCCCCAAGCAGTTGTTTGGGCCAGTTGAGGTTCGAATCCCGACCGGCCGGCCCCCTGAGTGCATGAAGGACTATGGCCAATCGGAGAATCGGAGGGAAGGAAGGCTGCGGTTCCGGACCGGACGGGCCTCGGCGGACCGGACCGGAACCGTGTTCAGACCTGGGAACGGCGCTTACCTCTTGGACACTCCGCGGGCCAACTTTTTGAGCTTCTTCTTGTTTTCGCCGCGCGGTCCGGTCCGCTTCGCCTTGGGGGCGGCCTTTTTGCGGGCGATGCGCTTTACCTTCTTGCGTTCCAGCTTATCTTCAATCTTGGTGGTGTCGGCCACGTGTAACCTCTTTCGTTGCAATCTCTTCAGGGTTTCCCGTAAATCGGGCAGATGTGAGTTCTATGTTAACAGGGAATTCCATTGGGCGAAAGCGGCTTGCGCGCGCTTGATGCGGGCCATCCCCCGCGTTCTAGAGCATTTTCACCTCAAGTGTTAACACGTCGGCTGTGCCCCATCCATTGTGCGTCCTTTGCACAATGGGTGGGCGGGCTATGATGTCCATCTCGACGGCAAAGAGCTAACCCGAATGCGCCCTAACTATCATTGCGGATCGGCATCCCAACTGTTTCCAGCGTACAATGAAGTTAGACCAAGATGTGACCAGCCTGCTCGGCTCCGGCCGTCCTACCGCTTCTGACGAGCTTCGCACCGCACGCAACATCACCTTGTTGACCGGAGTTCGTCATGCGTTCCGACAAAATACACCGCGCACTTGCGCAGGGAATGAACCGTTTTGAAGTCTGCCAGCTTGTCTCGAAGGGCGTAAAAGCCACCCACAAGACCGGCGGCCGCTTCGAGGATTCAATTAACGATGTGCTGCAATATTTAGGCACTCACGACACGCCCATGGAATCTCTTCACCCGGCGATCCCGCAAGTGAGCGTCAAGAGCCTCAAACCGGCTGCCTAGCCAATCGAAAGTCAGCAGTCAATCGTCAGTTGGAGTCCAGAACCCTGTCGGCCCGATGGCCGCCAAAAGCATGGATCGTTCTCGTCCCCGCAAGAACTCCGCCGCCGTGCAATGTGCCCCGCGGAATGAGATATTCCTCTCCGGCGTTCACTCGAATCCGCTCTCCATTGATGATCAAGGTGTAGCAGCCCTGCACGACGAGCATGTATTCGTCATAATCGTGGACATGGGCTGCCGATGCCGCAGTATCACGGCAGATCCAAAACGCCATCTGGCTCCCGTCTCCACCGTCGAAGACATATCCCTCGACACCGGGAGTCGCTTGATCGGTCCCCGCGATCCTGTTTGCCGGACGTTTCATGAAATCCGGGAAATCATTCATGGCTACAAAAATCCTTTCGCGTCCACCCAAACGCAAGAGGGGGACGGCAGCTTTGCCGTCCCCCTCTTTTGCTATTCCCGACAGGTTGCTCGAGATTAACTCTTAGACAACCTGAACGTTCTCAGCCTGCCAGCCCTTGGGGCCCTTGGTCACGTTGAACTGGACGCGTTGGCCTTCCTGAAGCGAACGGAAGCCGTTCGACTGAATGGCGGTGTGATGAACGAAGACGTCTTCGCCGTTTTCGCGGCTCAGAAATCCAAAACCCTTGGCGTCGTTAAACCACTTGACTGTTCCCTGTTCCATTGTGTGTTACTCCTTCGATACTGATTTACCGCGAACGCAATGTGGAAGTTTGCGAGTAGGCGGTAACCGGAACAGGCAAAAACTTCAGATCGAATTCTACGATTGGATAGAGTGTAGCACGGATTGGCAAGCGCGGCGCCGGTTATTGTTGCTCATTCGAAGAGTGTGGCTCAGATTTACCGTTCTGGGCCAGCCTTTCACCCACCGCGCCAAGCGCTCAATGACTTTGAAAAGGGCTGCGCAGGCGTATTCAGAAAAGGCTCTTGAGAGGCGGCCGATCCTTCCTGTCCAACACAGGATGACTGACAACGTGTGCAATTCTGACCCCTCCGCGCACCAGCCCGCTGCTTAAAATTCAGCGGTGAGGAGCCCTATGATAGAAATCGAAACACTCACACGCCGCTTCGGCGCGCGCTTGTATCCTCAACTGGGAGTGTAAAGCCTATCCCGAAACGGTTGCTTATGCCCCGGCAAATATCATGAGACGTGAGAAGACTCAGAACAAGTGACGTAGATGGCGGTGAAATAGAGGGATGACGACACCTGATCCGAATCACGCGGTGGAGAAACCTGCCGCAGACACGAACCGCGGCGCCGCTGGCCCCGTAAAGCCCCTGCCGCCCGCCGATGTTTCTCCCCTTCCTGTAAAAGCAAAGGATCATAACATCCGCGTTTCCCCCGCTGTTCTGGATGCGGCGGGAAAGGAAGGCGATGCACTGCTTGCGTCCCTGCGCACGACTCCCGATGGCCTGACTCAAGCCGAGGCCGAACAGCGAGCGCGCACGTCGGGTCCGAATGAGGTTGCGCAAGAACGCAGGCGCGGCTGGCTTCTCCGCCTCTTGATCATCCTCCGCAACCCGCTGGTGATTCTGCTGACAGCACTGTCAACCATCTCCTATGTCACCGGCGATGCGCGCGCGGGAACCGTGATGGCATGCATGGTTGTGCTCAGCGTTGCTCTGCGATTCGTGCAGGAGGCCCGTGCGGACGCGGCGGCGGCAAAGCTCAAAGCCATGATCCACGTGACTGCCACAGTGATTCGGGATGGCAAGGCGAGTGAGATTCCGCTGCGCGACCTGGTCCCTGGAGATGTCATCAAGCTGTCGGCAGGCGACATGATTCCGGGCGATGTGCGGGTTATCTCGGCGAAAGATTTATTCGTGAGCCAGGGCACGCTCACCGGCGAGTCGTTTCCTATTGAGAAGTTCCACGATGCCGAGCCTGCGGCTTCACAGTCGCCGACGGAGCTCAAGAATACATGCTTCATGGGTACCAGCGTGCAAAGCGGCACAGCCACCGCGGTCGTGGTGGTGACGGGGGCCCGCACCTATCTTGGCAGCATGGCCGGCTCCATCACGGCGGAGCCGCCGCCGACCAGTTTCGACCGGGGCCTCAGCCGCTTCACATGGCTCATGATTCAGCTCATGGCGGTCATGGTGCCTCTGGTCTTCTTCATCAACGGGTTCACCAAGCACGATTGGAAGAGCGCGTTCTTCTTCGCGATGGCGGTTGCCGTGGGCCTGACGCCGGAGATGCTGCCCATGATCGTCTCCGTATGCCTGGCAAAGGGCGCGATCGCCATGAGCCGCAAGAAGGTGATCGTCAAACGGCTCAACGCCATCCAGAACTTTGGCGGAATGGACGTGCTATGCACCGATAAGACCGGGACACTGACGGAAGATCGCGTCGTCCTGCAGCGGCACTGCAACGTTGCGGGGCGGGAAACCGAAGACGTGCTGCTGGACGGCTACCTTATCAGCTACTTTCAAACCGGCCTCAAAAACCTGCTGGACACAGCGATTCTGAATAGCTCTGACTTTCATCAGAAGCCCCTGGTTGAGAAGTACAAAAAGCTGGACGAGATCCCCTTCGACTTCACGCGGCGCATGATGTCGGTGCTGGTTGAGAATCCTGAAGGCCAGGCAATCCTTCTGACCAAAGGCGCGCCGGAAGAGGTCTTCCATCAATGCTCTCAATTCGAACTGGACGGCAAGTTGTCCCCGATGGACCCTGGCCTGATGAAAGGGTTGAAGGACGAGTATGCGAGCCTGAGCGCCGACGGTTTCCGCGTGCTGGCGGTGGCAACCAAGGAACTCAAGGGAAAGCAGGCCTGCTCAAAAGAAGATGAACTCGATCTTGTGCTGCGAGGGTATGTCGCCTTTCTCGACCCTCCAAAACCCACCGCCGCGACCGCAATCGAAGCACTCAACAAGCATGGTGTGGGAGTGAAGATTCTCACCGGCGACAACGATCTGATCAGCCGCAAGGTATGCAAGGACGTGGGCCTGTTGCCCGATCCAATGCTGCTGGGCGATGACGTGGAGAAAATGACCGACCCGGAGCTGGCCGATGCGGCGGAAAAGACGACGCTTTTCGCCCGCCTCTCTCCCGCGCACAAGCAGCGCATCGTGCGTATGCTGCGGGCCAAGGGACACGTGGTCGGATTCATGGGAGACGGAATCAACGACGCTCCCGCATTGCGTGCCGCGGACATCGGCATCTCTGTGGACACGGGCGCGGACATCGCCAAGGAATCGGCGGATCTGATCCTGCTGGAGAAGGACCTCATGGTTCTGCAAGGCGGCGTGATCGAAGGGCGAAAGGTCTTCGCCAACATCATCAAGTACATCCGGATGGGAGCTAGCTCTAACTTCGGAAACATGTTCAGCGTGCTGGGAGCCAGCGCTTTTCTCCCGTTCATCCCCATGGCTCCGATTCAAATCCTCAGCAACAACATGCTCTACGACTTCTCTCAAGTACCCATCCCTACCGACTTGGTGGACGAAGAGCAGGTTGCGCGTCCGCGCCCGTGGAATATCGCAGAGATCAGGCGATTCATTCTTTGGATCGGCCCCATCAGTTCGATCTTCGACTATACGACCTTCTTTGTGATGCTTTATCTCTTCAAGTGCTGGGCCCCAGCCCGCGCTCCACTCTTCCAGACGGGCTGGTTCGTTGAGTCCTTGATGACGCAGACACTCATCATCCACATCATTCGCACCAACAAAATCCCCTTCTTTCAGAGCCGCGCGAGTTGGCCGCTTATGCTCACGACTCTGGCCATCATGGCCTTCGGAGCGTGGCTGCCGTACTCCCCACTCGCCTCTTCGCTGGGCCTTGTACACCTGCCGCGCCTGTACTGGCCGATCCTGTTGGCCACCCTTTTTGCCTATGCGGGCCTTACGCAATCCGTCAAGGTCTGGCTGCTGCGGATGAAATGGATCTAGGGAACCTCTGAATAAGTCGACGATTTGAAAGGGCACGACTTTAGTCGTGCCGCAAATGCAACGAAAAGAATGCAGGCTTTAGCCCCCGAGGGAACGAACGGCTAGAAATGGGACTTAATCAGAGCTTCCCTAGACAGGCGTCCGTTGTTTTGTTTGTTCTAACCGGATGGTTGGGATTCGAGGGCCAGAGCTGGAACAAGATGGTGCTTCCTGGTTCCCAGCGCTTCCTCGGTCGGAAAGGAGTCAAAAATGCCTGTAGGCAATAAGGAACAACATCATACCGATCGCATTGGCTGGCTGCGCGCCGCGGTTCTGGGCGCGAACGACGGCATCCTGTCAACTTCAAGTCTCGTGCTTGGTGTTGCAGCCGCGCATGCGACACACCGTAATCTGTTGGTTGCAGGAATGGCCGGCCTGGTGGCTGGGGCTATGTCGATGGCCGCCGGTGAGTATGTATCTGTCCATTCGCAGGAAGACACCGAAAATGCTGACCTGGAGATTGAGCGCGCGGAGCTGAAAACAGACAATAAAGGCGAACACAAGGAATTGACGGCAATTTACGTGGCTCGCGGACTCGACCCTACTTTGGCAAAACAGGTTGCCCAGCAATTGATGGCGCATAACGCGCTGGGCGCACATGCCCGCGATGAACTGGGCATCTCGAAGAAGCTCCGTCCGCGCCCTGTTCAGGCTGCGTTGTCATCGGCCGGAAGCTTCGCACTCGGCGCATTGATGCCGCTCTTGGTTACGGCCATAGCACCGGCAGAGGGATTGATCGCCCTTGTAGCTGTATCTTCACTGGCGTTGCTCGCACTGCTGGGCGGACTGGCTGCACGCGCAGGTGGAGCGGGAGTGATGGTTGGCGCAATGCGCGTAACGTTCTGGGGTGGATTGGCCATGGCGATCACCGCTGGCATTGGATGGCTATTTGGAGCAGTTGTGTAAGCCGTGCGATTCGGAAGCCGCCAACCGGGAATGGGAGAGCATGGATGCCGAACTGGAGATGGGCAACTCCGGCTCTCACTTCTCATGGGCCTCAGTTGAAAAGATCTGGGCAGGCGCCGGTTGGAGTGAGTTCTTCGATTTGCTGAATGGGGATTTGCAGTGAGCTGCTCGTGTAGTTCGCCCTTGACATCCTATCGGGCAGTGGCGTCAAAATGTTCTGGAATAGCATCCAAAGGAGACCGAAATCATGAAACTTCGCAGCGCACTGGTTCTCACGATCCTGGCGGCAGGCATGGCGTTGTCCGCATTTGCTTCGGACATCAACGGACAATGGACGGCAACCTTCGACACGCAGATTGGCGAGCAGCATTACACCTACACATTGAAAGCCGATGGCGAGAAGCTTACAGGAACCGCCAAGAACGACCGCGGATCGACCGAGATCACACAGGGGACGATCAAGGGCGACGATGTTTCATTTGTCGAAAACCTTGACTTCAACGGCAATCAGCTCGTGATTACCTACACCGGCAAGATCTCCGGCGACGAGCTCAAGCTGACTCGCAAGGTGGGAGACTTCGCGACAGAGGAACTGGTCGCAAAACGGGTGAAGTAAGAATCGCGGACGGTTCGGAGATCGGTGCTCCATCGCGAGAGCTGGTACGGGTTCCAGGCCTGAAAACTGAGGCCTGAGGCATTCAAGCTGCCCCCACCGGCCCCCTGTAAAATGAAGCCATGAGCCACGAAGGCATTCGCATTGTCGACAAGGATCGTGCCGTGCGCGAGACCGAAGCTGACCGTCCGCTTCCCCGCATCGCCGTCACCCCGGAAAAGGTCCGCGTGCTGCTCTCGGAGGGCAAGGGCCTTGAAATCGACTGGGCCGACGGCCATCGCAGCGCCTGGAGCTTTGCCTGGCTGCGCGAAGCCTGCCCCTGCGCCACCTGCATCGACGAGCGCACTCAGCAACGCCGAAAGCCCGGCCAGCCCAAAGCCCGGCCGGCCTCCGTTCTGCCCATGTACACCCCGCCGCCCAAGGCCGCCAGCGCCCATGCGGTCGGACGCTACGCCCTCCAGTTCAACTGGCAAGACGGCCACACCGCCGGCATCTACTCGTGGGAGTATCTGCGCCGTGTCTGCCAGTGCAGGGAATGCACCTTTGCCGCGGAAGAGACCACGGGCACACCGAATTGATCAGGACGACATAGAGAATTGCGCTTAGCAACAGGGCGTTGAGCACTTGACGCGCGAGGCGCTACGCGCTACAGTGTGAACATGATTCAGTCGTTTCGGCACGCGGGGCTGGAGAAGTTTTACCTGACTGGCAGCAAGGCGGGCATCCAGCCTGCCCATGAAACCAAGCTGCGCAGGCAGCTCACGCTGCTGAATACGGCCAAGAGCGCGAATCGCATGAACGTCCCCGGCTGGGATTTGCATCCGCTTAAGGGCAAGCTCGCGGACCATTGGTCGATTAAGGGCAATGGGAACTGGCGCATGACATTTGCGTTTGAAGGTGAGAATGCGATCCTGGTCGATTATCAGGATTACCACTGACCGGTGAGGAGAATGAGTATGGCGATGACGATGTACAACCCCGCTCATCCGGGCGAGATTCTCCGGGAATATCTCGGCGATATGCAGGTTGCTTTGGCGGCAAAGAAGCTGCGCGTGGCGCGGTCAACGCTTTCGCGTCTGCTGAACGGACGGGCATCGTTCACGGCGGCGATGGCGCTCCGGCTGGCCGATGCATTCGGCACTGAGCCCGGCGTGTGGCTCGACTTGCAGCAGCAGTACGATTTGTGGCACGCGGCCAAGCGCAAGCGGCCCAAGGTGGAGAAGTTTTTCAAGGC
>Ga0224553_1000793_pt1 | contig 12544 bp, 16 predicted proteins | sample 714S21014metaG_FD_179897 | JGI IMG/M metagenome (GOLD analysis project Ga0224553, IMG submission 179897) | Peat soil microbial communities from Stordalen Mire, Sweden - 717 S2 10-14 | ecosystem: Environmental > Terrestrial > Soil > Wetlands > Peat | place: Sweden: Norrbotten County, Stordalen... | reverse complement strand
TTAACCGGCTAATCGTGGTCGAGGCTTCGCCTTTAACCTTCCAGCTTTCAGTTGGCTTTGCGCCGCGGGCGAGGAACGCTTTCGAACTGACGGAGTTGTTCCTCGTGGTGACGGACCCGGTCGGCAAGAAGTTCGACGGCAGTGCGAAGGTGATCAACTTCTCTCGTGAGCCCGGAGAGGGTGCGGGGATCAACGTGCGCGGCGCGATACTCATCAACGACGGCGCGTAGGGACGGATCACGATAGAGACTCGTGCGGCTGACGCCCGCGAGGGTTGCGACGCTCACGAAAGTGATCGGCTTCTCGTCTCGGTGCAACGCTGAGCACGCGTTCTCAACACGGGCAAGTGTGTCCGGCGAGGTCACCCTGTCACCTGCTCTGCGATCAGCGTGTCGAGGCGACTGATGAGACGACGGTGCCGGTCGGCCTCGTCGCTCCACTCGCGTGCGTCGGCGTCGGTAACGAGTGCCTCGGCATCCACCCGTTGGGCGGCGAGCACTGCGACGGTGCTGGCGTCGACATGAAACGTAGGACAGTATTCGCAGATGTTCGCGTAAGTGCACGATCCTTGCGCCGGTGAGCGAAGGCAGTAGCCGCCGGAGAGCCGGGTCTTGATGAGCGGAGCATCACGCCAGTTTCCCTCACCAGTAACGGGGACGCGTTGCGCGGGCAGTGGCCCGATGCGGGCCTTGGCCAGATCCAGTGCTCGCTCGTACTCGGCGCGCACCGTGGCATCGAAGAGCCGTCCGTAACGAAGGCTCATCTCGGCAGAGACGTGCCCGAGCAGGGCCATGAGCGCCTGGAGCGATACTCCGGCGTTGACCATCACGGTGGCAAAGGTGTGGCGGAGTTGATGCGGCGTGACGTGAGCGATGCCCGCGACCTGCGCGGCGCGATCGAGTTCCAGGCGCAACGCCTGCTGAGCCAGGCGCCGGCCGTGGTGGGTGAAGAGGAACTGCGCGGGTCGTCCACTTCGAGGGTGCGGAAACGCTCGGCCCTCGGAGCGTGTCGCGGTGATTCGATCGATCAGGGTGACGGTCTCGTCGTCCAGGGGCACCATCCGCTCGGTATCCAGCTTGCCCAGAGGAACCTTGAGCCACGCTCCGTTGCCGGGAACTTCGTGCACGCAATCGAGCTCGAGATCGAGGAGCTCACCAATGCGCAGCCCGCAGGCTCGGGCCAGTAGCAGCGCGTCGGCGGCGAGACGAAACTCGGACCCTTCGAGCGCCTCACCGAGACGCCGGTCAACGTCAAGGGGCAGGTAGCGAGGAAGAGGTTTGGGTAAGCGCGGGAGGTCGGAGCGAAAGACGAGACGCCGTGTTGGCGCGTCGACCCATCCCCACTCGGTGATGTCGTTGAGGAAGCTCGACACCGTCAGTACCCGTCGTGATTGATCGGCGGTCGTGACTGGATCACCGTTCTTGGAGTTGATGGCGCTGGCCACCGAATTCAGGTAGGGCTCGATATGGCGCTGTCGGTCAAGCTCAGCCAGTGACCTCAGTTCGGGGTCGACGTCAGCGAGGAAGCGACCGAAGTGAGCGAGTCGCGTGGCAAGTCCCGTGACCGTCTTGGCGTGGCAGGTCCCGGTCTTGCGCTCGAGGTAGGCCACGAACGCAGGTCGAAGGACTGGTGACACGTCGGCCATGCGCGCTTCGAAACTCTTAGGCCCCTGACCGTAGGGCGGCGGCGCCGCCACGATACCCAGATGGAATAGAACTCGCTGCGCGGCGCTCAGCGCGCTCCGGTAGTGCGTCCAACCCTCCGCCGTGCTATGCGTGCGCTGTCGACAAGCGTCGATGAGCTCGTCGAAATCTCGCAGCGTCAGGTCGTCGAGGTGCCCGCCGCTTTGGATGAGCAGGCGCCCCACCGACTGTGACGCCACCCGCAGGCTTTGGATCGGCGTGTAGCCAATGGCCTCGGCGCCCTCTCGAAACCGGGCCATGTCCGCCTCGAGAGGACTGGCGACGATGTCACGCCAAAAGCCCGACAGCTTGCGAGACACGAGGTAGTCGTAGCCCGGTTGGAGCCAGCCGTGAATCATCAAGAAACTGAGGAAGGGCCGAAGCTGTGGCCCGGCTCGAAGACGCTCGGCCAGCGGCTGATCTGCCCAGTCCGGTGGAACCGGCCAGTGCCGTAGGAAGGACCGAGCTGCGCTCGTGTAGGCGCTGTTGCCCCGGCCCGTCAGGGCGAGATGAGTCGCGTAGTCGGCGAGCAGGTCCCTCGCCGGTCGCTCAACGGAGGTCGCGTTGACGCTCGCGAGCGGCATCGAACTCCTTCTTCACGTGCACGGGGGCGAGATGGATATAGCGGGCGGTGGTGTCGACGTGGGCGTGACCGAGCAGGGCTTGCATCACGGCCAAATCCACACCCGCTTCGGCCAGCGCGGTGCCGAAGGTGTGGCGTAGCGCGTGGGGATGACCGGCGGGAACGCCGGCGAGCATCCGGTGGTAACGAAAGATTGTGCGCAGGCCTGCGCTCGTGAGTGGTTGGCCGCGAGTCGGGCCCTTGGCCACCACGAACAGCCGGGGAGTCTCGGTCTCGGGCCGCTCGCAGAGCAGGTACGTCTGAATGACGCCTGCCACGTCGACGTCGAGTGGGACGCGGCGCTCTTTGGATCCTTTGCCCGTGACGCGCAGCCATCGTCCCCCGATATCCACGTCGGTGACGTCCAGAGCCAGCACCTCTCCGGCGCGAAGTCCGCAGTACACCATCAGTCCGGCGATTGCCCGGTCGCGCCAGGTTCGAAGGCTCCCCACCAGCGCCACGACTTCGTCGCGATCAAGAGCTCTGGGAAGACGCTGGGGCTCTCTTAGTCGCAACACTGATCGCCGCTTGGGCCGACGCGCCACGTGCGCGAGCAGGCCGTTGCGCTCGCCCGCGGACAGTCTTCTCGCCTCCTTGCCCCTCGGCACCGGGTTGGTGGCGTGGGGACTGCGCATCATGCGGAACTCGAACAGCCCCGAGATCGCCGCCAGTCGATGGTTGAGCGTCGCCGCGGCGTACCCGTCGACGCGCCGACCATCCAGGCGCACCACGTTGGGACCGGGACGCCCGGGCACCGTAGTCTGTCGGCACGCGGCCAGATATTGAAGCAGCACGTCGGTACTCACCATGTCGAGCGCGATGTCCTGGGTCAGTAACCACCGACAGAACGCCAGCAGCGAGAAGCCGTAGACCCGGACTGTCTGGGGCGAGTAGTTCCGGTCCGACAGGTAACTCAAGTAGTCGTTCACCAACGCGAACTGGCTAACGCCAGCACCCGCCAACGCCCAACTACCGGCTCCTTGCTCGAGGTGAAGTTCTGCATTCGTCACTGCAACATCTGTAATCGAAAGTGTCCCAGAATGCAAGTATCAAGTGACTACATCTCCATTAGTTTCTTGACACTTCTCCGACATGCCTAGATGGATTAGCCGGTAAATAGGCAGTCACCGATGGTGTCCATCGAACCCAGCAGTCCGTAACGACGGACGTTTTCGGTGAAGGCCCACGAGGTGAACTGGCTGCCGTGGTCGGAGTGGATGATCGTCCAGGGTGACGTGACTCGTTCGCGGCCGGCCATCGAGAGCGCGTCATTCACCAGCGCTGTCTCGCAGCGTCGGTCAATCGCTCAGCCCACCACCTTGCGGCTGAAGATGTCTAAGACCACGCAGCAGTAGACCCTGCCCTCGCGCGTGGGGTGCTCGGTGATGTCGGTCAACCAGAGCGCGTTGGCACGCGTCGCGGTGAAGTTGCGCTGCACGAGGTCCTCGTGGGTGGCTTCGTTCACGAGGTTGCGTCGGGTCTTCTTGGGCCCCGGTAGGCCCTGAATCTGCAGTTCTCGCATGATCTTGAGGATCAGCTTTCGATTGACAATGAGTCCCTGCTCGATCTGGAGCGTGGCCTTGATCCGCAGCATCCCGTAGGTGGAACGCGACCTTGTGTGCACGTCAGCAATAGCGTCGGTGAGCAGCAGGTGGCGGATCTCGCGGTCACTGGGCGTGTGATATTTGATGTCGTAGTAGGTCGAGCGATCGAGGCCCACCACGCGACAGGCCGTGCGTTCGGAGTAGCCCAGGTTGCTCAGCCCTCGGGCAACCTGGAACTTGCTTTTGGGCTGATCGGCTCGTTCGCGTTGAAGAGATCACTCGCGGCCTTCACCAGTGCGAGCTCCGCTTCGAGGTCGCGGATCGTTCGACGAGCCTGCGCGAGCGTATCGACTTCAAAACTTTTGGTCCCCGGCCGTTTGCCAGCGTCAATGAGGGCCTGATGCTTCCACTTATAAATCGTCGCTCGGCTGATTGAGAGTTCCTCGGCCAATGACCTCACGGACTCGCCGGCGAGTAGTCGCGCGTTGACGTCACGTCGCAACTCGGCTGAAAACTGCTTGGGCACGTCTACCTCCTGGTAGGACACGACCAAACTCACATACGTGGTCCACTTTTCGGGGTCAAGGTCAGATTGCCTGTAGAAGTTCGGCACATTCTTGCCGAAACAGCTTCGGGACATCCTTTACACAGCTTCAGGACTTGCTTGACGCCACAGCCGCCATCGGCCTTTGCTCTTCAGTGAGCGGGAGGTGGCCCAATGCTTTGGGAGTCAAGCAAGATGGAGCAACTTTACGACGCCGTGCTCGGCGTCATTCGAGATGGTTTCACGTTGAGCGATCTCGATCGCAGCGTCACCTGGTACGAGCGGGTCTTTGGATTCGCCAAGGGCATGGAGGACAAGCGCCCGGACGGGACCGGATACTTTGTGTTGCTCGGCTCGGCCGACTTCGCGGTCCTGGTGGGTCTGTTCGTCCATCCGTCCAACGATAAGGAGCGTTCCTCCGAGGCGCGCACCGGGCTCGACCACGTCGGTTCTACCGTCGCCAGCCACCTCGAGCTCGAGGAGTGGGAGGCGCGGCTCACCGAGCTCGACATCGAGCATTCCCCGTCAACGACCAGCCGGGCTACTCTGTCGTCGTCTTCTGCGACCCCGACAACATCCAGCTCGAGTTCATCGCCAAGGGCTGACGTCGGTTGCGGCCCTAATGCAGCAAGCGATATCCGCTAGGACAAACTGGTTGCGGTGTCTCACGCGCCGAGAATGCCCTTTTTCGATTCCTTCTTAACGTGCTTCTCGTTGCGCTTTTCCTTCAGCGACTTACCGACCTTCTTGACGTTGTGTTGGTTCGGTGATTTATCGGCCACGGTGACTCCTCTAGTAGGCGACGTCATTGTTGGCGACGCCGAGATCACAGATTGTGAGAGACCACCCATGAGGCCGTATGACCTCGAGGGGCAACTCTCTCATCTGGATCGTCATTGCCGACCTTAATCGGCGCCAACACTGTCAGACCCATTGTCGTGTCGAAAGGAAGCGTTTATGGCCACGATTGCTCCGAAGCTGGGGAGGTTCAATTTGCGTGGAGGTAGTCGAGAAGTTCGCGGTACTCGACAAGACGTTCGGTCAACCAGACACGGTCGTCCTCGCTGAGCGCATCAAGAGCCGTGGCCCTTTTTGAGGGTGTTGATTGCGCTTGCTTTATGAACCAAGGTAGCTGTGCCATGCGACGTGGGTGCCGACTGAATTGGAAAGGTCAACTGTCGCTACGACTGAGGCGTACTCGCTCCACTGAAGGGTTCAGTGCATGGTGACAGTGCCGACCCTCTACCCCCAGTTGGGCGGCACGCGGGCGAGCAGGGCCTCCACCTCGTCGGCCGGTACGGCGGGTGAGAAGAGGTAGCCCTGGCCGAACTCGCAGCGCAGGAGGCGCAGGCGCTCGAACTGTGCCCGCGTCTCGATCCCCTCGGCGAGCAGGGTCACGTTGAGCTTCTGACCCAGCGAGACGATCGTCTCGAGGAGCGTGTCGTTGCGGGCGCTCTCCTGGGGTGGGCTGACGAAGGAACGGTCGATCTTGATGATCTTCGGGTGCAGCAGCGCGAGGTAGGAGAGCGAGGTGTACCCGGTTCCGAAGTCGTCGAGCGCGATGGCAATTCCGAGGCGATTGAGGTGTTCAATCACGTCCAACGTCTCAGCGACGTCGAGCAGGGTCACGCTTTCGGTGATCTCGATGATGAGGCGTTCTGGGATAAGTCCGCTCGTCCGCAAGACTCCTTCAATCATCGATACGAGGCCCGGGTCGTGGAACTGGTGTGCGGAGAGGTTGACCGTGACGTAGGGTCGGCCGGTCCGAGCACCTGTTCGATCCCAGGAAGTTGCCGCGCTCACGGCCTCGCGCAATGCGAAGGCACCGAGCTCCAAGATGAGTTCGCTCTGTTCGGCCAGCGGTATGAACACGTCGGGGGGCACCCATCCCCGCTCGGGGTGTTGCCAGCGCATCAGCGCCTCGAAACCGACCACCTCGGTCGTGGCGAGATCGACAATGGGCTGGTAGTGCATCGAAATCTCACCGGCTTGAAGAGCTTGGCGCAACTCCTGCAAGAGCGCGAAGCGGCTGGTCGCCTGCTCGCGCATGCTGGGAGCGAAGAGAACATGGTGGCCCTTCCCCTCGCGTTTGGCCTCGTACATGGCGACGTCGGCGTCCCGGATCGATTCGGTGTAGTCCGTGCTCGTTGCGTCACAGACCACGACCCCGATGCTCGCGTGCTGTGCAAGGTGCGCCCCAGCGATGGAGAACGGTTCGACGAGCGCACCAAGAAGACGTTTGGCTACCTGCTCGGCCTGAGCCGGGGAGGTCAGTCCCTCGGCCAGGTAGAGGAACTCGTCGCCACCGAAGCGACACAGCGTGTCCGAGGAGCGAGTCACCTGGTCGAAGCGGCGCGCAATCGCCACAAGCAACTTGTCGCCAACGAAGTGGCCGAGGGTGTCGTTCACGCCCTTGAAGTCATCGAGGTCCACCAACAACACCGCGTTGAGCCCGCCTTGGCGAACGAGCTTCTCGCGCGCCTGTGAGAGCCGGTCTTCAAAGAGCACGCGGTTGGCGAGTCCCGTGAGCGGGTCGTGCAGCGCCTGGTGGGAGAGCTGGGCGGTGAGCGCCCGCTCCTCGGTGATGTCGCGCTCTGACATGACGAAGTAGAGCGTCCTTCCTTCGGCGTCGCGGGCGGTGGACCTGTGCACCTCGGCGACCATCACCCGCCCGTCCCTGTGCACGTAGCGCTTGGAATAACTCACTTGATCGCTCTCGCCGGAGGTCACGCGTCGGTGGGCCTCCTCGCTGATGCCCAGGTCCTCGGGATAGGTGAATGGAGTCGAGTCGTGCCCGAGCAGTTCCTCCCTGGTTCGTCCGACCATCTGACAGAAGGCGTCGTTGACTGCCAGGATCTTGTCCTCGAGATCGGCGAATACCATGCCGGCTACGTTGTTCTCGAACGCGAGGCGGAAGCGCTGCTCGCTCTCCGAGAGCGCCTCGGCGGTGGCCAGCGCATGTAGTTCGAACTCGGTGTGGACTTGCTCCGATGCCCTCCGGGCGCGGTCATCGCGGATCATCGCTACAACCCACTCCTTGCCGTCAAGGGCGATGGGCGAGAGGGCGATGTCAACCGCGAGTTCGTTGCCGTCGTGACACAAGATCGTGAGACCTAGGCCGCGCCCCATCTCACGTGCGCTCGGGTCTCGGGCGTACTCGTCGCGATGTACGAGATGCGTATCACGTTCCCGCGACGGCACGAGTACCTCAACGGCCTGACCAACGAGCTCGTCGTGCGTGTAGCCAGTCAGGACCGTGAGGTGCTCGTTTGCGTAACGGATCATGCCGTGCTCGTCGACGAAGGCAATTCCGTCGGGCAGCACCTCAAGCAGGTGGTTCCAGGAGACGGGATAATCCTCTAAATAGCTCACGATGCGCTTGCTCCCATCCGACTTCCTGAACTAGCGAAATGCAACGTCTACCCTGCATACTGACACAAGAACGGAACCGTTTCCGTGGGAGAGATTCATGGGCGTATTAAGCAACGAAGCCTGCATCATTCGGACCTTCCTGGTCGAATCCGCCAACCGCAGACTGTTGATGTCGGTCCTTCGCCAGGAACATGGACACTGCATGATCGCGTTCAAAGATCCCACGTTTCATCCCACAGACCAAACCGTCACCACCGGACCAAACCGACTGAGTGCAGCCACCTCATAATCCCTCGGTCGTGGGTTCGATCCCCATCAGCCCTACCGAATGGCCTATGCCCCGTTGAGTGGACCACGCTTATGAGAATGTGGTCTGAGTTTGGCTCAAGTGTAGATTCTCGAATTCGTTGGGCGTGAGATAACTTAACGAGCTGTGTCGTCGCGGGTTGTAGAAGTTCTCGATGTAGTCGACGATGGCGACAGAGTGATCGACTTTCGTGGTCCGGCATTCGCGGTGACGTTCCTGGGTGGCCCTGGGCCGACCATTTCGCTCACACAGTCCAGCGGGCTCGTTGCTCCAGCGCATCACATGGGGAGTCGATGCGTCCGCCGCCGTTGTGCTCACCCGGCGATCCGAAGCAGCCCAACAATTCCGACTGCGTAGAACAACAGCGCCAAGATTGATTCGGGTCCTAGTCGGTGCGGTCGCGAAGGACGCACGATCACACCGCCGACGTACATCACGGTCAGCACCAAACTGAGCGAGGCTAGCCATGCGATTGCGGGACCGGTTGTCGGCAATACCGGTTTCGCAGCAACGAGGTCTGCCAGCACGAATAGACACAGCTGAAACGCATTGCCACCAAAAATGTCGCCCATCGCGAGTTGATGGTCGCCGAGACGTACGGCTTCGATTCCCGAACTGATCTCCGGCAGTGCTGACGCTAACGCCAGGACGGTCGCACCGAAGACCACTCCGTTTATACCGGCGCGGTTTGCCAGTTCGTTACCGCTGATCTCGAGCGCCACACCCGCCATGAATGTCACCGCCGCCGATACGCCGAAGAGTATCGCAACACGTGTCGTTGAATGCTTTGCGCGCGCGGCGTCGGCGACCGGATGACGGACGCGGCGATGAGGACGCCCGGGCTGACTGCCCGCCATTACCACCTCCCACTTTGGATGCGATCGTGTACGGTTCAGTACCCAGATTCCGCCGATCCAGATGACCACGACCGCCAACGACGCCGGACTAAAGCGCCCCGCTATGACTATTGACTTCGGCAGCAACGCGCCCATGAGCACCACTGACACGGTGAGTACAACCAGCAGTCCCTCAAGAACTGGCACGAGGGAACCGACGAGGAATGTCAGAGGTCTCGGGGCAAAGAGATCACACAGGACAAGCACCATCGTTGCTGTCGCTATGCCGCCGATCAGGTTTCCAGCCGCTAGGCCGAGGTGGCCCGACTCTGCCGCGGAAATCGTGATCGCCAACTCCGGCAGGCTGCCGGCGATAGCAAGCAGCACCATCCCGCCGATTGCGTCACCGATTTTCAGGCGTCGATCAAGTTCGTCCGTTGATTTCGAAAGTTCGACACCGGCAACCCAAGTCGCCCCAGATGCTGCGACGAACACGAGGATCACCAGAAATATGGAGACAGACGACACATTCGAATTATCGCCGATGCGATCGGCGGGATCGGTGATGAGACGCAGATCTCAACGCTGGCACGCTTCGGTCATGCCGAGCTGCCCTCGACCCTCTCTGGTTTTGCGGTGTGGTACTACAGCGCGAGTTAAGTCACTGAAGGATCAAGACTCCAGTGCTTGGTGGCAGATCGGGGGTGTCCGGCCCCGACACGAACCCACACGTGATGATTCCGATTGAGAGAATCCCACGTTTCATCCCACAGACCAAACCGACCTCACCGGACAAGTTCTCTTTCAATTCCGAATGAATCCGATACCACCGGACATTCAGACCGAATGCAGCCGCCTCATAATCCCTCGGTCGTGGGTTCGATCCCCACCGGCCCCACCCGTCATACGTGTCCAATTTGAGCCAGTGCTACAGCCGTCGTACGCTCGGATCCCATTTCAGTTTGAAACGCAGCACGTTGAACGCACACACGTTTGGCGCCGAAACCGTTCCAACAGCAGCAATCGTCTTTTTAGCGATGAGCACCTTCGGTCGCAGGAAGTGAAGGGTCAGCGTGAAGGGCGTCGTGACCGAGACGTTGGACTGCGTGTCGTCGGGCGTCAGCGTCAAGGTCGCGCTGTACGAGATTGACCCTCCGGGAGATATTCGTCCCGGCAGCGGCTGGGGAAGTGGAATGTACTGCTGGGCCGTGGGCATCACCCCTTGCGCAACCAGTGCGGCGTTCGGAGCGCAGGCGGCCCCATACTCAGTGACCCTCGTCCCATTATCGCCGACAATCAACTCCACCGCGTTCATCGGATTACCTTCGGCGGTCATGACGTACGCTCCGTCTGAGGCTCCCCAGGGAAAGTAGACACTGGGTTAAGCAGACTTCGCTACTTGGAGCAATGCTAATTCGTAGTTGACGGGACTGACGTTGCCGATCGTGGAGCAACGCCTGGTGGTGTTGTACCAGTTGATATACCACTCGATGTCGGCGCGCAGCTCGTCCATGTTGGCAAAGACGTGACGGTAGAAGTACTCGTGTTTGGTGTGTCCTGAAAGGGGAGTGATGACGATGTAGAAAGTCGCTAGCACGAACCGTGCTGTACCAGTGATGGAGGTAGGCCCTCCGGGTTCGCCGTGCAGGCGGAGATCCCAAAGCGCCGCAGTGTCATGTCGGTTAAGAGCCGGGGTGGGAAGCGACTGCGGAAAAGGCTCGCTAACAGCGGGTCAGTTGTGTAACGAAAAGACGAACGTGTGTGAACCACTGCTGACGCATCGAAAGGTACAAAGATGACATCGAAACCAGGGTTGCAAGCAGCCCCTGGGAAAACGGCATGCCCTCGTGGCGTGTCCTCAGCCGGGGAGCGACCTGCTTGCGGCCCTGGCGGTGTCCGGTGTTTAGGTGGCGTGAGTTCGTTACAGGCGCTGGTACGGAACAGGAGAACCTGTCGTCTCGATATCGACGGCCAGATACAAGAGGTGATATTGCCTCTCTGGTCATCAAGAGGGAGAACCTCGCGTGGTCAAGGCCGCGCGGGTAAGAGTACCGACGCGAGGCACAGGGGCGGACCGACCCGCAGTAGTGATGAAGGTTCTGTAATGGAACTGGAGCGAAGGGGTCGGGCAGGTCAGGTCACCCAGATGTCAACCCTACGGGGGAGGAACTGATGGACGGACCACAGTTGAAAGTGAAGTCGTTTGACATTCCCAAGCGCCTCGTCTTTGAGGCGTGGAAGAAGGTCCAAGCGAACGGCGGAGCACCGGGCGTGGACGCCGTGAGCATTGAGCGGTTTGGCGACGAGGAGACTGACAATCTCTATCGCCTGTGGAACCGCATGAGTTCGGGGAGTTACTTTCCCGGACCAGTGCGCGCGGTGGAGATACCGAAGGATAATGGGGCCGCGTTGCGGGTATTAGGTGTGCCAAATACGGCGGATCGAATTGCTCAAACGGCAGCGGCGATGATGCTGGAAGAGAAGTTAGAACCGATCTTCCACTCAGACAGTTACGGCTACCGTCCGGGGCGAAGTGCCCTGGATGCAGTGGCGGTGACGCGCAAGCGCTGTTGGAAACAAGACTGGGTGTTGGACCTTGACGTCCGGGCCTTCTTCGACAGCGTCCCCCATGATCTGTTGTTAAAAGCGGTCGCTCACCACACCGACGAGCGATGGGTCCTGCTCTACATCGAACGGTGGCTCACCGCCCCCATGCAGATGCCAGACGGAACCCTCGTCGCTCGGGAGAAGGGAACCCCACAAGGTTCTCCGATCTCGCCGCTGCTCGCGAACTTATTCATGCACTACGCGTTCGATAAGTGGATGGACCGGGAATTTCCGGGCTGCCCTTGGGAGCGCTACGCCGATGATGGAGTAATCCACTGCAACACCGAGGCACAGGCTCGAAGTCTTTGGACTGCGCTTGCTGAACGACTCGGGTCCTTAGGACTTGAGTTGCATCCCGACAAGACGAAAGTCGTGTACTGCAAAGACGCGAACCGTCGAGGGAATTCGGAGCACACCAGTTTCGATTTCCTCGGCTACACCTTTCGCGCTCGTCGGGCTAAGAGTCGGCACGGGGACTTTATGAGTTTCTCGCCAGCCATTAGCACCAAGGCGAAGAAAGCGGTCGGCAAGAAGATTAGGGACTGGCACCTCATCCGTCGCAGTGGAATGGACCTAGCCAGTCTCGCTCGCGAGATTAACTCTCAAGTGCGGGGCTGGATCAACTATTACGGAGCGTTCTACCGCTCTGCGTTGTACTTCATTGCGAAGCGTATCGATGAGAATCTTCTTCGATGGGCGATGCGGAAATTCAAGCGGTTTCGAGGATGTCCAGTGAAAGCACTGGACTGGCTCAGTGCTGCTCAACAGCACAATCCCAGTCTCTTTGTCCACTGGTATCTCATCCCATCTACTGACAACCGACCGGCAAGAGCCGAATGAGTTGAGAGATTCACGTTCGGTTCCGTGAGAGCCGGGGGGTGAAACTCCCCCCGGCTACTCGACAAGATCGACCAGAACGATTCGGCGGTCGCGTGGTCGTAGGCGGTTCCCGTTCTTCCCATGGAGCGAACGATGTCGAGGTGCTCACAACGCTCCTTGATCTTGCGGTCACTGAACTGACTGCCGCGGT
>Ga0224553_1000791_pt1 | contig 12606 bp, 13 predicted proteins | sample 714S21014metaG_FD_179897 | JGI IMG/M metagenome (GOLD analysis project Ga0224553, IMG submission 179897) | Peat soil microbial communities from Stordalen Mire, Sweden - 717 S2 10-14 | ecosystem: Environmental > Terrestrial > Soil > Wetlands > Peat | place: Sweden: Norrbotten County, Stordalen... | reverse complement strand
GCCTAATGGAGAAAGAAAAGGCTCGTTACCAGAAGGAACTCGAAAACTTCAAGGCCCAATTGAACCGCGAGAATGACCGCACAGGCCAAACATTGCGCGAGAAACTCGCGCTGTATAAGGATGCAATCCCACCCGTCGTTGACTTTATTATGGCGTTATCTAATGCGACTCCAGGCGTCAATGTGGCAATGTTGCTCATCGAATTCGAAAAGGAACGGCTCGCCACCACGGCATTACTGGGGATGTTTGCCCCATTGCCAGTATTTGAAGCATACAACGAAATAATTGATTACCTCTTCGACTGTCTAGAAGGCAAGCGGACCAACGAGTTTGCCGAGTTTCGCCGATTGGCTCTCAGGATGCTCAACGAGATTCGGCGAGACATTGGGGTCTCCGAGGAGGAACTAGTTTACCGGGTTCACCGCTGAGATGCCGAGTGCTCCACAGCCTGCCTGAAGCTTGTCAAGGTGTCCGGCATTCGAGACCTGAGACTGCGACTCCGACAACAGGATCATCGATTCTCTTCACTTCCCGAGATTCTTTGCCGATAGACGTCTGGAGTCTCAATGACAAACGCCGTCTGCCCAGTCAGCGCCAGCAGGTCACGGTCGCCCGTCACGAGAATGTCGGCCCTTCCGCTGTGCGCCAGATCAAGGAGAGCCTGGTCCGTGGCATCCCTGCAAAGAACCGAGCATGATTTCGCAACCTCGACTGCCTCGCAAAAAGGGATATAACTGGCCAACGCCTCCAACTGTTCCTCGGCGGTGAGCTGGAACTTCGGGTAGGCAAGGATTCTTGTCAACTCCGCTGCTGTCTCATGCGAGACGAGCGGCTCACAATCTCTGGCTTGCCAATGGCGAACCAACCAGCTCAGCCGGCCGCGGGTAAACAGGAGCGCGGAGAGGACAACATTCGTATCGAAGACGACTCTCGCTTTGGCGGCGGTACTCACTGGCTCTGACGTGCCCAGGCAATTGCGTCGGTAATGTCTTGCTCCGTGATGCCGAGGCTTTCGAGTTTGGCGCGCACCTCATCCAGACGGCTCGGCTGCAATGGCTTGAGCGTAATCGAGGTCCCATCCGTGCTCACGTCGAAGTACGCCACTCCGGCGAACCGCGTGGCTACCGCCTTGGGGATGGTGAGCTGATTCTTGACTGTCAGTTTTGCCAGCATGGCGTCCTCGCAAGAAATAAAGGAAACAAGGAAATCTTACCACCTTCTGGCCCAACATTCCATCAAGCCAGGAACCACTCCCACTGCTCTTCAGTCAGCGGCACCACCGAAAGCCGCCCGATAATCACCAGCGGCGACTTCGCGAAAAGCGCCTCCGCCTTGATCGCGGCCAGAGTTTTCGCTTTCTTCAGTCGCTTGCCCACCTTCACCTTGACGATAGGCGCCTTGGGATCGGCAGGGTCCACGCTCACAACGGCCCCGGTCCCAACGGCGGTGCGCTCATCGCCGGTGTGGTAAAAAATCCACTTTGTCCCCGCCTTCATCTCGCGCAGGAACTTCACGGCTGTGGGGTTGGTTACGCCATCCCAGGTCGTCTCCTTGTCTCCAAGGAAATCGTCGAAGGAATAAACATCGGGCTCGGTCTTGAAGAGGAAGTAGGCCATGCGCTCCATGGTAAGCGAGGAAACAGGGAACAGGGAACAGGGATCAGGGAACAAGGAACACCGGAACACGGCGCAGAGAACCGGGGGATAGAGGATTGAGGAGGGTTCGGCGGGGATGGGGTTGGGATGCAAGCTTGCGGATCTGAGATGAACGCAGGCTTGCATCCCAATAACGCACGACTGGGAAACGATCAAGTGTGGAACCAGAAGCCTTGTCCAGAGTATCCGACGCTTGGATTGCGGGGGCTCGGGCGAGGTCAACTCAGGAAAGTGAGCCCGGAGTTCCGAACGGCAGGATTACCGTTCGTGGAGGCGACTGAGTAACCCATCCTGTGAGCACTCTAGGGCCGCATGGGGAAAAGAGTATCACAGAAGGAGGGCGTGGGACGGTAAATTGTGCAAAATTGACCAAGTTTCATTGGAGGCTTTTTTGGGGGGCTTCGAAGAGCAAGCCTGCGAGTTCTGGGAAGCCGCAGGCTTGCATCACGAAAACGCTGGACTGGGAAAGGGTGTAGCTGACTGAAAACAGGCAGACTTTGCTGAATGTTCCAGAACAATGAATCCGAATGTCTCAGCGAGGTCTGCCTAAGCGCGTGCTCAACGTGCGGAACGAAGAATCGAGTCTCCGCCTTTATCACCATGTGCTCATCGTGTGGGCACATTTGTGTTCGCATCTTTTTCAGGATGGAGGAGGATGGGGGAAAAACCTGTTCAATTCTGCTCAGTTCTCAAGTTTTTTCAGGAATCAATAACCTGCGGCTTTGCCGTAGTGGCTGCGGTGGTCCTGGCCACCGAGCAGGTCGCCGGTTTTGGGGTCGATGGCGATGCACTCGCCGTTGGACCAGTGGCCGCCTTTAATGTCGAGGTCGTAGCCGAGGGCGCGCAACCCTGCGAGGGTTTCCGGGGTGAAGCCGGGCTCGAGGTAGAGCTTGTCGGGCAGGTACTGGTGGTGGAAGCGCGGGGCGTCGACGGCCTGCTGTATGTTGAGGCCGCCCTCGGATGCTGATAGAAAGATGTTGGCGACGGTGGTAATGATGCGAGCGCCGCCGGGGGAGCCGAGGACGAAGCGGAGCTTGCCGTCCTGAAGGACGATGGTGGGGGTCATGGAGCTAAGCGGGCGCTTGCCGGGGGCGATGGCGTTGGCCGGCCCCTGGATGAGGCCGTAGATGTTGGGGACGCCGAGCTTGGCGGCGAAGTCGTCCATCTCGTCGTTGAGGAGAAAGCCGAGAGAGCCTGCGGTGACGCGGGAGCCGAAGGAGTCGTTGAGGGTGGTGGTGACAGCGACGGCGTTTCCTTCACCGTCAACAACGGAGAAGTGGGTGGTGTTGTTGGATTCCGGGCGTCGCTGGCCGGCGGTTTCGGGCGCAGGTGGCAGGAAGCCTACGGGACGGACGAGACCGGCGCTGGGGCTTGCCGCGTCGGGGCTGATGCTCTTGCGCCAGGCTGCGGCGTAGGCTTTTGAGGTCAACTGAGAGACGGGAATGGAATTGTAGTCGGGATCGCCGAGGTAATCGGCGCGGTCCATGTAGGCGCGGCGGTAGGCCTCGGCGATGAGGTGCATGGAGGCGGCGGTGCGGTCGCCCAGCTTGGCCAGGTCGTAAGCTTCGAGGATGTTGAGGGCGCTGAGGAGCACAATACCACCTGAAGACGGCGGCGGTGCGCTGATGACCGTGTAGTCGTGGAAGGCGCCGATGATGGGGGCGCGCTCGACGACGGTGTATTGGGCGAGGTCATCGAGCGTGAGGAGCGCGCCGCCTTTGTGGAGTTCTTCGATAAGCTCGTGGGCCATTTTGCCGTGATAGAAGTCGTCAGGATCGGCTGCGATGCGAGCAAGGGTGCGGGCCAGCTCAGGCTGGCGGAAGGTTTCGCCTTCCTTATACAGATGGCCGTCGCGCTGGAAGATTCGTTTTGAGCCGGGGAATCTGGCCAGATCGGGGTCGGTAAGTTCTTTGGCCTCTTCGGTGCTGAGCTGGAAACCCTGGGTGGCGAGCTGGATGGCTGGAGCGAGGACACGCTGAAGGCCGAGCTTGCCGAATTTGCGCTCGGCGTAGACCAGGCCGGCAACGGAGCCGGGGGTGGCGATGGAGCGGTAGCCAAGGACGGATGAGTCGAGGCTGTCTTCGGGAATCACGTTGCCCTGAGCGTCCTGGTACATGGTCTCCGTGGCGGCGAGGGGAGCTTTCTCACGGAAGTCGAGGAAGGTGGCGTGGCCGTCGTGAGTGCGGAGGAGGAGAAAGCCGCCTCCGCCGAGATTGCCGGCTGCGGGATGGACGACGGCGAGGGCAAAGCCCGTGGCTACAGCGGCGTCGATGGCGTTGCCGCCGGCGCGGAGCGTTTGAAGGCCGGCGTCCGAGGCGAGATGGTGGACGCTGACGACCATGCCGTGGCGGGCTCGGACGGGCTGCTCGTCCAGATAGGGAATCACGATCTTCGTGCCCTCCTTGATTTGGTTCTGGGCGGCAATGGAGACAGTGATGGAGAGGGCGGCTCCGGTGAGGGCGGCGAGGGCGGGAAAATAGGGCCGTCGAGTCATGGTGTGGTGACAGGATAACGCGAAAGGGGGCTGAGCTTGCCTTTGCAGGTACGCGAGTCCAGAATTCCACAACAAAAACTGAGCCCCCGTGTCCAAGGTAGTGGCATCCAAGGAAGAGGCAACTATTCCCGACTCAAAGCGACTCATCTGAATTCAACATGGGAGACCACGATGCGAACCAAATGGAGGCATAGGGATTTTCTACTGATTGGATTGGCCGGGCTCATGGGGCTCGCACTGCTGGGCTCCGCCGCGGCTAATGCGCAGACACCGGCTTCGGCAGCCCGAGCGCTTTCGCGGACGGATTTGGGGGTGAGCCTTTACGGAGCCTTCAGCGGGGCTACGAGCGGCAACAATGTTCTGGAGAGTCCGTCCAACTCCGCGGGTGGAATGATTGAGGTGCGCCACATAGTGAATCCGATCATTGGGTATGAAGGCACCTACTCCTTCAACCGCGGCAACCAGGCGTATTCCAGTTGCCCAAGCCTCTTTAACCCGCTGTGCCAGCAGATCCCGGTGTTGGCCAACGCGCACGAAGTGACAGGCGATTGGGTGGCTTCGTTGAAGATCGCGAATCTGCGGCCGTTTGCGCTGGCGGGCGTCGGGTTTCTGTTCGATGTGCCGGTGAGCGGGCAGACCAGCACCACCATCAACACCAAGCCGGTGTTTGTTTATGGAGCCGGACTGGATTGGGGTTTGCTTCCGCACATGGGGCTGCGCTTCCAATACCGCGGCAACCTGTACAAGGCGCCCAACCTGACCACCGTGTTTGCTTCTACCGGCGCGTTCACGCACGCGTCGGAGCCGATGATCGGTGCATATTTCAGATTCTGAAGCGGAGTCGGGATTGGTCCGCGTCGCCCAAAATTGGGGTTGCTGAAACTTGTACCGATGACCGAAGCGGAAATCCCGGTTTCCTGGAAGTGGTATTCACGCTGTATCATATAGCTCATGCCCTTTCAACGATTCAGATGCCTGTGTTTGGCGGTAGCGCTGGCAGGTACGGCGGTGGTGGTCTGGGCTGAGAACCCTGGCGCGGGTGCGGGTTCACCGACCGGGTTGAGCACGGTTGAGGTGGTGGAGCAGATGCATCACCGCACCGAGGCGCGGATTCAGGACCTGAAACACTACAAGGCGCTGCGCCATTACCAGGTCGAGTACAAAGGCTTTGCCACGACGATCGGGGCCAAGATGGACGTAGAGGCCAACTACGACGCTGCGCAGGGGATGAGCTTTCGGATTGTGTCGCAGAGCGGCTCGAAGTTTCTTTGCGACAAAGTTCTGAAGCGGGCTGTGGACAGCGAGCAGGAAGCGTCGCGGGACAAGGGTTCGACGGCGCTGACGCCGGCCAACTACCGGTTTCAGATGGTCGGCAGCGAGAGCATTGGCGGGCGGCCAGCCTACATACTGGATGTGGAACCGCTGACGGAGAGCAAGTTTCTATATAGAGGCAAGGTCTGGGTGGATGCGGCGGACTTTGAAGTGGTGAAGATGGAGTCGGAGCCGGCGAAGAATCCGTCGTTCCTGATTTCGCGGACGCTGATCCACTATACGAGCGTGCTGGCACACGGGTTCTGGCTGCCGCAGGGGATTCGAAGCGAGACCAAGGTGCGGATTGGCGGCACGGCGGTGCTCACGATCGATTATGGCAATTATCAGGTTGAGTCGAATACTTCGTATATTGCGAGGAATTAGACGGACGCGGCGTGGGCTGCCTGCACATCGCATTCTGCGAGTGGGAGGCGGGGCGCGGCGGGGTGCCCTGCAATCGGGAGACCTTCGAGCGGCTGCTGACAGAGCGGGGCTTCCTGGTGGGCGAAGTGGCCGGGGTGGTCCTGGTCTCCGGCCTGACCTTCCGGGAAGACTTGGAGGTGTACCAGTGACCGCCAGCGCGCCGCCGTTCCCCACGGCGCAAGGATGTTCTTGCGCGCCTGTGCCTTTGGGGAGCCGGGAAGGGTGCTGCGAATCGAGCGGCGCATGGTGGTCCTGTACTGGCGAGACTTGAACTTCCTGTCACGGCACGGCCCGGCTTCGCTGGTGCTGGCCGAGTTTGCCGAGCAGTACGCGCGGGCGTGAGCGTGGATTTAGTTCCCTTTGCGGTGCGGCGATCCTTGTGCCAGCTTTCCGGCGTAAAGCCTGATCTCACTATAAGATGCGCGAAGATGCGCGCGCGTGTGAGCGTGGATTTGCGGCACAGCATGTACCGCGTTGATTGCACGAGGCTTATGGACAATTCTATGGGTAATTCTGCGATAGCCTACAAAAAAGGCGTTGATTGTAAAAGGCGTTGATTGCACGAGGCTTATGGACAATTCTATGGGTAATTCTGCGATAGCCTACAAAAAGGCGTTGATTGTAAAAGGCATTGATTGTAAAAGACTTATTGGACAGTTCTGCGGCTCTCTATAAAAAAGGCCTCGCTGAACAGCACGCGCGCGAATGCGTTGAGCTATTTTGGCTCAAGCGTCAGGCCGATTGGAATGGTCTTGCCGTCTGGAACTACCTGCTTTTCTACCGTCTTGTAGCCGTCCAAGGTGACCTTAATTGAACGAGGTGTGTCTCCATGCCGCGTGAGAACAAAAACCATCGGCGAGACCCCTGCTTCGTTACCATCAATCCAAATCTTTGCCCCTGCTGGAACTGTAACCACCGCACACTTCGAGGCTTCGCCTTTTTGGATACGCTCGGCCATTTCTTGCGGGCTTAAGACACGGCCTTCATCCGCAAGCGCCGCGGCTGCCGCTGGTGAGGCTTTTCCGGCTTCCGAGTTTTTCGTTATCGCCTGGACTTCGGGGGTAGGATTGGGGTGCGCGGGCCAGGGCTCGGCAAAGTAGCAGGATTCCATGCGGTGATTCTTGGCGTATTCCTTTCTGGCCTTGCCATCGGGAATCGATTCGGTCCCGGCGATTGGGACACACAAAAGCCTCCCCGAAAGCCCATATGGATCCTCCTTCCAGCGAAAGTGGAAGATGCGGCCTGCCTTTGCGTCCTCTATCGGATTTTCAAACAGGGCATCGCCGGCGGACAGCATCCATTTGAGGGTGTCTTGTTCTATCCAAGGCGTACGCGAAACTGAGATGTAGTTTCCATCGGGCTGGACAAGCTCGAAAGACACTCCCGGTCCGTCATAACAGTCCGTCCTGTATTCGTCGCTGGAACAGTGGAAGCTGGTCGTGTCGCCGTTCGCATCGGTATTGCTGAATTCATAATCGCTGGAAACTGTTACCTGGAGAACCCCGGAAAACGGGTATGGTGGTGCAATTCCCGCGCCGAAATACGCATCCCAGTCGCTCTTTGGCTTCTTGTCTCCCGCGTGAGCCGCTGGTGTGGACGCTGCGGCGCACAGGAGGAGCAGAATGCTAGAAACGAACAGGTGGACTGAAGCTTTCATAGCGGGATCCTTTCTTCCGGCCCGCGTACCGGGCCGATACCCGAAATAATACTCGCAGTCTCTAGTGATTTGAGTATCATTTCTCGAAACTTCAGGGGTGGCAAAGAGCATTCAGACCGCCCTCGGAACGCGTATTCGCAAACTGCGAACGGCGCTGGAATGGTCTCAAGAGGGGTTAGCGGAAGCCTCCGGGATGCATTGGACGTACATCGGCCAGGTTGAGCGGGGGGAGGGGAATCTCACGCTCCAGAGCATTCACTCCATTGGCAAGGCCCTAAATCTCAAGATTTCGGATTTGTTTCGCGGGGTGGACTGACGCGGGCTGTATTGGTCAGAGCGGAGTCGCAAATCGAGAGCGATCCATGCTGAACAGTACGCGCGTGAGCGGAGTTTTGCGGGTCTCTATACAAAAAAGGGCCGCGCAACCGAGCCAGGATGCCCCACAACGTGCCGTCGGGCGTTCTTGGCCGTTCCCATGCAGCAGAGCCAATCCAACCCCGCCAATCGCGCGAACCCCTCTTACGGATGACACTCCATGCTCGCCGTGACTCTCACCACGATTGAGTGCGGCGAAAATCCCACCAAGAGGCCGGAAAGTCCGGGGACGCTGCGGGGACTAAGGTGAGACTAAAGAGGGCAAAACAGGTGCAAGCCCATCCGAGCAAAAACAGGCTTATCTATTTTCAAAATCAGCGATTTATGCGAATCCGCGCAAAGCACTACAAACTGTGCAAAATAGCCTCGTTCCCACTTTCAAGGCGCTGACTTGCCTAGAGATCTCCTAAGAACCTGTTTAAGAACTGGAGGGGCCGTGGCCCGCACGGAAACAGAGGGGCGGCATCGCCGGGAAAGCGCCAGGCAGTGTGTGGGCAGCCGCCCTGTTAACGCATGAGTTCCCTCCCCACCCCCACCCCCGTCTCTGTAAGGAAATTCCTTGTTTTCAACGAGTTAGGACAGGGGTATCGTTCCACATTCTTGATTCCACAGGAGTTATTTGCAGAATCTAGACATTAAAGGAGTTAGGCCGCTTTTCGGGGTGCGTGGGACACTTTTTCTTACCACGTTCAGGCGGAAAATACCCTGTGCTCCCGCGCCTGCCTGTGCGCGGCTTCCGGCCATATTTTTCCACTCATGGAGCTTCCGCCCCGCTATCGCGTTATCGACGCCGAACTCAATTGACATTATGCGCCGCGGGCACTTAATTAACTGCAAATCCTTGCGAAGATTCCTTCACCAGGTCCGTGACCGGATGAAGATGTTCTATCCAATGAACGAACGTGGGCCGGGAGGCCCACGCTACAGCCGGCCAGGAGGCCGGCGCTACATTTCCAACCAGGGGAGGCCGGCGCTACATTTCCAACCAGGGGAGGCCGGCGCTATATTTCCAACCAGGGGAGGCCGGCGCTACATTTCCAAAAGGAACATTTTCATACGGCCAAAGAACTAGTTTTTAGACAGATTCTAAGAGGGACTAAGGAAGGAGCTTCCGAATGGAGAAGAGTGTGGCTTTGCGGAGGCGGCTCTTTGCACGGGATCGGAGATTGGGGCGTGCGGAGTCGGGCGCGGGGTTGAGCGCGATATGCTGCTGCTCACAAGCGGCCTTGTAGTGCTCGAGGAGCAGGAGGGTGGCGGCCTTCCAACCGTGCTGTTCAGCCTGTGCCCGGGCGGCGAGGCCGATGGTTTCTCTCAAGGCGGGCGACGGCAACAGTTGCTGGATTGCCGCAATAGCCTCTGCCTCTTCGTCGAACAGATAGCCGCTCACGCCGTGCTGAATCATTTCGGGGATGCCGCCGGCTCGAGCAGCGACAACGGGTACGCCGGAGGACATGGCTTCAAGGATGACCAGGCCGAGGGTCTCGGAGCGGGAAGGCATGATGAAGATGTCGCTGGAGGCATAGGCCTGGGCGAGTTCATCTCCGTGCAGGAAGCCGGCCATGTGGACCGGGAGTCCTGCGAAGTGTTGCTTGAGATGCTTGTGGTGGGGACCACCGCCGACCAGGGCGAGGCGGGCGGTGGGGTTGGCCATGAGAATTGGTTTGAGGCGTTCGATTTCTTTTTCCGCGGAAAGGCGGCCGACATACAGGAGCAGAGGGTCCTCTGGGTGTCCTTCGGTGAGGCGGGCGCGCATTTCAGGGGAGCGGCGCACGGGCTGGAATCGATCTGTGTCGACGCCGCCGGGCCACAGTCCGAGGCGTTCGATTCCATGCTGCTGCAACTGCTCGAGCATGGCGACCGAGGTGCAGAGATTGAGGGTTGCGCGATTATGGCGTTTGCGCAGAATGGGCCAGACCCAAGGCTCCATGAAGCCAAGACGGTAGTAATGGAGGTACTTGGGCAGATCGGTGTGGTAGGAGACAACCAGGGGCAGATGGAGGGCTCCGCCGTTCTTTCCGCCACCGTAATACAGCCCGGCAACGCCCAACAGGGCTGGGTCGGCGACGTGGATGAGGTCGGCTTGAAATTCGACGATGGCCCGGCCTATGGAAGCGTGGGGAAATGCAAGGCGAAGCTCAGGATAGATGAAGAGCGAGTGGCCCTTGGCGCCGACGATGCGGGATTGTTGAAAGTGGTCGAAACCGCCATCCGGGGCAAAGATAAGGACCTGGTGGCCAAGTTTTTCCAATTGGTTGACAGTCTGGCAGAGGGTGGTGACGATGCCGTCCACTTTGGGGATGAAGGTTTCAGTGAAGAGGGCAATTCGCATGATCGCGCCAGGCTCATTTATTAGGGAATTCAACAAAGGGTAACATGGCGAAGCTGAGGATGGCGGGGAATTGGCGGGCAGGCTTGGCTGGCAGCGCGAATGGCAGCCATCGATCGCGCGGACGACAAAGCTTGCAAGGACCAGAGGTCGTCTGGCGAAAGCGCTTGCTGTGATACCGTTGCAATACGGCGTCCCTGAGCCGGGCCGGGGCTTCCGGGCCTTCGGCGAATGCCTGCGATTTGCGCAGAATCGGGGGCGGCGCGCGAACCTACAGCATGTCCCAACAGCCGGAAATGATATCGCCTCCGTTGCCCGCGAGCCCGGCTCCCAAGCCTGGGCGGGGGCTTGTGGCTGCGACGGCCGGGCAAGGGCCTGAGTCTGGGCCGGGTGCAGCGACTGGACGGCACGGGCCGCATCGGCTGCCGCACTGGCTGGAAAGGGCAGAGCTGCTTTTGCGGGTGCTGCTTCGGATGTATATCGGGCTGGCCGTGTGCGTTGCGCCTTGGTGGCCTATGTTCTGGGACCAGAACCCGCTGTTTCTGCAATTTCCCACGCTCTCGATTTATGCGGCCAACGGTGCAGTACGGGGCATCGTGTCGGGGCTTGGGCTATTGAATCTGTGGATTGCGTTTCAAGACGCGGTCCGCCACGGGGCGGATGAATGAAAGACAGAGATCGGAGATCGGAGATCGGGGATCAGGGAACCGTCCCTGCCGTCGCGGGCCACGCTGGGGCGCCGACGCCGCTGGAGCCGGCTCCGCTGGCGTATGAGAATCCTGCGTTTCTGAACAGCGCGGACGGGCGTCTGATGCGGATTGTGGCGGAGTATCTTGAGCCGTTGGCCCGCTTCCGGCACGAGCAGATTCAGGATACGGTGGTTTTCTTCGGGTCGGCACGGTTTCGCGGGCGCGAGGAGGCCGATCATGCGCTGGAACTTCTGGACAACACGGGATCGAGCCAGGCGGCGCCGAGCCACGAGCAGCCGGCGAGCGCTCCTGAGATAGCGGGGGGACAGGCCACGGACTTGCAGCGGAAGCGTGCGGTGGCGGCGGTGGAGATGGCCCGGTACTACGAGGACGCACGGCGGCTGTCGGGGATGCTGACGCAGTGGGCGAAGCGGATTCCATCGCGGCGGCACCGGTTTGTGGTGACCTCGGGCGGGGGGCCGGGAATCATGGAGGCGGCCAACCGCGGGGCGTGGGAGGCTGGCGGAAAGACCATCGGATTGAATATACGGCTGCCCTTCGAGCAGGCGCCGAATCCTTACATCACGCCTTCGCTGAACTTCGAGTTCCACTACTTTTTCATGCGCAAGCTGTGGTTTGCTTACCTGTCGAAGGCGCTGGTGGTGTTTCCGGGGGGCTTCGGGACGCTGGACGAGATGTTCGAGATTCTTACGCTGGCGCAGACGCAGAAACTGGCCAAGAAGATCACGGTGGTGATCTACGGCTCGGAATATTGGAAGAAGGTTTTCAACCTGGACGTGCTGGTGGATACGGGGGCGATCAGCCCCAAGGACATTGAGCTTTTCCATTTTGCGGATACGCCGGAGGAGGCGTTCGCAATGCTGCGGCAGGGTTTGACAGAGAACTACCTGTTGGCCGAGGCGGCAGAGGGCAAGGAGCCGGTGAGCGAGGGGACTGGGCCCGGCGAAGACCTGATGGCGGGCTCGACGCTGGAAGATTTTCTGGGGCCGGAGCTGGCCAAAACCCGGAAATAATCTCAGATATTTCTTAAAGATTCTTAAATCTCGGGCCGATGAATTTCTCATGGGGCGGATGTCGCTGAGAGGGGAATCATGGCCTTGGTGAAGTGGCGCAAAAAATATTCTGTGGGCGTAAAGACCTTGGACAATCAGCACAGAGGGTTGATGAGGGTCCTGAATGAGCTTCATGCGGCAGCGATGCAGGGTAAAGTGGGAGAGGTTGCCGGTCCGCTGCTCAGCCAGGTCTTTTGCGCGTCGAGAGAACATTTCTCCACCGAGGAAGGGTTGATGGAGTCGACCAAGTATCCTGGGCTGGCCGAGCACCGGGCCATACACCGGAAACTGATCACAAAGGTTTCGGAATTCCTCGCTCGCCACGATGAGGGCGACATTACTTCGTATGTCCAGTTGCTGTACTTCGTGCGCGATTGGTTTAGAGACCACATGACGGAAGAGGATCAGAAATACACTGCTTGGATGAATGACCATGGAGTGCAGTAGCTGAAGATCGTTCCGTAAAGCATAGACGATTGAGCTACTTGCAAAATTCGACGTCGGGAACGTTTGAAGTGTCAGGGCACGACTTGAATCGTGCCGCAAAAATCCAAATAGGATTCCGGCTTTAGCCGCTGCGGAATTGCAAACAATTGAAAACAA
>Ga0224553_1000790_pt1 | contig 12615 bp, 9 predicted proteins | sample 714S21014metaG_FD_179897 | JGI IMG/M metagenome (GOLD analysis project Ga0224553, IMG submission 179897) | Peat soil microbial communities from Stordalen Mire, Sweden - 717 S2 10-14 | ecosystem: Environmental > Terrestrial > Soil > Wetlands > Peat | place: Sweden: Norrbotten County, Stordalen... | reverse complement strand
TGGAGACGGCGGAGGTGACGGAGATGGTGGTGATGGCGGCGTAATGAGCGCACTTGGTGGAGGCACTTCTATCACTTACCCGACGTCGTCTGATGTTTGTCCGCAGGCACCGGGGAATCCATCGCAGGTGGTTATGGAGGGTGGCCAGATGGTCACTGTGCCTACACTTCTCTCAAATGGCCTGTACTTTGAAGGAACTATTTATACATACCAAGTAGAGACACAGAACGGAACTCCAGTTACTGCTCCCATGATCGTGAACGAAAACCTCAATAATCTGACAGGTTATACTCTGAACAATGGAACCGTGACAGGTGAGTCTACGATAAATGGGACTTTTACCGACAATGTGGGGTGGTGGTCGACTACTCCCAATGGTTTCCCTGCTACCGTCGCATCCGTTACCAATCAAAGTTTTACTGTTGATATGCAGACGCAGAACTGCTCGGTTCCCCTCACCACAACCGTTGTGCAGACAGTTTCCGACACACAGAATCCAATTACCGGCGCTTCCTATATTACCGGATCATCTACTATTGTTACACAGTAAAGGGCGCGATAATGCGATTACACAAAAGCATATTGATGCTGTGCTTTCTGCACGTTGTCTATGCTCAACGCATCACCTTGTATTTTCCGGGAAAGCCTACCACGGTAGAGAGTTATGTGTACGAAGTTGCTCTGAGGTCGCGGAGTATTGGCTCTTTAGTTGTAAGTGGCACTTGCACCGAAGAAGAAGGTGTTAGCGCGTCGCTTCCTCACCCGCCTGCGGGACCGTTCAGCAGCTTAGATAATGCGTTGACAGCTCTTGTACATGCAGATCCGAATATAAGATGGAGTAGGGAGTCAAACGGGGAATTCAGGGTTCGAGACTCGAGAATCTCCGATGACATTCTAGGAGTTCATCTTTACAATCTTCGGATCAGCAATGCGGCAGGGATTGACGAGGCAATCTGGCAGCTAATGAGTGCTCCGGAGATCAAGGCCGCCTTTTCGAAGAATTTTATCGAGCACGGAATTGTTCCTCCCGGAATAAAGGGGAATACAAAAGGCATGCCTCTCTTTAGTACGCAGGCGCAGGACACGACTCTGGCCGCCGCGCTTGACCAAATTATCACATTCTATCCGGGCGTATGGATGTATAGCGAATGCAGATGCGGCCAGAGGAGACGCATCACTGTTCGGGGCGAACCAACTGGCTGGCCCAGTGGTGGCATTAAGCATTGAAGAGCTAAATGGTGATTTTGCCCAACCGGAACGTGTCAACGAGTACGACGACTTTGGCAACCGGACCAGCCAGAACGTGACCAAGGGTCTGGGCTACTCTCACGAGGCGCGGCACGACCCAGTGACCAACTGGATGTTGGACGACAGCACCGATTACGACGCCAACGGCAACATCGTTCTGCTGCCGAACCTGCATATGAACTACGATTCGCAGAACCGGCTGGTCCGGGTGGACGGCATCAATGGGTCGGAGCGGTATGGCTACAACCACAAGAACCTGCGCGTCTGGACGCGGGCGGCCGACGGCAAGGAGAGCTTCTCCTTCTACCATGGGACCAGGAATCTTGCGACATATACTCTGGCGACGGATGCCTCCGGCAACCTCTCCTTCCGCGTCGTCAAGACCAACATCTACTTTGGCAAGCGCCTGGCGCAGTCGGGAGGAGATGTCGTCGTTGCCGACCGGCTGGGATCGACCCGCGCCTGGAGCGCGAAGAAGGGTGCGAAGACGGCCAGCTACACCCCCTTCGGCGAGAAAGTAGATATCGCGGAGGTGAGGGCGATCCATGCGGCGGTGATCAGGATAATCGTTGGGGTCAGGCACTCGACTCGCTTCGTCATAGCTACCATCCTTCCTTCGATTCGATCCAGAATAATCCAAGACGTTGGATTTAGTTCCCATTGGGTACCATTCCCGCTTATTAGCCTCCCTTGTTCGTCACTGTGCTAGTGATCGTTCCAGTATTACTGAACCAATGTGAGTGTTAAGTCATCGGTTGGCTTGATGGACCTGTAAAGTCACATATTGAGTAAACTCATCCTGGACTGGTCTCGCTGCGCGTCAGCCCCCAAATCATCTGCCCTCATTCCCAGGCCAGAGGGACGGTCAGAACTATAACCATTAAAAGGCATCTCAAGTGGTAAAGCGATCAAGACCCTGCTGCCCGGCGGGGTCTCGTTGCTGGCTACAGAACTAGCCAGAAAGGTAGCCCTCGCGCACTGGAACAATGCAACTCTAGCCGGGTAAGCAAAAAGGAAATCCTTGTTGATTATTCGCGCTTGCTGGTGGATGATGGGTAAGCGTGTGGTGTTGGCCGGGTGTACAAGTGGTGGGGCAGGCTTCAGGATGATTGTATGTCCGAAGCGAAGCTTGAGCTGGATGGGATAGGGGCTGGAGTTGGTTCGCGCCGTCGTCGCAGTGCGATGGAGCGGCGGCTGATTGTGGAAGAGACGCTGGAGGCGGGGTCTTCGGTGGCTCGGGTTGCGCGGGCGCATGGAGTCAACGCGAACCAGGTCTTTCAGTGGCGGCGGATGTATCGCGAGGGGCTGCTCGGGGAACAGCTACAGAGTGGGATGAAGTTGTTGCCGGTCACGGTGGCTGACCATTCGGAGCTTGCGCAAGAAGTGCAGGCCGAAGCTATCGCGCCACGCGCTGGAGCGATTCATATCGAGCTTCCAGGCCGGGCTTTGATCAGCCTTGAAGGCCGTGTTGATGCGGCGACGGTGCGAGTTGTGCTGGAGAGTCTGCGGCCGTGATCGATCTTCCAGCAAGCACGCGCATCTGGATTGCGGCGGGCGTGACCGACATGCGGCGCGGCTTCCATGGTCTGAGCGCGCAGGTGCAGACGGTGCTCGAACAGCAGCCGCTCTCGGGCCATGTCTTCGTCTTTCGCGGGCGGCGCGGCGATACTGTGAAGCTGCTCTGGTTCGACGGCGACGGACTCTGTCTTCTGGCCAAAAGATTGGAGCGAGGACGTTTCATCTGGCCACAGGCAACCAGCGGCAAGGTCTCGTTGAGCCGTGCACAGCTCTCGATGTTGCTCGAAGGCATTGACTGGCGAGCGCCCATTCGAACGGCTCAATCTCTGTTGAGTGTTTGAGTAAATTATTCAGCATTCATGCGGCTTTCCTCTTTTAATCGAAGACGATTTATGCCATACTTCGCTCATGGATGTCGCTCTCATGCTGCCCGATCTGAACGCTCTTGATCCAGATGCATTGAAGGCGTTGCTGATCGAACAGCATGAGAAGTACACCGCGACGCTGACCTCGCGATCTGGCGAAATCGAACGCCTGAAGTTGCTCGTCGAGAAGCTGCAACGCATGCTCTTCGGAACCAAGAGCGAGAAGGTGATGCGCCAGATCGAGCAGTTGGAGTTACAGCTTGAAGAGCTTCAGGCCGCCAGCGCCATCGAAGAAAACGCCGCGATTCTACCGAGCGAAAAACCTGTTACCGCGAAGCCGTTTCGACGCCCGTTGCCCGAGCATCTTCCCCGCGAAATTCATACTCACATGCCGGATCACGCGACCTGTCCGGACTGCGGCGGCAAGCTGCACGAGCTGGGCGAGGACGTCGCCGAGATGTTGGAGTATGTGCGAGCTTGCTTCAAGGTCATCCGTCATGTGCGTCCGAAGCTGAGCTGCAAGGCCTGCGCTCGCATCGTTCAAGCACCGGCTCCATCGCGGCCCATCGATCGCGGCGTTGCTGGACCAGGATTGCTGGCCCACGTTCTCACAGCCAAATTTGCAGATCACTTGCCCCTCTATCGACAGTCGGAGATATACGCTCGCGAGGGCGTCGATCTCGACCGCTCCACGTTGGCCGGATGGGTCGGTGCAACCAGCGAGTTGCTTGCTCCACTGGTCGATGCGGTGCGCGATCATGTGATGTCGGCAAGCAAAATTCATGCCGACGACACGCCGGTTCCAGTGCTCGCGCCCGGTACCGGCAAGACCAAGACGGGCCGCCTCTGGACCTATGTTCGCGACGACCGTCCATCGGGCGATACGACCGCTCCAGCCGTGTGGTTTGCTTACGCACCGGATCGCAAAGGAGAACGTCCAAGGCTACATCTGAAGAACTTCAAGGGCGCTCTACAAGCCGATGCCTACGCTGGATTTCGTCATCTCTACGACACTGGCGACATCTATGAAGTAGCCTGTTGGGCGCATGCACGACGCAAGTTCCACGAGATCCACGTCGCGCATCCGTCGCCAACTACAACCGAAGCAATCGAGCGCATCGCTGCGCTCTACGCCATCGAAAAAGAGATTCGCGGCAGTACGCCGGAGATTCGCAAGTCGATCCGTCAGGCCCGCGCAAAACATCTGCTCGACAACCTGCGCCTTTGGATGGAGACGATGCTTGCGAAGCTTTCCCGCAAGTCCGATACGGCGGCGGCGATCCGCTATGCCCTCTCGCGTTGGCGCGCCCTCACGCGCTATGCCGATGACGGCACGCTCGAGATCGATAACAACGCCGCCGAACGTGCGCTGCGCGTCGTCGCGCTGGGACGGAAAAACTACCTCTTCTGTGGCTCAGACGCAGGCGGTGAACGCGCCGCCGCCATCTACTCCCTGCTCGGCTCAGCCAAGCTCAACGGCCTCGACCCGGAGATCTATCTCCAGCACGTCCTCACCCAGATCGCCGACCACCCCATCAACCGCATCGAAGAACTGCTCCCCTGGAACGTATCGATCCCCAGCCCATACGAGCAGTCCTGAATAAGTGTCCACATAAGGTTATGTGGACACTTAATTCCCAACCCAATTCATAGAAACACCCCCACCGACAAGAACGGCCCAGACCATACGCTTACGATGATGGTGCGCGACCCTGATTTCATCTCTTGCTTCGTTGGAGGGCTTCCATGCGTGCAGGATTGTTACGCCTTGTTGTGGTGTTTCTCTTTATATCGGGAACCGTATCATCCTCGAATATCTCAGCGCAGAGCAGCCCTGCATCGAGCAGCGGGAGAGTTACGCCGCAACCTGCTGCGACCAACACCGCCCCTGCAAACTCCAGCAGCGGAGCGAGTGCTGGCGGTCCGTCGGCTAAGTACACCGTTCCCGGCTGTAAAGCGGATCAAACCCAGCCGAGCGAGGCTGACTCCGCTCTACAGGCGCGCAGGTACGCGGACGCCGAGCGACTCTACGGCGCGGCGCTGGCAGCCGATCCGGCTTCAAGCGTTGCAATGGCGGGGTTGGTGCGGACGACGCTGGCGGAGGGAAAGCAGCCCGAGGCACTGGCGATGGCGATGAAGTACGACAGCGCGCATCCCAACGATGCGGTGTTGCTGGACGCGCTGGGCGAGGTACGCTTCCGCCGCGGCGAGACGGATGAGGCCGCAACGGCCTTCAATCAGTCGTCGCGCCTTGACCACTGCAACGGTCTCACCCATTACGATATGGCCCGGTTCCTCAATCTGTCGGGCATGTACGCAAGCGGGCAGCAGCAGCTTGAGTTGGCGCATACACTTCTGCCGGAGAACCAGGAAATCACGGCGCGGTGGAGTGCGGCCCACGCTGTTCCGCTGACCGCCAGTGAGAGTCTGGCCACACTTCAGACACAACTCGACAACCCGGCGCTAAGCGATGTGCAGAAGGCTGGAATCAATACGGCGATCAAGAACATCGAGAACAGCCAGAAAGGGAGTTGCGAGTTGGTGAGTCCGGTTGCCGAGGTCAAAGTACCGATCATCGCACTGACGACCGCTTCGGTGCCGGTGCAGACCTACGCGGCGGCGATGGAAGTGCAGTTCAACGGCAAGAAGCGGCGGCTTGAGATCGACACCGGCGCCTCGGGGATGGTGGTGACCAATTCGCTGGCCAAAGCCGTCGGCCTGGTTCCGGAGTTGGAGACCAAGGCGTACGGAATCGGAGACAAAGGCCCTGCCAGTTCGTTCGTTACCCATGTGGATGACATCAAGATCGGAAGCATGGAGTTCAAAAATTGCAGGGTGCAGGTGCTAGAACCGGGCAACCAGTTGGAGAAGATGCGGGACATCGATGGGCTAATAGGGATGGACGTCTTCCGCGACTATCTGGTGACGCTCGATTTTCCAGGGCGCACGATGCAGATCGAGCTGCTGCCCAAACGTCCCGACGAAGCGGAGCAGAAGGCAACTTCGCTGGCGACCCAGGGTGGTGAGCAGACTTCAGGGAGCATTGCAGTTAATGCGAAGAACCGCTATGTCGCGCCGGAGATGAAGGACTGGACGCCGGTCTTTCGCTCACGGCACTTTCTCATCATTCCAACCTACATCGGTAACGCCCCGGCCAAGCTCTTCCTCATCGACACAGGCTCCAATCACAGCTTGATCTCGCTGGACGCGGCACGCGAGGTGACTGTGCTCTCCGGCATGAACGGCCCGACCGTCAAAGGTCTTAACGGAGAAGTGCAGAAGGTCCAGGTCGCCAGCGAGGTGCCTTTGGGCTTCGCCGGCGTACGCCAGATCGTAAGTGGGATGACCTCGATCGACACCTCTTCAGTGTCGCGGAACGTCGGCGTGAACATTTCGGGGTTCATCGGGTTTGTCACGCTGCGCGAACTGGTGATCTCGATCGACTACAGGGACAACCTGATCCATGTGGTCTACGATCCGAAGAAGGGCTACCACAACCTCGCCCCCTACTAGGCTTGCGCCATGGCGATTACTCGCGCCCGTCACTTTACTGAAAACCCAGTTTTCGTTCGCTCCGGTTACACGCGTTCGCTTCCCCCATGAGAAACGCGGTGTTTTCCCATATGCGGTATCTGAGGCCTATTGAACGCTCCCATATTGACGGGCCCGCTAAGGAAGAGTTTCTTAGAACTACGATCAGTCGCAGGAGTGGTGGCCAAATGACGAGACGCGCTCTGTATGCTCTTGCGGTCATCTTCGCATTTGCGCTGGGAACGGCCGCGCAGTCGAAAGGTTGCAATGAACCTGCGGCTTCGGTCTCAGTGAGTTTGTCGCTTCCGTCTTCTCCGTTCACGGCGGTACCTTCGGCGGATGGCTGTTGGGTCTTCGTCTCGATGACCGGCGGGCGCGGCACACGGCCGGGTATTGCGGTGGTGAAACGTTTCGGCGGCAAGCTCAATGTAGATCACACGGTTGACCTGACGTCCGCGCCAGCCGGCATCGTGCTCACGCACGATGGCAAGCTGCTGATCGCAGCCGCAATGCAAAAAACCTTATTTATTGATACTGGAAAACTGATGAAAGGCGACTCAGACGCTGTCGTCGGCTCGATCGGCGGCGGCCGCGGTGCCATTTACGCCAATGTAACACCTGACGACAAGACGCTTTTTGTCAGCCAGGAAGATGGGGGATACATCACGGTGATCGATCTTGAGAGCGCGCGCCGGGATGGATTCAATGATGATGCCGTGATTGGCCAGATACCAGTGGGCCTCGCACCGATTGCGTTGACATTCTCGCCCGACGCGAAGTATCTCTATACCACCAGCGAGGTGGCTGCGCTAGATTGGAATTGGCCGAAGGCATGCAAACGCGAAGGCTCGCTGGCCCCAGATACGGCGCTGGCAGATCCCGAGGGCGCGGTGGTCGTCATCGACGTGGCGAGAGCCCGCACCGACCCGGCGCATGCAGTCCTGGCGCGCGTGCCAGCGGGGTGCAGCGCGGTGCGAATCGCGATGTCACCCTCCGGCGACCGCATTTATGTGACCGCACGTAACAGCAATGCCGTGGTCGCCTTCGATACGTCGAGGCTGATCTCCGATGCGGCGCACGCCCAGGTTGCGAAGGCACCGACGGGCGATGCGCCCGTGCCTGTCGCCGTCGTCGACCAAGGTCGAAAAGTTATTGCCGGAAACTCGAACCGCTTCGCCGCGGGGAATGCGCCGCAGAGCATGGTTGCTCTGGACGCGGCCAACTTCGACAAGGGCGCAGGCGCCGTGCTGGGCATCATTCTAGCGGGTGCGTTCCCACGTGAAATGCGGGTATCGGCCGACGAGCGGACGCTGTTCCTGACTAACTTCGGTTCGAATTCACTGCAAATGTTGGATATCAGCCGGCTCCCTATCGAAAGTAAACCTCTGCAATGATTCGGACTAATACGCCACCGTTTATTGCTAACCAGAGTCCGTCTTCCTGTCTTATCCGACCTTCAATCCGCAAAAATGAACCGATGTGCCTCAGACCTGTCCAGATGATACGTCTGCATATTCATGGAGACGATCCTAGTACTATGACCGCGTAAAAGCGTAATTCATCTTCCGCCGTGCCTGTTTCCTGGTGAACTTCCACTGGATAGTGACGCGGTCGCGATTGGTGCGGTGATTCCAGGCCTTGGTCTGGCGGCGTAGTGTGGCGATGTCCCCGATCCGGCGTTTTCCAAGGCATTGGCGGCTGAAGAGACTGATCTCAATTTCGGCCTGGTTCAGCCAGCTTCCATGTTTGGGAGTGTAATGCACGGTAAAGCGATTCCACAGCCATCCGCCCGCCTCTTCGCCAAACCGTTCCACCAGCGCCTTGCGGGTGTGGGTGCTTAAGTTGTCTACGATCAGATGGATGGTGTCGGCGGCGGGGTAGTGCTCGGCTATCCCCAACAAGAAATCGGCGAACTCGGGCGAAGAGCGCGTGGGAGTCGCCTTGGTAAAGTGCCGTCCTGCCTTGGGTTCGATGCCGCAGAAGACATTGGCGGTTCCACAACGCAAGTACTCATAATCCCGCCTTGCAACTCGTCCCTGCTGCAAGGGAGTCGTAGGCCGCGTATCCTCATGCAGCACCACCGGCTTTTCGTCCACGCAAACCACCGGCTCGCGCTCCGTCAGCGGCTTTTCGTAGGTCTTGAGCACGTCCTCCATGCGGGCGATGTACTCCTCGTCCAGCTTCGCCACGCACCACATTTTTTTCCCGCCACGGCTTGAGATCGTGGCTTTCCAGCAACACCCGGATGGTCTCTCGGCCCACGCGCGGAACCAGCTTGCGTTTGATCACCTCTTCGGTCAGCAGCCGCACCGTCCAACGCGCCCTCCCTTCAGGCGGTGGCGAGCAGACCACGGCGATAATCTCCTGGCTCTGACGCTGGTCCAGGGCTGGAGCTTTGCCCGGACGTGCGGCATCGAACAACGCCCGCTCCAGCCCACCCTCGATATACCGCTTGCCGATCTGCCATACTGCCTTGGCCGAAAGCCCCAGGTTGGCACCCACCGCAGGCGTGGACTGTCCCTGATCCATCTGACGCAAGGCCAGCGCACGCAATGTCGTGCGCACCGATTGCAAGCCGCCGCTCAACAATTCGTCTAACTGCCCGCGATCCCGCGCCGAAAGCTTGATCTGAAACCTCACGCCTCTGCTCATGACTCAGATGTACAGCCAGACCTGGCCCGCGACAAGTATCAACACTGGTTACCTATACACACGGTCGAGGTACTAGCTAGCCACCGCTGCCAATTTGGGACTCCAATGGGACTCCAAGACGACAGTCAGCAACAGGGCCTGTGCAGATAGCGAAGAAATAATCGTTCTCCACCTTCTGCATCGGAATGTCTCACATAGTCTAGACTTGGCGGAAAACTCAAGGCTCGTCAAATACGCGTGCGACCTTGCCGGTAAATTGGGGAACCTTTCCCGTCTTCTGTGCTTTCTCCAGGAAGTCTGCCCAATCCTGCATCATCGTGGTGCGCGGTGCCAGATAGCGGGCATAATCATACGCCGCGCTCACTTTGTCCTTCTTAAGGTGCGCAAGCTGCAGTTCGATGTATTCGCCTTGGTACCCTAGCTCATGCAGGACGGTCGAAGCCAGACCCCGAAAACCGTGCCCGGTCATCGCGCCTTTGTAGCCCATGCGATCCAATCCCTTCAAAATGGTGTTGTTGCTCATAAACTTTTTGGGGTTACGGTCGCCCGGAAAAAGCCATTTGCTGTGTCCTGTCAAATCGTGCAGCACTCCCAGGATCTCCAGCGTCTGTCGAGCCAGGGGCACGATGTGACGTCTACCTGACTTCATGCGTTCGGCGGGAACGTCCCAGCGGGCCGCCTCGAAATCAAACTCTGTCCACGGGGCACCGATCAACTCAGACGTCCGCAGAAATGTCAGCGCCATCAGCTTCATTGCCAGCCGCGTGACATGGGTTCCTTGATAGATTTCAGTCCGTCTCAGCAAGTCGGGCAGTTCCTTGGCTTCAATGCGGGCATAATTTGTCTCGCGAATAGGCTTTAGAATGTCGCCGGCCCTGAACTCGCTGGCCGGGTTGCGTTTTGCGTAGCCGTGAGCGATGCCGTAGCGAAAGATCTGCGCCGTAGTTTGAAGTGCGCGCCGGGCAATAACTCCAGCTCCGCGGTTTTCGATAGCCATCACCATCGCCACGATCTCGGGAACTTCGATCTCCGCAATTGGCCGCGCCCCCAAACCGGGCAGAATATCGGCCTCCATGCGGCGCTTCACGTACGCCGCGTGTCGCGGACTTTTTTCGTGGTGCCAATGCTCCATCCACTTTGCGGCAACGCTTTGGAAGGAATTCTCGGACGCTGCTTTCTTTGCTGTTTTCTCGGCCCTCCGCTGCGCCATCGGATCGGTGCCTTCAGCAAGAAGCTTTCTGGCCTCCATATACTTCGCTCTCGCAACCGAGAGCGTAGTATACGGATACTCTCCAAGCGACATGAGTTTCTCTTTGCCATCAAACCGATAGGACCAGCGCCACAGCTTGCCGCCTGGGGGCGTGATCCAGAGGTATAGTCCGCCTCCATCTGCCTTGCTATAGGCTTTTGTCTTTGTTTTAGCGTTCTTGATCTCTGTATCAGTGAGCCGACACGGATATCTGGTCCGTGGAGATGAGTTTGTTTTAGCCTTCTTGATCTTCATACCAGGTAGAGCCAAAATGCCTCCATTTTGCAAAATACACCCAAGCTGAGAACAGAATACACCCTCCTTTACACCCACCAGACAGCGGCTGCCCCCGAACGCCCCCGGACGTCGGTGGACAAAATACCCAGTAAAAATGCGGGTATCTGGCGTTTTATTCAATTGTCTTGGATTTCTCCGGATGTTCTCGGATAAAGGTATGGCGGAAGAGGAGGGATTCGAACCCCCGATACCCTTTCAGGTACGCCAGTTTTCAAGACTGGAGCCATCAACCACTCGGCCACTCTTCCTACTGCCCAGTTTAGTCTGCGGTGGCGCGTTGCGTAAATCAGAGAAGTGTTTAGAACGCGTCCACAGGGAGCTGCCGCTTGCGGTACTCGTCGAGGTAGAGTGTCATGGGCTGGGGCATGACATCGCGGTATAGGCCCATCTTGAAGTAGTAATAGCTGGGAGTGGGATAGCCGGTGGCCGCGCTCTCCGCGTTGGCCGTGACGCCGCTGTAATCGACCACCTGCTTGCCGTCCAGCCATGCGCGGACGAAGCCGGTCGCTTGCGGTGTAAAGCGCGCCTGAAAGCGGAGGTCGAGCCAGTGCCCGCGCAGGTCTCGCTTCTCCTCGTAGAGGACTGCTTTTTCGCTGCGACCAAAACTCTGTACGATAGAAAGAACCCCATTAACGTAGCGGACGGCAAGTATGGGGCTGTCGTCGGAGCAGGGACCGCTGTCGGAGTCGCAATACTGTTTCCATTGCGCTACAACCAGCCGCACCGGGACGATGGGGAAGTCCGCGGGCAGATACATGCTCCAGGAATATTCATACGAGACGTTCTCTCTGGAGGTGAGCACGCGGGCTTCGAGCAGCTCGTCGCGTTCGCTGTCGGCATCGCCATGCTGGCCGGCTTCGAACTTGTCGTTGGCGTGAACAGTAAGATGGACGGCACCCTGGCCTGAGCGGACAATAGCGGATTGCAGGGTGAGTGCGCCGGGGACGATGCGGCTGGTCTCCCATAGCGGGCTGAGGGCTGCACCTTCGAAGCCATCGTAGATATCGACGGGAGCGCCACGCACGGGCAGCGTCTGCGAGAGGGCGGGAAGGGTTACGAAGAGGAGGAGAAAAGGTAGTATACGCATGGATGTTGCTCCTACTTGATCACCCCGCGGGGGCTGGCGGCGATGAACTCCGCAAGGTAGCGGACGTGCTCGGCGGCAGCTGGATCGGCTTCGCCGCCTTCGGCCAGCAGCCTGGCGCGGATGGCGGCCAGCGCGTCGGTGGTGTTCAGCTTGGAGGCTTGCAGGAGGCGGTAGGCCGCGCGGAGTTGCTTGATCTGCACTGGCGTGAAGCCGCGGCGCTCCAGACCGACCTTGTTCAGGCCGTAGGCGTGGTTGTTGCGCTCGATCGAGGTCAGCGAGTAGGGCAGCACGTTCTGTGTGATCGTCGTTCCTCCGCCGATGAAGCTGTAGCGGCCGATGCGGCAGAACTGGTGCACCGGGCAGAGCGCGCCGACCACGGCGTAGTCCTCGATGGTGACGTGGCCGGCCAGCGTGGCCGCGTTGGCCAGGATGCAGCCGTCGCCGATCTGGCAGTCGTGGCCGATGTGGACGTAGGCCATGATGAGGCAGGCATTTCCCAGGCGGGTAACAGACCCGCCTCCTACAGTTCCTCTAGAGATGGTGACCGACTCGCGGATGGTATTGTTGTCGCCGAGGACGCAGCGCGTGGGTTCGCCCGCGTACTTGAGGTCCTGCGGCGCGACGCCGATGGAGGCAAAGGGGAAGATGCGGTTGCCATGGCCGACTGT
>Ga0224553_1000786_pt1 | contig 12661 bp, 15 predicted proteins | sample 714S21014metaG_FD_179897 | JGI IMG/M metagenome (GOLD analysis project Ga0224553, IMG submission 179897) | Peat soil microbial communities from Stordalen Mire, Sweden - 717 S2 10-14 | ecosystem: Environmental > Terrestrial > Soil > Wetlands > Peat | place: Sweden: Norrbotten County, Stordalen... | reverse complement strand
AAGGAGCGAGATCCATGTATACGACCTTCTGTGTAAGCCGCGAGACGGCCGACCGGTTCATCAAGCTCTTCGTCAACCGGCGCGCCTACGGAATGCAGGCTGCCCGTCCCTTGCCCAACGGCTCGGTTCCGTACTACCTGGCGCGAGATTGGCAGACCAAGAAGCCGAAACCTCTCGACGCCGACGTGGTGCGCATGCACCTGAACGGCGACATCACCATCAACCTCTATGCCATCAACCCAGAGACACAGCGCTCGAAGTGGGTCGCCATTGACGCCGACTTCGACGGCGCCGTTGAGGCGCTCTTCCAGTTGCAGTGGGAACTAAAGCAGGATGGCGTCGAGGCCGCGCTCGAACAATCTCGCCGCGGCGGCCATCTGTGGATCTTCGCGGAGACGCCACTCTTGGCGTCGGAGTGCCGCATCTATATTTACAACCTCGCCCTACGGCTCGGCGTGCCGGTAAAAGGCGGCGGCCTCAAAGACGGCATCGAAGTCTTCCCGCGTCAGGACCGGATCGAGGACGGCGAATACGGCAACGCCATCCGGGCCCCGCTCGGCGTGCACCGAAAGACGAACCAGCGGTACTGGTTCTACGAGGCTGCCCTCACGCCGGAGGCGCAACTCGATTACCTCGACAGCCTGAAGAAGCTCACCGAGGCGGAACTGAGAACCTTCATCCACGGCATGACGCTGCCCGAAGCCTATCGACCTGCAGTTTCTCCACCATATATACCGCCTGCCACGGCAACGTTGAGCACTGAGTTCCGAATTCTCGACTATGTGCGCACGACGCGCAAGGACAGCCGCAACTGGTGGGCGCGTTGCCCATCGTGCGCCCAGGCCGGGCACGACCGCTCCGGCGACAACCTCGCCATTCAGATCAAGAATCCACGGCTCTATAAGTGCTGGGCCGGATGCACGAAGGAAGAGATACGCGCAGCGCTGGGTCAGCCGATCCGCCGCAAGGTTGCGGTTTGAGGAGGCGATGCCGATGACGCACCCAGCAAAGCCAGACGCAAACAATGCCAACCGCCATGCGCGATACGGCCTGTCGCTTCCGCAGCAGACGCTTCGCGCCTTGGAGAAGCGCGGCATTTACTGCCAGCCGAGTGTTTCGATCGAGCACCAGCATCTGGCTCAGCGGTACGTGCTACGCGGCGTCGAGTCCGGCGGAGCTGTCGCCGACATGGGCCGATACTGCGCCTATCTTGGTGCCGATGGGAACCCGGCGACGTGGCTGCAACAGGTCGATTCGATCTCCGGCAACGGCCGTCACGCCATCGTGATCGCGCCGGAATTGATGCGGATCGAGATGCTGCGCATAGGCCATACCTATGAATTAGCTATCTCGCGCCTTTGGCTGAAGTCCGAAGAAGGCCACACGCGCCCGGCCATCGCCACGGCGCCGCTCTTCCGTGGCCGTCAAGGAACGCTCGCCGTCGAACTCTGGAGTGCGGAGAACAAGTCCCTACGCGGAACGGTTGCGCCGGTCTTCAACACCGCGGCCGGAGAGGCGCTGCACCTGCCGGATCGCTTCGATGAGGCAATTCGCAAGATCACGGGCGCGGTCGCATGCCTGGGATGCAAGCACACGCACATCGCCGTAGCTCCGGCCTCGAACAAAGGTGGTGAGCTATGAAGTGCGCCATCGAAGTTGGTAAGCCCGATTGGCGGCCTCTTGAGAACGCCATGCCGCCTGAATTCTGTGAAGAATTCATGTTCATGGGAAAGGCCGGCGACATTGTGCTCTACAAGCACCGCCTAACGCGGCGCTATCTGAACATCGGCGCGGTGACCGGAAAGTTCTACCGCTATGCCGATGGCGAGTACGTCGAGATCGACCGGCGACAAGCGCTCGATTCTGTCTACGACCACGATCAATAAGAAGGAGAGATGTATGGGACGGAGTGTGAACAAGGTCATTCTTTTAGGCCGCGCCGGCAAGGACCCGTCGGTCCACATCCTGCGCACAGGCACAATCGTCAACCTGTCGCTCGCCACCAGCGAGCGTTACCGGGACATCCACGGCGACTGGCAGGAACACACGGAGTGGCACAACCTGGTCGGCTACCAGCGGGTCGGCGAGATCCTGCGCGATTACGTTCGCAAGGGATCGCGACTCTATATCGAGGGCGCGCTGCGGACGCGCTCTTGGGACGACCGGCAGACCGGCCAGCGCCGGTACCGCTCCGAGATCGTCGTCACCGAGGTCAGCCTCCTGTCGCCTCCGCCCGATGGCGGCAGTGACGACGTGGAGCACTACGTCAGCGGGCAGGGCTTCGCGCCGCCCGAGTTCAACGACGAACCGGAGATCACGCTGGCGGAAGTGCCTTATTGACCCAAGCGCAGAATAGGCCTGAGACAAGAGCAATCCATGTTTCGGCAGTCTCAGGGAATATTGGCCGCAATGGATGCAAGGCGTTCTTTGATGAGTGGAACTCGCTCGTCGTCCAGGACAAATCCAGGAAGGACGTCGAGAAATCTGGATTCGGCAAGCAGCATCTTCGCGGCATCCGCAAGATACCGACGAAGTGATTGTGGAGACGCGGCGATCTCCTGAAGCAGGGCATCCCTTCCCTCAATGACCGCAACAAAGTCTTCAAGATCGTGGCTGGCCTGAAAGTCCATCTTGCCTCGTCCTCGGAATGCTTCCATTTTTGTTCCCAGGAAGAACGGTGCGGTGATCACCCGGATCGTTTGTCCGCTCGGCAGAGTAACCGTGAACGCATGTTTGAGCGCGGGCTCATACCAGATATTGGTGAACCCGAGCACCTCTTCGTTGAGCGCCAGGACATCCACCGTCAAGCTGCCATTGTGCCACCGGCACGTTAGAGGTTTTTCCCCTGCGTCCTCCGTGAAGTGGGCCTTACGAAGACGTTCTGAGAACGCGATGTAATCGGCACACGTGACAATTTCAGCAATTACATCGACATCGTTCGTTCCGCGAATCGGAGCGGCAGCCTCGTCGGTAATCAACAGTCCGAGCGTAACTCCACCGACGAAGACGATCTCGTCCAGGAATGGAGCGAGTTTGCGGACTGCATCTTCCAACAGAGGCAGATTCGGATCAGGCATTGATCTCCTTTCCGAGAAGTTCGACCGCGAGGTTTCGTTCCCGCGTTCTTCCACTACGGATTGCATCGCAGAGTGCGAGAACTCCATAGAGCTTTGGATCGAGCAACGCGGCTTTGGGCGCTCCCTTGTAGAGAGGGGCGAGCGACATTCCTCGAACCTTTCCTGCTGCATACGGCCAAACCGCGGGAGGCTCGCCATCCTCCAGAAAGCGCGACTTGAGTGGTTCCGCCGCGGCGGCCGTGGGAACCCCTCGAACGAGAGGTCCCTTGGCAGGCGGAAAGACGTACTTCAATCCATGCGCCAGAAACTCCATGAGCGCAGATCGGTTTACCCGTTTCTCTCCACTGGACAGGTAGAGCAAGCCTGAATCCGCACAGCGCCTCAGAGCCTTCGATACCTCGGAAGGAGAGATGAATAGGCTCTCCGCCAGGTTTTTCGAGGGCACCTGCGGCCCATTCTGGATGGCGAGTTTGAGGAGAAGCGCAACGTCTTGTCCTTGCATATGTCCATTGTAGCTCCATAATTTCCAATTTGGAAATTGGAAATATGATCCAAGTGCGGAATATGCAATGAACAACCGCACAAAATCTATGGCCTGAATCATAGGGAGCGCCCGCTGGAGCACTCTCAATCATTTGGTCTGAAAACGTAGGCCCCCAGCCAAGGAGGTGAGGTATGGCCGCAACGAAGTTTACGGAAGCCGAGCGCGAGAAGCTCTTCGCGCAGCTCGAAGCGCCGTTCGATCCGGCGTTGATCAAGTGGCGCGTGATGCACACTTTCGACTATGGCCGAAGCGGCGTCATCCTGCCCTTCGCCGATCCGCGCGCCTATCCGCCTCCTTCGAATGCGTTTCACATGACCAGCTTCCTGTGTGCTCATGGCCAGTCGTTAGACGCTATTCAAGAATTCATTGGGACACTTACGATTCCGCAAGGTGCCTTTATAAGCAGAAATCCCCACGTCCCCCGCATCTGGGAGGAATGGGGCCGGAGCGCCGATCAAGCAAGGCCGCAAATCGTCACGCATGCAAGCAAGTCAACTGACGCATATGACATCGGGAACGGTTTGCACATCGATGTTCAACCTCATGAATTTTCAGGCGATGACAGGTTTTGTTCCCGGTACATGACTTCGGTAAATGTCCTCGAATCGCTTTCGGGAGCAACGCCCGTTATTCCCTGGAATCGTGACGTGGCGTCGAAGCTGACGTACAACTTCGGCGAGGAGAAGACGTGGATTTCACGCGAAGGGATCACCTTCTTCGCAGGCGATTTTCCGAGGGGCGCTTACACCCGTTTGCCAATTGCGATCAACATCTTCAAGGCTCTTGCTGAGGCTTCGGGATTCGAGCTGTCGCTCTCGCCCGCAGGTCGCGTGTGTGAGCAAATCATCTCTGCAATGGGAGGGCTTGGCCCCATCGGTATCGTGGCACGCTCGCCGGAATTACTTCGTTTCCTCAATAGCCTCGCGCATGAAGACCTCGAAGTCGAGGTGGATGGGGAAGGCGGCCGGACAAAGAAGGTTAGGAAGGACTTTGCAGGATATAACGATACCATCGCGACGATTCGGCGGTCGAATCCCGGAAACGAAACCGTGGCTGCAAACCATCTCGGAGCGCTTATCCGATGCAAGGTTCTGAAGGTCGGCATGAAGCTGAAATGCACGGAATGTCTGCAGACAAGCTGGTTCAGCCTTGAGAGCCTAGCGGCGCAGATTGATTGCCCTCGATGCCTGTCGAGCTTTTCGTTCCCAGCGTGGTCGCCTGCGGATAAGAAGGATTGGGCCTACCGGGTGATTGGCCCGTTCGCAACATATGGTTATGCCAAGGGGTCATATTGCGTTGCGTCAGCCCTTCAGTTTCTTGACGACAAGATCGCTTTCAAATCCAGCTGGCTTCCAAGCTTCGAGATGTTGAAGGACGGCAAGCCGGAATTCGAGGCCGACTTTGGCATGTTCGTTCTCCCCGGCGCGACGAGCCATATCTCGACTCCCTATCTCATCCTTGGCGAGTGCAAATCGTACGACCGGTTCGACGAAAAGGATTTTGCGCGGGCACGGAAGGCCGCGAAGTTGTTCCCTGGCGCCGTTCTTTGCTTTTGCACGTTCAATGAAAAGCTCAACAGCAAGGAAATCAGGGAATTAAAGAAGATCGTGAACGCTGGCCGCACGCGTCTGGATGTCGGAAAGCAGCTGAACCCGGTCCTGATTCTCACCGCGACGGAGCTATTTGGACAGTTCAAGCTGGGCGATTTCTCAGCGCTGTATAAGGACAAAGAGGAGCGGGTTAACAGAATGATCTGGAGATCCGAGATCGACGAAGTCTGCGAATTCACGCAAGAACGATACTTGGGAATGCCCTCAAGTCATGAGGTCAGACAGGAAAAGCGGAAAAAACGGATGGCCTTGAAAACCAAAGTTCAATCGCAAGAAACCTCAAGCGCCTGAGGTTCTTACTTATCGACCTCGACGGAGGTCAGACGGCAATCCTCCACGATTCTTCCATGGGTCGTGCCGATGAGGGAGACGTTCAGCTTCTCCTAAAGGCCAATCGCAGATTTGGATAGGTACTCGTAAACGCCGTTCACTTAAATTATCCGATCAACAGGTGTTGGTGAGCGCAATATCGTCAATATATTCAGCAATATGCGCGTTCCAGACCGCAATTGAATGCGGCCGTTGACTACCCGAAGTCTCTACTTTCACATCCGAAGGGATTGAAATCCATGAAACCATCGAAGCTCTACGAGGCGCTTCATGCGCTGATCGGCGAACGTGTGCCTTTGCACATTTGGGGCGCGTGCGGCGTCGGCAAATCGCAGATCGTCGCCCAGGTGGCGCGCGAACTCGGAATTGCTTTCCTCGATGTGCGTGCCGTGCAACTCGATCCGGTCGATTTGCGTGGACTGCCTCGCATTGCAGCGGACCAGACCGAGTGGGTTCCGCCCAAATTTCTGCCCACCGAGGGCAAAGGCATTCTCTTTCTCGACGAATTGACCTCGGCGCCGCAGATGACGCAGGCCGGTTGCTACCAGCTCGTTCTCGACCGCAAACTTGGCGAATACGTGCTACCGGAAGGGTGGGTCGTCATCGCCGCCGGCAACCCGGCATCGGAGCGCGGCGTTCACTTCGCGATGCCGCGGCCTCTCAGAAACCGTTTTGTTCATCTCGAACTCGAAGCTGACCTGAGCGACTGGTGCAAGTGGGCCGTGGGCGCGGGCGTGCGGCCGGAGATTATTGCCTTCCTCCGCTTCAAGCCGGACCTGTTGCACGCAGCCGACACAACCTCGGATGCAAACGCATGGCCCACTCCGCGCTCCTGGGAGATGGCTTCACATGTTCTTTGCGGCGTGGCGCGCAGGCAGAACACAGCTTTTCTAACCGGCGCTGGAGAGTTCGAGGCGCAATTGCTGGACGGGACCGTGGGACAGGCGGCATCTGCGGAACTGCTGGCCTTTCTGCGCCTCTTCCGCCAGTTGCCGTCGATTGACGAGATCCTGCTTAATCCCGAGTCGGCGCCGCTGCCGACAGAACCGTCCGCACAGATTGCCATCTCGACGGCGCTGGGCCGCGTGATGACCGATAGCTCCATCGCGCGCGGCCTCAAATATCTCGACCGGATGCCCGCCGAGATGCGCGTGATGGCCATGCGCGACGCGGCGGCGCGGGATCGCGCCATCACCCACACGTCGGAGTTCATCCGCTTCGGCATCGAGCACCAGGGAGTAGTCCAATGATTCAAGAACGCGCCATGCTCGCCGCCGTCCACATCAGCATCTGGACGGCAGTCAAACACGACCGCGGCGTCAGCCGCGACGTGGCCGAAAGGAACGGCGCTCCGATGAGCGCCGGCCGCTACAACAAGCAACTGCTGCGCGGGGCCGACAAGCTCGATGAGTTGCGCACGCTCGCCGGTCAGGTCCGCCAGTACTTCTACAAGATCACGCTGCCCTGGACCGACGAGGGCTACCGACTGTTGCCGGCTAATCTCTACTTCGATCTGACCGCGCGGATGCGGGAGTTCGAGGCCCAGTTCGAGCAGGGCGTCGAGGCATTTCTTGCCGTCTACCCGCAGTACATCGAGCAGGTGCGGCCCGAACTGAATGGACTCTTCCGTGAGGAGGACTATCCGAAGGTCGAGAAGCTGCGCCGCAAGTTCGGTGTGAAGCTCGAAGTCCTGCCCATTCCCACTGGCAACGACTTTCGCGTGCAGATGTCGGCCGAGGAGCAGGCGCGCGTCGCCCGCGAGATCGACTCGAATGTTCGGCAGTCTCTGGTGCGCGGGACCGAGGATCTTTGGAGCCGGCTGCGCGATGTGGTCTCGCACATGGTGGACCGGCTGAATGAGCCGGAATCGCGCTTTCACGCGACGCTGGTGACGAACATCTTCGATCTGGTGGAACTGCTGCCTCGACTCAACGTCACGGGTGATCCGGAGTTGAACCGGTTCGCAGAGGAGGTCCGTCAGAAGCTCTGCACCTATACGGCGCACGATCTCAAGAAGCATGAGTTGCTGCGTGTGGTCACGGCGTCCGAGGCAGCGAGGATCGTCTCTCGCATGGATGAGGCTATCCGCAATCGTGAGGCCGAGCAGGCCGAAGAGAAACTCGTCTCTGTCCAGGGCATTTTTGACCATATGTCGGCGTACATGGAGGCGCCCGCGGCGGCATGAGATACGAAAATTCGGCGATCGAGCGCATTCGCAAAGCGCGCACGGCGCTTCTGCTCGATCATCCCTTCTTCGGGTCGTTGTTGTTCCGGTTGAAGAGCGAAGAAGATCGCGCGATTCCTACTATGGCGACTAACGGCATTGTGCTCCGCTACAACTCTGCATTCGTCGATACGTTGAATGCGGCGACGCTGGCCGGGGTGCTGGCTCACGAGGTCATGCATCCCGCGCTCAAGCATCACGCCCGGCGGGCCAAGCGCGATCCCAGGCGCTGGAACGAGGCCTGCGACTATGCGATCAACCCGCTGCTGCTCGATGCCGGTCTAAGTCTGCCGGACGATGTGCTCGTCGATCCACACTTTCGCGGGATGAGCGCCGAGCAGATATACAACCTGCGCGAGGCCGAAGCGCAACCACAGTCCGATGACCAAAGTGAATCGAAGCAGAATACGGGCTCTGAATCGAACGATTCGGCAGGTAACGAGAATGATAGCGGCACACCTTCCGTTCCGGAGAGCGAGGGCGGCATCGGCCAGGTGATCGACGCACCCGAGGCCGGCGATGACATGCCAAGCATCGAGGAACAGGAGCGCGATTGGGAGATCGCCGTCAATCAGGCCGCGACCGTGGCCCAACAGGCTGGCAAAGTCCCCGCCGGTCTCAAGCGGACTCTTGAAGGTGCAGCGGAATCCCAGGTCGATTGGCGGGAACTGTTGCGCCGTCTTTGGTCCGACACTATCCCGGCAGATTCGAGTTGGATGCGACCCAACCGCCGTCACATCTGGTCCGGTCTCTATCTGCCCGGCGTAGTGCGCGAGGGCACGGGCGAAATCGCGATTGCCGTCGATTGCTCGGGATCAGTCAATGCGCGGCAGCTGCGACTTTTCGAGGCGGAGATCCGTTCCATCCTCGAAGGCCAGCGGCCGGAGCGGGTGCATGTTCTCTACTTCGACGCCGATGTTCACAAGGTCGATACCTACGTGGCCGGTGAGATGCTCCATCTCGAACCAGTCGGTGGCGGCGGCACAGAGTTCGGTCCCTGCTTCGACTGGCTCAATGAGCACGGAATCCACCCACAGACAATGGTCTTTCTGACCGATCTCTATGGGAGTTTCCCTGAGTCCGCCCCAGATTACCCCGTAATCTGGGCCTCGACCGGCAGTCGCCAAGCGCCCTTTGGCAGCGTCATTCCCATGCACGCGGCGTAGCCAATGCTTGGCCCATTGGCAGTGACGCGCTACGGAGCATCCCATGAACAAGCAATTCTTCATCTTTACCGATGGCTCGGCCATCGGCAACCCCGGCCCTGCCGGCTGGGCAGCTATCGTGATCCACGGGACAAGACGGCAAGAGATCGCCGGATCGGTTCCGTGGGCAACCATCTCAGAGATGGAACTGCGCGCCGCTGTTGAGGCCCTGAGCCTGACTCCAGTCGGTGCGCGCATTGAGATGCGTTCAGACTCGGAACTGCTGATCAATGGTATGCGGTACCGGGTCTTCCGCTGGAGGCGGTTCGGTTGGCGTAACAGCCGCGGCTTCGAGCTGCAACACCAGGGATTGTGGCGCGAACTGCTCCAGCTTAACGGGCAGCGAACAATTCGCTGGCAGTGGATTAGAGGACACGGCGGCCATCCCCTTCAGTCCCGTGCTGATTTTCTCGCTTATCAGGCGGCACGCTATCAAGATCGTAACCTACCAATGGCGGCCTGATCGCCGCGCCATCAATCTCAAAAAACCCAACCTCTATCCCCTATGGAGAAATCCAATGACCGATGGCAACACACTCTTTGAAATCGACCGCGAACTCGATTCGATGCTCGATCAGATCGAGGAAGAGGCGGAAGAGAACGGCACGGCTTCTCCCGAGTTGCTCGATCGATTCCGGCAGTTCTGCGAGGCCGAATGCGAAAAGGTGGACCGAATCGGCCGCTTCCTGACGTTGATGGACAATAGACTGAAATACTGCCGCCAGCAAGCGGAACACTTTCAGAAACGCGCGCGCACGGGCGACGCAAAAATAGTCAACACCAAGAACATGGTGCTCTACTTCCTCATGTCGCGCGGGTTGAAGAAGATCGAGGGCAATGAGTTTACGCTGCGGATGCAGAAGAACGGCCAGGATTCAGTCGAGATCACAGATGCCGCCCAGGTTCCGCTCACTTGCCGTGAACTGGAACTTCGCATTCCTGGTCGTCTATGGCAGGAGGCTCTTGCTTGCCTTCCAGAAGACACGTCCAAAACATTGGTGAGTTGCATCCGTGACGATAGACCGAGTAACGATGCAATCAAGGAAGCTGTGAGCCGTTACGAGGAAGTCCCCGGCGCTCAGGTAAAACGAGGTGTCCATCTTCGGGTAGCCTGATAGGCATGTAGACTGCAACTAGGAATCGCCCGTCCGTAGGAATCGCGATGGATCCGGCCTACGCTGAGGTGACTGCTGGGGCCTCCAATATTTGGTGGGCCGCTCTCTTCTTGCGTTCCTTCTTGATCCCGGTTTTCTTTTCCGACTGATCTTCGATGAAGCTCAACTTGCATGCGGTACCCATGAGCTGAAGCGCCTTTGCGTTGCGCATAAGGCTAATTCGTGAGAACAGCGGCAGGTTTGAGAATGGTCTGCTCTTGCTCATGGCAAAATCCCTCTCCAAGTCGTTGCGGACAGCTGTGATTGCGTAAACCAAGTTGCTCGCATAGCTCGCCCCAGCTGGCCGCCTAATCTTGAGCAGCAGGCCAGGAATCGTGCCCACGACACCCAAGGGCCCTGACGTGGCGGTGAGGGCAACAAGATCGCCAATTACCTCTGCAAATTCTCTTCCAGGCGTCTCGGATACCCGATCTTGTACCCAAGATCCTAGTCTCAAGAGCTCGATCTCGAGATCGCTCCCGTCGCACCGTGTGCCGGTTATGGATCTTCCTCGTTGCCATCACGGACATTCGCGCCCCTGCTTACGATGCGCGAACTTTCGCATTTGGAGACGAACTGGAAACAGCCAACGGCCGATGGCTTAGCGCGAGCGCACGCTTTTCAAGCGTTGGATTGTCATCCCAATTCTCGGCCGCCGGGAACTCTAAATCGTGCTCTTCGGCCTGCTGATGGCTCCGGAAAATCGCTTCCACTACGTCCGGTGGACACAGCTCAAGCTGTGCTAAAGCGCTGTTTGCATTCCGAAGCGCTTCAGTGAGCCCGGTAAGAAGAAGCGCCATGCACCATTCCCACCAAGCTTCTGTAAGGTCGGGTTGAATATTCTTGCCCATTCTGATCGTCTATTTTACCCAAAATAGAAGTGGGTCGGACTTGCCAACCATCGGCAAATATGCAGCACCTCCGAGAGCAGCATAGTCTCTTGAAAGTGAACGGCCACTTTCCCACTCCTTTCTCAAGCCCTGCTTGGCACACGGCATTTTGCATTCATTTTATCCGTTCTGTTGAAGCCAAATGTTGATTGAACAGGGGCTCCGATTGAGAGCTGCCGAAATACCAGGAAAAACGGAAAAGGGGCCACAGCTGGGCTATGATCGAGTTGATGTCGCAGACCGCTATCGCAACCCGTGCTCTCTTAGAGGTCCAGAACCTTGCCGTTGAGTTCCCAGGACGCCGCTCAGTTAAGGCAGTGGACGGTGTCAGCCTTGATATATGGCCTGGGGAGATTGTTGGGCTGGTAGGGGAAACTGGCAGTGGCAAGACAGTACTTGTGACATCGATTCTTGGACTGATTCGAAAGCCGGGGCGTATTACCGAAGGCTCCGTAATGTGGCGCGGACGCGATCTGTTGCGCCTCCCTGAGAAAGAACTTCGTGGTATTCGAGGAACCGAGATTTCGATGGTTTTTCAGAATCCCCTTCCGAGCCTGAACCCCTCGAAGAGAATTGGCGCCCAATTGCGGGACCTGCTGATCTATCACAAACTTTGTGACCAGCACCAAGCTGAAGAAGAAACTGTGGCACTCCTACATCAGGTACAGCTTCCGGATCCCGAGCGCGTAATGAAGCTCTATCCCTTCGAATGTAGTGGCGGAATGTGCCAGCGAGTTCTGATTGCAATGGCGCTCAGTGGTAAACCGAAACTGCTGATTGCCGATGAGCCAACTACATCACTTGATGTAACAGTTCAGGCACAGATTATCCGCCTGATTTTAGATCTGAAGCGGGAATTTGGAATGGCGGTGCTGTTTGTATCACATGATTTAGGGGTAATGGCTTCCATCTGCGACCGCGTGGTTGTCATGTACCGGGGTCGAATCGTCGAATCCGCCTCGTCCGAGGACCTGTTTAGCAGTCCAAGCCATCCCTATACAAAGGCGCTGCTTCGATCTTCATTGCTTTTTGCCGGACGTGGCAGTGCCGAAAACATCGGAATCACCATTCAAGAGGAAGTCAATTTCGGATTGGAGAATTCATGTGGGTGCCGCTTTCACCCAAGATGCCCTGAGAGACTCTCGGAATGCCAATCTGCTGAACCGCTCCTGAGTCTTCTGCCAGGATCAGACTCTCACTGGGTTGCGTGCTTTCTTAATGATCGGAGTGCGGACGGCAAACGGGGAGTCGACCCAGGCCCTTTATCAAAGGACGATCAACCCAATCCGTCTACTCAGAAATCGATAAACTGTTGATTCTAATAAATATCGTCGCAAAGCAACCATCCGCGAAAAACGGCGAAAAAACAAGTTCGCACCCAAACATAGGTAGAATTGCGTCTAGTAGTTTAGTTACCACTGAATTGGTAACCGGGTGAAGCGCGATCATGGGACAGTTTGGATCAAAAGGCGGATTAAGACGGATGGCTCCGATCAAGGATCTTCGGCGCTTTCGGAGAGTGACCCGGGTCTGCTTTCCAGAAGCGACCCACCTGGTCTGTAACCAAGCTTGCCACTGAGTATCTGCGCAGGGCTTTTGGATGATGGTTCATCATGCCCGTTGCCCG
>Ga0224553_1000781_pt1 | contig 12712 bp, 14 predicted proteins | sample 714S21014metaG_FD_179897 | JGI IMG/M metagenome (GOLD analysis project Ga0224553, IMG submission 179897) | Peat soil microbial communities from Stordalen Mire, Sweden - 717 S2 10-14 | ecosystem: Environmental > Terrestrial > Soil > Wetlands > Peat | place: Sweden: Norrbotten County, Stordalen... | reverse complement strand
TCTGGTATCAGTATCGTTGGCAACGTCTCGCGGCAACGATGTTCGACGCCGACGGTGAGGACGGACTGGTCCGCCTATGGGATTGCTTTCACGCGACCGATCGCCTCAGCTCCGGCGAGGTCACGGCGGCGTCGCTGGCCCCGCTGCTAGGAGCCGAGGTGAGCGAGACCCTCGGCCGAGCAGTCCAAGATTGGCGATAACCCCGTCGGGGGAGCCGATGTATGGTTCCCGAGGATAGGCCCCTTCCGTTGCCGCTCAATCGCCAGTGGCTGATAGCAGACCCGTTGCGTCGGGCCTCCGACGTCATCGAGCCTGACTTCGGGCCCAACCTTCAGGGCTCGGTAGCAGACCTTGCGAGTCGGGCCTCCGACACCGGCCGAGGATCCCATATCGGCACACGTGGGCCAGGGCTAGGGACCGTCGTCAACGTCAGTCTCGCTCGATAACCAGCATTTGCGCGCGGGTGGCACCAGGCGATGACTTGTAAGGGTCATCCTCAGCGTTCCTTCGCACTCCGAGCCCAGCAGTGAGTGTCCCACGTTCGGCGACCGGACCGGAGTGGTCTCCGAAAGATTGCCCGGCGCGACACGATTCGGAAACGGCTCAGCCATGATCCCGCCGCGCGTCCACACGGCGGGCGGCGAGCATACCGAAGGCTGCAGCGGCCAGGGCGGCTGCTCCGCCGATGAGGACTGGGGCGCGGACGCCGACCGCGTCGGCAATAGCACCGAGGATCGGTCCGCCGATCGGTGCGGTGCCGACAAGGAGAACGGTTTGTATAGCGAGGATTCGCCCGATCATGTGCGGTTCCGTTCGGATCTGGGCAATGGCGGTCGTCGCCGTCATGTAGGCCACGCTGGCGGCGCCAACCAGAGTCGCCACCAAGTAGGCGAGGGCGACGCTGGGGACGGCTGAGAGCACAAGCATGGCCGCCCCGAGGCCCGCTGCACTGACCGCAACGGTCCGGATACTGACGGTGGAACGCCTGGCGACGAGCAGCGCCCCGACGAGGCCGCCTGCGCTGAAGGCCGAGTAGACAAGTGCGTATGTGCCATCGCCGCCGTGGAGTCCCTTCTCGACGAAGAGTGGGAATACGACCGCGAAGTTGTAGCTCATGGTTCCGATGAGCAGGAGCATGACAAAGGTGATCCAGAGGTCTGGCACGCCGAATATGTACTTGAGTCCGGCCCGGACCTGTCCGGCCCCACGAGGCGTCATCGGCAGCCGCCGCAGTTCGGCCGTGCGCATCATGGCGAGTGCGGTGATGACCGCCACGTAGGAGACGGCGTCAACCGTGAAGCACCATCCGTAGCCGACCGTCACGATGAGCAGGCCAGCGAAAGCGGGTCCCGCGATGCGAGCCATGCTGTTCATGGCGCTGTAGAGCGTCACGGCGTTGGTTATGTCGTCTCTCGGCACCATTTCGTTGACGAAGGTCCGCCGGACCGGGTTGTCCAACGCCAGCAATGCGCCTCCTGCAAGGGCGATGCCGTAGAACGCGGCGAGCGGTGCGTTGTGAATGAACGCCAGCGCCGCGAGCGCAAACGATTCGCACATCTCGAGCGCCTGCGTGATGTAGAGGAGGTTGCGCTTATTGGTGCGATCGACGATCACACCTGCCCAGGCAGACAGCAGCAGGATCGGGCCGTACTGGCACGCCACCAGCAGGCCAAGAGCGACCCCGCTCCCGGTGCGGTGCAGAATGAGGAGCGTCAGAGCAACGTTGGTCAGCCAGTTGCCGGTCTGGGAGATTGTTTGGCCGATGAAGAACAGGCGGAAGTTCCGCCACCGGAGCGACGTCAGAGTGCGCCGGACGAAACCAGTTCTTTGGGCAAGACTGTCGTCCATCGGATCAGGCTCCTTTGACGCATTCATTGGCTAGTCCCTCAGCCGTGTGGACGACCCGACGCTCGACCAGCGTCACAATCGATGAGGTCAGGTGCAGCGGTACACGGGCCGACCGACCTGTATCGCCCGGGTCCGTCGGGCCCGACCCAACCCCCCGAACGAGCTGGCCACAACGGGTAGCGCCAGAAGGAGTGCGCACCACTCGCAGTCGCCGCCCTGGCCCACAACGCCGGGACGGTGGCCCACTCCGGCACTTCTTGAGCCGTATGGTCCGCACGACAACACGTGTGGAACACCCACGCCCGAGCGGATCGGCGAGGGACTTGCCAAGATCGGTGAGTTCGTACAGGGTCGCAGTCTCGGCGCGGCCCGGATCGATTTGGCGTGTCACCAGACCGTCGCGTTCGCCTCGGCAAAGTGTGTCCGTGAGGACCTCATGTGATAGGCCGTTGAGGGCCTCATGAAGGTCCTGGTAGCACTTGCCTCGCTACCACAGCTCTCCGAGAAGCGCGATGGCCTATCCTCCGCCGAGGATCTCGAAGAGTCCCTCGGCGTGACTAGCCCGACTAATCCGGAAAGCGTCCATGTGCAGTTCAACGTTCGTAGATACCGGTCAGCCGGCCTCGGGCGGTTACTCGTGCGGTGAGGGAGGAGAGGAGGGCGCGGGGTCTGACTCGATCCAGTGTCGTTCCGTCAACGGTGCTGATTGTTTCGCCTGAGAGAGCAAAGAGTTGGAAGGTGTAGCGGTGCGGTCCGTGGCCCTTGAGCGGATCGGGGCCGTGGTATCCGCGACTTATGGTGGATCGCAGGATTCGCACTCCGGTGGCGGGCTGGTGCGCCGACAGCGCGCCGGGGGGTAGGTGGTTGGGGGAGTCGAGCCGGGACGGGTCGATGAGCACCAGGCAGTGCACGGCTGGCCGGGATATGGGGCCATCGAGGTCCTCGACCACGAGCAGTAGCTCGGTCGTCTCGGGTGGTGGCGGGCTCCAGGTGAGATCAGGTGAGAGGTTCTTCCCGCCGATCCGCTTTCGGGTGTGCTCCAGGGGGATCAAACCCCCTTCCTCGAAACTTCGGCTCGTCACGATGAGCAGTTCTGGTCCCTGTAGGTTCGGGAGGTTCCACGCCGAATGGGCGTCTCTCGCTCGGCGGTTTTTGAGGAGCGTGCCAAGAAGCGTCATTTCGGCTCCGTCAGCATGTCGAGGATCTCAGCGGTCGTGGTGGTCTCGCCGAGCTTGGGAAAGATGCGTTCGACGCTGTTGGCGTGGGCAACGGGATCGGTGTCGGTCATAGCGTCGGTTGCCAAGACGACGTGATAGCCGTGGTCGTACGCGGAGCGGGCGGTGGACTCGACGCCTGAGGTGGTCGAGATGCCGGTCAGCACCACCTGGGTGACGCCGAGGCCGCGCAGATGAGCGTCGAGCCCAGTGTCGTGGAAGGCGCTCCGCCGCTGCTTGGTGACGAGGTGGTCCTCCGGTTGCACATCGAGTTCGTCGACGAGGTCGGCCCAGTCGGGAGAGCTGATGATCCCGGGCGGGCCGGTCCGATCGGTACGCCCTGGTGCTCCACCGGTCACGTTGACCAGCACGACGGGGAGAGCCCGGCGGCGGAACGCGTCGGCCAGGTTGGCAGACCGCTCGACGATCTCTCCGGTGGGATGGACCGTGGGCGCGTCGACGATTCCCTTCTGCAAGTCAATCACGATGAGTGCGGGCTTGGGGTCCAAAGTCGTCAGTGCCATCGTTGTTCCCTCTTCTGTAGGTATCTCATTGATTTGGTTTCGCAATCAAGGCGACGTCGGTCTGGGTCGGGCATGTCGCGTTCGTCGCGGTGTCCGGGTTCCCCGGCGGGATCGCGGTGCCGGACGGCAACGTACCGGTCGGCGCTGCTTCGATGGGAGGCGGGGCCCCTCGTCGGCGACGGCGGTCGGTTCCGGCGGTCTGCTCCGGTTCCATTACTGAGGTCATAGGCTTTGCGCCAGCCGTTCGATCAAGGGTGCGGCGATCATCAGCTGTCGAAGCTCCGAGGGGGTGAAACCCGCCGAGAGTGCCTTCGCCAGTTGCTCGGCGCGCCCGTTGTGCTTGTCGCTCAGCACCCGTGTGCCGGACTTGGTGATCGAAAGAACGAAACGCCGGCCGTCGCTCGGATGGGGATGTCGCTCGACGAGGCCACGTGCCTCGAGCGCCCCCAGCGTCGTTCCCATCGACTGCACGCTGATCTGCTCGGCCTTGGCCAGCTCGGTCACCGAGGTCGGACCGCTTCGGTCCAATCGCTTTAGGGCCGAGGCCTCCGGCAACCTCAGCCCGCCTTCGACCCTCATCTGTCGCAGCTGTCGCAAGCACAGGCCGATGCTCATCTGAAGAGCTGCAGCAACGTCGTAAACATCTGGATCCTGAGGCACATAGCAAGCCTAACCTTGCTAGATCCACTTAGCAAGCCACGGCTTGGTATCTGGGCAGCCTGACGGGCGAGATCGTCCAGATCGAAGTTGCCTGTCGCCTCCAGGGTCCTCCATTGGGACGGATGGCGGCTAGACGAGTATTCAGTCGTCGCCCCCGGAGGGGCGGCCGGACTCGAACACGACGAACAGTCCCGCACGGGTCCTCCCAGCACCGCGGACGATGCTCGACGCAACATCTACCGGGTGGCTCAAGTCATCGAGGATGCTTTCAGATTCTGCGCTGATTGATGCCGGATGCCTGCTCCGCCGTCTTGTCAGGCCTGTCCCGGAGCGCCGGTTACGAGCGCGCCATCTGAGTTGGACGTCATTCCTTCGGAACCTCTGGCCACCAGTGCTTGGTAGCAGACCTTGCGCATCGGGCCTCCGACGCCAATGAAGACTAGCGAAGGGCACGGTCAACACACCATCGCATATCCGTCACTTGGCGATGCCGACACCAAGAAAAAGGGAAGGTCAGTGCAGGGTCAACACGAAAATGAAGAAGATCAGAAGTGCCAGGCAATAGAAGATCCAGGTCACGCGCTTGCTGGTCCTGGATTGTCGGGACTTCACTACCCGTATGCCGCGAGGGTTCGATGCGTCCGCGTACCCCCTGGACAGGACCGATCCGAGCCGGAAGCTCGTGAAGATGGGCGCCGCCACTATCACGAAACCGGCCAAGAGCTGCAGCGCGTGCGGAAGAGTTGCAATTCCGTGGTGGACGCAGGTCAACGTTGGAGCAGTCTGTCCCGCACCCTGAAATCCAGAACAGGCCGTGCTGCTGGGGATAGCGAGGAAGAGGTAGAAGATTCCGAGCAGTCCACCGGGCCAAATGAACGTGCCGAGAAGTTTGTCCCAGATACGCCACGTCTTAGAGGACCAGAGTCCGTAAAGGCCAACGAGCCAGCCAAACCCGAAGGCGAAGCCCCCGAACATGATCAACCACGGGGTGGCTCGGTCCATGGCGCTGACGGTGCGCGCCGGCTCGGTCTCTCTGAGCTCGTTGGCGAGTGCTGTCGGCGAACCGATCCGCTCGAGCAGGTTACGTAGCCCCACTTCGTCACCGGGTTCGAGGGACGTTCGGCCCTCAGAGATGTGCTGTTCGATTTCGGCGATGAACTCCTTTGACGAGCTGGGGTTGATGGTTCGAAGCGCGTCGCGCAGATCGCCAAGATATTCCTCAATGATCCGGTCTGACACCGTGTGCTCGCTCATCGCTACTTCCCCCTGCTCAGAATGTCGTCCACCGAGTCGCGAAATCGTGCCCACTGGTCGATGAATGATTTCAGTGCCCGCTGGCCGTTGGTTGTGATCCGGTAGTAACGGCGGGGTGGTCCTTCAGTGGATTCCTGCCAGTAGGTGTCAACCATTCCGTCGTTGCGAAGTCGTGTCAGCAGCGGATAGACCGTGCCCTCGCTCGTTACCAGCCCGTCGGCGTCGGACAACTGACGCGTGATCTCGAAGCCGTAGCGGTCTTCTGACTGGAGAAGAGCCAGCACGCAGTATTCAATGGCGCCCCGACGCATCTGGGCTAACAACTTCTCCGTTCCACCTACTACCATGTTTTACATAGTACTGCACTGCCCACGCCGCGTGTTCTCCATGCTGGCGCCAATTCCTTGGTGGTCGGGCGATACGCGGTGAGAGGTTGCATTCCTAATGGGTCTGTCACGTCGGGCCGCAGACCAGAACCCACACGGACTAGCCCAAGCGCCAGCGCAAGGTTGCAGAACTATCACGTCGGGCCTGCGACACTGACAATCCCAAAACCGCGACAAGCCAATTCTTTCATGCAGTGCCACGACCACATTGATGGAATGCAGTTTGCGGATGCTGTGATACTGATCACGTACCAGCGCTGTCCTATGGTGAGCATGTGATCCACAATCTGAGGACCCCGTCCTCCCGCGGGTGTTCGCCACCAATGAGAGATTCGCGAAGGACTACTCGTGGCCGCGGTTTACGCATAGCGGCCGCCACCGCTATCGTTGTCGCGATGCTCGGTGTCGCATCGTCCACCGCGGCGCCGCTCACAGCGGTCTCCGCCGCCGCGAGGGTCGTGCCCGCTGCCTCCGATACGACCAGTGAGAATGGGCTCCACATAGACGCAATCAGCGGTCGCCGGTATGGAGTGCTCAGGGCAGTCCACGTCCTCACTTTTAGTGGATCCCAGTACACGGTCAAAATTGACCTCGCCCACCACGCCATCGACGGGGGTGAGCAGACCCCCAGCTCTATGTGCCGGACCACAGCTGGCTGCGTGGCGGCCGTCAACGGTGACTACTTTGACCTGACGCACCCTGGTGAGCCCGACCCTGGCGACGAGGTGGGCGGGATCATTCAAAACTGCGTCCTCCTTCATACCCCAGAGATCGCGCATCAGCAGGCTGATCTCGATGGGCAGTCAGTCAGCGAGGGCCTCAACTGGAGTAGCAGCGTCGACGTCAACGGCGTCAGCGTGCCGATCACCGCCATCAACCAGGAACTGCCGATGTCGTACGTCAAGGTCCATCTCCCGCTGGCCGGGACCCTGCTCTTCACCCCACCGTACGCCCTCCGAACCCCATCCGCGACGGGGTGGGTCACGTATGAGTTCACTCAAGTTGATGGTTCCACCAGTCCAACCACAATCAATACGACGGCTGAGCTCGAACTCGCAGCGCAGACGGAGAAGGCGGTGAAGGTCACCTCCGGTCAAGTCGACATCTCGGCGTCTGCGGGGTCAACGCTCGCAACCCTGCAGGTCGGCGACACCGTAACCATGACAACAACCTCAACCTCCGGGTGCGACAACATCGGGGGGCACCCACTCCTCCTCAATCACGGCGTGGTTACGCCAATAGTTCCTGCGGATACCTACATGGCCAAGCCCTATGCACGCACCGTGATCGGCTGGACGGCGTCGGGCGAGACCGTCCTGATGACTGTCGACGGCAAGGATGGTGTGTCGGGCGCCACGGCGAACCAGCTAGTCAGCCTGCTTCAGTCACTCAACGTAGTGACCGCTTTCGACCTTGATGGAGGTATTTCCACAACTCTCTACGCCAAGGGGCGCGTCCTTAATAGGCCCTCTCACGGCACCGAGCGGCCAGTATCGACCGCCCTGCTCGTTGTCCGGAGCCAGTAGGGGAGGTCGTCGCCGAAGCTGTTCACACCCCGATACGGGACGACTCTCTCGGTGAGGAGGATGACCAGGGTTAGTGGGAATCATTCAGCTGGATGATTTGCCGATTGGAGGTTGAGGGAGCGGGCTCTCCTTCACCAACATTCTGCTCGCAGCCAATGCAAGGTGGCACTCCTGCTGTGTCGGGCCTCCGACACCAGTCATGCCGAAACCTGGAAACCAGGTTTTGATTATTTACTATCGCTGCTTATTACGGTGGCGTCCGATCCTGGAAAGTAAAGGTCTTGACGGTCACTGTCGTCCCATCTGACGACGTACGGCGGCTCGCCACCTTCATGTTGAACCTCGAGAACGACGCAATTACGATCAGGCTGGCCCGTCCGATTCCCTCGGACCAAGATTCGATCACCAACTTTTGCGAACATGACGCCTCCGATCCACGAACTCATTACCAATTGTCTATGTCGCTGATAGCGACGGCGCTAGGGACGGAAGTCCCGGCTCGGGAAACCCGTCAGGCCTTGACCGCGTCAACACGCCTGTGCGTGGTGGCATTCCCGTGGCGTCGGGCCTCCGACGCCAATCAGGAAGTGGCCAGATCAAGCCTCCAATGGAGGGTTGCAGAACGGTTACGTCGGGCCACCGACACGAATCAGACCTCGGTCAGGTCAAGCCAGTGCAAGGCGGCCCTCCCACCTAAACACTCTTCGGTTTGCGGCCGCTGCTCTTCGTCGCGACTACGAGATGACTCGTTGGACGTACCAGGATTGTCCACCGTTATGAGTCACGATCATCTCGGAGGTGTTGGACGGTGACTCGGCGATTCCAATTCCGTTCGTGGCATTCACGAAGTGCAGGTACGTGACGAGGCCGTGAAAGACAACGTGCCAGCTTTTCCCCTCATCCCGACTCATAACTAACTCTCCGGGAAAGCCAACACCGTAGTAAGAGAACAAGGTCTTGGGAGTGGGCCACGCGAGCGCGGAGAAGTAGTCGCCTGCGGGGTGCAGTTCGCTCGCGGCGTGAAAGCTCGAGCCTGCGTTGCTCGATACGTAGAGCCACCATGAGCCTGGCGTTGCCCCCGGAGGGGCCTTCGGGGACGGCTGGGCGAACACGCCACCTATTTCGCAAACGACGTCGAGATGGCGGGTGTCGCTCGCCACGGGCACGGCGTAGCTGTCGCCCACGGACGCACACGGCGGTGACCAACGAGTCCACTGACCATCTTGGTTGAGGCGCAAGCTTCCCGTGACGCCACGATCGTTTCCCTCAACGAGCCAACCCGCGTGTCCGCTCAGTACAATGTCGCCCTCATTCGCGCTGCCGCCGGCAGGGAACTCCAGAGGCGGTGTCTTGACCACGCTCCAGTGATCACTTTGAACGGGTGACTCCACCAACACGGCCGTGAATGTCAGTCCTTCCCCGAGCAGATACACCTCACGACTGGAAGCCTCGAGGTCGAAGGTGGGGCCCTGTGACCCGAGACCCGGAGGGTTCTGCTTCGTCCACGTCGTCCCGCCATCATGCGTCGACCAAAGAAGTACCAGCCACCGCGAGGTCGTAATTCCACCGAAGCGATCAATACTTGGAATCGTGCCATAAATCCATCCGTCACGTACGTTCGCGAAGCGAACATTGAGAAGGCCATACGGATAGACCGGATAGACGGCGGCAATCGCATTGAGGCCCACCCTCTCGTCGGCAGGCTTAAGAAGCCCTGCGGGCAGCGACTCCAACTTCCAGGTAGCACCACCGTCACGCGTTGAACGAAGTTGCATGCAGGTTCGCCGGTCCGAGCACTTCACGGTGCCGAGGACCCAGCCCTTGCTATCCGTTGGCAACGAGGTCGAGAACGGCGTAAACCTCGCCGCCGGGCTTCCATTTAGATTCGATGCAGTCTGGTGAGGGGGGCCGCCCTTGGTGCCACCAAATTCGTAGAGCAGGATTGTCACCGCGACCACCACCAAGAAGAACGCGATTAATCGGAGACGCATAAGGCGAACCTATCGAAAGTAGGTATCAGGCAGCGTCTCAAGGACCAGCTCATCTCTGCGTGCGGAGGCCTTCCATGATCCTGGCAGCGAAGTCCCCTGCGCCACACGTTGAATCGCGACGGGTTTCGCGCTGACCAATTTTCTTCCAGATCTTCGAATCTTCACACCGTTGCCCAGTCGGCGCGACCGTTGGGATGCATGAGCTCGAAGAGTTTGACTACTTTTGGCGCACTTCTTTGGTGCGCCGGCCGGGACTTGAACCCGGAACCTGTTGATTAAGAGTCAAATGCTCTGCCAATTGAGCTACCGGCGCGTGACGAGTCTATACCGCCGCGCCAGCGGCGCCCGGCACTAGTTGTGCTGGACGGCCTTTACCTCGAGGAACTCCTCGAAGCCGTACGTGCCGAGCTCGCGGCCAATGCCCGACTGCTTGTAGCCACCGAACGGAGCGACGACGTTGAAGCTCCCTCCGTTGATCTCGACCTGGCCGGTGCGGATCTTGCGGGCGACTTCGAACGCCTTCTCGTCGGACTCCGCCCAGACTCCGCCAGCCAGCCCGTAGTTGGAGTCGTTGGCGATGGCGATGGCCTCTTCTTCGGTGTCGTAGGGGATGATCGACAACACCGGGCCGAAGATTTCTTCCTGGGCGATCGTCATGTTGTTGGTGACGTCCGAGAAGATCGTGGGCGTCACGTAGTAGCCCTGCTCGAGCCCTTCGGGCGGGGTCACGCCGCCGCAGATGATGCGGGCACCCTCGTCGATTCCCTTGTTGATGTAATCACGCACCCTTTGCTGCTGTGCGGCGCTGACGAGCGGGCCGAGCAGGCTGGCACCGGTGATTGGATCGGCCGGCATGAGGCCGGCCGCCGCCGCCACGGCCAGGTCCTCGACTTCTGAGAGGTGCACGCGTGGCACCACCATGCGCGTGAGCGCCGAGCAGGTCTGACCCGAGTTGAGGTAGCACTTGAAGACGCCGTCGCCGACGGCCTTGGTGAGGTCGGCTCCCTCCAAGATCACGTTGGCCGATTTGCCGCCCAACTCGAGCGACACTCGCTTGACCATCTCGGCGGCGATCTGCATGACACGCTTGCCCGCACGGGTCGATCCGGTGAACGACACCATGTCGGTCTTGGGATGGGCGACGATCGCCTCGCCGACGACTGGGCCGAGTCCCGTGACCATGTTGAAGACCCCCTTGGGTAGCCCCACTTCGTCGACGATCTCGGCGAAGATGAAGGCGTTTATGGGAGCTACCTCGCTGGGCTTCAACACGACGGTGCAGCCTGCCGCGAGCGCGGCGGCGACCTTGTTGGCGATCTGGTGCAGCGGGTAGTTCCAGGGGGTGATTGCGGCGACGACACCGACGGGCTCGCGCACGAGGGTCGAGTTGCCCACTTCCTCTTCCCACACGTATTCGCCAGCCCGCTGGGCGTTGTCGGCGAAGGTCATCGTGGGCAGTCCGGCCTGGATGCCCTTGGCGAGCATGAGAGGCATGCCGACCTCGTTGGCGATGGTCAGGGCGATCTCGTCGCTGCGTTCGGCGAGCTTCTCCGAAATCCGCATCAGCAACTCCCCGCGTTCCTTGGGGCTCGTATTGGCCCACGAGGTGAAGGCGGCCGCGGCCGCTTCGACGGCCAGGTTGGCTTCTTCAACCGTGCCGGCGGGGATCGTCGCGTAGAGCTCGCCGGTGCCCGACGTGGTGACGCTCAAGGTTTCGCTGGACTTGGCCTTCACCCACTGGCCGTTGATGTAGAACGAATCGCGAACGATAGGCATCTTGTTCCCCCTTGAGCTTGTCTGAGTTCTCTAAAGCGAGAATCTACACGCAGCCGTGCGGGACCGTTCGGCGTGCAATGAACCAGGCTTCCAGCCACAAAGAAAGTGGGATCGGGTGCTTCGTGGGGTGAGCGACGGGGATCGAACCCGCGACCTCTAGGACCACAACCTAGCGCTCTAACCAACTGAGCTACGCCCACCAAGCGTCTCCAGTATTGCACAGCGGCTCGGGTCGTTCCAGGGATTGCGCGGTCGTGGTCACTACGATGGGGACGAGCCTCCGTAGCTCAACTGGATAGAGCAGACGGTTTCTACCCGTCAGGTTGCGGGTTCGACTCCTGCCGGAGGCACGAAGAGGTTTCGCCGAGCGGGCGGGCGCCCCTCGCTGTAATGTCGCTGCGATGACCCCACGAACGGCACCTTACGGCTCCTGGAAGTCTCCGATCACGAGCAATCTGCTGGTGGCCGACGTGGTGCGACTCTCCAACCCCACGACCGATGGCGACGACGTCTACTGGGTGGAGGGTCGTCCTCAGGAGAACGGACGGTACGCGCTCGTACGGAGAAATGGTGAGGGCGATGTGCGCGACGTCCTGCCCGACGGTTTCGCCGTGCGCACCCTGGCCCACGAATACGGCGGTCTCTGTTACGTGGTGCGAGGCGGGGTCGTCTACTTCTCCAACTTCGACGATCAGCGCCTCTACCGCGCCGCGCCGGGCACCGGGCCGCGGGCCATCACGGCCGCGCCGCCCAGCCCTCGGGCCTGGCGATTCGCCGATCCGGTCGTCACCCGCGACGGCGCGTACCTCATCTGCGTGCGCGAGCGTCACGAAGGCGGCGAGGTCGTCAATGACCTGGTGATACTGCCCACTGACGGGTCGGCGTCCGCGCGAGTGCTCGCCGACGGTCACGACTTCTTCGCGGCGCCCGCGCTGTCCCCGAGCGGGGACCGGCTGGCCTGGATCAGCTGGGATCACCCTCGCATGCCGTGGGACGGCACCGAACTCCATGAGGCCGCGCTGGACGCCTCGAATGCGGTGCTGAGCGAACGAGTCGTGTGCGGAGGCGACGATGAGTCCGTCATTCAGCCTCGTTACGGTCGCGACGCGACCCTCTACTACGTGTCGGACCGAACGGGCTGGTGGAATCTCTACGCTGACGGTCCCGCCGGAGCAACCGCGCTGGCCGCGCGCAACGCCGAGTTCGCCGGTCCGGCGTGGAACTTCGGGACGTCGTCGTACTCGCCGCTCGATGACGGTTCCGTCGCCGTCACGTGGTTCGAGCACGGTGCCTCCCACCTCGGGGTGATCGATGACGGCGGCGATTTCACCGAAGTCGCCCTGGCGTGGTCGAACCTCGGCGAGGTGCGGCGGAGCGCGAAGGGAGTGGTCGCTCTGGTCGGGTCACCCGTGGCGCCGGCCTCGATCGCAGAAGTCGACCTCTCGAGCGGCGACGTCACCGTGTTGAAGGCGAGCCAGGTCAGCGAGATTGACCTCGGCTACATCTCGGTGCCCGAGGCGATCGAGTTCCCGA
>Ga0224553_1000780_pt1 | contig 12725 bp, 15 predicted proteins | sample 714S21014metaG_FD_179897 | JGI IMG/M metagenome (GOLD analysis project Ga0224553, IMG submission 179897) | Peat soil microbial communities from Stordalen Mire, Sweden - 717 S2 10-14 | ecosystem: Environmental > Terrestrial > Soil > Wetlands > Peat | place: Sweden: Norrbotten County, Stordalen... | reverse complement strand
CGATAGGCGGTCTGGGGGTGGATGCCCTGACGACGTGCCCACTCGGTCAGGTTCACAGAGAACACTTTATCGAATAGGTGTTCGCTCATTATGACTCAGAAATTCGGGAACAGCTCACGACCCTCCGGAGCACGATGGGGAGTGTCCTGCGGCCAGTGGACCCTCCGAGGCAGCGAGGGCTTCGTTCCGGGAGACCGAAGATTGACGCAGCGCTCGTGCACCGGCATCCTCGCTACGACCCTGTTGTTGTGCTTCTGTGATTTGGAGATCTTCTCTGGTCAGGCCGCATTGGGACCCACATCGCGGGCGTCAGCTTGGCCCATCGTGACGTCCGCGGGTTCTTCAGGTGTTCGCGCAGCGGAAATCGTGCGTTCACATCCGATCCGTATGGTGACTCCATGCTTTCGTTACGTGGTCATCCGACTGTGGCTCCTGGACCGTCTGGGATCGCTCGGTCGAGTCGTTACCGAGCGCGGGGAGCTGGGCAGCGATCTCGTCGGTGTCGACATTCCCGCGCGGGATCGAGTCCGGTCCACTGGTCGTTCCGCTGATCGCGTGGCGCGCCTGCGAGTGGTCAAGTCACTTTACAGGCGCGTCCCTTGCCCAGATATAGAGACGATTCGAACAAGCTGACAGAAGCCCTCCGGTGGAGGGCTTCTGTTGCGTGAGGTGCTAGGGCAACGGCTCATGCACGACGCCGGCGACGACGGTGGTCACGACCTTGCAGTGCGGTTGCCGGCGACGGTGCCACTGCTGGCGGAGTCTTGCAAGGGCGGCGGCCTGGTGGTCGATCCGGGCGATACGGTCTGCCACGAGTTCGAGGAGGAACCCACCCTGGGCTCATCGACCGTGTCGAGCAACTACGCCGAGGCATCGAAACCCAACAAGCCAGCCCACATCGCTCCCGCCCCTTGGCTACGAGTGCCCCGACACCACAACCAAACATGCAGCGGCGGAGCGTCGGGCCTTCCTGCGGGTTGTCTCCCACGCCAGCGGTTCCTACGAGTCCCGAGCTCTTAGCTCCACCCGACCCTTGATGGCACGAGACCACCACGAAAGAGCAGGGAACATCGCCTGTTTCGGTCCAGCACGTGAGCGCCGAACGCCGATTACGCGCGGGTCGCGCGACTCGCTCTCGCGGTCAAGCTTGCGCACCTGAATCTCAGTTCTGGCGTGCCAGCGCTGCATCGGTTTCGGTTGACTTCACTTCCCAATACCTCTTAGCATACTGAGTATGTCAAAGTGGAAAATGAGGCAGCCATGAGTGTTCGGCACACCCTTAGCGATGGCGCGTGTTCATTCCGTCGCCCGAAGGGTGGACGGCACCCACTGCCTGCGATGGCGTCATGATCCCTCGATCGCACCTCCTCGTTGCCAACGCCGCGGCTGTCTTCATGGTCGCGACCACCGCGCTCGGCGCGGCCGGCGCATCGAGCGACGGGAGATCACAAGCGGGGCCGACGGGCGGGACCGCCGACTGCAATTCGGTGACCACCTGCTACACGCCCGAGCAGCTCGAGGTCGCCTACGGCGTCCAGCCGCTGCTCCAGCGCGGGATCGACGGCCGTGGCGAGACCGTGGTGCTGCCCGAGCTCGCCGAGTCGCAGCTCTCACCGCCGCAAGTCACTGACCTGCGGCTGGACTTTGCTGCATTCGACCGCCTGTTCCACCTGCCGGCGCCGAGCCTCAAGGTGGTGAGCACCTTCCCCAGCCCTTCGCACCCCTGGTTCGCCTTCGGGGAGGAGGTCTTGGACGCCGAGGTAGTCCACGCGATCGCGCCTGGTGCCGCGCTCACCATCCTCTTGGTCAAAAGGAGTTCCCTCGACAACACGGACAACGCCGTCGCAGCGTCTGTCGCCGCATTGCGTCTGGGCGCGAAGGAGGGCGGCATCATCTCGCTCAGCCCGGCCGGGCAGATCGGCGGAGAGCACTGCGTCGACCACGGCCAGGTCACCCAGCTGAACGCAGCGTTAGAGGATGACGCGGCCCATCACGTGACCGTGGTCGCGGCTACCGGCGACGTCGGTGCGGCCGGCGAGCCGTGCGCCCTCATCACGGCCCTCGGCGGCACCGGTCCCAGCTACACCCCGAGGAAGGAGGTGATCCTCGTCGCCTCCGACCCGCTCGTCCTGAGCGTCGGGGGCACCACCCTCGACGCGAGCCACAAGACCGGCGCCTGGATCGGCGAGAGCGCCTGGGGCCTTCCCTACGGCGACCCGGGCTCTTTCTTCCAGGCGTCGGGCGGGGGGTTCAGTCGTCTCTTCGCCCGCCCCTCTTACCAGAACGATGTCGCCGGCATTGGCGCCATGCGCGGCGTCCCCGATGTCGCCGCCGACGCCAATCCCCACACTGGGTTTCCGGTCGTCACGAGCGATGCCAGCGGGAGTTACACGATCAGCGGGCACGGCGGCACGAGCGCCGCCGCGCCCACCTGGGCCGCGATCATCGCCCTCGCCGACCAGTACGCGAAGCGCCACGTCGGCTTCGTCAACCCGGCCATCTACCAGATCGCCCGCAGTTCGCACTACCACCAGGCCTTCCACGACATCACGGTGGGCAACAACACGGCCGAGTTCTCCAACGAGACGATCACCGGTTACCGAGCAGGCCCGGGCTGGGACCCCGTCACCGGCTGGGGCAGTCCGAACGCCGAGGTACTTGTTCCCCTGCTCGCTCGCTACGCGAGCAGCTGACGAAACCACAGATCCATATTGATCCATACGCGCCGAGAGCGCCGAGGCGCGAACCAGGTTCCGCAAAGCGCGGACCGGGGCTCTGGAGTTCCTCTTTGTCGGATCTCAAGATCGTCCGAGGTCGAGCAGGAACTTCAGAAACGCCTGTCTGCCCCTGTCTGCCCCAAGCGCCGACGCTTCTGTGTCCCGGTGTGTCCTGACGCGACAGAAGCCCTCTCAACGAGGGCTCCTGTCAGCACGTTTGTCGCAAAAATCGGGTGGAGGTGGCGGGAGTCGAACCCGCGTCCCCCGGCATCTTGATGGGACTTCTCCGAGCGCATCCGGCGGTGGTGTCTCGGGTCCCGCCACGCCACCGGCGCCGGTGCGGGACCCCAGCCGACTGAGATTTCCCTGACTGCTCGCCGGCGGCGCCGTTCAGGTAAGCCCTGCAAGATGACGCCTGGGACCGGTCCGCAGGACTAGGACCGGGCAGACGTTGCTGCTAGTTAGGCAGCAAGCGCGAGCTGAGGCTCGGCGTTTGTGTTGTTTTCCGGCTCTTTAACGTGGCTCCGGAGACCACGGCTCGCTTCTCCCAACTTGACGACCGAAGTCGAAGCCTTGTCACCCCCTTGGTGAGGATTGTTCCCTAGTAGAAGGATACCGCCTTAACGGTGGCCTCAGTGCCGGCGTTCGTGGTCGCGGATAACCCGCTCGGCCTCTCGGTTAGCGTCGCGTTCGGCGATGGCGTGCCGCTTGTCGTAGAGCCGGCGCCCTCGCGCGAGCGCGAGCTCGACTTTGGCGAGGCCGTCTTTGAAGTAGATGCTGAGCGGAACGAGGGTTAGCGCCTTCTGGGCGACCCGACCCGAGAGCTCGTCGATCTGTTGGCGGTGCAGCAGTAATTTGCGGGCCCTGACCGGGTCGAAACGACCGTATCCGGACCCGTACTCGTACTGCGCAAAGTGGGCACCGAGGAGCCAAAGCTCACCGCTGTCGATTCTGGCGAACGCGTCCTGCAGGGACGCTTGTCCCGCCCTGAGCGACTTGACCTCGGCGCCCCTGAGCGCGATCCCGCACTCGTAGACTTCGAGAATGTCGTAGTCGTGCCGAGCGCGCCGATTACGCGCCACGCTCCTAATCACCGGCTCGTGCGGTTCGGCCAACGCCCGCGGCCTGCCCGGGATGGGTTGAGTCCCGGTGGGCTTTCGCGTGGCCATCTGCGAAACGCTACCGTGCGGCCGTGATGAGCGACTCCAATCAGGCGCCGACACGATCGGCTGCACCGCCAGAGACGGCGCCCGGATGGGCTGGATTGCACTTGGCGCAGTCCCACCTGGCCGAGGTGATCGCGCATTGTTCGGGTACTTACCCGGAGGAGGGTTGTGGTCTGCTCGCCGGCGACCCAGCCACAGGTACCGTCACAGCAGTCCATCCGACGGTCAACCTGGCCGCGTCGGCCCGGCTCTATGAAGTCGACCCGGGCGAGTATCTCCGAATCGACCGGGCCGCCGAGGCCGATGGGCGGGCGGTGATAGGCGTCTTCCACTCGCATACCAACACTGATCCGTACCCCTCGCCGACCGACGTTGCTCAGGCGCCCGATCCTGCTTGGCACTACGTGGTCGTTTCGCTGCGTGATGAGGTGGCCTCGGTCTGCTCTTACCGGATCGTCGACGGCCTGATAACACGAGAAGCGATCCGGGTAACCGGTAGCTGACTGCGACGATCGCTCGCCTGTTCCTGGCCGCGCGGGCCCTTGCCAGGTACCCTGCCGGGATGACCGACCCGCAACCTCCCGCTCCCGCTCTCGCCCGCCACGATGGCCGGGCTCTCGACGAGCTGCGCCCAGGCTTTTTCGTCCGGGACTACACAGAGTTCGCCGCCGGTTCGGTGCTCGCGGTTTCGGGCCGGACGAAAGTCCTGTGTACGGCCTCGATCGACGAGGACGTGCCGAGATGGATGCGCGGGACGCACCGGGGCTGGGTGACAGCGGAGTACTCCCTGCTTCCTGGCTCATCACCCGAGCGTGTAAGCAGGGAGGCAACGAGAGGGCGTCAGTCCGGGCGGACCCAGGAGATCCAGCGGCTGATAGGTCGGGCGCTGCGCAGCATCATTGACCTCGGAGCCCTCGGCGAACGCCAGATCCTGATCGATTGCGACGTGCTGCAGGCAGATGGCGGCACGCGCACGGCTGCGATATCGGGCGCCTACGTTGCACTTCACGATGCCTGCTCACGTCTCTGTTTCTCGGGGGCGATCGCTGGTCATCCCGTGCGTGAGGCATGCGCAGGCGTCTCGGTCGGGATTGTCGACGCCGCGTGCATGCTCGACCTCGACTACGCCGAGGACTCCTCTGCCGAGGTCGACATGAACGTCGTGATGACGTCCTCGGGGCGCTTTGTCGAGGTGCAGGGGACGGCTGAGGGAGTGCCGTTCGCTCGTACCGAGCTTGACCAGTTGCTCGGGCTGGCTGAACTCGGCATCAACCAGATCCTCGAAGTCCAAGCGGAAGTGTTGGCGACGCCCCCGACCGACCGTAGCGCGGCCGCGAAGACCTGACGCCGCCGGCGCCGGACCATGAAGGAGATGTCGACGTGCGCTTGGTGCTAGCCACAGCGAATCCTGACAAGGCCGCGGAGCTAAAGGCCGTTCTGGAAGAGGAGCTCGATGATCTGATCGATCTCGTTGCCCGTCCACAAGGCGTCGGTGCGGTGGAGGAGACCGGGGAGAGCCTCGAGGAGAATGCCCGTCTCAAGGCCGTCGCACTCGTAGCGGCGACCGGTGAAGCCGCAGTCGCCGATGACACCGGTCTCGAGGTGGCGGTACTCGGTGGAGCGCCCGGCACATGGTCGGCCCGCTTTGCCGGGGAGGACGCTACCTACGCCGACAACGTCGCCAAGTTGCTTGCTGTGCTCGAGGGCGAGCTCGACCGGGAGGCGCGGTTTCGTACTGTCGTGGTCTGTCGCTTTCCCGATGGCACCGAGATCATGGGCGAGGGCGTAGTAGAAGGGGAGATCACGCTGGTCCCGCGAGGCCTGGGGGGTTTCGGTTACGACCCGGTGTTCGTGCCGGAGGGCGGAGGCGGGCGGACGTTCGCCGAGATGAGCCCATCGGACAAGCACGAGCTTTCCCACCGCGGACGCGCGCTGCGCAGTTTCGCGGCGCTCCTCAGGCAGAGCATCGGCGCCGAGCCGAGTTCTCAGCTGTATCCACCAAGTTCGTAGATCGATGAACCGCGTCTCGAGCCTGGCGCCCTCCGTGCACCTGTGCGCTTCGGGTTCCTCCTGATACAGGCCCCCAACATGCGTTCTTCTTATCTCGATGATGCTCACTCGACGCGAGTGGCTCGGACACGAGCTGCGAGGTCGCCGACGACAACGACTGTCACCTACCGAGGCTGCGCAGAGGAGAGATACGCTTCACCAATGGCAGCTGTCGCAGGCAAGGACGACAACGTCGGTGAGGTCGTCGACCACGTGCTTGCCACTCGGGAGCGGGTCTTTGTCGAGCGAAACGGCGCTCCTGCAGCCGTGATCATGTCAGCTCGTGAATTGGAAGGCCTCGAGTACACGATCGATCTCTTGTCCGAGCCGAAGACCGTGCGCCGAATCCTCGCGGCAGAGGCCGCACTGCAAAGTGGGAACCTCTACATGGGTGAGGAGTTGGCCGCGCTCGACCCAGACGCCCGATTCGTCGTGCGTGCCGTGACTGGAGGGGTGTCGCATGTGGGGGCGCCGCTGCGTGCCGACGACCGATGGGGCCTTGTCGGCAGCGAACCGGCGCGCAAGGCGCTCGATGAACTCCAGTTCAACATAGCCGAACAAGCCCGGGGGTTCATTTTCGGACAGCTGCTCGCCGACCCGATCGGATCGGGCGTGGAGCTTCACGGGTTCCTGGCTCGGCGCCTGGCTAGGAGGATCGAGACGGCGCTCGTCATCTACCGCCTCGACAGCGTGAAACGCGTGGTTCGCCTCGTGGAAGTCCTGAATACAGGCGGTCTGATCGGTAGACACGACAACCACCAGTGGTAGTGGCATTGAGGCGGAGAGGCTTAAGAGCCCTCCACTGACACGAGCCCTATCTATGCAGGTTCGAGCGCATCGCCCAGTGTCCCGAGGGGTGGCGCTCCAAGTCCGAGCAGGGCCTCGTGGAACCGTCTGAGGCTGAAACGCGTGCCCCATAGCGCGATCGCCTCGTCGCGAAGTGCCTGGATTTCGAGCTTGCCCCAGGTGTAGCGGCCGTAGGTCGGGTCGAACGTGGCTCTGCTGGCTTCGGACTGGGCCGCGGGTTCTTCCAGGAAGGCGTCCTCGCGGAACCGCGCCGCGGCGTCGCGCACAGTCATGGTTCCGCGGTGAATCCCGAGCGCTGAGGCGAAGCGTGTCACCCGAACTAGTGCCTCGACCCATACTCCGATCGCAAAGCGCGGATCGTCCTGGCGGAAGCCTTCCTCCACCAACAGCTCCTCCGCGTAGTGAGCCCAACCCTCGACGAAGCCGAGAGAGAACAGCGAACGGCGAACGTCCCCGCGTGCGGCGAGCCGGATCATCCGACCATGGGCGAAATGGCCCGGCATCACCTCGTGCGCGATGACCGCAGGCAGGGTCGTGGCACTGAACAGGGACCGCCACCGTTCCTTGGTCTCCTCGTCCCATGAAGGTTCGGGTTGGTTCACACAAAGGCTGGCAGGCGCTTCAGGCTCGTACGCGCCGGTCCACGACATCATCGCGACCGCGTACCTCCTCGACGGCGGGGCGGGGCCGACGCGACAGGTGCCTCCGAGCTCGGGCAGCAGGTCACGCTCGGTCGTGAACGTGCTCAACTCTTCGATGAGGACACGGGCGGCGGCGTATATGCCCTCGTCGTCAGGATGGTCTCTCACCAGATCCCTAACGACCTCGACTGGCGAAGTATCTGGTCTCAGCCGATCGCAGTCGTGAACGAGATTCTCAGTCAGCCGGGCAGCCTCTTTGTCGGCCACCTCCTCGAGCCGGCCTAGATCGATCGTCATCGCCTCGGGATCGCCGAGCAGTCGGGCCAAGTTCCCCGAGCCGAGGCTCGCATCGGGAGATCCATTGGCTGCTGCGTCCTGCTGATGAGCGATCAGCCTGTCGAGACTAGCCCGGCCGCGGTCGCGTGCCGGAGCGTCGGTCGTCACCAACTCGAGGTCCTCGCCGAGCCCGCGGACCGCCGGCAAAAGCGCGCCCGCGACAGGTGCCGGTATCGAGTCGAGGGACTCGATCGCACCGTCGATGGCGTCCGGCCAGGCGCGCAGGTGAGCTGCCCTGGCCGCTGCCCGCTCGTCTGCGGAGGCGTACTCGCGGTCGTAGCAGGCGAGGTCGAGGTTCAGGAGGTGAACCAACGGGTTCCACCTGTGGACCTCGACCACGGAGAATGCAGTGCGCGCGCCCGCCTCTGCCGCGGACAGGTGTGCTTCGTCGTGCGCATTCGGCTCGGGAGCACCCTTCCCCAGCGATGCGAGCAGGGTCGCTACTCCAGACGGCGAGAGGTCCTGAGCCCGGCCGTCGAATTCGTGCAGACCCGCGAGCTCGCGGGTCTCGGGCATGTATAGCTCCCAGATCGCACGAAGGCGGTCGGAAGCCATGCGGCGAAACTAGCCGGAATCGGCGCGGCGATCGCCAGTAGCCTGGCGAGCCTGATACATCCTTCCGGCATCATCTCTCCTGTGGTCCTCAACGACCGGCCGCCTCCAGTGGCGGACGGACGGCTGCGTCGGCCGTGACCGGGATCAGGAGGAGGAGCGATGCCACTCGAGAGCGTGTCCATAAGCTGCGAAGACTGTGCGCTTTGTGACACAGCCGCCTGCGATGACTGCGTCGTCACTTTCGTCCTCGGCCCTCTGGCCCTCGGCGGGATCGTGGTCGACGTCGCCGAGGCGCGTGCCGTCCGCATGCTGCAGCGCGCGGGGCTGGTTCCCGAGCTGCGCTTTCGGCGGCGCGTCGGGTGACCTGGCTGGCATGCGGTCCAATGAGCCTGAGTCGCACTGCTGATGGGGTACATGCTCGTCACCAACGACTTCCCCCCCAAGGTCGGTGGCATCCAGTCGTACCTTTACGAGTTGTTCCGTCGCCTACCGGCTCAAGAGCTCACTGTCCTCACGAGCGCGCACAGCGGTGCCGCTGATTTCGACCGCCAGCAGCCTTTTCGCATCGAGCGCGCGCGGTCGCCCGTCTTGCTCCCGACACCCGGACTCGGACGGACCATAAGGCAGCTGTCGCAAGCCACCGGCGGCGGGATAGTGCTACTGGATCCGGCGCTGCCACTCGGCTTGCTTGGCAGCCGGCTGCAACTGCGATACGGGGTCTTGCTCCATGGCGCCGAGGTGACCGTGCCCGGCCGACTACCGATCTCGCGCCAGTTCCTGCGGTCCGTGCTGTGTGGGGCATCGCTCGCGATCGCGGCGGGCGGTTATCCAGCAGCGGAGGCGGCGCGCGCCGCTGGGGCGCGAAAGCCGCGAATTGTCATCGTGCCTCCCGGGGTCGACCACGAGCGGTTCCATCCAATCAACTCCGACGAGCGGGTGGCCGTCAGACGCCGGCTCGGGCTGCCCACCGAGGGCAGGCTCGTCGTCAGCGTGAGCCGCCTGGTTCCACGAAAGGGCATGGACGTACTGATCGAAGCTGTCGGGCAGCTGAGCTCCGCGCGACCGGACCTGGTGCTCGCGATCGGCGGATCAGGTCGGGACCGAAGACGTCTTGAGCTCATAGCCAAACGGCGCAGCGCGCCGGTTCGCTTTCTGGGTCGAGTCGCCGACGAGGACCTGCCGATGCTCGACGCGGCGGCGGACGTGTGGGCAATGTGCTGTCGTGACCGCTGGTTCGGGCTCGAGCAGGAGGGATTCGGGATTGTTTTTCTGGAAGCCGCCGCCGCGGGCGTCGCCCAGCTTGCGGGTCGAAGCGGTGGCTCGCTCGAGGCTGTCGTCGACGGCAAGACGGGGCTGGTGGTCGAGCGGCCGGGTGACGCGGCGGCCGTTGCGAACGCTCTGGCGAACTTGCTGGACGACTCGGAGCTTCGCGAGCGGTTGGGTGCCGAGGCACGCCGCCGGGCGGTGACCGAATTCGATCACGACAAGCTGGCCAGAATGTTGCACGAGACCCTGGTAAGCATGGGTAGCTGATCACGTCAGTTCGAGTTCCGATTGTTAGTGAGGGCTGTACGAGCGTCCGCTGTCGGCCAATGCTGGCCGTAGGCCCGAGGAGATGCGAGGCTGGAGTTCACTGGGCAGAGAGGAGGACGTGTGGCCGATCAGACCATTGAGCGGATGGTCGTAGACGGCTCCCCGGCGCGGTGCTTCGAGGTCGTAGCCGACATCGAGAGTTATCCGCAATGGGTGGCCGATCTGAAGGAGGTTCACGTCAACGAGCGCGATCAGCAAGGGCGGCCTTCCCTTGTCGCGTTTCGTGCCGCCGCATTCGGGCGCAGCACGAGTTACATCCTCGCCTACGACTATTCGCAGGCGCCGACGGAGCTTCGCTGGGTCCAGCGGGAGGGTGATCTCACGAGCCGCCTCGATGGCATCTATCGCTTCAAATCCGCGCCCGAGGGCGGGACGGAGGTCACCTACCAGCTTGCCGTCGAGCTGCGGGTGCCATTGCCTGGCTTCATAAAGCGACGGGCCGAGGGCAACATCATCCACGCTGCGATCCGGGATTTGAAGGCGCGCGTCGAATCGACGCCGTGAGCCTCTCGAACTCGCGGCTCAGCAGGGCTTGACGGTGTGAAGGTCGGTATCACCCTCCCGACTTTCGCGCCGAGCCCGGCCGCGGCGCTCGCGACTGCAAGAGGTGCGGAAGACGCAGGGATCGACGGGGTGTTCGCCTTCGATCACCTTTGGCCGGGTGCAAACAAGTCGCGGCCTGCTCTGTCGATGTATCCGGTGCTCGCAGCTGTCGCATCGACGACACGCCACATCCGGATCGGGTCGCTCGTCGCACGCGTGGGCTTGGTGCCGGACCAGCTGATAGTCGAGTCGTTCCTCGGGTTGCACGAGGTGAGCGGTCACCGTGTCGTGGCGGCCCTCGGAGTCGGGGACGCAAAGAGTTTCTCGGAGAATGAGGCCTACGGGATCGCATGGCCCGCGTTGGAGGATCGACGAACGTCGTTGGCCGCCGTCCTCGACCAGCTCATTGGCAGCGGAGTTGAATGTTGGGTCGGAGCAACTGCCCCGGTGACGCTCGAGATCGCACGCGCCGCCGGGGCGACAGTCAACCTTTGGGACGTGGATCTAGACCGGGTGGAGGCCGAGGCCGGCCGGGGGTCGGCGACCTGGGCGGGTCCGTTACCGCTCGAAGCGGCTCCCGCAGCTAGAAAGCTGACGGACTTGCGCGCCGCAGGGGCCGCATGGGCGATCTGGGGCTGGCCGAGCTCGGTCGAGCTCGTCAGCGAGACTATCCGCCTGGCAGGGTTGCAAGACCGCCGGGACTAATGGGGCTATCGTCGGACGATGGAACTGCGCAGGATTCAAGGACTTCCTCCGTATGTTTTCGCGGAGATCGACCAGCTGAAATTGCAGGCGCGCCGTGCCGGTCACGACGTCATCGACCTTGGCTTCGGGAACCCTGATATTCCCTCGCCGGACGTTGCGGTCGAGAAGCTGGCAGAGGCCGTGCACAACCCCCGCAACCACCGCTACTCCGCGAGCCGTGGGATCCCCGCGCTCAGGCAGGCGATCGCCGAGTTGTACTTGCGTCGTTTCGGCGTGGAGCTGGACTACGACCGTGAGGTTGTGACCACCATCGGGGCCAAGGAAGGCCTTTCGCACCTCATGTGGGTCGTTGTAGGACCTGGCGACACAGCGCTCGTTCCTTCACCGTCTTACCCGATCCACCAATACGCGCCGCTGTTCGCAGGCGCCGATGTCCGGATGGTGAGGCTCGAGGGGCTGGGCAACGACGAGGTCGACGCCGGCGAAGCCTTTTTTGCCAATTTGGTGGAGGCGTGGGAGTCGGCATGGCCCAAGCCCCGCGTCGCGATCCTCTCGTTTCCGCACAACCCGACGACGGCGTGCATCGACCTTGCCACCATGACCAGGCTCGTCGAGTTCGCTCACGAGCATGGCGTGCTGCTGGTGCACGATTTCGCCTACTCGGACACGGCATTCGACGGGTACCGACCGCCCTCGATCCTTCAGGTCCCCGGCGCGTCCGAAGTCGCTGTCGAGCTCTACACCCTTACCAAGTCCTTCTCCATGGCGGGCTGGCGCGTGGCCTTCCTGGTGGGCAACGCCGAGATCGTGCAGGGTCTCACCAAGCTCAAGAGCTACCTCGACTACGGGACCTTCCAGCCGATCCAGATCGCGGCGATCGTCGCCATGAACGAGGCATCGGACTATCCAAAGTTCGTGACTGACATCTACCAGGGGCGTCGCGATGCCCTTTGTGAAGGGCTCGCGCGTCTCGGCTGGGACGTGCCCAAGCCGAAGGGAACGATGTTCGTGTGGGCGAAGATCCCTGAGCCCTATCGGGAGATGGGGTCGCTCGGGTTCTCGAAGTTCCTCGTTTCCGAGGGCAAAGTCGCGACGTCGCCGGGGCACGGATTCGGACCAGGAGGCGAGGGATATGTCCGATTCGCCCTCATCGAGAACGAACAGCGCATAGGGCAGGGGATCCACAATCTGCGCGGAGTTTTGAAGCTCTGAGCCTGCCCTAGCTCTAGGCCAGCTCAGCTCCTGTTTCGAGCGAACAGGACCGGCGATGCGGTTTCAGTTCCACTCTTGTCTCGAGCCGTCGGCGCGTCCGCCGGCAAGAGAGGACGATCCCCGATACGCAGTGACGCTGCTTGCACTCGTGCATTGTGGACCGAGCCACGACCCTCAATGCCCAGACGCCGGTGTCGGCCTGGAGGGACGCGACTTGTACCAGTAGTTTGGTTATCGTTTCGAAATCTTTCCGACACACGAGCGCAAAAGTGACCTACTATTCGGGCGCTGGGCCGTTCGGCTCCGTACAACTGAAGCTAGCTCCGGTGGGAGAAGCAGTGTCGACCCCTAGGGGGCCGGAGCAGGAGGAGAAGCATGCGAATCAGCAAAATGAACAAGAT
>Ga0224553_1000778_pt1 | contig 12738 bp, 8 predicted proteins | sample 714S21014metaG_FD_179897 | JGI IMG/M metagenome (GOLD analysis project Ga0224553, IMG submission 179897) | Peat soil microbial communities from Stordalen Mire, Sweden - 717 S2 10-14 | ecosystem: Environmental > Terrestrial > Soil > Wetlands > Peat | place: Sweden: Norrbotten County, Stordalen... | reverse complement strand
CTCACAAGTCTTCTTTCAGTCCCACGGAAATCTCGTCTATCTCTCGCCGTTCATAATCTTCCAGGTCATTCTCGCCGTCGTCATCATGTTGCTCGTTGCGGCTCTCTTTCGCTTCACGAAACTGGGACTGCAACTTCGAGCGTCAGCCCTGGCTCCAGAAGTCGCGCGCCTGCTCGGCGTTCGCGTGAATCGAATGCTGACAATTGGCTGGATACTCTCCGCGGGCGTGGGTGCCATCGCCGCGGTGATTCTCGCCTCGGGCAGTTTCGGCCTCTTCCCCACTGATATGGATGGCGTCTTCGTCGCCGGCTTCATCGCCGCCGCGGTGGGCGGACTTGAATCACCGATTGGAGCGATCGCGGGTGGATTACTCATTGGCCTCGCCGAGCAATTCATTCTCGCCTACTGGTCACCCAATGTTGCCCCGCTCGGCGGCATCATCATTCTCGTGGTGGCGCTCATGATTCGACCTCAGGGAATCTTCACCAGGACCGTCGGGCGGAGAGTGTAATGAACTGGCTCGGCTCTCTTCGAAAACAAGAAACCACCCACGCGCGCTTCATATGCGTTCTGGGTCTGACCGTCCTGGCGCTCGTCGTTACGATCTTCTTACCGCCGGTCGCGGATTCACAACTCGCCAGTGGTGCCGCGATCACCATCGTGATCCTGGGTCTGAGTTGGCTCATTGGCTGGAGTGGACAGATCTCGCTGGGCAATTCAGGGTTCATGGCGGTCGGGGCGTACGCGGCGGGAATCTGGGCCCACCATCACGCGACGACACCGCTCGTCTTCACGCTCCTTCTCGCCACCGTGGCCGGCGCCTTCAGCGGGCTCGTGGTGGGCATCCCCTCCACGCGTCTGCGCGGCCCCTATCTGGCTGGAATGACGCTGGCCTTTGCGGCGGCGATCACCCCACTGGCGCAGAACTTCACCTCGATGACGGGAGGCGAAGGCGGCCTCTTCTTCAACACGCTCACGACACCGAAGTGGTTCTTGCACCAGTTCGGAGGCATCAATGCCGCCATCAACGCCAATGCGCAGTGGTCGGCCGACTTGGCCGTCGTCATTGCCGGCGTGATGTTCTTCTTCATGGCCAACCTCTTTCACAGCCGCTCGGGACGCGCCATGCGCCTGGTACGTGACAATGATGTCGCCGCCGAACTCATGGGAATCAACCTGCCGCGCACCCGGACCCTCGCCTTCGTCGTCGCTGCGGCGTTCGCGGGCCTTGGTGGCGCACTCTTTACCCTCCTCAACGCCACGGTGACGCCAGAAACCTTTCCCCTCACCCTTTCCATCACGCTGCTGACGCTGATGGTGCTCGGTGGCATCGGTACGCTGAGCGGTGCCGTGATTGGCGGCATCATCTACTCCTTCAGCCCCAATCTGGTGTCGTACGTCAACTCCCTCACCGGGGTGAATCCCAGCTCTAACCTGGGAGCGAACATGCAAGGCATCATCTTTGGTTCTTTACTCATCTTGACGATGCTTTTCGCACCGCGCGGTATCGCGGGAGTCGGCCTAAAGATTAAACATTCTTTACAATCGCGTCGGAAACTGGAAAGTGTCGAGAATGTGAATTAAGTTCCCCCTAAGACCAAATTAGGGGGATTCAATGATTCAAAAGTTAAGACGTTCAACCACATTGCTTTCGGTGACGGCGCTCACGCTCGGCATGGTGTCTACTGGCTTACTCGCCAGTAACGCTGAAGCCTCGACGAGTACGCCCGGTGTCACCGCCAAGACAATCACTATTGGAGCGTCAGTGCCGCTCTCTGGCGTCGCTGCCAGTTACGCACCGGTGTCCGCTGCGGCGAACGCTGTCTTTAAGTATGTCAACGCGCACGGCGGCGTCAACGGACGAACCATCAAGTACATCCGTCTCGACGACTGCTACGACTTGGCTGCTTACGGACTCGGATGCACCGCCGGCGCCAGCACGACCACGCTGAGCCAGAACAAGGTGCTGGTCGCTCAAGACCACGTCTTCGCGACAGTTGGTTCACTAGGAACCGCCGCGGAGGACAGTGTCCTTAGTTACCTGAAGCAGAATGGTGTTCCGCAGTTGTTCGTGGCCTCCGGCTCGAGAGACTGGAACCAGCCTTCGATCTACCCCGGTACCTTTGGATTCCAAACGAGTTACGTGGCGGAGAGCAAGATTTTTGCTCGCTACATCAATTCGCACTTTGCGGGTCAGACCGTTGGATTCATTGGCCAGAACGACGACTTCGGCGCGGACGGCTACATGGGACTGACTGACGGCGGCGTATCGATCTCGTCGGCGAACGACTTGAGTTACAACGCCGCCGACGCGATCTCCGGATCAACCAGCGACATCCAACAGGACGTGGCGACACTTCAGGCCAACAAGGCACAAGTTGTCGTACTGGACTCGGTGCCGGGCTTCACGAGTGGAATCTTGACGGTGGCTCACATGCTCGGCTACTCGCCGCAGTGGATCATCTCCTCGGTGGGTTCGGACCCGACGTTGGTGAACAACGTCGGTGAAGCGGGAGCCATTTCGCTCGACTACTTCCCCGCGCCTACCAACAAGAGTGACCCATGGGTACCGTGGGTGCGTAAGGTTCTGCTCGCTGACAAGGCCGACTTCCCGACCTTCACGGCGTCGTCAGTCCTCACCGGCAACGAGTTCTACGGTGCAGGCTATGCCGTGGCATTCGTGGAGGCTCTCAAGGCCGAAGGCAAGACGGTCACTCGCGCGGGATTCTTGAAGTCGCTCAAGTCGACCACGTTCTCCACACCGGCCATTACGCCGCTGAAGTACTCGTCGTCGAACCACCAGGGCCTATTGGGTGGCGTCATTGCGACGGTCGCTCCAAACGGCACTTCGGCTCCAACCCTCGTGGTTGAGCCAAACACCACGGTGTTCACAACCACCAACACCAAGAGTTCACCAATCAAGGTATCGACAAAGCTCGCAATCGCTCTGATTCCGAGTTGGCTGAAGTAGGCCACATCATCAACAACGAGACCCCCGCCGCAACGCGGCGGGGGTCTCGTTGTCTTATCACGCTCTTCAATTCGCTCGTCAGCGCCACGGCCTAACGCCATGACCGGCGAGCGTCGGCGCTGGGTCCGCGCATGATCGAAGCCTTCGTTCGCTCAAACTGGCGAAGACTAAAGTTGCGGTCGTGACGGTACCGAGCAGTGATGGCTGAAGGCGTCGACGATACGCCACCTTCGACGGGGCTCGGGGGCGCGATCTCGGTGATCAAGACCCAGTCCGCGCCCCGCAATTCACTAAAGATCAATTTCTCGCTCATCACGCCAGTGGCCGGCGCGATCACCGTGCTTCCGTTGGTGGCCGTTTTCGCGTTGGGTCTCGCCGTCACCAGCGCGCCCAGCGCCATTGCCATGGCGATTGGTGCGAACTTGATCGCCATTGTCTCTCTCGTCGGAGCGCCGCGACTCTCGCTTCGCCTCGCGATGGTCGACACCCTCATGATGGGCCTCTCGGTCTTCGTGGGCACCGTGACGAGTCCGGTACCGTGGCTTCACGTGGCGGTACTGGTGCCCTGGTGCTTTGTCGCCGGGATGATGGTCGTCTTTGGACAGACCCAGGCGACGATCGGCTCGCAGGCGGTCATTGCCTACGTCGTGCTGGGGCGCTTCGCCGGCTCGCCCACGTTGGCGCTTCACTTGAGCCTTTTTGTCGTCGTCGGCGCACTGGTCGAGGTGACCGCGCTGGTCGCCCTACGCCTTCCGCCGACACTTCGTTATCAGCGCGGTCGACTCGCGAACGCCTTCGAGGCGGTGGGAGAGCTCGCCCGATCCGAGCCAAGTCGGCCCGCCACCGATCTGCTCGGAACGCTCGACCTCGCCGAGACCACCCTGTCGGCGAGGTCGCTCTTCAGTCGAACCGACGTGCGCGACCTTCGTGCGATTCTCGATCAGGCTCGCAGAATCCGTCTCGAGCTGACGACGCTGGCTGGTCTGCGGGTTCGACTGACGAGCGAGGGCGACACCCGTGACTACTCGCACATCGACACGTCGCTCGAGACAGTTGCTCGCGCCCTCGACGAGCTTGCGATGGGGCTTCGCCGTTCTGCGAAGTCCACAGCGTGGCAAGAGGCGGTCAGCGAGTATCGAGCCACGCTGACAAGGTTCCAGGACGAGTTCGATGACGGCAGTTCGCAACTCGACATCATCGCCCGCCAGTGCCTGTCGCACCTCAGCGCCATGGGCGGACAGCTGCAGTCTGCGGGAAACCTCGTGGAGCACTTGCGCGAAGGCGATACCCGCCAGGCCTGGCGTCCGAGCATGCCCACGCCGCGCGGGCCCGACCTCGGACGGCTCCGACTCGACGTTGCAACGTTTCGAGGCAACCTGAGGGGGGACTCGCCCGCTTTTCGACACGCCGTTCGCCTCGCGGTGGCCGTGCCCATGTCGATACTCATCGGGTCGTTGTTGTCGCTCCCGCGAAGCTACTGGCTGCCTTTCGCGGTCGCCGTGATTTTGAAGCCCGACTACAGCACGCTGGTGAAGAGGGGCTTGGGGCGAGTCATCGGCACCATGATCGGTGCCACGCTCGCTGCCGTGCTCGTCAGCGAACTGCGCCCGGATCTCGCCATGACCGTAGCGCTCGTGGCGCTCATTGGCTGGATCGCCTACTCGACCTGGGCCGCGAGCTTTTCGGTGTCGATTGGATTCGTCACCGCCATGGTCCTCGTCCTTCTCAGTACGTCGACCACCGACACCCTCGGAACCGCCACGGACCGGCTCATCGACATCTCACTCGGTGGCGCCATTGCCGTGCTCACCTACCTCGTGTGGCCGACGTCACCGCGCGCCGGAGTCAGTGCGGCCCAGTCCGGGTTGTTTGTGGCGCTGCGTGACTACCTGTCGGTGGTGATTGACCTCGTCGAAACCAAGCCCGTCGAGCCGGACCAGGTGTCCCAGTGCTCTCGCAGCGTTCGAATGGCCTGGGCCAAGGCCGAAGCCGCCGTCGGCCGCTCGGTCGAAGAACCCGCCGCCACTCGGATTGATCCCTCCGAAGGTCGAAGCCTCCTCGCGACGACGATGCGCATCCTGCGGGCCATTCACGCCATGCGCATCGAGGCCGAACGAGGAGCCACGGTCCCCGCCTTCGACGAATTGGAAACTTTGACCGCAGCGTGTCTCGACTCGCTCGAGGGGTTGGGCCATTGGTTTAGCTCCGAAACCCTTGCGCCGCTCACGAGCCTTCGTCCGCTCTACCGCGCAGCCGAGAAGGCGCTCATCGCAGCTGATGCCCCGGCGTCCATCGCGTCGCACTTTGATGAACTCGTGAACGCCATCAACACGGCCACGCACCTCGCCGGGATGACGTCGCCCGTTCAAGGTTGAACGAACCGCCGGCGGAGCGACGGGCGAGCTGGATGGCGACGTCGTCCGTTCTTCAACGGTCTCCGGGGCGATCTAGCTGCGCAGTGCGCCTCCGATGATCTTTCCAATTTGGTCTATTTCGAGCAAGAATCCGTCGTGGCCCGCAGCCGACGAGACCACGTACAGCGGATCCGCGTTCGAAAGAAACTCGACGAGTTGCTCCTGCAGGCGCAGCGGATAGAGCCGATCCGTGGCGATCCCACCCACCGTGACGGGGATCTTCACGCCGCCCAGCGCCTTCGCTATCCCGCCCCGCCCGCGCCCGACGTCGTGGTGGTTCATCGCCTCGCTGAGCACGACGTAGCTGTTGGGGTCGAATCGTTGCGCCAACTTCTCGCCGTGATAGCCGAGATACGACTCGATCGCGTAGCGACCACTGCCCAGGACGTTGTTGTCGTCTTGCGCGTCTCTGCCGAAGCGAGCTTCGAACTCCTCCTCGGTTCGATAACTGAACTGGCCGAGTCCTCGAGCAATGGCGAGTCCCTCGTAGGGAGCGTGGCCGGTGTCGTAGTAGTCGCCGCCCGCGAAGTTGGTATCGGACCTGATCGCTCGCACCTGCAGCGAACTCAGCGCAATTTGATCAGCCGTTGCCGCGGCGCCCACGGCCAGCACGACCGCGCGAGCAATCCGGTCTGGCACGCCGACCGCCCACTCGAGCGCGCGCATCCCGCCCATCGAACCGCCCACCACCGCGTGCCAGACGTCGATGCCGAGGAAGTCTGACAGCTGTACTTCCACCGAAACCTGGTCTCGAATCGTGATGACCGGAAAGCGTGAACCGTAGGGGCGATCGTGTTCGTCGAGCGACGACGGGCCGGTCGTGCCCTGCGCCCCGCCGAGCACGTTCGAACAGACCACGAAGAAGCGATCCGTGTCGATGGCGAGGCCGGGACCAACAATGCCATCCCACCACCCCGGCGTCTGGTGGCCGGGGCCGACGGACCCGGTCACGTGGGAGTCGCCGGTGAGCGCGTGCAGCACCAGGACGGCGTTTGACTTAGCGGCGTCGAGCGTCCCCCACGTCTCGTACGCCACCGTCACCGAGGCAAGATCGCCGCCACCTTCGAAGGCGAACCCCTGTCCGCTCTCACCGTGCAGCGTTACAAACGTGCGCCGTCCAGGATCGTCGCCCGGGCGCCAGTACCCGAGCGCCCTCGGGCTCATGCGTCCTTGGCGGCACCAAAGCCGGCGTCGAGATCGGCCAATATGTCGTCGATTGTCTCGATGCCGACCGAAAGCCGCACGAGGTCCGCACTCACGCCGGTGGAAAGCTGCTCTTGCTCAGTCAGCTGCGAATGGGTTGTCGATGCGGGGTGAATGGCCAAACTCTTCGCGTCGCCCACGTTCGCGAGGTGGCTGAAGAGCTCCAGTCCTTCTATGAACTTCCTACCCGCCTCGGCACCGCCTTCAATCCCGAACGCGATGATGGCCCCGCCACCCTTGGGGAGGTAGCGAAGCTGGCGGTCGTGCCACTTGCTCGATGCAAGTCCCGGGTAGTTGACCCAACGGACGTCGTCGCGCGCTTCCAGCCACTTGGCGACCGCCGTCGCGTTGGCGACGTGACGCTCGATGCGCAGGCTCAGCGTCTCGAGTCCTTGCAGGAAGAGGAACGAGTTCAGCGGCGCAATGGCGGCACCGATGTCGCGCAAGTACTGCAGGCGCGCCTTCAAGACGAATCGGGCTGGGAAGAGGGACTCGGGCAACTGGCCAAAGATGAGGCCGTGGTAGCTCGGGTCCGGCTCGGTGAAGCCTGGGAATCGACCGCTGCCTTCGTAGTCGAAGGTTCCGCCGTCAACGATGACGCCGCCAATCGACGTGCCGTGTCCGCCAATGAATTTGGTGGCGGAGTGCACGATAATGTCCGCACCGTGCTCTAGCGGACGCGTGAGGTACGGAGTCGCGAGCGTGTTGTCAATAACGAGCGGAATCTTGTTGTCGTGGGCCACCTTGGAGACGCCCTCGAAGTCGAACACGTCGCCCTTGGGGTTCCCCAGCGTTTCGCCGTAGAAGGCCTTGGTGTTGGGTCGAATCGCGGCGGCCCACTCGGCGAGGTCGTCGGGATCCTGCACGAACGTGGTTTCAATCCCAAGTTTGGGCAAGGTGTAGTGAAACAGATTGTACGTCCCACCGTAGAGCGAGGCCGAGGACACGATGTGCCCGCCGTTCTCAGCGAGGTTGAGCAGCGCGATGGTCTCGGCGGAAGAGCCTGAGGCGACGGCGAGGGCGGCGACGCCACCTTCCAGCGATGCGATCCTCTCTTCGAACGCGTTCTGCGTGGGGTTCATGATGCGGGTGTAAATGTTGCCCAGCTCGGAAAGCCCGAAGAGCGCCGCGGCGTGGGCCGTGTCGCGAAACACGTAGCTCGACGTTTGGTAGATGGGGACGGCCCGCGCGCCGGTAGTTGGATCAGCCGTCGCTCCGGCGTGAATCTGTCGTGTCTCGAATCCCCACTCCGCCATTTCAATCTCCTCTTCATTTATTCCCGCGGCCATTATGCCGTGACAATGTTGGTTCGCCTACTTTATCGTATAAACATGATGGAATTAGTCGACTATTCCACGAAGCCCGTGACGGAGCGACGGGGTCCTGACCAGTGGTTGGAAAGGCCCTGGAAAGTGCCAGAGATTCGCCGTTAGAGATTCGAAATCAGCGAGTCGGCTGCTCAGCGCGACGAGAAGAAAACGCGCATCGGATGGAAAGAACTTTGTTGCCAACCACCGTTCTCGTAATCGCGCTGGCCGTCGGGGACGTTGGTGTGGCGAACTCGTATCAGCGTTCCATCGTCAACGACTTCGAAAGTCGCACCGGCACTGCAGGGATCGTCGTCCATTGACGCCCGCAAGGGTCGACTTCAGCTTCGCGAGCAGCATCAGGCACCGCCGACTCGGCTCTGCCCGGCTCGGGCATCTCAGAGTTGCAACGATACGTAAGGACGGCCCGCGAGTCCTCGACGACCGGGGAGGGGGCCTTCCATTAAGGTATGGAAATTAACGAGTTCGTAGAGGGCTCATCGCGCTTGGCCGTTGCCAAGTAATGACACGGAGGTGGACCAATGGTGCGAGCGGCAAGAACCTCAAGACCCTTCGCTCCGCGCCACGAGCACCTGAGAGACCGAGCTCCTCTCATCGCTCACGAGGCCTCTGTCGACGATGTGATTAGCGCCTCGGCGGGGCCCAAGTGCACTGCCGGCAAGCTGTCCTGGACTCTTCGCGAATCGGCCCGGGTCGTGCCTTTTCGAGGTGACGTCCATGAAATTTAGAAATCGGAGTCTCGCGGCGTCCCGAGAGACTCCCAACCAGTTTGCCAAGAGCCTCTTTGCTCCGCTGCCCGCTCGTTACAACCTTCTCGCCGCAATTCTCTCCTTCGGACAAGACCGCCGGTGGCGCTCGACAATGGTTGATCACGTCGTCGGATCCGCTCCGGCACTCGTGCTGGACGTCGCGTGCGGACCGTGCGCCGTGACCAAACGATTAGCCAAGAAAACATCGGCCCATATTGTCGGAGCGGACCTCAGCGAGGCCATGTTGCGCCAGGGTCAGTCCGACGTGCAAAGGGCGGGGCTCGACCAGCGGATTTCACTCGTGCTGGCACGCGGTGAGCAACTTCCCTTCGCCGACGCAACGTTCGACGCGCTGACGTTTACCTACCTTCTGCGCTACGTCAAAGACCCCAAAGCAACGCTCGAAGAGCTCGCGCGGGTGGTGAAGCCCGGGGGGTCCATTGCGAGTCTCGAGTTCGCCGTTCCCCGGTCGTGGGGCTGGCGCGTGTCGTGGTGGTGTTACACGCGAGCAGTCTTGCCGGTGGCGGGTTACATCACGGGTGGCAAAGCGTGGTGGGAGGTCGGTCGCTTCCTCGGCCCCAGTATTTCAAGGCACTACAAGAGTTACCCCATTGCTTGGACGGTCAGTGCGTGGGAGCACGCGGGTATCGAGCACGTTGAATACCGGACCATGAGTCTCGGTGGGGGTGTGGTGATGTGGGGCTACCGGACGCGATAGAAATGTCAGAGAGCCCCCGCAACGAGGCCCCCGTCGCCGGCCCGTCGTTCTACGCCCAGCCCAAATTCTTGAGTCGCCCCCGCCTGCGCGAGTGGTGGACGGTGCTGCACCCCCCCTACACCATGCTCCATCTTTCACTGGTGACAATCGGTGCGTGCCTCGTGGGCCCGGTGAACGCGGTGCGGCTCGCGGTGACGCTCGTCGCGTTTTTTCTGGCCGTGGGAGTGGGCGCCCACTCCCTCGATGAACTGCACGGACGACCGTTGAAGAGTTCCATGCCCACGTGGCAACTCGTCACCGCCTCATGCGTTGGCGTCGGCGGTGCGGTCGTGTTGGGGATAGTCGGCATGTTTCTCGTGAGCCCCTACCTCGGCGCCTTTATCGTCGTCGGCGTGCTGATCGCCGTTGGCTACAACCTCGAACTGTTCCACGGGCGCCTGCACAGCACCGCGGTCCTCGTACTCGGATGGGGAGCGTTTCCGGTGCTGACCTCCTACTTCGCTCAGCACGCCAAGCTCGGCGTCTCGTCTCTCTTCGCGGCGGCGTTCGGAGCGTTGATCACGCTGATCCAACAACAACTCTCCTCACCGGCTCGCGACCTTCGCCGGCGGACTGCTTCAGTGCAAGGCACCATCGTCCGCTCGGATGGCACGACCGTCGCAATTAGCGAGCGGACCATCCTCCAACCGCTCGAGCGTGCACTCAGAACCTTGTGCTGGGCTGGAGTGGCCATGGCCCTTGCCTTGGCCTATCTGCAGTTCCGCCACTAAGCGAGCGTGGCGCCTACGTCGTGACCAATGATGAAGCAACGAAACCGAGCAGTCGTTCTTCGCTTTGACACCACGACATCCACGCAGTCGAACGGCGGTGGTGGACTCATCTCGTAATGGAGCCGTCGGGGCGGTCAATCGAACGGTGCCCGCACGTACGAAGCCGGTTGCCCGCATCACTCGAACGAGTGCAACGGACAACCGGCTCCATCTAGAGGACGTGAGGACTACTTTCGTTAGTTCCTACGGTTGCCGCCTCGTGAGAAGTCTCGACCGCCGTGACCGTGACCGTAGCCAAAACCGTGACCGTGTGAGGTGTCGCCACCCAACGACGACACGGTCGTCTGGGCGGTCTTCACCCAGCCACCCACCGCGCTGCCAATCGTCACGCTCGAGGCGTCCAACGTGGTGCCGTTCGCGTCAATTGTTCCTCGAGCACCAATGACCGAACCGACCGTCACTGCGCTCAGCGTTGAAGCACTTCCCGCACTCGTGTAGGTGGTCGATGAACTCACCACAATGGTGCGACTGAAGCCCTGACCATCGCCAATCGTGATGGTGTCAGCACTCACGGCCGTTACCTTTCCGAACAGTCGCGCCAACTGGATATTGACGTTGACTGCGGTGGTCGCCAACGTCGACGACGCCGAAATGTCAACGTGGTCGCCCACTACGAGAGCTGCGGCAGTGGCGGATGTCGAGTCCTCCGAGAAGGTTGTCGTCGGGCTGATGGCGAACGTCGTCGACGTCCCACTGAAACTTTGTACAGTCACCGATGTTGCGGTGACGGCCGTCACGATCCCGCGGGTCCCAGAAGCGCAGTTGCTTCCAGAGTCCTTGGCGCTCGTTGTCTCGTTGGAGGTGAACTGACTACCGTGCGACGTCGACGCCGACGCGACGCTCGCGCCGCCCGCGGCCAAGCCCATTCCAAGTGCGGCAACTGCGGTGACTCGTCCTGCGATCTTTCCGGTGTTCTTGTACATAGTGATCCCTTCGTTGCATTAGCTCAAGATCATCCTGAACAACTACAAGTCTCAACGCCAAGATTGTGAGAACCCTGTGAGAACTCGGTGAGGCACGCCTTATGTCTCGCGAATCGAGGTGGTGACCGTTGATTATCTAGATCTTCTGTCGAGTCTGGCCAGAATCCGCGAGCTCGCCGCACTTGGGAACACCCGACCAGGCCAATGCCTCGACGCGGCGTCCGACCACTTGGGCCAAGGACTCGACGTCGACAATCGCCGCGAATGCACCTCGCGATCGAGTTCAGCGAGGTTGCGCGGGCGAGGGTTCGGTGACGCGCCACACGACGATACCGGACAATGAACGTGGTCCCCCGTCGGTTCCCAACGGGCGACGATTAGGCCAGGTGTCGGGTCAGGAAGTCGAGCGACGGGGGCTCTTGCTCGAGGAAGAATGCCTCGGTGTGGCAACCACGTGCGACCACGACGGTCTCCCCCTCGGGCAGGACCTTGATGAACTCTCGAACACCCGACAAGAAGGGGTCATCCAGTCCTGACGCAATTCGAACAGGGATTCCTTCGAGTGCCGCGACGTGAGCGATGACGTCGCCGGCAGTGAAGGCCGCCGCCGACGGGAATGCGCCAGCGTTGGCCGCATTCGCCTGAGCGTACGAAGTCCAGATTGCTGGACTGATCGCCGCGACAGCGGCGATCAGCCCGGGATTGCGTTCGCAAATGGCAAGGGCGCCGTAAGCACCCATTGAAATCCCCATCATCGCAATCTTCTTGGGCAATCGTCCAAGACCACGCCGTTGACACATTGGAATAAGTTCATCGACCACCATCGACATGGGGTCATCACCGGGATGTGGATTCCAGTAGCCGTTCCCACCGTCGACGGTCACAATCGCCGCCGGTGGTAGATCCTTCCCATCGACCTTGAGGGCCACGGCTTGCGCTGGGGTCATGGCGAAGAGCGCGTGGTTGTGGTCGCCTCCGTAGCCGTGGAGCATGACAATGAGAGGAAGCTCCTCGCCGAGTCTGGCGTGGGGCGGGTACGCAATCGTGTAGCCGACTGAACGCTTACGAGCTTTCGAATAGAAGCGACCCGAACTAGTTGGCCCGAGTGAACCAAAGGACAGAACTGGCACCGCGAGAGAACAGGCCCCGTCCAGTTGGTCGAGAACATACTTTCCCGGCAGCACGTCATGCTCGACCAGTTCAAATCCCGCCACGCCGGCGACCACGAGTGCCCCGACGCCGCCAGCGATCCACGCCAAGAGCTGGCGTCGAGACACACTCTTTCTGTCGAAATCTTCTATGCCCAAGAGTATCCGTCCGTTTTGCCAAGGCACTCGCACATTCGGGTTTCATCCGGTGCGAGCCAGGTGTCGGATTTCGCGCCGCTTCAGCGCGGGGTTACAACTGATGTCACTGCACTCTGCAATGGTGAACAATGACGAATCTTCGTGAGTGGGCAGGCAGTCAGCAAATACACCCCCAGACCGCGTGTCGGTGGTTTCGTGATGGTGTGTTGCCCGTCCCTGCCTCAAGGATGGGCAAGCTGATTCTCGTTGGATTGCTCGACCAACCTCATCGTTCAAGCGACGCTGTTGCCATTCA
>Ga0224553_1000776_pt1 | contig 12756 bp, 11 predicted proteins | sample 714S21014metaG_FD_179897 | JGI IMG/M metagenome (GOLD analysis project Ga0224553, IMG submission 179897) | Peat soil microbial communities from Stordalen Mire, Sweden - 717 S2 10-14 | ecosystem: Environmental > Terrestrial > Soil > Wetlands > Peat | place: Sweden: Norrbotten County, Stordalen... | reverse complement strand
TGCCCCATCCACGCCAGGGTCTCATCCCGGGATGGGTGGGTTGCCTTCCGCTCGGGCGTCTTCTCCGTCCGCTGCACCCGCTCACCCCGCGTTCTCGCCATTCGAACAGGACAAGAACCGCCGCCATCCCGAGTCATCCGCAGGCGCGCCCATCCACGTCGCCGCCGTCGCCGCGCACCCCATCACCGAAATCCGTGGCGCCACCGCCGTCGCCGTCGCGCCCGCATCCCGCCCCGTGCTCGAAGCTGTCCCCGCGCCCGCGGTAACCCCAATCACGCTGGCTGCTGCACCGGCGATTCCGCCCACCCACGCAGCCGCGGCCGGAGCAGTCGACGACCCGCAGCGCGCGGTCGTCGAGGCCCTCGCCGCCGCCAACCTGTCCGCCGCCGCGGACGCGATGGCCGACGCCGCATGGACCCTCGCCGACGGCGAAGCCAGCGTGCAGACGCAGCTCTCGAAGACCATGCTGCCCGCCGTCATGAACCACGAGGCGGAGAAGATCGCCCGCGGGGTGCTCCGCCATGCCGGCCTCCACAAACTCACGCTGCTACCCGGCGCGGCCAGGCCCGTTGCCGCAAAAAAGCCTCACCCCGCCCGCGACGGCTCGGTCCATTCCCGCGCCCTGAAGCATCCCATGGTCCAGCAGGCGCAGAAGCTCTTCGACGCCGAGGTACAGACGGTCATCGACCTCCGCGACAATGACTAACCGCTATCGTTCGTCATTAACCGCTATCGTTCGTCATTAACCGCTATCGTTCGTCATTCTGAGCGCAGCTCAGAATCTCCGTATTTGCTTTTGTCTTGAGGAAACCTCTCTATGAACTTTTCCGACCTCGCCAAAATGAAAGAAATGATGTCCCAGGCGCGCGAGATGCAGGCGCAGATGGAGCAGAAGCTCGCCGAGACCGTCGTTGAAGCCGAAACCGGCGGCGGCATGGTCCAGGTGCGCATGAACGGCAAAAAAGAAGTCCTGCGCCTCAAGATTGAGCCCACCGCGCTGGGCGCCTCCACCGGCGACATCGAACTGCTCGAAGACCTGATCGCCGCCGCCGTCAACGAAGCTGGCCGCCGCGCCGACGAAGCCATCAAGTCCTCCGTCGCCGGCATGATGGGCGGCCTTGCCGGAGGCCTCAACCTCCCGGGCATGGAATAGGTCAGCAAATACGCGATTCGCCGAACCCATGTCCCGCCTGATCGACGAGCTGCGCAAGCTGCCCGGCATCGGAACCAAGTCTGCGCAGCGGCTCGCTTTCCACGTCCTGCGTTCGTCCGACGCGGACGCGCAGGCCCTTGCCGACGCGATCCGCGAGATCAAAGCCAGCCTCTGCCTCTGCTCCATCTGCAACAACATCACCGACGTCGACCCCTGCGGCTACTGCACCAGCGCCGTCCGCGACCAGCACATCGTCTGCGTCGTGGAAGAGCCCACCAACATCGCCGCCATCGAGAAGACGCGCAGTTACAACGGTGTTTACCACGTGCTGCACGGCACGCTTTCGCCCATCGGCGGCGTCGGCCCGGAGCAACTCCGCATCGCCAACCTGCTGACGCGCCTCACCACCCTGGCGTTGACCGGGGAAGCCGCGCAGCCGGATCCCGGCCCCGATCCCGGTCTCGACGCTATCGGCCTCAACCAGGAAATTCTCGAGACCACCGGCGATATCCGCGAGGTCATCCTCGCCACCTCGCCCACCACCGAAGGCGAAGCCACCGCGGCTTACCTCGCGGGAGAGATCCATCGCATCGCGCCCGCGTTGCGCGTCACCCGCATCGCCACCGGTGTCCCCGCCGGCTCCGACATCGAGTACGCCGACGAAGTCACCATGGCCCGCGCCATGGAAGGCCGGCGCGAGTTCTAGGCTGGGCTGTATCTCGCTCCATGGGAACTGCGCTAGAATTGGGCGCTCCAACTGATGCAAGTCGCGCGGGCCGCAGAGCAGGTTCCCCGAGGTCGCAAGTATGACCAAGCTCTCCCCGGTCCGCTGCCGGTCATCTTCGAGCTTTCGATTGGCCCTGATCGCTCTGTTGGCCGGCGTTATCCTCGTCCTCGCCGCTCCTGCGCCGTCGCTGGCGCAATCCTCCGCGGTCGCTGGGGACGGCTCATCCCCACCCGAAACCGCCCGTGCCGACCGCGTCGCCGTCCCAGCCGCGCCTGCGCCTCATGCCCGTAGACCGCTCCGGCCAATTGAATTGGCAATTATGTTCGGTCAGACCGTCGGCAGTGTTCGCATCTACGCTTTTGCCCAGGACCGTTCCGAGGAACTCTGGGGAGTAAAGTACATCCACCCTTCCGGCGGCTTCGGCCCCATCCGCTGCGACTTCTTTATCCAGGCGATTCCCGTGTACCGGCTGATCCAGCCCAAATACTACGACTACCAAAGTGTCGCGCTCACCACCGAGCGCCGCTCTGTGTTCGGCGCGGCGATCCTGCCGCTCGGCGAACGCGTCGTTGTAAACCCGCGCCAGCGGCTGCAGGCGTCGCTCTATTCCAGCGGAGGCTTTGCCTATTTCACACGCCGCATCCTCAGCGAAGGTGGCACACGGCTCAACATCGACGCTCAGTTTGGAACGGAGTTCGAATTCGTAATCGACGACCGGCGTTCCGTCACCTTTGGCTACGCCATCAACCACTTATCGAACGGCAATATCCATTACAAGAATCCCGGCTTGGACGCAAACCTCTTTTACCTCGACTACGCATTTAACCTGAGGCATCCTGCCGCGGCGAAGTGATTTCCTTGCCCGTGAGACGCGCTGGTGCTTGTCCCTCTCTAGCTGCTCAAGACCACGCGCAGGTTGCCGCCCGTCATCTCCTTCGGCTTGTCCAGGTGCAGCAACTGAAGAATCGTCGGCGAGATGTCCCGCAGGCTTCCCTCCGGCCGAAGCTTCACCGTCCCATTCGGCGCGTCCGTAATCAAGATGAACGGCACCGGGTTCGTCGTGTGCGCGGTGTGCGGACCGCCCGTCACCGGATCGATCAGCATCTCCGCGTTGCCGTGGTCCGCAGTCACCAGCAGCGCGCCGCCGCGCTGTTTCACCGCGTTGTAGACGCGACCCAGCTCGCGATCCACCGTCTCCACCGCGCGCACCGTCGGCTCCAGTTTGCCCGAGTGGCCCACCATGTCCGCATTCGCGAAGTTCACGATAATCACGTCGAATGCCGTATCGTTCACCGCTTTCACCACCGCGTCCGCGATCCCCGCCGCCGACATCTCCGGCGCCAGGTCATAGGTCGCCACCTTCTGCGACGGCACCAGCACCCGGTCTTCGCCGCCAAACGGCTTCTCGATCCCGCCGTTGAAGAAGTAAGTCACGTGCGCGTACTTCTCCGTCTCCGCCACGCGCAGGTTGCGCAGGTTGGCCTGCGCCATCAGGTGGGCCAGCAGGTTGTCCATCGACTCCGGCGGAATCACGATGGGCAGTTTGAAATTCTTGTCGTACTGCGTCATGCAGACGTAGTGCAGGTTCGCCGGAACCAGGTTGCGCGGAATCTCCAGATCGAGCTCCGCGGCCTTGGGCAGGTCCAGCCCGCCATTCGCCGTCAGGCCCCCCGTCGTATTGGACACGTTGCGCGCCAGCACTCGCGTAATCTGCCGTGCCCTGTCGGCGCGGTAGTTGAAGTTGATCACCACATCGTTCTCGCGGATCGGCCCCACCGCGTGGCCGTCGTCATCGGTCACGGTAAACGGCGGAATAAACTCGTCCGTAATCCCGCTGTTGTACAGCTCCTTTATCCGCGCCGCCGCGTCGTTGTACGTCCCGCCCTGCGGATGCCCGGTAACCAGCGCGTCGAACGCCTGCTTCTCCTTCTCCCAGCGCAGGTCGCGGTCCATCGCGTAGTAGCGCCCGCTGACGCTGGCCAGTTCTCCCACGCCAACTCCGCGGAACTGCTGCTGCAGCTCCGCCAGGTACCCCAGCCCGCCGGTGGGCGAAGTGTCGCGCCCATCCGTAAACGCATGCACGAAAACGCGGCCCACCTTCTGTTGTGCGGCCAGGCGCAGCAGCGCGTAAAGATGGCGCTGGTGCGAATGGACGCCGCCGTCCGACAGCAGGCCGATGAAGTGGATTGCCCCGCCCTTGGCCTGCGCCGCCGCAACCGCCCCCAGCAGGGTCGGGTCGGTAAAGAAGCTGCCGTCCGCGATCGCCGTGTCGATGCGCGTCATGTCCATGCGCACAATTCGCCCGGCCCCCAGGTTCAAGTGCCCCACTTCGCTATTGCCCATCTGCCCATCCGGCAGACCCACGAAATGGTCGCTCGCATGCAGCAACGTATTCGGATAATCGCGCAGCAGCGCGTCGTACACCGGCTTGCGAGCCAAAGCAATCGCATTGCCGCGCGTATCGGCCCGGTAACCCCAGCCGTCAAGAATTGTCAGAACAATCGGTTTCTCCATGTCCTGTCAGGATAACAAGACCAGCCGCCCGCGACTGTGAGGACGATCACTTCTGCGCTGTCGCCATCGCTCGCTTGCGCGCCTCAATCGCTTTTCGAGCCCATTGGTCGGCAAGCTCAAGATCGGCGCTCAGAGCCACCTTGTCCCCGCACGCAAAGTCCGCATGCCGCCGATATGTCAACTGGAGGTATTGCATCGCGTCGGAGTAATCGGGATTAAGTTCGATTGCCCGAGTGAGCTTGGCAATCCCGTCCTCGACGAGAGACACATTCTGCCCACGCAGCTTCTCGCAGGCGGCGCGTGTCAATTTCGTATTACCTAGGCCATCGTCAGCCAATCCATCCGTGGCAAGCGCGTCGACTGCATTCTCTTATAGGCCAGCGTCCAGTCAAAGAAGCCCATAATGTAGAAGGCTTCCGGATCATTCGGTTCGATCGCCGCGATCTGCCTTTCCATATCCATAGCATCGTCGAATCGCTGCACGTTGCGGTAGATTGCGGCTTCCTGCTTCATCGCGGTCAGTTCGCCTGGATGGCCCATGAGCACAATGTCGAACTCCTTCAGAGCCAATGCCGCGATCTGTAAATTCTCAGGCGAAAGCAGATTTGGCATGACTTGGACGGCATAGGCTGTGCCAAGGTACAGATGAGCAATTCCGTTGGTTGGGTCGAGTTTGGTCGCCGTGCGGAAGCTGGTCGCCGCCTCCTCGTAGCGCGCCGCCTTGAAAGCCGCCACGCCATTGTTCATTGCCGTGCGCACCTCAATGGCACGGCTATCCACTTCCGGCTGTTGCCCCCACGCACCGGCAGCAAGCACAACAAAACAAACGGCAACGAGACAAGTCCCTGGCGACCGACGGACAACTGATGTTTTCATGCAGGAAAGCATAACAAAGCCGGGCCGCGTCGAATCGCAGCCCGGCCCCGTTCCTCGCTTCACCACTCACAACTCACCACTCACAACTGCGTCTACGCGTAGCTGGAAACGCTGGCCGCGTTCTTGGCCCCGCGCTCCTTGCTGATCTTCTCCACGTATCCGCTCTCCTTGAGAGCCTTCAGCGGCTCGGCGGGCAGTTTGTGCGCCGCGCGCCACTCCTTCACCATCGGTCGCACGTCGGTCCAGAACGCGCACCGGAAGGTCTCTTCGGCCTCTACCAGGCTGCACGACTGCTGCAGCGCGGCGAGCTTCTTGTGGTCCACCAGCGCGGCCTTGGCAAACAGCTCCTGAGCCGTCACCACCGACTGCACCATCGCCTCCATCTTGCCCTTCAGGTTGTGGCTCTGGTCGATCATGTACGCAATTCCCTTGACCGCCGGCGAATCGCTCACCAGGATCTCGTGGAAGATGCGGAACAGCTGGTACGGGTCGATCGATCCCAGCGTCAGGTCGTCGTCGGCAAACTTCTTGTCGTTGAAGTGGAAGCCGCCCAGCGCATTCAGGTGCAGCAGCCAGGTCACAATCTGCTCGATATTGCAGCCCGGCAGATGGTGTCCCGTGTCCACCAGCACCTTGGCCTTCGGCCCGGCTTTGCGCGCCAGCGACAGCGCCATGCCCCAGTCCGCGATGTCGGTGTGGTAGAACGCCGGCTCAAACGGCTTGTACTCCACCAGCATCCGCTGGTTCGCGCCCAGCGCCGCGTGGGTTGCCCCCAGCGTCTCCTCCAGCCACTCAATCCGCTTGTGCATCGACTGCGTCCCCGGATAGTTCGATCCATCGGCCAGCCAGATCGACACATCCTTGTTTCCCAGCGCCTTGCCGATCTCGACCGAATCCAGCAGGTGCGCCAGCGCATGGCCGCGGATCTCCGCGCTCGGGTGCGCAATCGACCCATACTTGTACTCCTGCGACTGGAACAGGTTCGGGTTCACCGCACCCGACTTCACCCCATACTTCTTCTCCAGCCGCCTCAGCTCCGGAACGTCGCCTTTGCCGTTGGGCAGGTCCCACAGCACATGCAGCGCCACCGTCGGGCTCGCGCCCGTCAGCTTGTTCACCTCGCCCGCGTCGGAGAACTTCTCCTCCAGAGACGTCGCCGCGCCCGCTTGCGTAAACTTGCCGAACCGCGTTCCCGTGTTGGCGAAGCCCCACGAAGGAACCTCAATCCGGAAACCATCCAGCGCTGCAAAAACCCGCTCCGTCGCACTCGCGCCGGCACCCGCCCCATTCTTAGACATCGATAACCCCTCAATACTTCAATTACGGAAATATACTCTCTATTGAAATTATTTGGGAAGGCCGCCCCCGCCCATCTCATAGAATATTCCGGCTTACGGAACCATCTATTCCGTCAGTATCACATCCAGGAACCGCGGCCCATGCACTCCCTTGATCCGCGTCATCTCGATATCCGCGGTCGCCGACGGCCCCGACACAAACGTCGTCGCCAGTTGAGCCGTCCCCGCCAGCCGTGCCATCGCCTCCGGCACGGTCTCCACTACGTCCTCGGCCCGCACCACGCACAGGTGGTAATCGGGAATCAGCGTCGGCGCGCGCCTTCCCTGCCCGGGAACGTTTTGCAGCACAATCGTCCCGGTCTCCGCGATTGCCACCGTCGACGCCGTCACTACGCCCTCGAACGTATCCAGCTCCGCCACCGTCAGCCCATCGTCAACCACAAACTCAAAGCCCGCCGGCAGCGATTCGCCGATCGCCTCCGCCAGCCCCTTGGGCGCCACCATCCGCCGCTTGCCGCGCCCGGCCAGAACCCGGGCGATCTCTGCGCCAACCTCGCCGGCCTTCACCCGCACCACGCTGGCGTCGTAGTCGCGCAGCCGGTCTTCCAGCATCTCCAAAATCGCCGCGCGCTCGAGCGATGCCGTCCGCTTGTAGTTCCGCGGCAGCGCCTGCCATTCGCCGCGAATCTCCGCCGCATCGGCCAGCGACCCCTCTCCAATCGCTGCGCGAATCCGCCGCAGCACTTCCTCCCGCGCTCCCTCTGCAACCACTTCAGCGCCCATCGCCATCCGCCTTTTCCACCGCGTCCCCGGCTCGCCGGCCCGGAGCATCTTTCCCGCGTTGCTCAAACCATTGCCGGAACGTCTGCTTCGGCATCACCCGCAGGTCGCGCACCCGGGTCCAGCCGCCCAGCATCCCCGGCAGCCACTCGATCCATCCCACGCCCTGCCCATCCTTGCGCGAAAGCGCCAACTCACCCAGCCGCCCCAGTTTCTGCGACACCCGGAACACTCCCTCGCTGCGGAAGACCAGCGCCACCGCCTTCAGCGCCATCACCTCCGGGTTCACCAGCAGCTTCAGCCCCGCCGACTGCTGCTTCACCACCTTGTTGCGCAGGTGGATCAGCACCTCCGGGATATTGATCTTCACCGGACAGACCTCGTAACACGCGCCGCACAGGCTCGACGCATAGGGCAGGCTCTGCGCGTGGTGCATCTCCATCAACTGCGGCGTCAGGATCGCCCCGATCGGCCCCGCGTACACGCTCCCATACGCGTGTCCGCCTGTCTGCTGATACACCGGGCACGCATTCTGGCACGCGCCGCAGCGGATGCAGTTGAGCGTCTGCCGCGCCTCTTCATCCGCCAGGATCTCGGTCCGCGCATTGTCCATCAGCACCACGTGGAACGCGCGCGGCCCATCCGGCGATACCTTGTCCACGCCCGTCCAGATCGAGTTGTACGGATTCATCCGCTCGCCGGTCGCGCTGCGCGGCAGCAACTGCAGCATCACTTCCAGGTCCTGGAACGTCGGCACCACCTTGTCGATGCCGGCCACCGAAATCAGCGTCTCCGGCAGCGTCAGGCACATCCTTCCATTGCCCTCGCTCTCGACGATGCACACCCCGCCCGTCTCCGCGATCAGAAAATTCGCCCCGCTCACCGCCGTCTTCACCCGCAGAAACTTCTCGCGCAGAAACCTCCGCGCCGCATCCGCCAGGTCCTGCGGCGTTCCGCCCAGGTTTGAGAAATCGACGCCCGGCAGTTTCATCTCGCGCCGGAAGATCTCCCGTATCTGCGACCGGTTCTTGTGCAGCGCGGGCACCACGATGTGCGACGGCTGATCGTGCCCAAGCTGGATGATCAGCTCCGCCAGGTCAGTCTCGTACGCGTGAATCCCCGCCGCTTCCAGCGCCTTGTTCAGCTGGATCTCCTCGGTGGTCATCGACTTGATCTTGATCACCTCGGTCGGACTCTTGCCTTCGGCCCCGCTCGCCTGCACAATCCCGACGACGATCTGCCGCGCCTCCTCCGCATTGCGCGCCCAGTGCACCTCCCCGCCGGCCGCCCTGCAATTCCGCTCAAACTGCTCCAGGTAGTAGTCCAGATGCCGCATGGTGTGCTGGCGAATCTGCATCCCCGACTCGCGCAGGTCCTCCCAGTCCGGCATCTCGCCCACCACCTTGGCGCGCTTGGTCTGGATCACCTTGGTCGCGTGGCGCACGTTCTTGCGCAACTGCGAATCGCCAATCAGCGCCTTCGCCGCCACCTGAAACTTTGGCGCTGTCGTCGGATCCAAAGCTGTCCCGCTCATCGCAACATCCCTTCAACTCGCTGAAAGCTGACAGCCGATAGCTGACCGCTCATACCTCAAACCTCACAGCTCAAACCTGATCGATAAACCCAAATCCCGCGACTCCCTCAGCCGCCCTCTTCGCTCGCCAGGATCTCCGCGATATGCACCGGCCGCACGCCGGTACGCTCCCGGTGCAGCGCTCCGCCAATATGCATCAGGCAGGAGTTATCGCAGCCGGTCACCGCCTCCGCCCGCGTATTCAAAACTCCGCGCACCTTTTCCGCCAGCATCGCGCTGGACACCTCCGCGTTCTTGATGGCAAACGTCCCGCCAAATCCGCAGCACTGTTCCAGGTTCTCGATCTCCACCAGGTCGATACCGCGCACCGCCCGCAGCAGCTTCATCGGCCCATCGCCGACGTGCAGGCTCCTCAGCCCGTGACAACTCGCGTGGTAGGTCACGCGGTGCGGATAGTACGCGCCCACATCCTCCAACCCCAGTTTCTGCGTCAGGAATTGCGAAAACTCCCACACCTTCGGCAGCAGCGCCGCGACCTCCGCCTTCAGTTTCTCGTCCTTCAGCCGCTCCGCCATCAGTGGGTAATGGTCCTTCATCATGGCAATGCAACTGGTCGACGGGCTCACCACCGCCTCCGCGTGCCGGAACTGCTCGACAAACCGCCGCAGCAGCGGCAGCGCTTCCTCCTGGTACCCGGTGTTCCAGTGCATCTGTCCGCAGCAGGTCTGGCCCGCGGGAAAGTCGACCGTATGTCCCAGCCGCTCCAGCACGCGAACGACTGCTTTGCCTGTCTCCGGAAACAGCGTGTCGTTATAACAGGTAATAAACAGTGAAACTCGCAAACCCTCTTCCCTTCTTCACCCCAAGGCTCACCCGCAAATGCCGCCAAAGGCCGCGCCTGCCCTATGCTCTATGGGTGTACCTCGGTCTCGATGGACCTTAACCTCTACCTTTGCTCTCAAATCCACCTTAGTCCAATAGACAATGTATTTCCACAATAGAATCCGCTCAGGTACGATGGTAGCCGTCTAAGTCAAAATCTTTCCTCGCAGCGAGGCACCTTGGTCCCCAATGCGTTTCTCGGCGTCATCTACAACCTGATCGGGGGCTTCACCTCCGCCACCAACTTCATCCCCTTCCGCCAGATTAAGCGCTGGTCCTGGGAGGTCTACTGGATCATCCAGGGCTTCGCCGCATGGATCATTGCGCCCACCCTGCTGGCCTGGATCTTCGTCCCGCACATGGGTGCCATCATTGCCCAGGCCCACGCCGATCCCGCCAACCACGCCATCACCTACACCATCCTCTTCGGCGCGCTCTGGGGCGTCGGCGGACTCACCTTCGGCCTGGCTATTCGATACCTCGGCTTCGCCCTCGGTTACTCCATCGCCCTCGGCCTCTGCATGGTCTTCGGCACCATCATCCCACCCATCTATCACGGCCAGATTATGGCCATCGCCCACACCCACTCCGGCCAGGTCACCCTGCTCGGGGTCCTGGTCTGCGCCATCGCCGTAGCCGTCAACGGCGCCGCCGGATACTCCAAGGAGAAGGAGATCGGCGCCGACGCTGCCATCGAGTCCGGAGAGCAGACCTTCGCCTTCGGCAAGGGCCTCGCCATCGCCATCCTGGCCGGCCTCATGAGCGCATTCTTCGCCTTCGCCCTCGACTCCGGAGCGCCCATCGCAGCCATCGCCAAATCCAGCCTGCTCGCCGCCGGACATAATGACATCTGGCAGAACCTCCCCATCCTCGTCGTCCTCCTCTGGGGCGGATTCTTCACCAACATCGTCTGGTCCGCCATCCTCATATACCAAAACGGCTCCATACGCCAGTTCATCGGTGAGCCCGGGGTCAACCCCATGCGCTCCGCTCCCACCGCCGGAGACACCCTCGTCGATCTCGACCCGCTCGATGCCTCCACCTACAACCGCATCGCCCCAGGAACCCTGGTCGCCAACTACCTCTTCGCCGCACTCGCCGGCTTCCTCTGGTACTTCCAGTTCTTCTTCAACTCCATGGGCAAAGCAAGGATGGGCATCTACGATTTCTCCTCCTGGACCCTGCTGATGGCCTCCATCATCATCTTCGCCACCCTATGGGGCATCTTCTTCAAGGAGTGGAATGGAACCAGCGCGCGCACCAAGCTGCTGGTCGCTCTGGGCCTGGTTCTGCTGGTCAGTTCCACCCTCGTCATCGGCTACGGCAACTACCTCCACGCGGTCTTCGGCAACTAGGAACCCGGGCTCGGGTATCTTCCCGGCTTCCCCTGTTGCCGCATATTCACACGGCTGTTTCACAGTTGCGTCACAATAGAGGGCACGGATAATTCCGTCGCCGGGAGGCGAAGCCATGCCGCGCATTAATTTCCATCAGCAACTGGCCGCGCTCAAAGACAAGCTACTGGCCATGGCCGCGCTGTCACAGCAGGCGCTGGAGTTCTCCGTGGAAGCCTACCTCGAGCGCGACATGGCGCTATGCGACCACGTGCTCGAGATCGAAGACGCCATCAACTCCGCCGAAACCACGGTCGACGAGATGGCCTACGAGCTGCTCGCCAAGGAACAGCCCATGGCCATCGATCTGCGCTTCATCCTCTCCGTAATCAAGATCAACGGCGACCTGGAGCGCATCGGCGATCAATCCGCCAACATCGCGGAGAAAGTGCTGAAGATGCAGGACGCGCCCCGGATTTCGCTCCCCGTCGACGTCTACAAGATGGGCGAGTGCGTCGGCATCATGATCCGCACCGCCATCCAGGCGCTGCTGGAGGCCGACGCAAAGATGGCCGAAAGCGTGCTCGCCATGGACGACGAGGTCGACGACATGAACCGCGCCCTGCAAAATGAGCTGGTCGAGGTGATGATGCAGCATCCTGAAGTCACCGAGCAGGCCCTCAACGCCATCATCATCGGGCGCAACCTGGAGCGCTCCGCCGACCACGCAACCAACATCGCCGAGGACGTGGTCTTCTGGCTGCGCGGCTCCGATGTGCGCCACCGCATGTCGCTGGCCGAGGCCGACTGACCGCTTGACTCGAACCCCGTAGCCCGATTAGGCTTAAAGCAATGACGACGCGCTTCCAGAACCCGCCAGCACGCCTCTGCACCTGTTGTTGCGGTGTCGCGCGCCGTTGTCTCTGTCCCGCCTCGTAGAATCAACCCATTACGAAGCTGCGGACAAGTTGCACGAGCGCCCACCAACGTCGTGGGCTTTTTCGTTTCCGCCTTCCATCTCAGCCAGCCGCTCCAGCACCAGGAATCTCCAGGAAACTATGACCGACCTCGCCGCCGCGCCACCGAACCCCACCCCCCCCGCCAAGGAAACCAAGGCCCAGAAGGCCGAGCGATTGAAGCTGGCCAAGAACCCCTGGGAGGCGTGGGACGAGGTTCGCCAGTTCGCCCGCGAAGGCCGCACCGCCGTCCTGCCCGAGTGGGCCGAATTCTACTTCAAGTGGTGGGGCGTCTACACCCAGGGCGACGGCCTCGGCGTCACCGGCGGCAAGGACGGCGTAGGCAAAGCGACCGAGTACTTCATGATGCGCATTGGCCTGCCCAACGGCCTGCTCACCTCGCACCAGCTACGCGTCATCGGCGACTTGACCAAGAAATATGCGCGCAATCTCAGCGATATCACGACGCGACAGAATATCCAACTGCACTGGCTGACCATCGAAGCCCTCCCCGAGATCGTCGAAGCCCTTACCGCCATCGGGCTCAGCCCCAAAGGCGCCTGTGGCGACGTGGTGCGCAACGTCACCGGTTGCCCGCTCGCCGGCTTGCTTCCCCACAGCCACGAACTGATCGATGCCAGCCCGCTCGCCGTCGAACTCTCCCGCGGCCTCTCCGCCAACCCCGAGTTCTACAACCTGCCG